>ENA-ORNZ01002811-ORNZ01002811.1-human-gut-metagenome-genome-assembly--contig:-NODE-2811-length-9905-cov-2.956548_pt1 | contig 9905 bp, 8 predicted proteins | sample MGYA00242124_ERZ509040 | MGnify/ENA primary metagenome ERZ509040 (study PRJEB26280, sample SAMEA2338733) | human gut metagenome | biome: human gut; feature: human-associated habitat; material: faeces... | reverse complement strand
ATCCACATCGACGCATTGAACTTGTGGATAAAATATGCTATTATAAAATAGAATTATTATCGACAGGAGGCGCCCTATGGCAAACAATATATTGGAGATGGCGCTCGAGCAACTGGACTTCCCTCCTTCCACCATTTCCGCTTGGTTTGACGACGAAACGGTCGTTTCCTTTGGGGATAATCGGCTGGTGCTGCACTCTCCGGTACCCTTTAAGAAAGAATTTATCGAGTCCAAATTTATCGCTCCTCTGCAGGAGGTGCTGCACAACCTGACCGGCGACCCGATCACGATCGTTGTAGTAACCGGCGAATACACCGCGCCGAGCACGAGCACTTCTCCGTATGACGACTACACATTTGAGCGTTTTATCGTCGGTTCGAGCAACAAATTCGCGCATGCGGCTGCCCTTGCGGTTTCGCAGCGCCCGGCGGCAGAGAACAACCCGCTTTTCATCTACGGCAACTCGGGTCTGGGTAAAACGCATCTGATGTACGCGATCGCAAACGTGCTGCGCCGCACCCATCCGGAATACCGCATTATATATGTAAAGGGTGAGGATTTCACCAACGAGCTGATCACCGCCATCCAGGAAGGCAACGTACAAGCATTCCGCAACAAGTACCGCATGGTTGACCTGCTGCTGCTGGACGACGTGCAGTTCATCGCCGGCAAAGAGCGCACGCAGGAGGAATTTTTCCATACCTTTAACGCGCTTTATGAGGCAAAAAAGCAAATCGTGCTCACTTCTGACCGTCCGCCGAAGGAAATCAACACGCTCGAGGACCGCATGAAGACCCGTTTTGAATGGGGTCTGCTGGCTGATATTCAGCCGCCTGATTTTGAGACCAGAATCGCCATTATCCGCGATAAAGCGGTCAAAATGGGCGTTGAACTGCCCGATGACGTATCCAACTACATTGCAGAGAATATCCAGGCAAATATCCGCCAGCTTGAAGGCGCGGTCAAAAAGATCAAGGCCATGCACGAGCTGATGGGCGAACGCATCACGGTTTCGCTTGCAGAAAACGCGATCGACGCGCTGCGCACCGAGAATCCGGGTCTCAATCCGACACCAGAGCGCATTATGGAAGCGGTAGCGAACTACTTCTATATCCCGGTCGAGCAGATGATCTCGCAGAATCGCTCCAAGGATGTGGCCTACCCGCGGCAGATGGCAATGTACATGATCCGGCAGGAGCTTGAATACTCCTTCCCCGATATTGCAAAGATATTCAAACGCGACCATACCACCGTCATGCACGCCTGCAACAAGATCGAGGAGGAGCGCAAGAACTCCCGCGAGACCGAGGACGTCATCAAAAAGCTGCATAATAATATCCGCGGCGACGGCTGATCTTTGCCGTGCATTCGTGCAAAACGGCTTTTCCACAGTCTAAAAATGCACAGTTCAGTTATCCCCAATCATCCTGTGGATTCCACATGGATAACTCTGTGGATAAATAACAGGGTTATTTTCGCTGTGTATCGTTTATTTTTCATCCACAACCTCCTGTGTACGACATTTCCCGCGCCATACCTGAGGATTTTCGGGTTTTCCCCAATTTCCCCAGGTACTACTACGAATACTATATCCTATCCTTCTGTTATGTGTGATCTTTCGAGTCTCTGGCGACGCAGGCCAGAAGCTGTTCGCCCACTGCGGACATGGTCATTAGATGGTGTGTGCAATCGCACAGTATTTGCTGGCGTATATTTATAGATATGCAAACACTGCATAAATCGACTCTTTGTTTTATTTCCAGTTTTGAGAGGAGCAACTATGAAGTTTTCCTGTGAAAAAGAAACCCTGCTGAATCTGCTTAACATCGCCTCCCGCGCAGTAACCGGCAAAAGCTCGATGCCGCTGCTCGAAGGTCTGCTGTTGGCAGCCGATGCAGATACCCTGACCATCACCGGCTACGACCTGTCCATGGGCATTCGCACGACCGCTCAGGTCGATGTGGTAGAACCCGGCAGAATCGTACTGAATTCCCGTCTGTTCTGCGAAATTGTGCGCAAGCTGCCGCAGGACGTAGTCTACCTTGAGACCGACGACAAGCTGATGACCACCATCAAGTGCGGCCGTTCGGTATTCAACCTGATGGCCAGCGAGGCCGACGAGTATCCGGCTCTGGCTGATGTGGCCAGCGACAAGGGCCTTTCTCTGCCGCAGCCCATTCTCAAGAGCATGATCGCGCAGACCATTTTCTCGGTTTCGGACAACGAATCCAAGCCCATCCATACCGGCTGCCTGTTTGAAATCGAAGGCAGCCGTCTGAACGTCGTGGCCGTTGACGGCTACCGCCTGTCTGTGCGCCGCGAGACCGTCGAGGGCGTTCCTGGTGATATGAAGTTTGTTGTGCCGGGCGCGTCCCTGCGCGAGATCGAACGAATTCTGGTCGATGATGACGATATTGTCGAGATTTTTCCGGATTCCAAGAACATTTTGTTCCGCATCGGCGGCACGACTCTCATTACCCGTCTGATCGACGGCGAGTTTCTCAACTACCGTGCGGCCATTCCGAAGGAGTTCGAGCACGAGGTTTCGGCGGATCGCCAGGAGCTGATCCAGTGCATCGAACGTGTCTCCCTGATCGTGTCGGAAAAGCTGAAAAACCCGATCCGCTTCCATTTTGACGGCTCGTATGTGCAGATGTCGTGTGTGACCGCGATCGGCAAGAGCTATGACGAATGCCCGTTTGACGGCTCGATCGAGAACCTTGAGATCGGCTTCAACAACCGCTACATTCTGGAGGCGCTGCGCGCGGCCGGCGATGAGCAGGTGAAGCTGCAGCTCAAGGGCGCACTCAACCCGATGATCATTTCGCCGATGGAAGGCGATAAATACACCTATCTTGTACTGCCTGTGAGACTGAAAGCCAATGACTGAAATTAAAATTGAAACTGAATTCATCAAACTTGATGCACTGCTTAAATTTGCAAACCTGGTAAGCTCCGGCGGCGAAGCGAAGATCCGCATTGCCGAGGGTGAAGTGCTGGTAAACGGCGAAATCTGCACCATGCGCGGCAAAAAACTGCGTTCCGGTGACACGGTAGAGCTGGACGGCGCGAAGGTCTGCATCAAACAAAATAAACACTGCGTACAATAACGAACGTGATTTTACGTGTTCGTTATCATACAAATTGTCTAATATGGAGAAGCCCATGTACATCAAGTCGTTAAAACTGCAGAATTTCCGCAACTATGCGGACGAATCGTTTGCGTTCGATCCGGCGGTCAACCTGATCTGCGGCGAAAACGGACAGGGCAAAACCAACCTGCTCGAAGCGGCAGCGGCCTGCTCGACCATGCGGCTGTTCCGCACGGCCCAGAAAAAAGAGGGGATGCGGTTCGGAGAGAATCATGCTTTCATATTTGCGGATTTTCTCGCGCAGGAGCGCGATATTTCGCTTGAACTGCGATTTTCCCGCACCAAAGCGATGGAAATCTACAAAAACGGTGTGCGGCAGAAACGCCAGTCGGACGCACAGGGACTGCTCAAAACCGTGCTGTTCTGCCCGGAGGATCTGATGCTCGTCCGGGCCGGAGCGGCGGCTCGCCGCCGATTTCTCGATACCGCGCTGTGCCAGATGCGGCCCAACTACGCACGCTATCTCGAGGAATACAACCGTCTGCACGAGCATAAAACGCGCATTCTGCGCGACAGCGAAGAAAAGCCTTCCCTGCTCTCGATGTGGGAGGATTTCTCGCTTCGCATGGCGCATATCGGCGCGCAGATTATCCGTTACCGCGCGTACTACTGCCGCAAGCTGCTCAAGGCCGCGGCTGCCGTCTATGCAGATATCGCGCCGCACGAGGTGCTCTCCGGTGTGTACAAGACCGTGTCGAGTGTCACCGACCCGTTTGCAGACGCTCGAACAATCGAAAAGCAACTCATCGACCATGTGTTCAGCCATAAAACCGCCGAGATTGCGGCCAAAAGCTGTCTTTCCGGTCCGCATAAGGATGACTTGGAGCTGTTATTGGATGGCCGCAGTGCCGCTTCCTTCGGCTCGCAGGGACAGGTGCGGACCTGCACACTGTCGCTTAAACTTGCCGAGCGTGAGCTGTTCTTCGACGAGGACGGCGAGTATCCGGTGCTGCTGCTCGACGACGTGCTCAGCGAGCTTGACCGCCGCCGTCAGGACTTTGTGCTCAACCGCATATCGGCGGGTCAGGTTATGATCACCTGCTGCGAGGACGGCATCTCGGAAAAGCTGCGTGCAGGCGCGGTTTTCCATATTCAAAACGGCGAAAAATCCGCAGAAACACACTAAAATCACATAATTTTACAAACTATTGCACGGCGGGAACAGATACCACCTCGAAATTTCCTGCCGTGCCCTTGTTTTCTTTCAAAAAAACAGAGAAATATTTGTTTTTCCTTAGGTTTAGGGTACACAATTAGTGAAAAAAGTGGTATAATTAAATCCAGTTAGTAATTAGAAATTAGGGTGTCGCGTACGGCGCGATTGTTGAAACGGATAGAAAATCCGCAGGACTTTAATTACGCATTACTAATTTCTAATTATTCCGGAGGAATAGAATGTATTTACATTTAGGTCAGGACTACATCGTGCCCTTGCAGAGCGTAGTTGCGGTGTTCGATATGGACACGGCGACCGCATCCAAGCGCACGCGCCTGCTGCTTGAACGCCTGCAGGACGAGGGACGGATCATCGAGCTGTACGACGATCTGCCGCGCGCGGCTGTGCTGTGCGAAAACGCCCTCGGTGAGACCCTGTACCTGACACAGCTTTCTCCGCAGGCCATTCAGCGCCGCGCTGAAAAGGGCTACGCCGTGTAGGCTCCGCCTTCGTCGAAAATACATTTTTCGACGAAAAGGATATGCCGCGTATACGCGGACATATCCCAAGCTACGAGAAGTTCCGCCTGATGGTTGAAACTTTTCTCCGCACTTGTATAAAAAGTGTGATACATACTCCCACTTTTTATGAATTTCCGATGGAAATTCTATTTTAGGCGCGCTGACGCGCGATTTGTTTTGTTCCCGCAATTTCTGGAAAGGAAATTTAACGATATGAGTGAAGAAATCGAAATCAAGGACGAAGTGCTCGACCTGAAGGTTACCGACAAATATGATGAAAATCAGATTCAGGTGCTCGAAGGCTTAGAGGCTGTCCGCAAGCGCCCGGGTATGTACATCGGTTCTACCTCGGCACGCGGTCTGCACCATCTGGTGTATGAGATCGTCGATAACTCGATCGACGAGGCGCTCGCAGGCTACTGCACGCACATCGAAGTTACGATCGAAAAGGGCGATATCATCCGCGTTGCCGACAACGGCCGCGGCATTCCCTGCGGTATTCACCCGCAGATGGGCATTCCGACGCTCGAGGTTGTGCTCACCGTCCTGCACGCAGGCGGCAAGTTCGACGGCTCCGGCTACAAGGTATCCGGCGGTCTGCACGGCGTTGGTTCATCGGTCGTAAACGCGCTGTCCGACTGGCTGGAGGCTGAGGTCCGCGACGGCCATACCAAGCACTACATGCGCTTTGAGCGCGGTGTAACGACCGTCAAGATGCGCGATACGCCGTGCGAGAGCGAAACCGGCACGACCATTCGTTTCCATGCGGACCCGGAGATCTTTGAGACGACCATCTACGAGTACGATGTGCTCGAAAAGCGTCTGCGCGAGCAGGCGTTCCTCAACGCAGGTCTGAAAATCACGCTGCGCGATGAGCGCGACGATGAGCCGGTCGAGGAGGTCATGCACTATGAGGGCGGTATCCGCCAGTTTGTCGAGCACCTCAACCGCACGAAGACGCCGCTGCACGAGAATGTGATCTACATGGAGGGCAGCCGCGATACCTCGATGGCCGAGGTTGCCATGCAGTACACCGACAGCTACAGCGAGCTGATGCTGTCCTTCGCAAACAATATCAACACCACCGAGGGTGGCACGCATGAGACCGGATTTAAGGCCGCTCTGACCCGTGTACTCAACGATTACGGCAAGAAATACAAGCTGCTCAAGGACGATGAGTCCTTCAAGGGCGAGGACGCGCGCGAGGGTCTGACTGCGATTATCTCGGTCAAGCTGCAGGAAGCGCAGTTCGAGGGCCAGACCAAGACCAAGCTGGGCAACAGCGAAATGCGTGCGCTGGTGGACGCAATGGTTTCCGAGAAGCTGATGACCTTCTTCGAGGAGAACCCGCAGGTGGCGCGCACCATCATCGAAAAGGCGCAGACTGCCGCGCGTGCCCGCGAGGCCGCGAAAAAGGCGCGTGAGATGACCCGCCGCAAGTCCGCACTGGATTCGGCTTCCCTGCCGGGCAAGCTGGCGGACTGCATCGAAAAGGACCCGACCTATACCGAAATCTACATCGTCGAGGGTGATTCCGCAGGCGGCTCCGCCAAGGAAGGCCGCGACCGCCGTCATCAGGCCATCCTGCCGCTGTGGGGCAAGATGCTGAACGTCGAAAAGGCGCGCCTCGACCGCGTTTACGGCAACGATAAGCTCACCCCGATGATCACCGCGTTCGGCGCGGGCTTCGGTGATGATTTTGACCTCGCAAAGCTGCGTTACGGCAAGATCATCCTGATGGCCGATGCCGATGTTGACGGCAGCCATATCCGCACCCTGCTGCTGACATTCTTCTTCCGCTTCATGCGCCCGCTGATCGAGCACGGCCATGTGTTCATCGCACAGCCGCCGCTGTTCAAGAACGAAAAGGGCAAGGATGTCCGCTACACCTATACCGAGGAGCAGCAGCGCGACTGCATCGCTGAAATGGGCGATAATGTGCGTGTACAGCGTTACAAGGGCCTCGGCGAGATGGACCCGCAGCAGCTGTGGGAAACCACCATGGACCCGGAGCACCGCACGCTGCTGCAGGTTACGATGGAGGACGCGGCCGCTGCCGATGAGACCTTTGCGCTCCTGATGGGCGAAAAGGTAGAACCCAGACGCGAATTTATCGAGCGAAATGCAAAATATGTAATGAATCTGGACGTATAAGGGAGAAAACTATGCTGTTTTTTGAAAATGATTACGGTTATGGCGCACACCCCAAGGTTTTAGAGCATCTGGCACAGACGAATATGGAGCCGGTTTCCGGCTACGGCAACGATAAATTTACCGCTTCGGCGGCAGAAAAGATTAAAGCAGCGGCGGACTGCCCGGACGCTCAGGTGTATTTCCTGACCGGCGGCACACAGACCAACATGGTCGTCATTGATACGCTGCTCCGTCCGTATGAGGGCGTTGTAGCGTCCTCCTGCGGTCATGTGAACACGCATGAAGCCGGCGCCATCGAGTCCACCGGACACAAGGTGCTGACTGTTCCGCATAAGAACGGCAAGCTGGATGCGGACGATCTCCGTGAATATGTTCAGACCTTTTATGCGGACGCAAGCCACGACCACATGGTATTTCCGGGCATGGTTTACATTTCACATCCGTCCGAATACGGCACGCTTTACACGAGAAACGAGCTGGAGTGCATTTCTGCCGTGTGCAGAGAGTTTTCCATGCCGCTGTTTCTGGACGGCGCACGCCTCGGCTACGGCCTTACGGCGGACACCGATGTGACGCTGCAGGACATTGCCAAGCTGACTGATGTGTTCTACATCGGCGGCACCAAATGCGGCGCGCTCTGCGGCGAAGCGGTTGTGTTCACGCACGGCAATATGCCGAAACAGTTCGTCACGATGGTCAAGCGCCGCGGCGCGATGATCGCCAAGGGTCGTCTGAACGCGCTGCAGTTCGATGCCCTGTTTACCGACGGTCTGTACGAGAAAATCTGTGCACCGGCGGTCAAACTCGCCATCAAGCTGCGGGACGGTCTCAAAGCAAAGGGATACCGCTTTGCACTGGAATCCCCGACAAACCAGCAGTTCATCATTGTAGAAAACAGCAGACTGCCCGAGCTGCAAAGCAAGGTAGTTTACAGCTTTATAGAGAAATATGACGCGGAGCATACGGTCATCCGTCTGGCGACCAGCTGGGCCACGACCGAGGAGCAGGTAGACGAGCTGCTCAGTATCCTCTAAGCGATAAAAACAGTCGTTTTCGGCTGAAAGCCAACACTTTTGGAGGCAAAATTAAAATATGAGTCAAGAATACGAACAGCAGAAAATCATGCAGGTCGATCTCGAACGCGAGATGAAGAAAAGCTACATCGACTATGCAATGAGTGTTATTGTCGGCCGTGCGCTGCCTGATGTGCGTGACGGCTTAAAGCCGGTACACCGCCGTATCCTGTACGCGATGTACGAGGACGGCCTGACCTCGGACAAGCCCTACCGCAAGTCGGCAACGACCGTCGGTAATGTGCTCGGCCGGTATCATCCGCACGGCGACGCATCGGTTTACGACGCGATGGTGCGTATGGCGCAGCCGTTCTCGCTGCACTATCCGCTGATCGACGGTCACGGCAACTTCGGTTCCGTGGACGGCGACCCCCCGGCAGCATACCGTTATACCGAGGCCCGCATGGCTAAGCTGGCGAACTACATGCTGGCGGATATCAAGAAAAACACGGTCGATTTCCAGCCGAACTTCGATGAGGAGCGCCAGGAGCCGGTCGTACTGCCTTCCCGCTTCCCCAACCTGCTGGTAAATGGTTCGTCCGGTATCGCGGTCGGCATGGCGACCAACATCCCGCCGCACAACCTCGCGGAGGTTATCGACGGCACCTGCTATGTCATCGACCACCCGGAAGCCGAGATGGACGAGATCTGCCAGTTCATCAAGGGACCGGACTTCCCGACCGGCGGCGTTATAATGGGCCGCAGCGGCATCCGTGCGGCTTATGCAACCGGCCGCGGCAAGATCAAGGTTCGCGCAAAGACCGAGATCGTTGACCTGCCGAACGGCAAGAGCCAGATCGTCATTACCGAGATCCCGTACATGGTCAACAAGGCGCGTCTGGTCGAGTCCATGGCAAATCTGGTCAAAGACAAGCGTATCGACGGCATCACGAACATTCAGGACCATTCCTCGCGTGAAGGTATGCAGATTGTCGTGGATGTTCGCCGCGATGCCAACGCGCAGGTCATCCTCAACCAGCTGTTCACCTATTCGCAGCTCGAGGATACCATTTCGATGATCCACATCGCGCTCGTGCCGGGTGCGGGCGGCAAGCTGCAGCCGCGTGTGCTGACGCTGCGCCAGATCCTCGATCAGTATATCGGCTTCCAGAAGGACGTTGTTGAGCGCCGCACACGCTTTGACCTCAAGAAAGCGCGCGATCGTGCACACATTCTGGAGGGCCTCAAGGTCGCGACCGACAATATCGACCGCATTATCGCCATCATCCGTGCCTCCAAGAACGAGGCCGAAGCCAAGGAAAACCTGATGGCGGAGCCGTTCTGGATCGACCAGATTGCACTGCTCGGCATCGTGGACGGCTCGGAGCACTTCGAGTTCCACCTCGACGAGCCGCAGGCGCAGGCCATCGTAGATATGCGTCTGGGCCGCCTGTCCGGTCTGGAGCAGGAGAAGATCAACGACGAGTACAAGGACCTCGAGGGCCGCATTGCAGGCTTTGAGGAAATTCTGTCGTGCGATGCGAATATTCTTGCTGTTGTCAAGCAGGAGCTGCAGGAGATCAAGCAGAAATACGGCGACGAGCGCCATACGCGCATTGAGAATGTGGCTGACGAGATCGACATTGAGGACCTCATTGAGGAGGAGACCTGCGTCTTCACCCTCACCGCCGCCGGGTACATCAAGCGAATGCCTGTGTCCACCTACCGCGCCCAGAAGCGGGGCGGCAAGGGGGTCTCCGCCCAAAGCCTGCGGGAGGAGGACTATGTGGACACCCTGTTCACCGCCTCCAGCCACGACAACATTCTCTTCTTCACCAGTTCGGGCCGGGTGTACAAGAAGAAGGGATATCAGATTCCCGAGGCCAGCCGGACCGCCAAGGGAACCCAT
>ENA-ORNZ01002810-ORNZ01002810.1-human-gut-metagenome-genome-assembly--contig:-NODE-2810-length-9905-cov-4.149137_pt1 | contig 9905 bp, 11 predicted proteins | sample MGYA00242124_ERZ509040 | MGnify/ENA primary metagenome ERZ509040 (study PRJEB26280, sample SAMEA2338733) | human gut metagenome | biome: human gut; feature: human-associated habitat; material: faeces... | reverse complement strand
TGCGTTGGAGCCTCATTCAATGCTCGGGTGGAGCAGAAGTTACTTACTGCGAACACAATATATGCCAACTCAGTTGAAATCAAACTAACACGGAACTGGCTTGCCGTCATTACTTTTTGTGAATCGCCGAACAAGAAATCTTAATTGTGTCTGCTTTGTGTGGTGGTACCCCTATACCTTGTATTATATAGTGGTACCCCTATAATAATAAGTGTCGAAAGGCAATAAGGCTTTTCGAAAGACAGAAAGGAGCAAGGCAATGAGCATCACGTTCAGGGTTTGGCGATTAGCAGTCACCGTCCAAATCCGCTTCCGCCTTCTTAACAGACGGTAAGCGAAGGGTTGCCCGCTCGGCGGCGGGCAACCCGCCCACCTTGAAATGATGCCCAGAGCCTTTAGCGAAAGGATACAGCATGGCAGATGCGCGAAGCAAGGCAACGGAGAAGTACCGTAAAGCGAACGTCAAGTCGTTCAACGTGAAGTTCTTCCCGTCTGATGCCGAAGTCCTGGAATACTTCCAAGGCAAAAAAAACCGCAACCAGTACATTAAAGACCTCATCAGAAAGGACATGGAATCGACGAAAAGCCCCAAGACCTACGTTTTCGAGACGGCCAACGAAGGCGACGTGACGATCACTATCTCCAGCGAACATGTCGACGGGTGCGTTGACGTGGAAGCTGGCATCTCGGGTACAGGAGACTATCGCGAGTGGGCGGAAATCGACGGCGGAAGCGTTGAGGAAATCTTCGAATGGCTGATGGACAAGGGTGTAGAGTTCGAGAGCGACCGTTCCCTTTGGCTCAACTTGAATTATGTCGAGCAAGTCATGATTGACCGCTCGAAGACAGAAGATCAGCTGCACGATTACGCTGCAAGCATGACCGACGAAGAGCTTAAGAAGTGGCGAGAGTTCTATTTCGACATCTAAACTCAAAAAGCCCGCACCCCATTACAGGGTGCGGGCTCATTTCTATGCTATTTAAGAAGTTCGTTTACTCGTTTTTGAACCGCATCGAAGTTTGCTCCAAGCTTGGTGCGGCGCTCGTTGCCGTCACCGTACTCACCTCGAATCACGGCGCGAGCGAGCGCGTCGATGTCAACACTTGAAGAGCGCGCGTTGACACGTGCCTGCACCTCATCGTAACGCGAGCCAAGAACGGCACGTCGCGTATCGCCGTTGCCGAAGACTCCGTTGAGCACATCTTTGGCGAGATCGTCGACACTGGATGAGCTGACGCGGTTGATTAGCGCCTGCACCTCATCATAGCGAGACCCCAAGCGCTTACGGCGCTCGTCTCCATTGCCGTACTTCCCGCGCATGACCGCTGCCGCGAGATTTGCAGTAGAGCCATCAGGACAATTCTCGGCCGCGCCGCCAGTATCAACTCTCTCGCCATGCACGTACTTAAACCATACCTGTTTGTCCATGTAGGCGATATCGAGATCGAGGTATTTGTCATACCCGTTCAAGCGCCCGTGAGAAGAGTATTGATGGATGATACAGCTGTTCCAGGCACCGAATCCACCATCAGGAAGCCAAGGGGAATCTTGGTATCCAGTGTCGTTGCGGTCGGCGTACTGCGCGACCCAAAGCGCGTGGTTCTTTGCAATCTGCGACCAGTCTTCCTCCGTGGTGACGCTTCGGCTCATATAGACGATGCAGCGAACACCGGTGAGCTCGTAGATCTTATCCAGGAACAGCTTCGCCTTATCAGTTCCAATACGACCGTATGCTTCGTAGTCGAGCATCGGGATGCCTTTGCCGAAGTAGTTCTTGCAGTTGGCGTAGAAGAACTCGGCCTGCTTTACCGGGTCGGACTGGTCAAGGAAATGGTAGAAGCCATAGAGTTTCTTCTGGCTGATCGCCGTCTGGATAAACGGGTCGCAAGTCGAATATACCTTGTCGATGCCCTCTGTCGCTTTGCAGAAAACGAAATCGTAATCGATTTTAGTGAGGTCGAGACCTCGCTGATAATCAGAAATATCGATGCCCTTCATCGTCATCGTACTTCACCCCTAATTGCGTTGAAGGAGCCGAAGCAGACGGCTTCTAGCTCTCCCCTTGTCCATGTTTTGATTGAGTTAGCCCCATCGTCCGGATCTCGGAGCGCATATGTCCCGTCATCGTTCGCACGCCAGATCATCACGACGTGGCTGCCGTATTCACGGTCTCCTAGCTGACCGCTGACGCCAGCAAAAACGATCCATCCATCGTCGACATAATCGAGGGCACTGTCCGAGCCCCAGAAGGTGTCAATTCGGTCGTATCCGTATCTGTCGTGGGTGAATTGCGTGAACTTTGCCATGTCGTTTACTCGGTCAGTAAGGCACGAATCGCCCACGATGTTTGCGAGGGCATCCGGTGTCACCGGCTCGCCCCGCTCGTAGCTCAGCGCCATGGCGGCACACGTGAGGCCGCACCCGTAGGTGCCGATGGTCTCGTCGCTATAGGCGGTCGATGACCATTGCGGGTCTTTTTGCAAAAAGAGCGGCATATAGCCGCTCTTTTTAGAATCACTCTTGTCGTAAATTGGCTGCGCGTCCTGAACTCCGTCGCTGTATCCACGCTCGTAGGTCTTTACACTGCTTATGCTGTCTGACTGTACATGCTGAGCTGCGATGCCGATCCAAGCGCTGAAGCCGACTGCAATGCCAAGAAGCAGCGCTGCCGCGAGCCGGAGCCTAGCCGCGCTTGTACACTTCATTTGCGACCGTCTTAGGGTTGACCGCATCCGCGTCCGCATGCTCGAAGATCTTCATGACCGGAAGGTCTGCAAGCTCGGGATAAGCCTTGCAGAGGTTCTCCATGATGCTCGCGACCTCCATGATGATGACCGCGACGCACACGACGTAGATGGTCACGCCGCCGAAGCCAAGGCCGGCAACGTGGGCGCTGAGGATTTCGATGCAGATTGCGAGCAGGATGATAAGCGCCAGTACCGCCTTGTGGCCGAGACCGGTGCGCATCGTGGAGCTGCGGAACTCACGGTTCATGACTGCCTGAATGATGCCGCTCACCATGTCGAATAGCATGAGGATGAATGCGCCAGCGATGGCCCATACCTGCTGCTCGGTGAACGTGTAGATAGGTGCGAGATCCATTTGATTATTCCTCCTGGTCAGTGTCTTTTTTAGATGCTTCGAGCATTGCTGCGACGGCAGCGCGCCAGCGCTTCGGAACGCTCTCAAGCGTGCGCCTTTCGTCTTTGACGGCTTCGAAGTAGATTTTCGCCATTACTCTTCGCCTCCAACGATGTCACCGATCTCCAGCAGCGCGGCATTGGTGTCTTCGAGAGCCGCCCTCGTCTCGGAAAGCGACTCGATGATCTTGTCGATGCGCTCGGTGTCGCTGAGGCCGTCATCCTCGTGCGCTGCCCAGAGCTCGTCGAATGCGGCGGTGATGCCGTCGAGCGTCGGAACTCCTGCCTGTACGAAGTGAATCTCATCGGCTCGGTAGAACTCGAAGGCTTTACCAGAGTCAATGCCGTTGTCTGCAAAGTCCTTCTGGATGTTTTTGCGCATCCACACGTCGGACGTGAGACCGTCGGCGCGCGCTTCGATCAGCACAGGTGCGAGCGGCGTTGCCGATACTGTCTGATAACTCATGTTTCTTCCTTCCCGCAGCACTCACGTGCCGCCTTGCCTTTTTGAATACCTGGTCAAATCCGTTGTCCCTAACCAGACCGCTCGAATCTGAGTGCTTGAACCAGCCGTTGTAGCTCGTCACGCGCCTCGCGCGCTTGAGAGTGGGCGATCGCCTGTATTTCCGATATGCCCGGCACGCGCGCAGGAACAGCGAAGGTCGCAGCGTCACGCGGTTTGGTCGCACTGTGAACCCGACGACATCCACCGGCTCATCGTTCGATATGCGGCAGATTTTCCATGCCTTGAGATGCAGCCCGTAGCGCTTAAGGAGGAACCTTTGCAATTCCCTCGCGGCGCTGCGCAAGTTGCGCTTGTCCTGGCTGAATAGATAGATGTCATCTGCGTACCAAAGCTGATGCGACACCATCGCGACGCTTTTGCCTCGCCGCACCTTATGCATGCCCTCTATGGAGTGGTAGCCAAAGGACAGAACGAGCTGCGCCATGCGGAGACTGAAGTAACTGCCGATCTCAAGCCCGTCATCGTATGTGGCGAGCAGCGTCCTGCATACATACATGACATCAGGACTTCGCACGTAATGGCGGAGGACGCCAATCACCGCGTCCGTCTTGATTGACGGATAGCACTTGCGAATGTCAAGGTGGACGAAATAGCCGCCCTCCTGTGACCAGCGGCTCACGGCATTCGCCGCCATAGTCTGCCCCTTGCCCGTGACGCTCGAAACCTGCCAGAAGCCAACCTTAGCGTGCAACAGGTCATGAAGAGCTTCAATTGCGACGTAATCGCAGACCTGCTGCTTGACGCTCTCCACGCCGATGAGCCGTAGTTTTCCGTTGGTTGGCTCGCGGTACCAATGGCGTCTGATCGGTTGAAATGCCAGCGAGCGATGGTAAATCTCGCCCTCGATCTCAGCCAGAAGCGAAGCCACGCTACCGTATTCAATCGGCACGCGCCAGGCGTTCTTCTTGCCTGCCGGTGCCTTGAGCCAATTGCCGTAGGCTCTATAAATGAGGGCTCCGTCTATGCGAAGCCCTCTGCAATATGTCTTCAATTGTCAGACCGTTTCTCTCTGGATACTGTCTGAGGTTTCACCTGTCGGCTACTAACCCAGTGGTCTTAAAGCCATTTCAGTCAGTTGACCCAGGCCAAATGCCCGCTCGCCACCAGCGGCGGCGGGTAGTCGCGGCGGAAGTATATGTGTAGCTGGAATGATTGCTTGTTTTGTCCAGATAGGCGCGAGCCGATGTTCCACCTAGCATTGCCGGTGCCGTTGTTGCCGTTGACGTACCAAAGGCCAGCATTGCCCCTGTTCCTCAAGTTGCCAAGGGAAAGCCAAGAGAACATGACAGCCCACGCGCCGCGAATCCCTGCTTGTTTTCAAAAGGGGACAAGTCCCCTCGCGGCTTACGCCGCTTCACCCCTAGAGCGACCATTGGCAGAGCGGCGCGAGCCGAAGTTCCACCAAGCATAGCCGGTGCCGAGGTCGCCGTAGACGCACCAAAGGCCAGCAACGCCCCCGTTCCACAAGCGGCCAAGGGAAAGCCACTCTCTCCAGCCGACGGTAGTGTCCGCGACCTTGTAGTTGCCGTCGCAGATGCCAACAGAAGTCGACGCACCCGTTCCCTGCTGAATCATCAGGCCGTTGACCGTCTTGCAGTAAAGAGCGTAATTCCATCCCTCGGCTGCTTGTCCGGGGAAAGCACCGGCAGATAGCGCGCTGCCTGGAGAGCTGCCGGCCTTCTCGTTCTTAGTGTCCGGGTTCACGTAAACGACCGTGCCAGTACCCGTGTACTGGATAAGGACGTTTCCAAGAACCTCATACATGCCAAGACCGAGCTCGATGCCTTGGATAACAAAGGGCTGCTTTGAGTCAGTACAGCTCGTGGGCGATCCGTCGCCCTCGACCGCACCGCAAGCGCCAGCCATCCACGGGACGGTGCTCAAAAGGTATGTGGTGGCAGTCGTGAAAGGCTTCGCGACGTCGAAGTAGATGGCGGTGTTCGATGTGTCGACATCGACCTTCTTGATAACGGTCACGGCATCGAACACGTCATAGTTGTAGCCGTTGCCACGGTCGTTTGACGTGCCCGTATGTGTTCCTAGAATCATCGAAGAGCCGATAAGAATCTGATCGGCCTTCTCCTTCGCGACCACGACGCGCGTGGTGTTGCTCTCTGCCACGGTCGGGCTAATCTGTACGTCGTATCCCGTGCAGCCCGAGAACACGCTCTGGCTGTTCTTGGTGGCATACTTCAAGAGGAACATAACCTTGACATACCAGTCATCGGCGGCAGTCTTGAATGAATCACCCGTCGTTGCCGTCTTCATAAGCGAGACGCCGGTATCGTGGCTTACGAAGCGCTTCACCTGTGCGCCGCTCACGCTTCGCGGCTTGCCTTCGGCATCGACCGACAGCGCATACTTTGCATACAGCATATAAGGACGCTGTGCGCCGTTGGGGAGCAGAGCTGCCGGCTGGCGCTTCATGCCGGGCTGGCGCGTATCGGATACGGTAATGTTCACGGCATCATCCGTCTCAGTTTCCAGCGTGTAGAGAACTGGCGTCATGATCCACGTATCATCCGTGCGCGAGAATCGCCCGTCACCGTCGATAGCGGTAACGTAGGGCGTACCATCCGCGTCAACGCCGCCGTTTACCTCGAAGAAGGTAAACGCGCCGTGGTTCACGTAAGGGTCGATGGCGGCGCGACCGATGATTCCGGGCTTTGGGTTGGCGATTCCGGCATTTGCCCCGGTCTTGGTGCAGGCCGTGGCGCTTCCCTTGGGAACGCTCACACCATAATTCTTGCCGTCACGCATCTTTGCAAGCCATGCGGCGATGCTCGCGTTCGTGTAACGTCCTGTCTCCTCATTAAAAATGGGGACTGTCGAAGCCCCCATGGATTCGAGCGCGATTGCCACGCGCTCGAGCGTCTCGTGATCTGCAATGTGGGTTTTGCCCATGCTTAATCCTCCGTATCGACTAGCGAGATGTAATCCGTATCGCCAACGGTGTCGTAGGCAAGATAGATGCGCTTGTCGGGGCTGATCGAGCCGCGAGCTTCCTCAGCCGCCTTGAGCGCGTCTGCCGCCGCCAGGTCTGCGCTGGCCTTGGATGCGTTTGCGGCATTTGTCGCGGCGTTCGCCTTACTCGTCGCGGTGTCGGCGTTCGTCTTGGCTGTGTTTGCCGCAGCCGCCGCGTCCGTGGCGCTCTTTGTCGCGGCGTTCGCCTTACTCGTCGCGGTGTTGGCCGCGTCCGTGGCGCTCTTGCAGATGTTGACCGCAGCGTTGGCGTTATTCAGCGCCTTGCCCGCGTCTGTGACGGCCTGTTCGCCCTTGGTGACGGCGGTTTCGGCGCGCTTTTCAAGCGCTTCGACTGCGTTGTCCCATGACTTCGCCGGAGTATTTCCCTCACGGGCGTCGCGCATGATGTCCAGCGCAAAACGCTCGGTCTGCACCGTCTGCGAGCCTTTCTTCAATTCGAAATAGGCTTCGTCGGTGTAGCCGGGAACGCTTGCGAGCTTGGATTCATCGCAAACGTAGGTGATCGTGTTGCCGCTGACCGTGGCGCTGCCACGGTAATAGTGGATTCGGTCGGGCAATCGGGCTACCAAATAGGCACTGTACCCTGACAAAGACAGCTCGCCGCCGTTGTCGTAGATAAGCGCCTTGATGGTTGTTCCGCCGCCTTCGCCTTGCGCGATTCGAATGCAGTTGTTTCCGCATCCGCACTTGTTCACGTCAAGCTCGATTGTCTGCGTGTTCATTACGCATCACCGTCAGACTTTAGCGCCCGCAGCTTCTCGAGCGCCACCATGAAAGCCTGAATCGGATCTGTTTGTACTTCGGTGCCACCGTCTTCTGTCGAGACCGCAACTGAAGGGTTGACGATTGCAGCCAGGGCATCGAAGCATGCAACCGTGGCATCGGTTCGGTCATCAACGTACACCGGAGTCACGAGCGTGAACGGCTCGTCGGCGGATTTCGGCTTAACCACGTCCTTACTGTCAACAACCTCACGCGTGCCGTCATCGTAGACGGCAATGAAGACGATGTTTGCCGCTGCCGCGCGTGCAATGAACTCGGCGTCGAACTCCGTCAGATAGCTCTCGGTGTTGCCCACCGGATCATGCACCATGTAATGTGTGATCTGTGCCATATGACCTCCTAATCAAAATTGCAAAGTGTGCAGATTCCATTTACGAAATCGATGTTCCTTGTCGATGTCCACCAGGTGATTGATCCATTGCCGTTGTCCTGTATCTGGCTGATGTACTTCATGGTCACGTTGGATGTAATGGCGTTGGTTGTGGTTACGCTTGTACTTGCTGAGTTAGATACCGAGATCTTCGGAACGGAAATCCTAAGGCTTCCTTCGGCCTGCATCTGGAGCCCGTATAGAACCTTGTTGTCAGATAAATCTTTCATTGACGAAGAAAAGTCGATGTAACCGACCTGCGAGGCACTTGACGCGCCGGATTTCTTACGGAATCCCGACATCTGACCCATGTTGTTGAGAAGCGTGTAGTAGCTGTCGTATCCGCAGCGGAACGTGCCCTTGGCGGTGATGTTGTTCGCGCTCATGTAATTTGTCACGAGATCGCCGGTCTTGAGATTCCAGGAATTGCGGCCTTTGGCATCGGCGATGATTCCGGCAGACATGTATGTCGCGTTGATATAGACCTTGCCGTTCTGGAGGAAGATACCCTGAGCCGCGCCGTTGCTCGTCAGGCGGTCGAAGATCTTCTTCTGGGTCAGCTGCTCGTCGTAGTCGCTGAGGATGCCGTTCGCGTAGTCAGAAGCGTCTTGCTGCTCGATGGCATGCTGAGCCGCACGCGCCGCCGAAGCGTAAACCTTAACTGCTGACGAGTACGAGCCGTATGACGCGTCGTATTCGTACATTGCCGCCTTGAGCGCGTCTGCCGTCTTGCACTCCAGCACCGCGTTTACCTTGTCGGCGTAATCGCTGTAGGCGCCGCCCTCTTCGGTAGATCCGAATGCAGCCGTGTATTTAGGCGCGAGTACTTGTGTGAGGAATTGCGCATTGAGCGACTTGTTGGATTTCAGCGAGTTGTACTGGCTTGTGAGCTCTTCGCGCTCTTTGTCGACCGCCTGCATGGCCTTCTTCACTGCTGCCGCTTCGGCTGTTGTTACCACACCGTCTTTAGCCAGTTCCTGCACGGTGCCGTCAAGGCCAGTCAGCGATTCGGTAAAATCGTATGAGCTCTGGTATGCCTTGTTGTAGGCACTTTCAAGCACTGGCGTCGTGTGGCGAACGGAGCCGTCACCGAGCGTGATGCGCTCCATAGACCAGACGTAATAGCCGTTACTCCATTCCGGCAATGTCTCAGACCATCCAAGCTCAGGGTTCTGCGCGTTGATTGGCGGAACCATATCGCTCTGGTTCTTCGCATAGAGCTTGACGCTGGATGCGATGCCGTTTCCCGCCATCTGGTTCGCACCATTGATTGCCTTGGCGAGACAAGGCGTCGTGTAGCTTACGGCTCCGTCACTCCAAGTGACCTTGCTGCGAGTCCAGATGTATTTTTCCTTGCTCCAGGCAGGCTGCTGTTCGCTCCAGCTACCGCCGACTTGGGAAGAATCGCTTGAAGATAGGTAGTACTGCTCGACGATGGATTTGATTCCCCTACCGGTTACGCCCTGCTTGCCGTCCGCACCGCTAATGCATGCAGGAACTGAATAGGAAATCTCGCCGGACTGCGTGACAGTCTTCGTCCGAGTCCAGATGTACTTCCCCTCGACCCATACTGGCGCTTCAGACTGCCATCCGGTTTTCGGTGCTTCGGTACGCGAGATACCTTGCGCGTACTCGACATCGACGGATGCAATTACGGCATCTGTCGTGGCGATCGGTTTGCTGCCGACGGTCGCGCCGGCAGACAAGCTAAAATCTCCGGTAGTCAAATCCCAGAAATTCTTTCCAACATCGTCGGTGAGCAGGCCAGCGCGGATGCGGTCTGCTCGCATCGTGCCGGCGTTGATGCAATCGGCGCTGACCTGAGCGCCAGTGATGAACGTTCGCCAATTCCACTGTCCGTCGCTTGCAAGCGACGCGGCAAGGCGGATGCCCATGCCGTTGATGTTTACCGCCCACATGCCGGACGTTGCCTTGAGCGGAACGCCAGTCGCGGCATCCAGCGGCACGTTGGAGTAGATCACGCCAAGCTCGAACGTCTCGACCTTGTACGTGCCGACGGCATTGAACGCCTTGTTGAGCGCAGACATGAGCTGGTTGAGCCACGAGACGGACGTACCAGCCGCCGCATCGTAGTTAGCC
>ENA-ORNZ01002804-ORNZ01002804.1-human-gut-metagenome-genome-assembly--contig:-NODE-2804-length-9928-cov-4.816267_pt1 | contig 9928 bp, 7 predicted proteins | sample MGYA00242124_ERZ509040 | MGnify/ENA primary metagenome ERZ509040 (study PRJEB26280, sample SAMEA2338733) | human gut metagenome | biome: human gut; feature: human-associated habitat; material: faeces... | reverse complement strand
GAGAGGAAACAAAAATGGGAATCATTGAAAAAATGAGACTGGATGGAAAAAAAGGTTTCGTAACCGGTGCAGCAAGAGGAATCGGTAAATGTACAGCTACAGCATTTGCAGAGGCAGGAGCTGATGTGGCAATTGTAGACCTTGACATCGAAGAAGCAAAGAAGACAGCGAAAGAACTTGCTGAGAAGACAGGAAGAAAAGTTATCGCAATCCAGACAGACTGTACAGACAAAGAGCAGGTTGATGCAATGGTAAAACAGGTTGTTGAAGAATTTGGCGGACTGGACTTCTGCCACAATAATGCAGGAATTTGTATCAATGCTCCGGCTGAAGAGATGACATATGAGCAGTGGTTAAAAGTTATGAATATCAACCTGAACGGAATCTTCTTAACAGATATCGCAGCAGGAAAATATATGTTAGAGAATGGCGGCGGATCCATCATTAACACCGCTTCTATGTCAGCACATATTGTAAACGTACCACAGCCACAGTGTGCATACAATGCATCAAAAGCAGGAGTGATCCAGCTTACAAAATCACTTGCTATCGAATGGGCAAAACGTGGCGTACGTGTTAACAGTATCAGTCCTGGATACATCGGAACAGAATTAACACTGAATTCTCCAACACTGATTCCACTTATTGAGAAATGGAATGAGATGGCACCAATGGGAAGAATGGGTAAACCAGAAGAACTGGAAGCTATCTGTGTATATCTTGCAGGAGACGCAAGCTCATTTACAACAGGATCTGATATTGTGGTTGATGGAGCATTTACCTGCTTCTAAGCTATAGAATGTCTGTCTGAATATATGGAAAATGCATAGGGAAGTTTGTCTTTTGGCAGGCTTCCTTATATTTATAATAAACGAAAAAATCAGATGATTAGGTCGGAAAGGAATTTATTTATGGGTGCAAAAGAATTAATTATTGAAGGGAAAACGGCACTTGGAATCGAGCTTGGATCAACAAGAATCAAAGGAGTGCTGATTGATTATCAGGGCAATGTACTTGCTGTCGGAATACATGACTGGGAGAACTCTTTTATAGATAATATCTGGACATATAGCCTTGCGGAAATTCATGCAGGAGTGCGTGACTGCTATAACTCTCTGAGAAAAATTGTAGAAGAGACATATGGGGTTACACTCAAGAAGATTGGTTCGATCGGAGTCAGTGCAATGATGCATGGATATATGGCACTGGACAAAGAAGGCAGACAGATTGCTCCATTCCAGACATGGAGAAATACCAATACACAGCAGGCAGCAGATGAACTGACAGAGTTATTTGACTTTAATATTCCGCTCCGCTGGACAGTTGCACATCTGTATCAGAGAATTTTGGACGGAGAAAAACATGTAGAGAAGCTGGATTATGTATCAACACTGAGTGGATATATTCACTGGAAACTGACAGGGGAAAGAGTTATTGGTGTCGGTGATGCTGCCGGTATGTTCCCGATTGATTCGGATACTATTGATTATGATGCCGGCATGAAAGAAAAATTTGATGATTTGATCAGGCCATATGGATATAGCTGGAAACTGGAAGACATTTTCCCGAAGGTACTTGCAGCAGGTGAGAATGCAGGATATCTGACAGAAGAAGGAGCAGCATTTTTAGATGAGACCGGTAATCTGGAATCCGGAATTATGATGTGCCCACCGGAAGGAGATGCAGGAACCGGAATGACAGCTACAAATTCGGTGGCTCCAAGAACAGGTAATGTATCAGCAGGAACCAGTACATTTGCAATGATCGTTCTGGAAAAACAGCTTAGCAAAGTGTACCGTGAGATCGATATGGTTACTACACCAACAGGTTTCCCATGTGCAATGTCTCATGCGAATAACGGAACATCTGACTTAAATGCATGGATCGGAATCTTTGGCGAATTTGCAAAACTGATGGGAATGGAAGCAAGTTCAGGTGATTTGTTCCAAAAATTGTATACAAAATCTTTGGAAGGGGATCTGGATTGCGGAGGACTTCTGGCATATGGATACTATTCAGGTGAAAATATCACAATGTTAAATGAAGGCCGCCTGGCTTTCCTTAGAACAGCAGAGAGCAAATTCAACCTTGCCAACTTTATGAGAACCAATCTTTATACCTGCCTTGGCGCTATGAGAGTTGGTCTTGACATCCTGTTTAAGAAAGAGGGGGTAAAGGTTGACCGTCTTCTTGGTCATGGCGGACTGTTTAAGACAAAAGGTGTTGGACAGCAGATCCTTGCAGATGCTGTAAATGCCCCGGTTTCTGTTATGGAGACTGCCGGTGAAGGCGGTGCATGGGGAATTGCAGTGCTCGCTTCCTATCTTGTAAACAAAGAGGAGAATGAGACCCTGGAAGACTTCCTGGATACCAAGGTATTTGCAGGAAATCAGGGAAGCACCCTGAATCCGGATCCGGAGGGTGTAGAAGGCTTTAATATGTTCATGGAAAGATATATGAAAGGCCTGCCGATCGAGCGCGCAGCTGTGGACTCCAAAATCTGGTAAGTGGCTTGAAATGAGGCGGAGATGCCTCAGATCATTCCTGCAATCTGCACGCGAAAAAAGTTCTGTGTAGTTATAAAACGAAATAAGTGAGAACGGATGGATTTTTCTCTCAGTTAAAAACGGAGACCTTTCTCATACCAGAATGTGAATTTTTTCAGGATACTGGTATGGGGAGGGTCTTTTATGTTATAATACTGAGCATTGACAGACAAACATGCTCCAGAGCCTGTTTGAAAAATAAAGGAGATACACATGGTTTTCAGCTCGATGCTCTTTCTATGGATCTTTCTGCCCTTAGTACTGGCAGCATATTATATAAGTCCCGGAAAAATCCGAAATGGAATCCTGGTATTTTTCAGTCTGCTTTTTTATGCATGGGGAGAGCCGCTTTATGTTTTCCTTATGCTGTTTTCCGTGGCGGTGAATTTTACCGGCGGAATTCTGATTGAAAAATATCAGACCAGGAAAAAAAAGATTCTTGTGGCAACTTTGATTATTAATCTGGGGTTGCTGGGATATTTCAAGTATTTTGGCACTCTGACAGAAGCCATAACCGGACTTTTTTCAGCAGATGGAACAGGAACCACTCTTTTTCAGGTGGCGCTTCCAATTGGAATTTCTTTTTATACTTTCCAGGCGTTGTCCTATGTGATCGATGTGTACAGGGGAGAGGTGCCGGCACAGCACAATTTCTGGCATATGCTTTTGTATATTTCCTTTTTCCCACAGCTGATCGCAGGACCTATTGTAAAATATCGCGACATTGCAGCTCAGATTACAGGAAGAAAAGAGACTATCCGAAAATTTGCAGCCGGGATAATGCGTTTTTGCTGGGGACTTGGGAAAAAGGTTCTTCTTGCCAATTCCTTTGCCCGTGTGGTGGATGAAATTTTTAAATATGGTCCATACGCGGTATCCAGGAAGGCTCTGTGGCTGGGCGCAATTCTTTACATGATGCAGATTTATTACGATTTTTCCGGATATTCCGATATGGCCATTGGTCTTGGAAAAATGTTCGGATTTGAATTCCAGGAGAATTTCAATTATCCTTATACAGCTGGTTCTGTGCAGGAATTCTGGCACAGATGGCATATTTCCCTGTCTTCCTGGTTTCGCGATTATGTCTATATTCCTTTGGGAGGAAATCGCAAAGGCGCGGCATGCACCTATCGAAACCTGCTTATCGTATTTTTCCTTACCGGAATGTGGCATGGGGCTGGAATAGCGTTTATCCTCTGGGGGCTTTATCATGGCCTTTTTCTTATACTGGAACGTGTGTGGCTTGGAAAAAAACTGGAAAAACTGCCTGGAATTTTGGGCTGGGGCTACACGGTGACCGCGGTGTTTTTTGGATGGATTCTGTTCCGTGCAGAAAATATTTCCCTGTTTTTTACTTATGTGAGAAATATGTTTGTGGCACATGGAGGAACCATTCTTCTTTCTGCATATCTTGACAGCAAAATGATTTTTCTGATCGTTATGGGTGTTTTATTTGCAGGAGTTTTGCAGAAGATATATGAGAAGGTCCGGGTACATTCAGATGGAAAAATCCCTGCCAATGGAATGGTGACAGTTCCGAGAATGATCGCCTGTCTGGTGATTTTCTGGCTGAGTGTAGCGGCACTTGTAAATAACAGCTATAACCCGTTTATTTATTTCAGATTTTAACAGGAAGCATATGAGAAAACAGAAAATTCTGATCGTATTATTTGCAGGAAGTCTGGTTCTGCCAGGAGTGGTGTGGACTGGATTTTCCGGCAGATTTGATACGGAAAACAATGAAAACAGAAAACTGGCTGAATTTCCGGAGGTGAATCTGGAATCTCTGGGAGACTTCCCGGAGCAGTTTGAGGCGTATTATAAGGATCATGTGCCCTTCAAAAATGACCTGGTGAAGTTCTGCAACTTTATTGATACGGAATTTTTCCGCAATACAAAGATCGGGGATGTGGTGATCGGAGAAGATAACTGGCTGTTTTACCTGCCGGAAAGGGAGGGAGAAAATGCCATGGCAGATTACCAGAAAACCAATGTGTATACACTGGAACAAAGTGCGGAAATTGCATCCGGAATTGCAAAAGTACGGGAATGGTTCCTGGACAGGGGTGTGAAACAATTCCATTACTACGTGGCTCCCAACAAAGAGACACTTTATTCGAAGTATATGCCGGAGAAGCCCAGGGTGATAGGAATCGGGGATTCCAGAATGGATACTTTTGCAAAATATATGAAAGAAAATTCCGACGTGGAATTTGATTTTCTGGCAGATTATCTGAGGAAGTTTACTGAAAAATACCAGCTGTTCCGAAAATATGATACTCATATGAACAATTTAGGCGGCTATATTACCAACGAGAAAATTGTACAGGATATGACAGGTGAAAGTCTGCCAATCGAAGATATTCAGGTTCTGATCGGAACTAAGCCTTGCAGGGGGGATCTGTCCAGGATGATCGGGCGGTATAAAGAACTGGATGATGACAGGGAGTATGGGCTGAATTATTTTCACGATGGTATCCGTTACAAGGTGAAAAAAGAGGAGAGCGAAGGCGGCGAGGAAATCCTGAAAGTGTTTAAATCCAATTCGGATAATGAGAAAACTTTAATGGTGATCGGCGATTCTTTTCGACTTCGCCTTGAAAAATACATGCCCTATCGTTATCAGAAAACCATATTTGTGAGAATTGATGACTTTGACCAGGAGCTTCTGGATAAATATGAACCGGATGACGTGATTGTGATTACTGTTGAGCGTGACCAGAGGTATATGGAAAAACTGGATAGTTATATTATACAGGACAATGGGGAGTAAATGGTACAATATGATTTATCAGAGCCTGTCCGGAATTATAGGATTTGTTTGTGAGAAAAATTTTTGTTTTATTGGTCACGGATGGAACAGTAATACTTTTTTGTCACGGAAATCGTCAGAATATTTATGGGTTATTGACAATAAGTTCGGCAAATGCTATTCTGATATTAACTTGTTTTGTCAGATATGTCTGTTATGGATCCTTGTATGGTTTGTAACAGGTCATTGACAGAAACTGGCTACTTAACTGGTAATGAGAGCAGTTGGGAATGTTACCAGTGAACAGCAACGGAAAAATTGCAGAATCCGTAAGGATTTATACCAAAGGAGGATCTTATGAAGAGAAAGAAAATTACCGCAATTTTGTTAGCATCCCTTATGGGAATCAGTGCAGTACCGGCTACCACATGGGCAGCAGATTCTTACAAGGAAACAGAGAAAGCAGCCTTTGCCAAAATGATCGAGGAATTTGGTGCTGATTACGCAAAGAGCCTTTCTGAAATGGATACAGAAGAAGTTAAGGGAAATGCGGAAATAAAGGTAAGTCTGGAAGATGGTGGAAAAGCAATTCTGGGAATGCTTTCTCCTGTGGATATCTCCTGGCTGGCGGATGCTTCCATCAGTGGAAATGTAAGCATGTCTGATAAGTCCATGACTGAGTTTATGGATGTGAATGTAAACGGAACCAAGATCTGTACAATAGAATATTATTTTGATACAGAGAATTCTGAAATTTATATGAGAATTCCGGAGCTGAGTGATGGCTATATTAAAATGAACATGGAGCAGATGACTCAGGAAGCTGTGGAAGAGGCAGATCAGGAACTGGATTCTTCCTTTACCACGAGTCTTGACCTGGCAGATAGCATGAACAGTTATTTTTCTACTCTGGAGAACCTTCCGGAAGCAGATTTAGTGACATCTATTCTTACAAGATATACAGATATTATTTTTGATAATGTTGCAGATGCTGAGAATCCTGGAGCACAGGAAGCTGTTGCAGGAGATGTAAGCCAGGAGCTTAGCGTTCTGGAAGGACATGTTACACAGGCAGAGGCACTTCCAATGTTCCAGCAGATTCTGGATACAGCCAAGTCTGATGAAGAACTGAAGGGGCTTATTGAGACCTGGACAGAAGCCATGAATGATCCGGATTATACTTATGAGACTTTCCTGGAAGCAATCGAGGATATGGAGAAAGATCTGGATACAGAAGCTGATGATACTGACGAGTCCGGATTTATTTTAAGGGCATGGGTTGACAGTGACGGAGAGGTTGTTGGACGCCAGTTCCTTCTGAATGATGATGAGCAGGAGGAAGAGCTTTTCGGATATCTGTGTACAGCGGATGGAGATAAGAGAGGATTTTCCATGCAGCTGGGTTCCGAAGATGAGAAAGTCGCCATTGAAGGAAGCGGTGAGCTGAATGGTGATCTGTTAAGCGGAACTTACTCGATTTCTTCCGGTGATGCGGATGCTGCTATTATTGATGTTGCAGATTATGATACCAAGGCAGTACAGGACGGAATCTGGAAGGGAACCTACACAATTTCCGGAGCACCTGTGGAAGATGAAGATGGAAATTCCTATGATCCATTTGGTGGAATGCAGCTGATCTTTACAGCCGATGGTGCAGATGAGGACAGCATTGACTGGAATCTTGCTATTGCAGCAGGTGGTGCGACTCTTGGTTCAGTTTCTCTGACAGGCGGAAATGGTGGTGAGGCACTTGCAGCAGTTGATGTTGCTTCCCTGACAGATGTTTATGATTTCAGTAATGATGATGAAGTTGAAGCTTATACAGCTTCCATGAATATGGATGCAATTACAGAGAATCTGACCAGCGCAGGCATGCCTGAGGGCTGGCTGGACGATGTGATCGCTGCTACAGGTGACAGCGATATTGATAGTACAGAGACAGATGGTGTTGCTGAGTCCGAAGAGCAGACAGATATGGCTGGAGATACATTGGATGACAGTGAGACACCGGCAGCTTAATCAGTAATTTATGCGAGCAGGCAGCCGCATAATAATTACCTGCAGCAAGGCAAATACAGCGGGGCAGACGAAGTAATTTGTCTGCCCCGTAATTTTTTATAACCAGAAAGCAAATGCTTAGTGAGTTCTGTACATCACGGAGCGTGTAACTGTGAAGGTACGGAACCGTTACAATTTTCTTATTGAAATGAGGGGGAGAAGGAATTGAAAAAAAGAAGCTTTGGGATTATCTGTTTTCTGTTTTTGATATTTACCATGTGTTCCTCTTCGGTGTGGGCAGCTTCTTATGTGAAGGCTTCCAATACGACTGTGAGTATCACTTCGAAAAAGCATGGCTGGGTGAGGCGGGGGAAAGACTATTATTTTTATAATTCCAAGGGAAAACTGCTTTGGGGAAAAATTACCTACAAAGGTCAGCGTTATTACAGTACAAAGAATGGCAAACGCTATACAGGTTGGCTGAAATCAGGCGGAAAAAGGTATTATTACAACCGGAAGAATGGAATTATGTTCCGCAACCGCTGGGCTACTGGAACAAAATATTCTTATTATTTCAATAAGTCAGGTGCGGCAATTGCCAACCGCTGGCTGAGTTACGGAGGAAAGCGATATTATTTCCTTACTAATTCCAGAATGGCAACAGGATGGCAGAAAATTGGTGAATATCGTTATTATTTTGATAAGAAAACAGGCGCGTTGTATACAAATGTGTGGGTTGGAAAATATTATGTAAACGACAGCGGGAGAAGAACAGGACAGACCAGACCGGATGTGAAGGTGAATGATAACCGCTATACATATAAAAGCAGCTCTCTTAATATTGATCTGCGCAGAAAATCCACACATAATGTTCCTTACTGGGTAGCGCTGATAAAGATCAAAAATTCCGGACAGCTGAAATCCGCTCTGTCTTATGGAACCTATGGTGGTGCCAGACAGACTACCTCCGGTGCGGTTTCTGGTAATGGGGGGATTATCGGAGTGAATGGAAGTGCGTTTAGTTACCAGACAGGGCGGCCGTCGCCTCTTGGAATGTGTATCAAGAATGGTGTGATTTATGGAAATTATGAGACCAGTTACAGTGTAATGGCTGTAAAGTATGATGGTACTATTTATACACCAGAGCAAGGATTGAAAGGCGAAGCTCTTCTGGAAGAGGGGGTAAAAGATACCTATAATTTTGGCCCAATCCTGATCAAAGATGGACAGGCCCAGCCGGCCTGGTCAGAAACAGCCAAATATTATCCGAGAACTGCTGTGGGAATGGTGAAACCTGGCGTTTATGTGCTGCTTGTCACCGACACTGGCAGTTACGCCGGTCTGAACCACTGGGATCTTGTTAATATCTTCAACAGCTATGGCTGTCAGTACGCTTACAACCTGGACGGCGGCGGCTCCGCCACATTGTATTACAATGGTCAGGTCATGAATAAGCTGATTAATAATTACGAGAGACCATGTGGGGATTTTCTGTATTTTACGAATTGATGTGTTGACAATGAAAAGCATTTAAGGATCATGTTGTTTGAACGGTGAATGAGGAGCCTAAATGAAAAAGCTATGCAGAATTTTGATACCAGGTGCTTTTGATGGTGCCATATGTTTCTTGTTATTCACTTACCAGGTGCAGGCGGTAGAGAGTCCATCTGCTCAGTCTCCCTTATTCTGGGCAAACCCAGGATGCTGATGTTTTTATCGATATCCCGAACCTGCGTCAGTATGGTGGCTACACCTGCGGAACCACTTGTGTGCAGATGGTGATGATTTTGCTCAGCGGATGAGTGGTTAAGGGAAAATGGAAACTTTGTTTTGTAAATCTGTTCATAGGAATCGTAGGATTCCATGCATTTTTGAGGTATAAATATGATATACACATACAAATATAAATCGCCGTTAGGGCATATTTTACTGGCGGCAGATGAAGTGGGAATTACTGGTCTATGGTTTGAAGGACAGAAATATTTTGCGAATACACTTCCAGACAAGCATATTCCACAGGAAACAGAGATTCTCACGGAAGCGAAAAAATGGCTGGATGTTTATTTCTCCGGTGAAGAACCGAAATTTACTCCGCCACTTCATCCGGACGGCTCAACATTCAGACAGGCAGTGTGGAAGATTTTATTGCAGATTCCCTATGGACAGACGATCACATACGGAGAAATTGCCCGCAAAATGGCAGAGATGAAAAATGTATCCCGCATGTCTGCCCAGGCAGTTGGAGGTGCGGTTGGACACAATGAAATTTCTATTATCATTCCCTGCCATCGTGTGATAGGCACAAATGGAAGTCTGACAGGGTATGCCGGGGGAATTGATAAAAAGCTTTCGTTGCTTGAACTGGAACACGCGGATATGAGTTATTTATTTGTTCCAAAGAAAGGGACAGCATTGTAGGAGGCAGTGATAAAACTGTCCTCATTTTGGGTTATTTTGGAGAGCCAAGATTGGACGGAAAATAGAATCTTGGACATATTTTGGACATATCTATTAAATGTTACAGAAATATTACGAGAATTGTGAACCCCAAAACCCCACAAACCCGCATAAATCCAAAGAGAAACACCCGGTAGGGGAGCTACCGGGTGTTTCGAGGGGAGTATAAATAATT
>ENA-ORNZ01002795-ORNZ01002795.1-human-gut-metagenome-genome-assembly--contig:-NODE-2795-length-9972-cov-2.432288_pt1 | contig 9972 bp, 8 predicted proteins | sample MGYA00242124_ERZ509040 | MGnify/ENA primary metagenome ERZ509040 (study PRJEB26280, sample SAMEA2338733) | human gut metagenome | biome: human gut; feature: human-associated habitat; material: faeces... | reverse complement strand
ATTCGACCAATTTTGTTTTATATTATTTTATTATTTAAAGGCTATGTTAAAGAAGATTTTGATTATTGTAGGTTTGGCCGTGTTGACAACGGCCTGCTCTAATAGCCCTAGGCAGGCTCAAAACGGTGTTATTGCTGAAAGTGATGATGCCGAGTTAGCGGGATTGATTGCTGGTTTAGATGGAAAAAAAAGTGAAATTCATTCTAAATTAAGAACAAACCGTCCTAAATCCGGTTTAATTGGTGATAAAGCACTTTCTCAAGTTTATAATGAATGGGTGGGAACACGTTATAGAATGGGAGGAACTACAAAACGTGGTATTGATTGCTCTGCATTTATGCAAACAGCTTTCCTTGATGCTTACGGTATGGAACTGCCTCGTTCAACTTCAGAACAGCGTTATTTAGGTCGTCAAATCCAAAAGAATGAATTGCGTAAAGGCGATTTAGTATTCTTCCGTCGAAATAACCATGTAGGTGTTTATATTGGTAATAACCAATTTATGCATGCAAGTTCAAGTCAAGGTGTAACCATTAGTTCATTAGATGAAGATTACTGGGCAAGAACCTACACACAATCTCGTCGTGTGATGTAATTACAATTTTTATTTTAACAAAAAGTGCGGTTAATTTTAATCGCACTTTTTCTTTGTTTAGATTATTTGATGTTTGGCTTAAGCCGCAAATTTCATTAAGTCTCTTCTTGGTTTCATTTGATGGATGGTATTCGTCACAGTGCCAACTAATGGTAAGTTTGTCCATTGCGTTGTTTTAATGTTTTCCACTTTAGAATCTAATGCCATGAATACAAATTCATTATCACTTACGCCGGCAAATTCATAAATATGGAACTCGTCTTGTTTTTCTAAGACGATAAGATCCCCAATGAAAAGGCTGTCATTTTTTTCAACAACTAACATATCACCCATTTCAATCCCCCAAGCAAGCATATTTGGATTGGTAACACGAATAAAACAAGTTTGCTGTGGACGTTTGATGCAATAAAGGTTGAGATCTAATTTTTTATTAAATGTTGATTTATTCTCAACATCATTGAAAAATGGCATAGGATGATAAGAAAACGTCGTATCATGTTGTGCAACTGTATTTGCGTAGTTCATCATCTAGTGTTCCTTTTTAGTTTGTGTGTTTTTAATCATTGGTTGTTTATACAGTATTAATATACTGTTATTAGATACAGTATGTCAATAGGGTATAGAAAAAATTTTTTTATAGACGGAAATTTTAGAAAAAATTCATTCCTTATTAAAAAAGTTCAATTTTTTAACAAAATAATAAAGAAAAAATTTTCTTTTAAATAAAATTTGAGCTATCTTTGTCGGGATTCGGTGGATCGTAACGATCCGAAGTTCAACTTAATCTTTATTTAAAATTATTATGAATACATCACGTTTATTTCATTTTCTGTTCCAGGGTAATTTGGTAAAACGAATTGCAGTTGGTTTAGTACTCGGGATCCTTGTTGCCTTGGTGAATGAGAGTGTAAAAAATTCAACAGGGGTTGATCTTGCATCTAGCTTTGGTGTGCTAGGTCAAATTTTTGTTAAAGCATTGCGTGCAGTTGCTCCAATTTTAATTTTCTTCCTTGTTATGGCGGCCTTAGCGAATAAAAAAGTCGGCTCAAAAAGTAATATGAAAGAAATTATTGTGCTTTATCTTGTAGGGACTTTCTTAGCCGCTGTTGCTGCGGTAATTGCAAGTATGGCATTTCCATCAGATGTTGCACTTGCAGTAAAAGAAGATGCAAGTTCTGCGCCTCAATCTGTTGGCCAGGTAATGCTGACTTTAGTATTGAACGTGGTAGATAACCCATTAAATGCAATTTTCAAAGCCAACTTTATTGGTGTGTTGGCGTGGTCTATTGGTTTAGGATTAGCCCTTCGTCATGCCTCTGATGCAACTAAACAAGTTGTGTTTGATTTTGCGGAAGGTATTTCTAAAATTGTTCACGTGATTATTTCATTTGCGCCTTTCGGTGTATTTGGTTTAGTGGCTGAAACATTATCTGACAAAGGGTTATCTGCGTTAGGTGGATATGTTCACTTATTGTTCGTATTAATCGGTACAATGTTATTTACAGCTTTTGTACTTAATCCAATTCTCGTTTATTGGAAAATCCGTCGTAACCCATATCCATTAGTTTGGACTTGTGTGCGTGAAAGTGGTGTAACCGCATTCTTTACACGTAGTTCTGCGGCAAATATTCCTGTAAACATTGAATTAGCAAAACGCTTAAATCTTGATGAAGAAACCTATTCAGTGGCAATTCCATTAGGTGCAAATATCAATATGGCGGGGGCAGCGATTACCATTACTGTATTAACGTTAGCGGCTGTTCATACATTAGGTATAGAAGTATCTTTTGTAAGTGCTGTATTATTAAGTATTGTTGCGGCGCTTTGTGCATGTGGTGCTTCTGGTGTGGCTGGTGGCTCACTATTATTGATCCCATTAGCTTGTAGCTTATTTGGTATCACTGATGATATCGCGGCTCAAATGATCGGTGTAGGTTTTGTGATTGGTATTTTACAAGACTCGACAGAAACAGCACTTAACTCTTCAACTGACGTACTATTTACTGCGGCAGTATGTATTGAAGAAGAGCGTAAAAACGGTTAATTCAATTCATCTTACAAGGCGGGCAATAGCTCGCCTTTTGTTTTTAAAGGAAAGAGAATGACGCTTTTAATTCAGCAAGCAAAATTTGAGCTTTATCAAAAACAGACCTTAAATTTACCGCACTTTGCGATTAAGTCACAACAATATTGGGTTGTAGTAGGCAGTAATGGGAGTGGGAAATCAGCGTTTGCGTTAGCTTTGCAACATAAATTGCTTTTACAGGAAGGGGAGTATCGTAATACTTTCAAACGTGTTCAATCCTTTTCTTTTGAAAAACAACGAGAAATTCTTGAAGCGACATTAAAAAACTTAAATAATGATGATACCGATCCTGATTTTTTTGGTAAAACTGCAAGAGAAACCATTTTAAATGGCAGCTCTGAGATCAGTTTTTGTGAACAAATTGCAGAAAAATTAGGGATTACTTATCTCTTAGATCGTTTCTTTATCAAACTTTCCACTGGGGAAACACGAAAAGTCTTATTGGCACAAACATTATTGCAAAAGCCTGATTTATTAATTTTAGATGAGCCTTTTGAAGGGCTAGATCAGCAATCAGTGCAAGATTGGATGGCGATGTTGAAAGAACTAAAAAAAGAATGTGCAATCGTTCTAATTGTTAATCGTCTGGCTGATATTCCTGCTGAAGCGACTCATTTAGCAATGTTGGAAAATTTGGAATTGGTACTAGAAGGTGAACGCCAATCCATTGAGCAACAAAGTATTTATCAACAATTAGTGTATGCAGAGCAGTCTGTTGATGTTGCGTTGCCTGAGCCTGCCTCAGCATTACTAAAATTGCCTGAAAACCAACCGCACTTTGAGCTTAAAAATGTCACTGTCCAGTATGGCGATAAAGTCATTTTGGATCATTTAAACTGGGTTGTTAAGCCTCGTGAAAATTGGTGGATTAAAGGACCAAATGGTGCAGGGAAATCTACCTTACTTTCTTTAATTACAGGTGATCATCCGCAAGCCTTTGCGAATCATGTGGTCATCTTTGGTAAACAACGTGGTTCAGGCGAAACCATTTGGGACATTAAACAAAAGATTGGTTACGTAAGTAGCCAACTACATTTAGATTATCGTGTAAATTGTTCCGTGCTAGATGTGATCATTTCAGGCTTTTTTGACAGTATTGGGATTTATCAACAAGTACCAGAGGCAATTCGTTTGAAAGCCATGCAGTGGTTAGCTCGTTTAAATCTTACTCATTTAGCAAAAACGCCATTTCGTTCACTTTCTTGGGGGCAGCAACGTTTGCTTTTAATTACACGAGCAATGGTGAAGCATCCACCTGTTTTAATTTTAGATGAGCCTTTTCAAGGGCTTGATGGATTAAATCGCAAGCTAGTGAAACATTTTATTGAGCAATTGGTAAATAATAGCAAAACTCAACTCTTATTTGTCTCTCACCAAAATTCAGATGCCCCGAATTGCATTACACATCTTTTTGAATTTATAAGAGAAAATGATAAATATATTTATGTACAAAGTGCGGTCTAATTTGATAGACTTTTCGTATATTTACTCATCATTAAGGAGCGATCTATGGAAGGCTTATCTATTGCCGCAGTTGTTTTTATTGTATTAGTCGTGGTCGTACTTTTTTCAGCACTCAAAACTGTACCGCAAGGTTATAACTGGACGATTGAGCGTTTTGGGCGTTATACCCACACCTTAATGCCAGGCTTAAACTTCGTTGTGCCATTTGTGGATCGTGTTGGCCGTAAGATCAATATGATGGAACAAGTATTAGATATTCCGTCACAAGAAGTTATTTCTAAGGATAACGCCAACGTATCCATTGATGCGGTCTGTTTCGTTCAGGTTATTGATGCCCGTAGTGCAGCTTATGAAGTGAATCATTTAGAACAGGCGATTATCAATTTAACCATGACTAACATTCGTACCGTCTTAGGTTCGATGGAATTGGATGAAATGCTTTCCCAACGTGATTCCATTAATGGTCGCTTGTTGGCAATTGTGGATGAAGCGACCAATCCTTGGGGGATTAAAGTCACCCGTATTGAAATTCGCGATGTTCGTCCACCACGTGAATTGATTGACTCCATGAATGCCCAAATGAAAGCAGAACGTAATAAACGTGCGGAAGTATTGGAAGCCGAAGGTATTCGTCAGGCGGAAATTCTACGTGCAGAAGGGGAAAAACAAGCCCGTATTCTGAAGGCAGAAGGGGAGCGTCAAGAAGCCTTCTTACAAGCAGAAGCGCGTGAACGTGCAGCAGAAGCGGAAGCGAAAGCAACCCAAATGGTGTCAGAAGCGATTGCTAGCGGTGATACCAAAGCGATCAATTACTTCATTGCACAAAAATACACAGAAGCCTTAAAACAAATCGGTGGTTCACCGAACAGCAAAGTAGTCATGATGCCACTTGAAGCAGGCAATTTAATTGGTTCGGTAGCGGGCATTGCTGAATTGTTAAAAGGCGACAAAAAAGCGTAATTTCTTAAAGTGCGGTTAAAAATGACCGCACTTTTTCTCTCAAGGAGTTGATATGGCAGATTGGTTAACAACTTGGTCAGTATGGCATTGGTTGGTATTAGGTTTTGTGTTATTAATCGCTGAAACTCTCGTACCTGGTGTGTTTTTATTGTGGTGGGGCTTGGCTGCGATTGTGACGGCAGGTGTGATGGCGTTGGTACCAACTTTATCCTTAACCGCCTTAGCCATTTTTTATGCGGTTTTAGCGATTATTCTCTCGTTGCTTTGGTGGAAATACCAGCATAGCAAAGATAATCAAGATCAATCACGTACAACCTTAAACCAACGGGATCATACTCTGTTAGGTAAAAAAGGCACGGTATTAGAAATCGGTTCTAACGGGATTGGTCGTGGTGCTTTTGGCGATACTACATGGAGAATTCAAGGCGAGCACCTAAATGTGAATGATCTTGTGGTGGTAGAACGTGTTGATGGCATTACACTGTTAGTTAAAAAGGTAGAAGAATGAATCATTTGATTATTTTTGCGCATCCCAATAGCCAAAAAAGTTTTGGTCGCGCCATCGTGGATCGCGTTGTAAAAGCAAGCCAACAGCTTGGTGTTGAAACCCATTTGCGCGATCTTTACACCATGGAATTTAATCCAATTATTTCCTTTGAAGAATTACAATCGGCCAATAAGGGTATAATTCCAGCGGAAATTCAGCAAGAGCATGATTTTATTCGCCAAGCTGATTTAATTACGATGGTTTATCCGTTATGGTGGATGGGCTTTCCTGCAATTTTAAAAGGCTATTTAGATCGTGTGTTAAGCCATGGTTTTGCTTATAAGACAGAAAATGGTGAATCCAAAGGTCTAATTCAAGGCAAAGTAATGCAGCAGTTTATCACCATTGGTAGCAGCGTGGCGCAATATCAAGAATACGGTGTAGATAAATCTCTTAATCATTGTTTGATCAATGGGTTATTTAATTATTGTGGTATCGAGAATGTGATTACACTTTATTCGGAGATATTCATATTATCGATGATGCAGCCCGCCAAGCGATGCTTGATGAAGCTGCTGAAAAAACAGCAGCAAAATTGACCGCACTTTTAGCTCAATCTTGAGCACAATTATAGGAAAGCAACAGATGTCAGAAACTCAAGTCAATAATTTCTCTTTAATTAGCCGCTTATTCGGCAATTTATTTTATCGCAGCCCTACAGATCCTATTTTAAGTGGGGTATTTGATTGGCTGCAGCAACAAGGTTTAAGTCAAGTGTGGGCACTTTCTACGGATAAAGAAAGCGAAGTGGCCATTGATAATTTACAGATGAAAATTGATTTAACGTTACTTGATCAAGAATATCAAAAATTGTTTGGTCCAAACGGTAACGTGCCGACAGCTATTTCAAGTTATGATATAGATGTGCAACGTTTTGTGGATTTCCGTCATGCTCGTAACGTGCCAGAGGCAGAGAATGTGGATCATTTCGCCTTGTTATTGCTTACAGCTTCTTGGTTAGAAGACAACACAGAATCACTATCCGCTCAACAGGATTTATTCGGTGATTTCCTGTTGCCTTGTGCAGCGAAATTCTTAACCCAAGTAGAAACTTATGCCACACTTCCTTTCTATCGTTCATTAGCGTATTTAACCCGTGAAATTCTTGCGGCAATGGCTGATGAATTAGAAGAAGGCGAGTAGTTTTCATCAATAGAATAGATCCCTAAAAGAGATTTTTAGATGCTAATAAAAAAGCCCTGCATATCAAAACGCGGGGCTTTTATTTAATGGAAGATCAATTATTCTTCAGAAGTCACATCTTCAGTGCCTTCGTCTTCATCATCCACATCACAAACACGTTCAAGACTGACTACGTGTTCATCTTCTGCGGTACGAATTAAACGAACCCCTTGGGTGTTACGGCCAACGATACTTACTTCACTTACACGAGTACGCACTAAGGTACCTGCATCAGTGATAAGCATAATTTGGTCGGTTTCTTCTACTTGTGTCGCCGCAACGACTTTACCGTTACGTTCGCTCACTTTAATCGAAATCACCCCTTTGGTATTACGCGATTTGGTTGGGTATTCGCTTAGTTGGGTACGTTTTCCATAACCGTTTTGCGTCGCAGTAAGAATTGCACCATCATTTTTCGGTACAACTAAGGAAACGACTTTATCGATGTTGAGATCGAGAGTTTCTTCTGCATTATCGTCAGAAACGTCTTCAATTTCGACCGCACTTTCATCGTCAGCGATGTCGTTAGTAAGGGCAAGCTTAATACCGCGTACACCTGTTGCTAAACGACCCATTGCACGTACTGCGCTTTCAGCGAAACGTACTACGCGACCTTGCGAAGAGAACAACATGATTTCGTTAGAACCATCAGTGATATCTACACCAATTAATTCATCTTCATCACGTAAGTTTAAGGCGATGATACCGCTTGAACGTGGACGGCTGAATTCGGTTAGTGCAATTTTCTTCACAATACCGCCGGCCGTTGCCATGATGACGAATTTATCTTCTTCATAAGCAGAGATTGGCAAGATTGCGGTAATACGCTCATTTTCTTGTAACGGTAGAATATTGACAATTGGACGACCACGCGCACCACGGCTGGCTTGTGGTAATTGATAGACTTTCAACCAATATAAGCGACCACGGCTCGAGAAGCAGAGAATCGTATCGTGAGTATTCGCTACTAAGAGTTTTTCGATGAAGTCTTCATCTTTCATCTTCGTTGCAGATTTACCTTTACCACCACGACGTTGTGCTTCGTAGTCAGTAAGTGGTTGATATTTTACATAACCTTCGTGAGAAAGGGTCACAACCACATCTTCTTGAGCGATTAGATCTTCTAAATCAATGTCACCAGAAGCTGCAGTAATTTCGGTACGACGTTCGTCTGCGAATTGTGCACGTACTTGTTCAAGTTCTTCACGAATCACTTCCATCAAGCGTTCAGGGCTATTGATGATGTGGAGAAGTTCTGCAATTTTAACCAATAACTCTTTGTATTCATTGATCACTTCTTCGGTAGCAAGACCGGTTAAACGATGTAAGCGAAGTTCTAAGATTGCATCAACTTGTTCTGGAGAAAGATAGTAATCAGAACCTTGAATACCAAATTCAGCGGCTAATTCAGCTGGGCGTGCCGCTGCATCAAGTAAGCCTAAGATCTCACTGTTGAGTTTCCAAGGGCGAGAAATTAACTTTTCAGCCGCTTCTTTACGCTCTTTCGATTGACGGATGATGTCGATGATTTCATCGATATTTGAGGTTGCAACCGCTAAACCTTCTAAAATATGGGTACGCTCGCGGGCTTTACGCAATTCAAATAAAGAACGGCGAATCACCACTTCGCGACGGTGCATCACAAAGGCTTCAATGATTTGTTTTAAGTTGAATAAACGTGGTTGACCGTGATCTAAGGCCACCATGTTGATCCCGAAGGTCACCTGCATTTGGGTAAGCGCATAGAGGTGATTTAATACGACTTCGCCTACGGCATCACGTTTGATGTCAATTTCAATGCGGATCCCTTCTTTGTTAGAAAGATCGATAATATTGCTGATACCTTCGATTTTTTTATCTTTGATAAGCTCAGCAATTTTTTCCACTAATTTGGCTTTGTTCACCTGATAAGGCAATTCAGTCACAATGATTTGTTCTTTGCCTTTATCTGTGGTTTCCACGCTAGCACGAGCGCGAACATACACTTTGCCGCGCCCCGTGCGATAAGCTTCTTCAATCCCTTTACGGCCATTAATCAATGCCGCTGTTGGGAAATCTGGGCCAGGAATATATTGCATTAATTCATCAATGGTGATGTTTTCATTATCAATATAAGCCAAGCAGCCATCTAAAACTTCATTTAAGTTGTGTGGTGGAATGTTGGTTGCCATCCCCACCGCAATACCAGAAGAACCGTTTGCTAAAAGCGCAGGAATACGGGTTGGTAATACGTCCGGAATCATTAATTCGCCATCATAGTTTGGCGAGAAATTCACGGTTTCTTTATCCAAGTCAGTTAATAACGCTTGGGTAATTTTTTGCATACGGACTTCGGTATAACGCATTGCCGCTGGCGCATCACCGTCAATTGAACCAAAGTTACCTTGCCCATCTACCAACATGTAGCGCAATGAGAACGGCTGTGCCATACGCACAATGGTGTCATACACCGCAGAATCACCATGCGGGTGATATTTACCGATTACATCACCTACCACACGGGCAGATTTTACGTATTTTTTGCTGGCAGTGATGCCAGATTGATCCATGGAGAAAAGCACACGTCGATGTACTGGTTTTAAACCGTCACGCACATCGGGCAAAGCACGCCCAACAATCACCGACATGGCGTAGTCAAGGTAAGAAGATTTGAGTTCTTCTTCAATATTGACTGGGGTAATAGAGGAATGGATTGAATCCGTCATTTTTATTCCTTTTTTGATCAAAAAATTGTGACGGATTATAGCATAAATTTAAGCGTTTTTGTGTGAAAAGTGCTGTTGATTTTAAAGCAGTTTTTTAATGCGGAAATAAATAAGGCAGACATGAAGTCCGCCTTATGATTGCGAAAAAATCGTCTATTTCCAATTTTCTCGTTTGGCTTTTTGTAATTTCGCATAAGCACCAAGTAAAGCTTGGTGTTCTTTGAAGTTTTCAAGCGTTTCATCGCTGGCTGGCAAGTTATAGAACGGGTTACCTTTTTCTGCCACTGCAGCCCAAGCTTGTTGAACGGCTTCTTTGCCATACATTCTTTCAAATACAGTACGATATTGTTGTGGATCGCGAGTATTGTCTAAATGCAATTCAATGATACTGATTAAAGCACGATAGTAATTTGCACGCTCTGGTGTAAACACA
>ENA-ORNZ01002792-ORNZ01002792.1-human-gut-metagenome-genome-assembly--contig:-NODE-2792-length-9985-cov-3.362638_pt1 | contig 9985 bp, 7 predicted proteins | sample MGYA00242124_ERZ509040 | MGnify/ENA primary metagenome ERZ509040 (study PRJEB26280, sample SAMEA2338733) | human gut metagenome | biome: human gut; feature: human-associated habitat; material: faeces... | reverse complement strand
ATCCGCCCTGAACGAGCTGATCTCACTCGTCTGCAATAACATCGTGGAACCGGAAAAACAGATCATCGGAATCGCCCACGCAGACGCTTACGAAGACTCCCTGTACGTCATGGAAGGAATCCAGAAACACATCAAAGTCCGTAGTTTCATCAACACCTCCTACGACTTCTGCACCGGCAGCCACGTAGGCCCCGACACCATCGCCATGTTCTTTATGGGCAACGACCGCGAATTACAGGGCATGAAATAATTTCTTAAATTAATCATCATAAATCCAAAATGACAGATAGTATTCCAGAACATTCGTTTTAAAATACTACCCGTCATTTTTCAATCCATTCAATACCTTCCCGTCGCAACCGCTCTCCTATCTCAGCCAATACCCAGCCCGAAAGCAGACCGCGCTGTTTGCTGCAACACTTTGTTGCCATGCATCCGGAAGGAGCTGCCAGTGGCAGGTCCTGTAGGTGGGCGGTTAGGGGAAGCTTTGAGATCCAGCACCTACGTAGACTTTCGCGAGGGTCCGCTGACCCTCGTGAATATAGTCGAAGTTGGTGATTAGCTCAAAGTTCCCCTGCCCACGTTGCAGCAAACAGCGCGGTCTGCTTTCGGGCGTCCCCATATTGGCTCACCCTTCTATATTTTACAGATTCGTCCGAATCAATTTCGGCCGATATCCATCTTTTTCCAGTTCCTGCATAATCTGCTGCTTATGCTCCGTACCAAACGCTTCCATAGTAATCTTAAGCTCCACAGCTGCATTTCTGTTTGTACTATAGAACTGGTTATGATCCAGTTTAATAATATTACCCTGCTGCTCCGCAATCTTCTGAGAAACCTTTGTAAGTTCACCCGGACGATCCGGCAACAGAACAGAAATCGTAAAGATACGGTCTCTCTGGATCAGACCCAGCTGAACAACAGATGCCATCGTGATCACATCCATATTACCGCCACTCAGAACAGAAACCACTTTTTTACCCTTGACATTCAGGTGTTTCAGTGCTGCCACAGTAAGCAGACCGGAGTTTTCTACGATCATCTTGTGATTTTCTACCATATCCAGGAAACTTACGATCAGCTCATCATCTTCTACCGTGATCACATCATCCAGATTCTTCTGCAGATACGGGAATACATGCTCACCCGGAGTCTTTACTGCAGTACCATCTGCGATTGTATTGACAGTAGGAAGTGTGGTAACTTCTCCCTTATCCAGAGAAACCTGCAGACAGTTTGCTCCTGCCGGTTCTACACCGATGACTTTGATGTTCGGGTTCAGCAGTTTTGCCAGTGTGGAAACACCGGTAGCCAGTCCGCCACCGCCGATGGGAACCAGAATATAATCAACCAGAGGAAGCTCTTTGATGATCTCCATAGCGATGGTTCCCTGTCCGGTTGCTACTGCCGGATCATCGAAGGGATGGATAAATGTATATCCATGTTCTTCTGCCAGCTCATAAGCATGTGCACATGCATCATCGTAGACATCTCCATACAGGACAACTTCCGCACCGTAGCTTTTTGTTCTCTCGACTTTGATCAGTGGTGTTGTGGTCGGCATAACGATGACAGCCTTTGCACCGTATGCTTTTGCCGCATAAGCCACACCCTGCGCATGATTACCTGCGGAAGCGGTGATCAGACCTTTTGCTCTCTCTTCTTCTGTCAGTGTACTGATCTTATAGTACGCACCTCTTAACTTGTACGCACCGGTTCTCTGCATATTTTCCGGTTTAAAATATACTTTATTTCCTGTCATCTGACTGAAATAATCACTGAAAATCAATTTTGTATCCTGGGTTACTCTTTTTACAACCTCTGAAGCCTCTTCAAATTTGTCAATGGTAAGCATTATGATTCTTCCTCCTCTGTTTTCACATCAAACAGTGCATTTACAAACTGTTCTGCATTGAATTTCTGCAGATCATCGATGGATTCTCCCACACCGATATATTTTACCGGAATATCCAGCTCGGACTGGATGGCTACGGCGATGCCGCCTTTTGCAGTTCCGTCCAGTTTTGTAAGAATGATACCGGTGACGTTTGCCACCTCTTTGAACTGTCTCGCCTGTGCCAGTGCATTCTGTCCGGTCGTACCATCCAGAACAACCAGTGTCTCCAGATAAGCATCCGGATATTCTCTCTCCAGCACACGGTAAATCTTTCGAAGTTCTTCCATCAGATTCTTTTTATTATGCAGACGTCCTGCAGTATCACAGAGCAGTACATCTGCATTTCTCGCTTTAGCTGCTGCTACGGCATCGTACACGATTGCTGCCGGATCTGCACCGGCCTGTCCCCCGATCAGATCCACACCGGCACGATGCGCCCACTCTGTCAGCTGCTCTCCTGCGGCTGCGCGGTATGTATCCGCTGCTGCCACGATGACTTTCTTGCCCTGATCCTTCAGTTTTCCTGCCAGTTTTCCGACAGAAGTAGTTTTTCCCACACCGTTGACACCTATCACCAGCACAACGGATTTTCTGTTTTCAAATTCATAGGCAGTATCACCCACATCCATCTGACGTTTGATCTCATCGATCAGAAGCTGTTTACATTCCGAAGGTTCTTTGATCTTCTTTTCTTCCACTTCTTCCTTCAGATGCTCAATAATAGATGTTGTGGTATTGATACCAATATCCCCCATCACAAGAATCTCTTCTATTTCTTCATAGAAATCATCATCGATACTGGAAAAGCCGCTGAAAATAGAGTCAATTCCGGCCACGATATTATTTCTCGTTTTTGTCAGACCCTCCCGGAGACGTCTGAAAAAACCTTTCTTTTCCTCTGACATATGGTTTCCTCTCTTACTCTCAACTTTTTCATCATTTTGTCTCTGTCACTTTACTGTACGACTTCATTATAAAATGATGTATATACTACTGCAAGTCTTTTTTTGATTTACAGATAATTCCTACTCGTCCAGCTGATTCTCAATCAGGTTGACCGATACCAGCGTGGAAACACCTTTTTCCTGCATGGTGATACCGTAGAGGCGGTCTGCCGCGTTCATTGTACCCCGTCGATGGGTGATCACAATAAACTGTGTGTTTTTTGTAAGTTTGTGCAGATACTGTGCAAAACGGGTAACGTTGGAATCATCCAGTGCCGCCTCGATCTCATCCAGCAGACAGAAGGGTGACGGTTTCAGGTTCTGTATGGCAAAAAGCAGTGCAATGGCTGTCAGTGCCTTTTCCCCACCGGATAACTGCATCATATTCTGCAACTTCTTTCCCGGTGGCTGAGAGATGATCCTGATACCGGCTTCCAGTACATCCTCATCTTCCATCAGCTCCAGAGTACCCTTTCCGCCCCCGAAAAGCTGTTTGAATACTTTATCGAATTCCACGCGGATCTCCTGGAACTTTTCTGTAAACTGTTTACGCATTCCCTCATCCAGTTCTGCAATGATTCCTTTCAGTGTCTCTGCTGCCTCCACCAGATCGGTATGCTGTGCGCTTAAGAACGTGTGACGTTCCAGAATCTCTTTATATTCCTCAATCGCATTGACATTGACATTACCCAGTTTTCGGATCGCATCTTTTAATTCTGCGATCTGCTGCCGGATCACACTGCGCTCCGGCATGTCTTCCATCCGATAGGTATTCGCCTGTCCCGGTGTGACCTCATACTCTTCCCAGAGATAATTAATCTGGTTATCCTGCCGTTCTTCCAGTTTTTCTTTCTGGCTGTTCAGTCGGAAACATTCCTTGTCCATCCGGCTGATATGTGCAGACAGTTCATCCCGGCGGCTGAAGAATGTCTTATGCTGACTGTTCAGTTCTTCTTTCTTTTCCAGATACTGCTGCATCTGCGCCTCGTCTTCCTCACGGATTCGGCTGGCTTCCTGAATTGTTTTCTGAATAGACAGAATATTGTGTTCTTTTTCTTCTTTTTCCTTGCCACCCTCTTCCAGAGATTCTTGCATCTGTTGCAGTTCATCTCTCATTGCCGCTTCTTCCTGATGGATACGGCTGAGATTTTCTCCTGTAAAGCTCACTTTCTGTTCCAGCGAAGCATAAGCCACCTGGATCTGGTTCAGTTCCTGACTGTAAGAAGCTTCCTGTTCCTGCAATTTTTCCAGAATTTCCTGCTGACTGTTCACCAGTGCTTCCTGTTCCTGCTCTCTGGCTGTGGAATGTTTCATTTCTTCCCGGATGGATGAACTGCTTTCCTTGATCTCTGCAATCTGTCCTTCAATCTCGCGTCCCTCTGCTTTTAACTGTCCATAGCCGATCCGCACTTCACGGATGCGTGCCTCTGCCTGGGTGATTCCCACCTTTTCTGTATTCTGACTGATCTGCAGCTGCTGTAACTGCCTGGTCATCTCTGCCAGGTCATCCCGCAGTGTATTTCTACGCTCCCGTTTATCCAGGATGATTTTCTGTATCTTTTGCAGCTCTTCTTTCAGTGCTGCCACTTTTCCTTCCAGTTCCTCTATTTCCCGACGACGTCCCAGAAGATTGCTGCTGTTTCGGAACGCTCCACCGGTCATGGAACCGCCGGGACTTAAGGATTCTCCCTCTAACGTAACAATCCGCAAGGTATGGCGGTATTTTCTTGCAATGACGATGGCGTGATCAATGGTATCCACCACCAGTGTCCTTCCAAGAAGCTGTGACAGCAGAGTTCGATACGTACTTTCGGCAGTTACCAGCGTATCGGCGATCCCGATCACACCTTCTTCTTTCAGTGCTGCGGAATTCTGGAAACTGCTGCTTCGCATATTGGTCAGTGGCAGAAACGTTGCCCGGCCATACCGGTTTTTCTTCAGATATTCGATCATGACCTTCGCGGTCTGTTCGTTATCCGTAACGATATTCTGGATACTTCCGCCCAGAGCTGTTTCCACCGCTGTTTCATATGCTTTCTCTACCTTGATCAGGTCTGCAACAACACCGTGGATCCCCGGCTGGCGATCCTTCTGTTCCATAACACGCCGGATACTGTTGCCATATCCTTCATAACGTTCTGCAATATTTCGCAGGGACTCCAGACGGGATGCCTCCCTGTGATAGGCTGTCTGTCCCTGTTCCAGTTTCTTATTCTGTTCCTCCATCTGGCTTCGCAGAGAGCCGACTTCCCGCTCCACTTTCCGGTATTCCATCTGTATACCATCCATCTGAGCGCCGATCTCTTTGCATTTTTCCTGATGTCCCTGAATGATCTCCTGCTGCTGTGACTCATCGCTTTTCAGTTTCAGGACACGCTGGCTGAGAGCCGCTTTCCGTATACCGATCTGTTCAAGCATCGCATCATAACGCTGCATCTTACCTTTGGTGGATGCCCGCTGATTCAGGATCTCGATGATTTCACTCTTACCATCCTCTATGCTCTGATTTGTTTCTTCTATATTCTGATGCAGAATCGCCAGTTTTTCTTCTGCTTTTTTCTTTCTGACAGCTGCTTCGCCCAGGCTTTCTTTCAGGGCTTCCTGTTCCTGTTCATGTCCGGCTGCTTCCTGCTGTCGGCGGTCAAGTTCCTGACGGATCGTCTGGATACGTTCTTCGTAGTGCTGATGATTCTGCTGGGCTGCGCGGATCTGTTCTTTTAACAGTTCCACACTGTTTTCCAGTTGCTGCTTTTTCAGGGCATTCTCGCTCGCCTGAGTTCTCGCTTCCTGAATCTTCGTATCCAGTTCTTCCAGTTCCTTTTCCAGACGTTCATACTCTGCTTTTGTCTGATCAAACTGTGTCTGCGTCTGTTGCAGCTCATTCTGAGAAATCTGATATTTTTCTTCTGTTTCTTTTAACTGTTCTTTGATATGAGCACTCTCCGCCAGATACATGTTCACATCCAGGATCTTCAGTTCTTCTTTCTTCTTCAGATAGACTCTGGCCGTTTCTGACTGTCGTTCCAGAGGACCCAGCTGCCTGGTAAGTTCCGACAGAATGTCTGTCACACGAACCAGGTTCTGCTGTTCCTCATCCAGTTTCTTTAATGCAGTTGCTTTTCTCCGTTTGAACTTTACAATACCTGCTGCCTCGTCGAAAAGTTCTCTTCGTTCTTCCGGTTTTCCGCTCAGGATCTTATCGATCTGTCCCTGACCGATAATGGAATATCCTTCTTTACCGATACCGGTATCGTAAAACAGTTCGTTGATATCTTTCAGTCGGCAGCCGGTTCCATTTAACAGGTACTCGCTTTCTCCGGAACGATACAGTCGTCTGGTGACAGTCACCTCTTCATACTCGATGTCCAGTTTGTGATCGGAATTATCCAGAGTAATGGCTACCGATGCAAATCCCAGCGGTTTTCTGGTCTCTGTACCGGAAAAAATGACATCCTGCATATTTCCGCCACGCAGCTGTTTTGCACTCTGTTCACCCAGTACCCAGCGGACAGCATCACCAACGTTGCTCTTTCCACTGCCGTTAGGGCCTACAATGCCGGTGATACCGTTATGGAATTCAAATACGATCTTATTGGCAAAGGATTTGAATCCCTGTACTTCGATACTCTTTAAATACATACGTCACCTACTGTTTCTGTTTGTTGTCCGTGGCTTTCAGTCTGCAGATCGCACGGTATGCTGCCATCTGTTCTGCAGCTTTCTTGGTTCTTCCGCTTCCCTGTCCCATGCACTGCTCACCGATCCATACTTCCACGGAAAAGGTCTTGTCATGATCCGGTCCGCTCTCACCCAGCGGATGGTAGGAAATCTCTCCCGGGATATTTCCCTGTACCATCTCCTGGAAGATAGTCTTGCTATCAAAAAAGAGTTTTTTGTGTTCCATATCATTTAACACATATTTCAGTACAAACTCTTTTGCATTAGCAAATCCACCATCCAGATAAACCGCACCGATTACAGACTCCAGTGCATCCGAAGTTACAGAATCTCTGTGACGTCCACCTGTCATTTCTTCTCCTTTCCCCAGACGAAGAAAGCTTCCCAGTTCAATTTCTCTGGCGCAAAATGCCAGTGTCGGCTCGCATACCAGGCTTGCACGCAGTCTGGTCAGTTCTCCCTCCGGCATCTGTGGAAACTGTGCAAATAAATGTTCACTGCTTACCAGTTCCAGCACTGCATCTCCTAAAAACTCCAGCCGTTCATTACATTCGATCCGGTTCATCTTATGTTCATTGGCATAGGAGCTGTGACGCAATGCCTTTTCCAGAAGTTCCGGATTCTGAAAATGATATCCTATCCTTTTTTCCAGTTCCTTTAATTCTCTCATATTTTCTCCCGATTTTATTTTTCACATATCACCTTCGGTGATTGTATATTGCCCTGTGACTGTTTCCTGTTCTGTCAGAGAACAGTTTACTCCACAACTCTCTGGATCAGATCTATCGCATCCGCCACCGTCACGATTTTTTCTGCTTCTTCCTGTGGAATCTCAATATCAAAAGCATCCTCTACTCCCAGAATAATCTGATACAGATCCAGAGAATCTGCTCCCAGATCCTCGGTAAAGGTGGTCCCCGGCATCACTTCCGAAGCATCCACATTCAGTACTTCCGCAATTATCTGCTGTAATTTTTCCAGTTCCATCTCTAATTATCCCCCTTATTATCCTGCTTCATATTCTCCTGAATCTTTCCGCAGATATCTTCTTTTGAAAATGTAATACACTGAATCAGTGAATTTTTGATCTCATTGGCTTTCGAACTTCCGTGAGCCTTGACTACCAGCCCTTTCAAACCAAGCAGAGGTGCTCCACCGTACTCGCTGGCATCAAAACTTTTGAGTGTTTCTTTTAATGCCGGTTTTACCAGAAGGGCTCCAATCTTACTGCGCAGAGTGCTCATCATCCCTGCTTTTACCTTGGAAATCAAAGTGGCTCCTACACCCTCGTATAGTTTCAGGATTACATTTCCCACGAATGCCTCACAGACTACGACATCACAGACTCCTTTCGGAATATCTCTGGCTTCCACATTTCCGATAAAGTTAATGTCTTTACACTCTTTTAACAACGGATAGGTTTCCTTCACCAACGCATTCCCTTTTTCTTCTTCTGCACCAATATTGACCAGACCTACCTTCGGGTTTTTCACTCCCATCACATATTCCATATAAATAGAACCCATGCGTGCAAACTGTACCAGATAAGAAGAACGGGCATCCACATTGGCACCACAGTCGATCAGCAGGGAAACACCGGTTGCTGTCGGAATCAGTGGAGCCAGAGGAGCGCGTTCCACGCCTTTGCTTTTTCCTACCAGGACCTGTCCGCCTACCAGTACAGCTCCTGTACTGCCACAGGATACAAAAGCAGAAGCTTCTTTACTTCTTACCATTCGCAGTGCCTTTACCAGAGAGGAGTCTTTCTTTTTCTGAATAGCGTGTACCGGCGGTTCTCCGGTTTCAATGATCTCAGATGCATGAACAACTTCCAGACGTTCCTTCGGATACGTATATTTATCCAGTTCTTTTTTCAGAACATCCTCCTGACCTACCAGATATACATACAGTTCAGGCTTCTCCTGCAGTGCTTCGACCACTCCTTTTACCGGTTCCTGTGGCGCATAATCGCCACCCATAGCGTCCACGGCCACTTTAATATATTCGCTCATATTTCATCCTCTTTTCCAATAAACCTGTCATATCTCTGTCCCTTTTTCTCATGGAACAAGTAACGTATAACTATCTATATGATACTAGACATTGTGTAAAAAAGCAATGAAAATGTACATAAAAGGGACTTGCCTTTCCTGACAAGTCCCCTGTTTTTCCTGTTATAAGATTTCCTTTTCTGCTACTGCATCACACCGTCAGATCCCAGATGATAACCGTCTACATCCGTATCATGTGCCATTGCACCGTTTTCCTGGAAATAATACCACTTATCTCCTTCCTGATACCAACCGGTACGGATATATCCGTTCTCGTCAAATACATACCACTGACCGTCAATTTCCTGCCAGCAGCTGGTTGGATAAGTTCCGTCCGCATTCTGATACCACCAGTTTCCATCGGTCTGCTGCCAGCTTCCGGAAGCTACTTCTTCTGTAGTCTCTTCTGTAGTCTCTTCTGCAGTCTCTTCCTGTGTATCCCCGGTTTCTTCCGGTGCTGCTTCCTGCTCAGTGATAGTAACACATTTGGTTCCGCTGGCTGTCAGCTGAACTCCGTCACCTACTGTATTGGTTACTACTACATAATAGTAAATTGTTCCGGACTCAGTGGTCGGCGGTGTATAGGTTGCTTCTGTTGCACCGTCAATAGCTGTTCCACCTCCATTGGAATCCACATTGTTCCGATACCACTGATAGCTTAACGTTCCTTCGGATACTGTGGCTTCCACAGTCAGCACATCTGCAGTCGCATGCAAATCGTACGTAACCGGATCTCCCATCTCAGAAGTGATCTGTGGTTTTTCCACACTGTCATCAATATTTGCTGCATTCAGATCCACAGTAACTTCCTCTTTTTTTGTGTCTTCACTGTTATTTCCTACCAGGATACCGATTGTATCTTTTGCTGAGCAGGCAGTCATAAGCGGCATACAACAGAGTGCTATGCCTGCAAGCAATCCCCTTTTTAATCTCATATTATCTACTCCTTTTATTTTGAAATTGTTACAATTTCTTTTCATTCCTGTGTTGTATTGTAACATTTTCATAATTATATGTCAACTGAAAGGCTTCCCCTCCTCCTTACAGCTGAGCAGTTACAAAAATGTCGTAGATCGCACGGATCGCAGTCTCAAAATCACGGTTTTCCACACCGATGATAATATTCAGTTCACTGGATCCCTGATCGATCATCTTTACATTGACATGATTATGTGCCAGTGCTGAAAAGATTCTTCCTGCTGTACCTCTGTTTCTTCGCATACCCCTTCCAACGACCGCGATCAATGCCAGATCTGCTTCCAGATCGATGGCATCCGGCGCTACCGCACGGTGAAGACCTGAGATAATGTTCTGTTCCTTTTCTTCGAATTCACTCTGATGTACATACACAGTCAGTGTGTCAATGCCGGAAGGCATATGTTCAAAGGACAGCCCGTTATCCTCAAATACCTGAA
>ENA-ORNZ01002791-ORNZ01002791.1-human-gut-metagenome-genome-assembly--contig:-NODE-2791-length-9985-cov-4.063746_pt1 | contig 9985 bp, 7 predicted proteins | sample MGYA00242124_ERZ509040 | MGnify/ENA primary metagenome ERZ509040 (study PRJEB26280, sample SAMEA2338733) | human gut metagenome | biome: human gut; feature: human-associated habitat; material: faeces... | reverse complement strand
TCTCTTGTTGCGATTTTCTTTACTTCTGACATAATGCTTCACCTGCTTTCTCTAATTCTTCCATAGCGATATTGTACTGTTCTTCGTTTGGAGCTGAACCATGCCATGAAACCTGATTCTCCATAAATGAAACTCCCTTACCTTTTACAGTATTCATAATAATAGCTGTAGGCATACCTTTAGTTTCTCTTGCTTCTTTTAAAGCACTTCTAATTTCATCAAAATCATGTCCATTTATTTTAATTACATGGAAATTAAATGCTTCAAACTTCTTGTCAAATGGGTATGGTGAACATACTTCATCGATTGCACCATCAATCTGAAGATTGTTGTTATCAACGATAACTACAAGATTATCTAACTTTCTGAATCCGGCAAACATTGAAGCTTCCCAAACCTGACCTTCTTCACTTTCACCGTCGCCTACCATTGTATATACTCTGTAATCGGCATTGTCCATCTTTCCTGCCATAGCCATACCAACTGCTGTTGAGATTCCCTGTCCTAATGAACCTGAAGACATATCGATTCCCGGTATTTTCTTCATATCAGGGTGTCCCTGAAGGTATGATGTAGGTTTTCTTAATGTTTTGATATCTTCTCTTGGAAAATATCCTTTTTCTGCCAATACACTATAAAGTGCAGGTGCAACATGACCTTTTGATAATACAAATCTGTCTCTGTTAGAATCTTTTGCCTTTTCAGGTGATACATTCATCTCTTCAAAATACAAAAATGTTAACATATCTGCTGCTGAAAGAGATCCACCCGGATGACCTGATTTTGCATTGTAAACACCTGTTACAATGTCTTTACGTACCTGGTTTGCAATTTTTGCAAGTTGTAAATTTTCCATTTTTACATCCTTTCCTGTGTTAAAAAATAAAGTCTGATTCTATTAATATATATAATCCATCATCATTTTTATTTGATGAGAATAAACCTGATAATTTTCTGCCAAGTTTATGAGAATTAGCAATGGCTGTATCTACAAGTTTCTCAACATCAGCTCTTCCGATTCCCTTGTGTTCACCAAAGTAATCATCGATAGCCTTGTAAAAGGCAAGACTTGCCAGTTCTTCCATTACATATCCCTTGTCCTTAGCATATCTTTTTCCGTATTCAACCCATTCCTTTATATCGTACTGTTTAATACGGATAACGTGGTTAAATACCTTTGATAAGCGTGGTGAGTCCTTAAGCATTTTTTCCATTGGCTCAGTTTCACCTTCAAGTATTATAAGCATATCGTCAGTAAACATTCCTGAAACGTCCACAACTTCACTTAAAATCATTGCACCAAGCTTTTCTGCATTCTCAACAATCAAATCACTTCCAAGTAATTTGTTAAGTGAATTTCTAAATCCTCTCTTGTTAAGTGCTGTAGCATCAATCTTAGCCAATCTTCTGTTACGTCTGCCACGTTTCTTATTTACTAATTTTATGATTTCAACTGCTAATGATGTTTTTCCTGTTTTTTCTTCGCCAAGAATAACCACATTACCATCTGTTGACTTACCGTTAGGTGTATAACCTGCAATAAGTTCCTTAACTACTTCCTGAATATTGTCTTCCAAACCTTCTACATTAAAGAAGTTCTTAAATACACTTAATTCTTCCTCTGTAGCTACTAATTCCGGTTCAGGAATTTCTTCATTGTTCTTATTCAATATTCTGTTAAGTAACTCACCTTCACTTGTGCGCTCAGGAGTGCCTTCTTCTGCTTCCTCCTTTGCTACCTCTAATTGCTCTTCTTCCTCTTCAAGTTTTTCCTCATACTCAGGTTGCTCCCAGTCTGTCCCTGAAATCACCTCAACCTTGGCACTTAAGTCCTTAGTTGAATGTATATCTAAATTAATTGAATTATCCTGTGCCGGTTCTTCCTGTACAGCTTCTTCATTTTCAGTACTTTCTGATTTTTCAGCATCTACACTCTCTGCATTTTCGTTTTCTGTGCTTTCTTCTGCATTTTTAGTATCTTCACACAAATCCTGCTCAGGAATACCTGTTTCTAAATCTATTTCAGGTGCATCAATATTAGGAAGTTCCTCATCTACTACAACCTCACCTGTATTATTACCTGTTTCAATGTCGGCTTTAGGTATAGTAAATATTGCTGTTTTGCCTAAATCTTCTGCTGTTTCAGAAGCTTCTTTCTGAACATTTTCAGCTACTTCCTGTTCAGACGGAATTTCTTCCGGCTGAGCCTCTTCTGCTACCTGAATTTCTTCTATATCAGGTATGCTTTCTGCTATCTTCTCAATATCAACCTCAGGTTCTTCTTCCTGACTTTCTATTACTTCCAATTCAGATGCGTCCTGATTCTCTGTGGTTTCAACTTCTTCTTTTTCAGGTTCTTCCGGCAAATCCTCTACTTCATCAGGTATTTCTTCCAAATCAGGAATCTCAACCTGGGATGCCTTATTTTCTTCATTATCTGAAGTATTGTCTTCAACCGAAGTCTGCTCTTTTTTCTCATTATCTGAAGTATTGTCTTCAACCGAAGTCTGCTCTTTTTCCAAAGGCTTTTCTACTTCAACATTATCCTCCTGCCATCTGTCAAGAGTGCTAACTTCTTTTTCATCAGGCTTTTCTTCTTTAGATTCTTTCTTAGTCTCTCTTACATTCTCAATAATGCTTACGGCACTATTAACAGTTTCTGCTTTAAGAATCCCTCTTGCCTGCAACTGATGAAGTATATCTTCTACATCATCAACATTTAATATGTCTTCTTTCTCTTCATCTGATTTCATAACCATATCCATATCTTCATCAAATTCCATATCAACTGGTTCTGTTGTATCTTCACCTAAGTTATCTATAACCGGTTCTTCAACTTTAGACACATCATCCGGGTTAATCAATTTGAAATCTTCATCTTCTTCAAGTGGAACGTTTGTATTAACCGATGCTTCTACCTTTTTATCTTCCTTTAAAGGATTTTCTGTCTTTTTAGGTTTAACACTAAAAGGTCTAAGCTTCAATCTTTTCTTCTCTTTGTCAGTCTTAGCTACAACATCTTCCTTCTCAGCTTCAGCTTTATCACTTGAATCTGATTCAGGCTTGCTAACATCATCACTAATTCCCGGAATTTTTATTTCTTCAACTTCCTGCGGATGAGTCATGCTGTTAACATCAATTGTTGCACCTTCTATCTCATCATAAGGCTTGATTTCTTCCACTACAGATTCATTAATTTCCGGAAAATCAAAAGATTCTGTATCTGCTGCTTCTTTTCCAACAGCTTTTATCTTATCTATATTTTTCTCTGTGCCTGTAACTTCTTCTATTGTTTTAGATTCTGCCTTACGTTCGTTGGCTTCTTTTACAGCTTCATCTATTCTTGACTTAATAGATGTTTTTTCCATTATTTTATCCATAAGCTCCTGAGTCGAAGCTTTCTTTTCTTCCTGCTCTTTAGACTTATTTTCTGATTTTTTATTGTAGTTGTCCTGCTGTGTGGATGTTAAAGATTCATATTTTTTCTTTAAATCCATTGCCTTAACAACGTATTTTCCTTCCGCAAACCATAAGCTTATTTCGTCGCACATATTGACACATTTCTCGCCCTCGCCTGCAATATCATATAATTTTGCAAGTTCATAAGCCCACTTTTCTTCCATGTCAATGTTAACGTAATCTTCAAGAATCTTTATTAATTCTTCCACCGGCTTCTTCTTAGCTTTTGCCATTTTATATTTTAAAATAAACCTTGCCGAATCTCTTGGTGCCATTTCAATAAAGTCCTGATAAAATTCGTTTGCCTCATCAAGTTCTTTTAATTTTATGGAAATAAGGCATAATCTATATGCTAACTGTCTTCCTGTGTTAGTATTCTCATATGCCATAAGCAATATTTTCTTAGCCTGCTCATTATCGCCTGTTAATTCATAGGCGTCGGCAATAAGACTTAACAGATTGTTGTCACGGATTTTTTTGATATCCAATGAATCTGCCACGTCAACTGCCTTTTCAAAATCGTGAGCGTGCATAGCTGTTTTTAACTCTTCTATTTTTAAGTTGTACTCGCTTTTATCCATTTGACTTCCTCATTCCTTTGTCAATTCTAAACTGTAACTCTTCCCTGAAGAGCCCTAAGCAAAGTAACGTTGTCCACATATTCTAAGTCCCCACCTACGGGAACACCACTTGCTATTCTTGTAACTTTTATTCCGAGTGGCTTTATGACCTTTGTAATGTACATAGCTGTAGCCTCGCCCTCCACGCTTGAATTAGTTGCAATAATTACTTCATTAACATCGTCCTTCAAACGCTCAAACAATTCCTTAAGCTTAATGTCATTCTGGCCAATACCCGCCATGGGATTAATTGCTCCGTGAAGAATGTGATAAACGCCCTTGTATTCACCTATTTTCTCATATGCAGCCATATCCTTTGTTGTTTCCACTACCATAATGGTCTTGTGGTCCCTTTCCTTACTACTACATATTGGGCAAATATCCTGGTCTGTAAGTGTGTAACAACACTTACAATATCTTACATTCTTCTTTGCGTCTATCATAGAGTTTGCCAGACTTTCAACCTGTTCTTTTGGCATATCCAAAATATGAAAAGCAAGTCTCCCTGCTGTTTTAGGTCCTATTCCCGGCAACCCTGATAATTCTTCGATTAGTTTTGTTATATAACCACTGTAGTAATCCACTGTGCTTACCTCTTTCTAGAAAAGTCCACCTAACCCGCCTGTTATCTTCGACATCTTCTGTGTTGACATTTCATCCATCTTACGGATAGCTTCGTTAACTGCCGCCATAACAAGATCTTCTAACATTTCTATATCATCAGGATCTACTACTTCAGGATCTAATTTAATCTTTGTTATTTCTTTTGTGCCTGAAATAGTCACTTCAACAGCTCCACCACCTGATGTTGCTGTATATTCTGAACTTTCTAATTCTGCCTGTGCCTGCTCCATCTGCTTCTGCATCTTCTGAGCCTGTTTCATTATATTATTCATATTTCCAGGCATTCCTCCCGGAAATCCTCCTCGCTTTGCCATTTTAAAAATCCTCCTCTTCAATGTCCATGTTTATTTTGCTTACGACTTCCTGATAGTAATCGCTGAAAGTCTGATTATTTTCAAGCATAGTTACTTCAACTTTAACCTGCTTCTTTATTTCTTCACTTATCAAAGTGTTAAGCATCTCAATTACTTCCGGTTTCGAGCAGCCTTCGTAGCCTATTGCTCCCGGATTAAAAACTATTAAAAGTGTGTTTTCCCCTTTTACGCTAAATCTTGCATCCTGCAGGAAAGTCTTGTACGGATTGGATATGTGTCTTCTAACTGAACCCCAGTTATCCACAACATACTGCACATCTTCCGGTATAGCCTTTTCAAATACCTTTTTAGGCTTTGGTTCCGGATTTGCACCTGAACTGCCTGCCATCTGTGGAGCTGCCCCCACATTAACCGTAAAGTTTCCTTCTTCTATTTTCTTTTCCAAAATAGCGATTCTGTTATTAAGTGAGCTTACGTCTCTTTCCATTGCCGGTTTTGCAAGCTTTATTAATGCAATCTCTATTAAAACACGTTTTTGTGACGAATATTTGATTTGTCCTGATAATTCTGAAAGAATTCTAATGTATCGCATAATAACATCTACATTAACCATCTGTGCTTCTTCTTTCAAAGCTTCTATTCTTTCTGCTGACGCATCAATTACTTCCATTATTTCGTCATCATCTGATGTCTTAATTAACATAAGATTTCTTAAATACCATATAAAATCATTAACAAACTGTCCCGGCTCTCTGCCCTGCATAATTATTTCATCCAAAATATTAAGGCTTGTTGTTACATCTGAATCTATTACGCTTCTTGTAAGTCTGCTGAATATTTCATTGTCTACAGCACCAAGAACATCAAGCACATTGTCATATGTTAACTTCTGTCCCAAATAAAAAGCAATGCATTGATCTAAAAGACTTAAGGCATCACGCATTGAACCGTCTGCTGCTTTTGCAACGTATCTTATGGCCTTGTCCTCAACCTCAATTGATTCTTTTTCCATTAATTCGGACAATCTTGCCGCAATTGTGTCTATTGATATTCTCTTAAAATCATATCTCTGACAACGTGACAATATTGTTATGGGTATTTTATGTGGCTCTGTTGTAGCCAAAATAAAAATAACATATGCCGGTGGTTCTTCAAGTGTCTTTAATAATGCATTAAAAGCACCTATGGAAAGCATATGTACCTCGTCGATGATATACACTGTGTACTTACCACTTGAAGGCGAATATTGTATTTCATCTCGAATCTGTCTAATGTTATCCACACCGTTATTGGATGCTGCATCGATTTCAATAACATTCATGGCACTTCCATTGGTTATTCCACGACATGTTTCACATTCATTACAAGGGCTTCCATCAACGGGATGCTCACAGTTGACAGCCTTGGCAAAAATCTTTGCCACACTTGTTTTACCAGTTCCTCTTGTTCCACAAAAAAGATAGGCATGTCCGATACGGTTGGCATTAATCTGATTCTTTAATGTCTGAACTATGTGGTCCTGTCCCTTAACCTGATCAAATGTTGAAGGTCGAAACTTTCTATATAATGCTGTATAAGACATAATATCTCCTTTCCTAAAAGTAACTGCTATGGATTCCAAGGGCATTGTAAGCCCTTTTACACCTTTGGAGTTTATTATATAATAAACTGGAAATGGTTACAAGCAATATATTTTGGTAATTTGGCATTTAAAAAGGTGAAACACAATTCTTTCTGTGTTTCACCTTTTTATTAATTATTAAATCCGCGCGATCTGCTTTGTGAGTATTCCATAAGCGTTACCTTTACAGTTAACTCGGTCTAGGCTTCCTCATGTCACATGAAATGATCTGCTTAGTGCTGCTTCATTCCTGACCTGACACGGTTCGCAGGATTCCATTGCATAAGACCCAAACGTCAACATCACTTATAAAGGGCAGCCCTACAAAATAAACCCGAGGCCGACCATCACCCCTGCTGTAGCGGATTGCAGGTACAGGACGCCGCTATCTTCCCGGCTGCGCGGAAATGTTATATCAAATTTAGTACCGACAACTGTCGGTCAGAAATATAGTATACCTTATACTAATTTTCTTTGTCAATAAAGATTTTGAATTTTTTGCCTAACTTTTCAGACAATGTTCTCTGTTCTTTCTGTTCAATCTCTTTTGCATCTTTCTACAAATAACCAATATGTTTACTATGCATATTGGTTATTCATCCTTCTGCTTTTTTCTCAAATTTCTAAAAAAATCTTTCAGCAGATTACTGCACTCTTCTTCAAGTATACCTTTTTCCATTTCGACCTGATGGTTAAATTTATCAACCTGAAGAAGATTCATAATAGAACCGGCACAACCTGCCTTTGGATTCATACAACCTATGTAGACTTTTTTAATTCTTGCCTGAACTATGGCACCTGCACACATTTGGCAAGGCTCAGTAGTTACATACAATTCGCAATCATCAAGGCGCCAGTCATCAAGTTTCTTGCTGGCTTTCTTTATTGCGTTAAGCTCTGCATGAGATAAAGTGTTCTTGTCAACCATTCTTCGATTGTAACCACGACCTATTATCTTGTCCTGATAAACAATTACACAGCCAATTGGCACTTCACCTATTGAAGCAGCTTTCTTAGCCTGCTTAATTGCTTCTTTCATGTACTTATTAGCTTTCTTAGAATCATAAATTTCTTCTAAATCAACATTGTTGCTAATATCTTTATTTAAATCATTAACCTTACCACTCATAAATAGTCATTGCGAAAATCACTTTTTAATAAACAATTTCCGATTATCCTTTTCATCCTTATTTAGATTAGTTTGTGAAAACATCCTATTTGAAATACGGATAAATTGTATCCCATATGCTGTCTGTTTCCTGACCTAATCTCCAGTAAGCTGCACCTGCAAGCTTGTATTTTTCCATAATATCAAGTCTTGATTTTACAGATGTAGCATCTTCAAGCCAAATGCTCACTGTGCTGTCTCCCTTTTCATATGAAACAAAATTCTGACCTGTTGTTTCATCGAATGTCGGCTTTACTTTTGCATTAGTGTAAAGTTCTTTAGCTTTATCCATTGTAATTGCCTGACTTGAAAGGTAGTAATTGCCATTCGTTGCATCTTCCACATAAACACCTTCGCCCTTTTTGCCATCAGTTGCAGGAGTTGTAATCCAAGCTCTTGTGTAGAAAGGCATACCGTTAATTACTCTTGACGCATCACCTGTTAAAGCAATGGCATCGTTTACGGCTTTTTCCGTGAAAGTCATTGATGAAACAGAACCTGCTTCCTTACTTCCTGCGTAATGCTCATCGTAACTCATTATAATAATGTAATCTGCAACCAAAGACTGATGTGCAATGTCGTAATATTCTGAGCCTGATGATGGCACATAATTATCTATTGAAAGAACCTTTCCTGCTTTTCTGCATTCAATTGAAAGTTCTCTCAAAAACTGCAAATAACTGTTAATAATATCCTTATTAATAAACTCAAAATCAATGTTAATGCCATCAAGATTATAATCTTTTATGTTTGTCATAATGTTATCAACAAGATTTTCTCTCTTAGTAGTATCTGTTAACACTTTCTTCGTGTATTCCTTGCTTGCCTTGTCCTGAGTTCCAAAATCATTAACCAACGCCCATACTTTAAGCCCTTTGCTGTGAGCCTTTTCAACATAAGTTGCTGAAGCATATGATCTTAAGTTGCCTTTATTGTCAGACAAAGAATACCATGTTGGAGAAATAACATTTAAACCTTTTGTATGTTCAATTATTGTTTCCAAATTGCCATTAGCAGTCAGATTCGTTATTGCATTCCAACCTAAACTAATCTTTTTATTCATCAAAACATGTGTATATGTATCTGCATCAGATTTAAACTCAGTCTTCTTTGTTTCTTTATCTTTTAATTTCTTTGCAGGCACATAGCCCATAAAACCGTCGTCAGTTCCAACCTTTGTCCAGTCGCCGCTTTCTTCCAATACTGTAACCTTGGTATTTTTCTTCAAAGTAGTTACAATAAGGTTCTGGTAATCTGCCTTTGTACGCATTTCAATGTTGCTCTTAACAGTCATCTGATTTTTCTCGCCTGATGTGTATTTAAGAACAATTCTTGCAGGAGATTTTCCCTCCGCCTTCACAACTTTATAATCAAAATCCACGTATTTCTTAACAAACTTTACATTAACATAGCAATTTTTTCCGTCCATAAAAGAAATAACATAGTCTGTATTTTCAGTTTCATTTATTGTCTTACCACCTATTTTAGTTTTGTAAGTTTTTGTGGCGTCAGTAAACATTACAAGGTTGTTGGTTGCATCCACATAAAATCTTTTGTCAATATTTTTTATAATGGTGTTGATATTAAGGTAAGCTTCCTCGCCCTTTATAATCCCGAACTCATCACCATATCCATCTTCCAAAGCCACTGCTGCAATAGTTCCATCTGTCCCTATTGTGTAATCCGTGTCGTTGCCATTGTCATCCTCGTAGGTAAGTCCCATGTACCATTTCTGGTCAACCTGCCCCTTGTTAGTCTTTATAAACAAGTCACATCCTGTAGTTAGCAGAAGTGCTGATATTACGGTTATAATCAAAAATAGTTTATTTATAGTTTTTCTCAAATCAAAAATCCTCCTTAAGCTAATGTCTATCTACTATGATACCACATTCAACATAAAAAAAGAATAAATATCCACGATAGGTTTTTTCATTAATATAAATTTTTTCATAATTTTTATTAATGAAAAAAGAGCCACAAAATATGACTCTTTCTCGTTCTTAGGGAAACTCCATAATAAATCTAACTATATTAACTAAATAGGCGGTCAATGCCTTGTGATATATATTAAGTTAAACAGTTGTTATTATGTGTACATTTCCGTATTCGTATTATCCGTGTTTTTATTATAAAAACTTACTAAATTTCTGATTATCTTTTCATAAGTTGGTAAATGCCG
>ENA-ORNZ01002787-ORNZ01002787.1-human-gut-metagenome-genome-assembly--contig:-NODE-2787-length-9997-cov-2.795615_pt1 | contig 9997 bp, 8 predicted proteins | sample MGYA00242124_ERZ509040 | MGnify/ENA primary metagenome ERZ509040 (study PRJEB26280, sample SAMEA2338733) | human gut metagenome | biome: human gut; feature: human-associated habitat; material: faeces... | reverse complement strand
TATGTTGTTTATGCTGCTCTGTATGGCATTTTCACCATCATCACCTACTATGTCGGCTTCCGCGCAGGCTTCTGCTTCTCGGCAGGCGCGACCGACCTCGTATTCTCGTCCTTCCTGCCGGCAGCGAACAACACGCTGATGATCATCCCGCTGGGCATCGCAGCATTCGTTGTATTCTATCTGGTATTCTACTTTGCGATCACCAAGTTCAACCTCAAGACCCCGGGCCGTGAGGATGAAGAAGCCGACTTCGCAGAGGTTGACAAGAATGCCAAGCTGGCAAATAACGACTTCACCGCAATTGCAGCTGCAGTCCTCGAAGGTCTGGGCGGCAAGGAAAATGTAGAATCTCTGGATAACTGCATTACCCGTCTGCGTCTGGAAGTCAAGGACGGCACGCTCGTCGACGAGAAGAAGATCAAGGCTGCAGGCGTGGCTGGCGTAATGCGTCCGTCGCAGACCGCAGTTCAGGTTATCATTGGCACCAAGGTCCAGTTCGTAGCCGACGAAATGGCAAAGATGCTGAAGTAACACTGAAAGCAATTCAACGCAGCCTGAAGTGCTCGCACACGGTTTGGAAATACAGCCGCGTGGGAACACCGAATGGTTAAGAAATCGCAACCAATCTAACTAACCTATCTTGTTTGCATATCACGATTGCGCTCCGCGCAATGGAAAGGGCGGGCACATTGCCTGCCCTTTCTATTTCCGGAGACAGAAGAAAGAGGTATTCCATGAAAATCATTCGCGCTAAGGATTATAACGACATGAGCCGCAAGGCAGCCAACATCATTTCGGCACAGGTTATTCTCAAACCGGATTCCGTACTCGGTCTGGCGACCGGTTCGTCACCGATCGGCATTTACGAGCAGCTGATTAAATGGTATAACAAGGGCGATGTGGACTTCGGCGGCTGCACGACCTTCAATCTGGACGAATATCGCGGCCTGACACCCGATCACGACCAGAGCTATCACTATTTCATGCACAAAAACTTCTTCGACGCGGTGAATGTGCCGGCAGAGCGCATCAATCTGCCGGACGGTGCGCAGCTTGACGCCGAGCGGGAGTGCAAGCGCTACGATGCGGCCATTAAGGCGGCGGGCGGCATTGACCTGCAGCTGCTCGGCATGGGCCTGAACGGTCACATCGGCTTCAACGAGCCGGACGAGTATTTCTCCAAGGGTACGCACTGTGTAAATCTGACCGAGTCCACCATCGAGGCAAACAAACGCTTTTTCGCGTCGGCGGATGACGTGCCGCGGCAGGCGTATACCATGGGCGTGCAGACCATCATGCTGGCACGGCGCATCGTGCTGGTGGTTTCGGGTGAAAACAAGGCAGAGACCGTCCGCGAAGCGTTCTTCGGCCCGGTAACGCCTCAGGTTCCGGCATCCATCCTGCAGCTGCACACAGATGTTTCCATCGTAGCGGACGAGGCGGCACTGTCTAAGTGCGGCGATTTGCTCTAAAAAGGAAGAGAAGTTATGGAATTTAGCAATTTGAGGGTATATCAGCCGGACGGCACGTTCAAAACCGGCGGACTGTCCATCTCGGGCGACCGGATTGCATCCGCAGAGGTGAGCGCGGATGCGGTGGATATGGGCGGTCTGTACGCCGTGCCCGGACTGGTCGATCTGCATTTTCACGGCTGCATGGGCCGCGATTTCTGCGACGGCACGCATGAGGCTATCTCCGCACTGGCAAAGTATCAGGCACAGATCGGCGTGGCCGCCATCTGTCCGGCGACTATGACCTATCCGGAGGACAAGCTGACACAGATTGCCGAAGCCGCCGCAACCTATCAGGCGGAGAGTAATGACGCGGCGCTTGTGGGCATCAACATGGAAGGCCCGTTCATTTCCGAGGCGAAAAAGGGTGCGCAGAACGGCGCTTATCTGCATGCGCCGGACGCGGCCATGTTCCGCCGGGTGCAGGAAAAAGCCGGCGGTCTGTTCAAGCTGTGCGATCTGGCACCCGAGCTGCCCGGTTCGATGGAAACCATCGATGAGCTGGCAGGCGAGGTGCGTATCTCGATTGCGCACACGACAGCGGATTACGACACCGCCTGCGAAGCCTTCAAGCACGGTGCGCGGCAGGTGACCCACCTGTACAACGCCATGCCGCCGTTTTCTCATCGGGCACCGGGCGTCATCGGTGCGGCCTTTGACAACGATAACGTGGCGGTTGAACTCATCGCGGACGGCGTGCATGTGCATCCGTCGGTCGTTCGTGCGACCTTCCGGCTGTTTGAGAACCGTGTTATCCTGATCTCGGACAGCATGATGGCGACCGGACTGGATGACGGCGAGTATTCGCTCGGCGGACAGGCGGTTACCGTGCGCGGCAACCTTGCCACCCTGCACGACGGCACGATTGCGGGTTCCGCAACCAACCTGATGGACTGCGTGCGCTCGGCTGTTAAAATGGGTGTTCCGCTCGGTCAGGCGATTCGTTCCGCGTCCACCAATCCGGCGTGCGCTATCGGCGTTGAGCACGATTACGGCTCGCTCGAGCCGGGCAAGCTGGCGAATGTGCTCCTGCTGGATGAGGAGCTGAACATTCACACGATTCTGCTGCGCGGCAGAATGCTGGGCTGAACAGCGATTTGATAAAGAAATGAAATGAAAAGAAACCGGCATCGGAAGATGCCGGTTTTGCGTTGTTATGGGGTGCATGGTGCGGAAAACTGGAATTTGACTTAATATCCATGGTCAACATGCTGCCACTTTCCGCCATCTGTTCTAACTAAAATCCACTTCCAATCACTGTATGTACTATTTGGATTCAAAGACCCGTCTCCACCAGATGAATCAACATCGAATGAAGATAATAAAACAATGACTTCATCTGCATTGTTTCTGTCTGCCCAATCTTTATGATCTTTCGTGCAGTCATCTCCGGCATAGTAAATTTCTGTGAGAGTGCATCCTTTCCAGTCACTCTTAAACTCCTTTTTTATTGTGTCAATAGCGGCTTTAATATCCTCTTCTGAATAGCTCTCAGATTCAACATTATGAGTTTTTACTTCACTGACATCTCCACCACAAGCACTCAAACCAAATAAAAGCATAATACATAGCATTGTACGTACTATTTTCTTCATACAAGACCTCCTTAAATTCCGATTTGATATTTCAATAGTATGCAGTTGAAAACGCCTTACTTCTTCCTCTTTTTCTTCTTCTGCACGCTGTATCCGAACTTGCCGAGATACTTGCCGAGCGCAAAATACTCGCCGTGGGAGTACATAATCAGGTTTGCATCGTTGATATGAAACCGGTCGTTTTCATCCAGATATTCGTCATCAACCGTCACGCCGACCACCTCGGCGATGAACATGGTATGGCTGCCGAGAGCGCGGCTCTCGGTGACGCGGCAGGCGATGTTGACCGGGCTTTCCGCGATAGCGGGTGCGCTGACATGCTCGACCGGCATGGGCGTCAGACCGGTTTTCGCAAATTTATCCACATCACGGCCGCTGACAACGCCGCAGTAGTCGCACGCGCGCGCCAGCTTTTCGGTGGTGAGATTGATGACAAATTCACCGGTTTTCTCGATAATATCGTAAGAATACCGTGACGGACGGACCGAGATCGACACCATCGGCGGGTTGGTGCAGATCGTACCGGCCCACGCTACCGTGATGATGTTGGGACGGTGCGCTTCATCGGCAACGCTGACCATCACCGCCGGAACGGGATTGAGCATGTTGCCGGGCTTCCAGCTTTGTTTACCCATGTTTATCTCCTTTATTGTGCGTGGGATAGATGGCACGCAGTTGTTTTGAAAGTCTGATCATGCCAGCGGCTGCACCGTATAGCGGAGCCGTGCGGGCGAGTGCGGATACCGACGGTAAAACGCGCTTACCAGTCGGTCGGCAACCATGCGGCTGTTTTCGTAATTCGCCTGCGGCAGCAGGATGATATACTGCGAAATGCTGCATCGAGCGATCACATCGCCGCGGCGCAGATTGTTCTGGACAAGCACTTGCAGATTGTTCATTGCGGGGTCCAGACTGCGGCGTGCAAGCATTTCGCCGTCCTTGCCGGAGACCGACAGCAGGCAGATATTCGCTGAATGGCCGTTTCGCGCGATCGAACGGGCTTCGGAACGGTACAGAATCTTGAAAAAGTCGTATTCGCATACCATGGCGCCGCTGTGCGGCGCGGGCTCCTCAAGCTGAGAGCAAACCTCGTCCATGGTCAGTGTGCGGTCGTTTACGGTGCGTGTCGCCTGACGATACAGCGTGCGCAGCGTCTCGGACGGCATAACGCCGAAATGCGCAAGCAGCAGCTCGCTCATTTCCTCGTAGACCGACATAGCGCCCTTCATATCGCCGGTGCGGAGCAGACCGCGCATGAGGTGCTCATACAGATCCTCCTGATACGGCTCAATATGAATCGCCCGACGGCACAGCGCAACGGCTTCGGCGGTGCGCTCCTGCTTTTCGAGCAGCTCGATCGCACCGGCTGCCGCACGGGTGTACAGGCTGTGATAGTAGGCCACGATTGGAATAGTCCAGATTTCATCGGTCATGCGCGGCAGCGGATCGCCGGCATACAGTGCCAGTGCAGCCTGATATTCTGCCAGACGGACATCGTCATCTCCGGCGGCTTCGGCGGCATGAAAATGCGCCTCAAAATCCTCAATATCGAGGGAAAGCGGCATAATGTTGTTCCAGAAGTATCGGCCTGCTTTGCGGCGGATGAGCAGGCGGCCAAGTCCCGGCTGCAATTTGTCCAGCGCGGTGCGAATGCGGTGAAAGATTGATTTGAGCGCATTTCCGGGATCCGCGCTTTTCTCGCTGTTGCTCCAGTATAGACGGATCAGCTCCTCCTGTGCGAACGAGCGGCCGTGGTTATACAGCATATAGGCCAACAGTGACCATACCCGGCGGGAGCGGTCGTCGCTGTCGGAAATGGTGCGGTCGCCGTATCGAAGGGTAAACTGCCCGAGCATCTGCACTTGTAATGTAGGTCCGTTCATCTTTGCTCCCCACCTTTGTATGATGTGTTCGCAGATTGACGTGTATGACCGCTTACAAAGTCATACGGCATATATTAGAAATATACCACGAAACCGGCAAAAATGCAAACCGGAGAACAGGGAACAGCGGAGCGCCTGCAGGTGCAGCCGCAGATTTGCGGGAGAACTGCCGTTGAGAAAGAATGCATAAATTAACACGATAGATGAATTGATTTTGCGAAAAATACGAAAATGCAGTATGATTTGCAGTAAAGAGAACGCACGTTCTTTATTGAATGCTCGATTTCTCTGTCCGGATAGGAGCAAGGACAGGGTATCTTCTGAATAGCATGGACAAATGCAGCTTCAGCGATTTGGAGAATCCTTGCAACCGATTGGCAGAAGTGCGGCTATAAGGGCAGCTCAAAAGCGGAAAGGAGATTTTTGAGATTTATCCGCACTAAGAATAACCGTGCGCCGGACGGAGAGGAGCGGTACGCTGTCAGATCGACCTGCTTCTTAGTGGAAGACCGGAATACAATCGTACTGCAAGAAGATAGTTTTATTGCTGCCGGACGCATCTCTGCGCAGTACGATATGGACGCTCAAGTAAAGGAGCTGCTTCAGAGTCGTGCCGCAAAGATATAAGATATTTTACACCTCAGCAGTCGAGCGGGATATTATGGAAAAGCCTATGTACATTATGCAGCAGTATCGGGATACGGCTTTGGCAGAACGGTGGGACAACGCCTTTGCACTTTGATACAGGAGAATTTGACTGTATTTCCGGCTAAGTATCCGCTGTATGATGTAGAGCCGTGGAGTTCTGCGGGAATTCGACAGTATGCTACGCGAAATGACGTGATTTTGTATTCGGTTGATGAAATCCACAGCTATGTGCACATTCGCAGTGTTTGCACACGCGGTCGAAATTTGGATTTGCATCTGTCGGAGCAGAGCGAAAGCATAGAGTAAAACGAAAAGAGCGGCAAGGCAGCTCCCGATAAGAAAACATCGTGAGGAAAGAGAGAACGGTATAGCTTCGGCTGTACCGTTTTCTCATTTTTCCATTGATGCCGTGACTTTTGACATTTCCAAGGCTCCGATACCCTTGTAGTAAATATCGATCTCCTGCATCCGGTTCTTGCCCTTCGGGTCGCTGGCCGCATGGACGATGATTTTCTCCACGAACTCATGGAGGATGCAGGGCGTGAGCTCCGGGATATCCGTGTACCTCTCCGCAACGGAGAGAAAACGATCAACATCCGCCGATTTGCTTTTCCCTAGCTCCACTTCTTTCCGAAGGGGACTCGTCAGCACCTTGAGCTCCTGTCCTTCCTTCTCATAGTCCGCAGAGAGCTTCTGAAAGCGTTCATCGGAGAGCTTGCCCGAAATGTTGTCCTCATAGAGCCGCTTGAAGATAGCATCCAACTCTGTGATCCGCTTTTCGGAATCGGCAAGCTGCCGTTTCCGCTTTGCAATATTCCGGTCCCGTTGCCGCAGGTCACTGTCCATGACCAGCCTCACAAACTCGTCCTTACTGCGGGAGGCGAAGGAAACGATCTCCCGCGGGAGTCGCTGATGGCTGAGGCGCAGATGTGCCGGAAGGCGTTCTGCCGGGAATAGCGAAAAGAGAACAGCGCAGCTTCGGGGCGAGATGCCCGTCCGCTGCGCTGTCCGATGTTCGCTTATGTGGTCATGTCAGCGGTCTTGCTGCTTGGCCGTATGTCAGCCGATCACTTCTTGCAGCGCCAGAGGAAGGTCACGATCTGCGCTCTGGTGCAATCCGCGTCGGGGCTGAATGTGGTGTTGGTGGTTCCCTTGGTGATGTCCTCCTTGACCGCCCACAGTACCGCGTCGGCATAGTAGACGGTGGACTTCACATCGACAAAGAGATTGGCTGTACCCGCTGCTGGGGACTTCTCAGAACGCCACAGGAAAGTGACGATCTGGGCACGGGAGCAGGTCATGTTGGGGCTGAACGTGGTGTTGCTGGTGCCCTTGGTGATGCCGTTTTCTACCGCCCACAGCACAGCGTCGTAATAGTAGCTGCCCGCGGGGACGTCGGTAAACGGCATGGTGCGGGTTTCGGGTTTGGGACTGCCAGCGGCACGCCACAGGAAGGTCGCGGCCTGCGCACGGGTGCAGATGCCATCCGGGGAGAAATGGGTATCATCGGTTCCCTTGGTGATGCCGTTTTCGACTGCCCAATCCACGGCGTCCTCATAATAGCTGCCGGTGGCTACATCCACAAACACGCCGGTCTGGGGGTTGCCGTTGGCTTTCATAAAGATGACCTCGATGGTATGGGTTCTTCTGACATTCTCAAAGGTGTAGGACTTCACCGCGCCGATGCTCTTGCCGTCGATCTTGACGTTGGCGACGGCATAGCCCTTATCCGGGGTGATGGTGAAGGTCTGATCCCGGCCCTCACGGACGCTGACATTGCCAGAGGGGGAGATAGAGCCGCCAGCCCCGGCAGTTGCCTTGATGGTGTAGTAGCTGTAAGAATGGCCGCTGCCATTATAACGCCAGTGTGCCGTATAGATTCGGTTGCCAGTGCTACCCGTTGGGATGGTGACGGTCATATTATTCTCGCCGTCAAGCCCCGTGCCGCTCCAGCCGGTGAAGGTATAGCCGGATTTGGTAGGATTCTTGAGGGTGAAAGCCACCGTTTCAATGGTGTAGGTGTCTGGATTGCCCTCCACAGTGCCGCCGGCCAGATCATAGGTAATCGTGTACTGGTTGACTGTCCACTGCGCCGTCAGCGTGGTTACGACCTCCGGAACGCTTTCACCGGGGGCGTACAGGTTTCCGTCGCTGCCAAGCCACATAAAGTAGCTGCCGTTATTTCCGTCCGGGCGGGTCATGCCGTCGGACGCAGGCGCGGTAAACTTGCTGCCGTTTTTCACAATGATTTGAATAGTATCCGTGCTGCCGCCCAATTTGCCGCCGCCGAGAGCAAGGGTAACGGCTTTCAGCCCGTCAGAGCCCAGTGTGTTGGGGTTCCGAACCTCAAGGACGGGGCGGAAACCGACGTACGGGTTGGAGTACGTAGCAAAGTTGCTGATCCAGAAGCGGGCCGAATTGAACCCGCGAAACGCACGGCCCGACGCGGAATAAGCATCCTGTCCCCACGAATACAGTATATTCCAGTTTTTGATATATCCGCTGTCTTTGTCCAGTATCCTATCCCATTCGTTGCTTTGGGGCGTGCCGCGTTCTAAATCACCCGAGCCTGTTCTCGCACTTCCCGTGGACGGCGCACGCAGCGTATAGCCCACGCCGCCGGCGACATAGTCCTTGCCGAAAATCAGATCTGCAGTATTCAGGTCATTCCAGCTTACCGTATGCTTTACGGCATAATCTGCCACAAACAGGCTGTGGGGATATTTGTTCTGCTGTGCATATTCCTCGGTGGTTTCCCTCTCCGATGTGAGCTTGTAAGCATCCACTGTTCCGGCGTAGGTAAAGGGGACATAGTGCATTGTTTTATCCGGCAGTGCGTCATTCACCGTTCCGGGAATACCCATTGCCGATAGGTCAAAGTAATATCTGCCGCCGAGGGCAAGGTTGAACTGCTCGTAAAACAGTGCCGTCAGCTTGGTTACATCCGCCGGAACGCTTTCATCGGGCGCGTAAAGGTTTCCGTCACTGCCAAGCCACATAAAGTAATCTTCGTTATTTCCATCGGGGCGGGTCAGACCATGGGATGCAGGCGCGGTAAAGCTCTCGCCGTTTTTCACGATGATTTGAATATCCTCGGAGCGATCACCCAGCTTGCCGCCGCCAAGGTCGAGGGTAACGACCTTTAGCCCGTCAGCGCCCAGTGTGTCAGGGCTCAGGACTTCAAGGACAGGGCGGAAGCCGAGGCGCGCGTAGGAATACGTAGCATCATAGCTGTACCAGTAGCGGGCCGAATTGTGCCCGCGGTTCACACGGTGCGACGCAAAAGTACTCCAAGTATCTTGCCCCCACGAATGCACCTTATTCCAGTTTTTGATATATCCGTCGTACTTGTCCAGTATCTTATCCCATTCGTTGCTTTGGGGCGTGACGAGTACTACACCATCCGAGTCTGTATGACCACTTCCCACGGACGGCGCACGCAGCGTATAGCCCACACCGTCGGCGGCATAGTTCTTGCCGAAAATCAGATTTTCTCCATTCAGGTTATCCCATCTTACCGTATGCGTTACGGCATAGTCCGCAATGAATAGGCTGTGGGGATATTTATTCTCCTGTGCATACTCCTCGGTGGTTGCCATCTCCGATGTAAGCTTGTAGGCGTTGACTGTCCCTGCGTAGGTAAAGGGGACATAGTGCATTGTTTTGTCCGGCAGTGCGTCATTCACCGTGCCGAGAACGTTTTCGGCGGAGAGGTCAAAGTAATAGGTGCCGCCGGAGGTGAGGTTGAACTGCTCCTTGACCGTATCCTCAGGGGTCTGCGCCTCCTGCGCACGGATAATGGCGTAGAGCCCGATAATATAGAGATCTTTCAGATCCTTCATCGATGGATCGCCGGTACCCTCCTCGCTGAACATAACGAAGCCAAGGTAGGCATCCTCCTTCCCGTCATAGGCGTTCAGTGCCTCGGTAAGTGCCTGATGGTCCGCATAGCGCGTAATAGGGTTGCCGTTGCATGTCAAGGCAGTATTCTCTGTGATGGGCTTCTGCGTGTAGAAGGTGAAATTCAGCAGATAGATGTTCCCCTCGGCGTAAGCGGCGTTCTTATCCAGTTTATCCGGTTCTTCGCCCTGCTTCTTCCACAGCGCAGAACCAAACAGATAGAGGTTCAAGCCGCTGTCCGCGTCGCCGGAGGCGGCTTTCTTGGTTTTGCTGATGTTTTCCCCAGCCTTGGGCGCAGGGAAGGTGATTGCAACGTTTGTCAACGCTTGCATAGGTGTATCCTCGTTACCCTCGGCAAAGGCTGCCGTCGGCATAAGGCATAGCACCATACACAAGGTGAGCAGGATGCTGAGTATTCGTTTCTTCATAGGCTTTCTCCTCCTGTTCGTTTCGGTTGGAC
>ENA-ORNZ01002779-ORNZ01002779.1-human-gut-metagenome-genome-assembly--contig:-NODE-2779-length-10036-cov-2.799018_pt1 | contig 10036 bp, 4 predicted proteins | sample MGYA00242124_ERZ509040 | MGnify/ENA primary metagenome ERZ509040 (study PRJEB26280, sample SAMEA2338733) | human gut metagenome | biome: human gut; feature: human-associated habitat; material: faeces... | reverse complement strand
TGACCGGAGTTTTTCAGGTGCGGTACTGCGCGCTCTGGCTGCGGAAAACGCTGTTTTCCTGCTTTACCGGCGCTGCAAGACGGACAAGCGGCGGCGTTTCGCCGTTTGCGGCCATGTGCACCGCACTTGCCGCAACGGTCGGCACGGGCAACATCGCGGGCGTGGCAACGGCGCTGACCATCGGCGGGCCGGGCGCGGTGCTCTGGCTGTGGGTGAGCGCCTTTGTCGGCATGATGACGGCTTTTGCGGAGAACACGCTCGGCATGCTCTACCGTGAAAAGGGGAGCGACGGCAGCTGGCGCGGCGGAGCCATGCTGTACCTGAAAAACGGTCTGCACAGTCCGCTATTGGCGGGAGCCTTTGCGCTGTTCTGTGTGCTGGCATCGTTCGGTATCGGCAACATGAGCCAGTGCAACTCAATCGCGCAGGGACTTTCCGGCTCGTTCGGCATACCGAGCGGGATCGTCGGCGCGGTGACAGCGGTTTTGCTCGGCGCGGTGCTTCTCGGCGGCCTCAAACGGCTGTCCCGCGTGACGGAAACACTCGTGCCGTTCATGGCGCTGTTCTACATGGGCGGCGCGGTCGTTGTGCTGTGGGTGCATCGAGCGAATCTGTCGCAGGCGTTCGCGCAGATTTGCTCGATGGCGTTCGATACAAGGGCAGGCACGGGCGGCGTGCTCGGCTACGGCATGACGCAGGCCGTCCGGGCGGGTGTGTCGCGCGGCATATTTTCAAATGAAGCCGGACTGGGCTCGTCCGTCATGGTGCATGCCGCCGCAGACGCAAGGGAGCCGTGTGAACAGGGGATGTGGGCGGTGTTTGAGGTGTTCTTCGACACGATTGTGATGTGCAGCGTCACCGCGTTCGTCATTCTCACGAGCGGGGTATACGACGTAAGCCGCTACGCGCTCGCGTCCGGCACGCCTTTGCTTTCTCAGCTGACAACCGGTGCACAGCTTACAGCAGAGGCGTTCTCTACCGTATTCGGACGGTTCGGCGGGGGCTTCGTTGCGGTGTCGCTCGCGCTGTTTGCATTCTCGACCCTGCTCGGCTGGTCGTATTACGGGCAGCGTGCAGCGGCCTATTTGATGGGGGAGCGGGTAATTCCGGTCTACAAGGCGGCCTTTCTTCTGGCGGCGGTAGCGGGCTGCATGATGCGGCTTGAGCCGGTGTGGGCGCTCAGCGACACGTTCAACGGCCTGATGGCGCTGCCTAATCTGGCGGGCGTGCTGGCCCTTCGGCGGCAGGTGATTGCGGAATGGTGTCGCTATAAACACGATTTATGACGTTAAACCATTGCAAGTTGCACAAAAATATCCTTTCGGACGGAAAAAACAGGATTAGCACTTGTAAATCCGGTTAAATCCATATAAAATAGAATGGAATTGCGGACACGATTTGTCTGTGTATAAGGGGGAAATAAGGAATGGACGTTACGGCAACTGTTTGGACACTGCTGCCGCCGATCATCGCAATCGCGCTTGCGCTGATCACGAAGGAGGTTTACTCCTCGCTGATGATCGGTATTCTTTCGGGTGCGCTGCTCTATACGGGCTTCCATCCGCTGAAAGCCGTCGAGACGACTTTCACCATCATGGGCAGTAAATTGGGAGATAATATCAATATTTGTATCTTCCTCGTACTGCTCGGTATTCTGGTTTCGCTGATCACAAAATCGGGCGCGTCACGCGCATACGGTGAGTGGGCGGTCAAAACCATCCGCAGCCGGCGCGGCGCGTCGTTTGCAACCTCGTTCCTCGGAATGTTCATTTTCGTGGACGATTACTTCAACTGCCTCACCGTCGGCACGGTCATGCGCCCGGTGACGGACAAGTACAGCATTTCCCGGGCAAAGCTGGCGTACATCATCGATGCAACGGCGGCTCCGGTCTGCATCATCGCGCCGATCTCCTCGTGGGCGGCGGCGGTCGGCTCGTCCCTGCCGGAATCGAGTACGCTGGACGGCTTCTCGCTGTTCCTCAAGACCATCCCGTTGAACCTGTACGCGCTGCTGACGCTCGCGTTCCTCATCTGGCTGATGGCTGCTGATTTCGACTTCGGCCCGATGAAAAAGTACGAGCTTGCGCATAAGGATGACGATCTCTCTCTGATTGAGGAGACTCACGTTGTAGCCGGCTCGGGCAAGGTTTACGACCTGATCCTGCCGATCAGCGTACTGATCGTGCTCTGCATTGCAGGCATGCTGTACACCGGCGGCATTCTGGAAGGCGCGAACATCGTTGAGGCGTTCGCAAACTGCGATTCTTCCACCGCGCTGGTGCTCGGCTCGTTCTTTACGCTGCTGTTCACCTTTGTGCTGTACATCCCGCGCAAGGTGCTGTCCTTTGGCCAGTTCTGTGAGGCATTCACCGAGGGCTTCAAGGCGATGGTTCCGGCCATCCTCATCCTGACGCTCGCGTGGACGCTGTCCGGTGTCTGCCGTGAAGAGTACCTCAACATCGGCGGCTTCGTATCCTCTGTGGTGAAGGCGGAATCCACCATCGGTATGTTCATGCCGGCGGTATTCTTCCTCATCGCGCTTGGTCTGGCCTTTGCCACCGGTACCTCCTGGGGCACGTTCAGCATCCTGATCCCGATCGCTATTGCGGTATTCGGCGATGCACCGTCCACCATGCTGATCATGACCGTGGCAGCCTGCCTGTCCGGTGCGGTCTGCGGCGACCACATCTCGCCGATTTCGGATACGACCATCCTCGCATCCGCGGGTGCACAGTGCAACCACATTGATCACGTTTCCACGCAGATGCCGTACGCGCTGATGATCGCGGCGATAAGCTTTGTAGGCTTCCTTGTCGGCGGCGTGACCGGAAACGACATTCTGGCGCTCGGCGTAGGTGTGGTGCTGCTGGTGCTCACCGTTGCGGTTATTACTGCACGCCAGAAGAAAAAGGCGTAACAACGTCAATTAAAGTCGCAAAATTATGCTCTCCCTTCGGGGAGAGCATAAAATTGCAATAAATCCCATTTTATCCGGTCAAAACTGGATAAGCAGACTCCCGAAAGAAGGTATCCCATTTGACCACTGACCTTACCGTCGGAAAACCGTCGCAGAAGCTGTTCTGGTTTTCGATTCCGCTGCTGCTCAGCGTTGCGTTCCAACAGCTGTACCAGATGGCTGACTCCATCATCGTAGGCCGTTTTGCCGAGACCGTAGAAGCCGGTGAGCTGGCGCTGGCCGCTGTCGGCGCGAGCTACCCGATCACGCAGCTGTTCGTTGCGGTCGCAACCGGTATCAACATCGGTACCGGTGTGCTCGTCTCGCAGCTGTTCGGCGCAAAGCGCTATCTGCGCATGAAGACCGCCATCTCGACCGCACTGCTCACCACCACGACGGTGGCGCTGCTGCTGACGCTGATCGGAGCCATCGGTACGCACGGCATCATGAACGCGCTGTCCACGCCGGAGAATATCTTTGCGGACGGTTCTCTGTATCTGCGCGTGTATGTGTTCGGTCTGCTGTTCCTGTTTATCTATAACGTGTGTACGGGTATCTTCAATGCCATGGGCGACAGCCGAACGCCGCTGATCCTGCTTGTGCTGTCCTCGGTCGGCAATGTCATTCTGGATATGGTATTTGTTGCCGGCCTGCACTGGGGCGTTGCCGGTGTTGCATGGGCGACGTTTATCGCGCAGGGCGCGTCCGGTGTGCTGGCATTTGTGCTGCTGCTGCGCCGCGTGCGTTCGTTTGATACGGGCCATCACTTCGTGCTGTTCGCGCCCGAAATGCTGCGCCGCCTGACAAACTACGCCGTGCCGTCTATCGCACAGCAGAGCTTCGTATCGGTCGGCAATGTGGTCATCCAGTATTACATCAATCTGTGCGGTGCGACCGTTATCGCGGGCTTCTCGGCGGCAAACCGCGTCAACCAGTTTGCGCTGACCTGCTGCATGTCGTTCGCATCCGGTCTGTCCAGCTATGTTGCGCAGAATATCGGCGCCCGCAAGCTGGACCGCATCGGTCCGGGTCTCAAATGGGGTGCGGTGTATTCACTCGGCCTGTCCGTGGTGTTTATGGCGATCTATCTGCCGTTTGCGAACAAGATTATCAGCCTGTTCATTCCGGCAGGCAGTGCCTCCGGCGTTATTGATGTTGCACGAGGCTATCTGTTCACGGTCGTACCGTTCTATCTGGTCGTATGCACCAAGTTCGTGTGCGACAGCGTGCTGCGCGGTGCCGGTGCAATGCGTCCGTTCATGGTAACGACGTTTTCCGACCTGATCATCCGCGTGGTGCTGTCTATCGCGCTGTTCTATGTGGTCGGCAACGAGCACGGCATCTGGCTCAGCTGGCCGATCGGCTGGTTCCTCGGCTCGGGTCTGTCGGTGTTCTTCTATAAGTCCGGCGCGTGGAAAAAGAATCTGCCTACATTCTAACCGGTCGCAAAATTGCGAAATGAAAGGGTTTCCTATTGGGAAACCCTTTTTTATGACATTTTCGTGCCTGTTTCTTAATAATCTGCCGGAATTTCTACAGAAAGAGCTTCGCCGGACGCGTAAACCTCCAATTTTTTGCTTTCGGGTAGGGATTTTCTGCATTTCGTTCCCGCAAAACTGCATTTCGTGAAAAAGACGTTCCGGCTGATCGAAAATCTGCTATGGTATAAATACAGCAGACAACGCGGAAGGCACGGACAGCACCGTCGAGTAACGGCTTCGATACCGGCTGATGAATTGCAGGGTCGCAGCTTCCGCAATATAAAGAACAACTCCTCATAATTGAGATACCCCGCCGGATGGAAAGCGAGTAAAATTCCGTTCGGCGGGGTACTGTTTTGCACGAAAAAAACGAGGTGCGCATGCCGTTCACAGGAATGGTGGGAGCACCGGGGTTTTGAAATTGCGTGACGATTGCGGCTCTGTGTGATATGATGGAGAAAAACAGCAGGAGGCGTTTGGGTGAGGATACTTTTTATCTGCCATGGGAATATATGCCGCAGTCCGATGGCAGAATATATCATGAAGGAACTGGTAAAGCGAGAAGGCGTTGCGGGTGACTGGGAGATCGAATCGGCGGCTGTCAGCCGTGAGGAGATCGGCAATCCGGTGTATCCGCCGGCGCGGCGCAAGCTGCTTGAGCAGGGAATTCCGTGCGGGCAGCATGCGGCGCGGCAGATGACGCGCGCAGATTATGATCGGTTTGATCTGCTGATTGGCATGGACCGGTCCAATCTGCGCACCATGCAGCGCATTTGCGGCGGCGATCCGGACGGAAAGCTGCATTTGCTGCTGGATTTTACCGACCGAAAAGGCGAGGAGGTCGCCGACCCATGGTATACCGGCGATTTTGATGCCGTGTGGGAGGATTTGCTGGAAGGGTGTCAGGCGCTGCTGAGGGAATATAGGTAAGAAAAAAGGAAACCCGGGTGGGTTTCCTTTTTTGTGGGGGTTTACTGCTTAGTATAATTAAGAGTAAGTGTTTTATAACCATTTGCTTTGATTACAATGGTGTTGGTAGAGTCGGCTACGAAAGCACCTGCACCAATACTAATTTTATAGGGACTTTTTTCTGCAATATACCAAGAAGTAGCCGTCATACTAAAAGAATAATTGATTTTAGTATAGGTAGTATTGTTGACAGCAATAGATTCTATTGCATTACAATATGCTTCATTCATGCCTAAATCAAGCGTATAATAATCACTAAACATAGAGGGGACACTCAATTCAACAGTCGGCGGAGTTAGACCGGTTTCTGTGTCTTTGTCTTCGGGAGAACCATTATTCTCACCGTTATCGCTGCCGGGGTTGTTGTCAACAACCAGCTTGCCGTTTTTAGTGATGGTAACCGTCAGTTCCTTGTAGCCGGTAGCGGTGATGGTAACGATATTGTTGTCCTCGGTGAAAGCGGAGTTACCGAGAGAAATCAAGCCATCGGCAACAGCAATAGAATACTTATTGTTGTTCGATACATAACCAGAGGTGTAAGAAGTTGAGTTTACTTTAATTGAAGTAATGGCTTTCATGTAATCGTCATTATTCATGCCGAAGGTAATCTTGAAATCACGGTAGAAATCTTTTTCAGCACTTGTCGGAGTCGGTGCATCCTTAGTGGTGACCTCAGTATTACCAGAGTTATCCTTAGCCTTTACTTCAAAGGAAACGGTCTTCTCGGTGTAATAATCCGGGGCCAAAGTCAGCGTGTAGGTACCGACAGCATTGTTGAACGCCTTCTCTTTAAACAGGTTTGCACCAATCGTCAGCGTATTGCCGTTGACCTTCCAGCCAAGGTTCGTGCCTTCCTGACCATCTGGCAGTACATTACGAGTCGTGCCATCAGGACCGGTCATGCGAACAGTGGTATTCTTATTCAGATATTTGAAGAAATCGCAAACGCCATTTACGTGATCTGCACTGCTGCAGGTGATCGTAACATCATTGCCAAGTTCAACCGATTCCGGTGCAGAAAGAGAAACGTTTTCCTGTTCTTTATTTACCGTCAGCGTCAGCTTAACCGACTGGTAGTTTTCTACGACGATCTTCAGGTCATTATCACTCAATTTCAGCTTATCAGCCTTGATGGTAATGGTGCCCTTATCGGGATCAATGGTGTAATCCGTACCCTTTACCAGCGGGGACAGCGTGCTGGTGCCCTGATTCAGGTATACCTGAGCCGTATCGTTGTCCTGCAGCTTGTTCAGATATGCGGCTACATCGCTGCCGGAAGCAAGCAAAGTAACATCCTGACCTTCACTGATCGAGGTAACGCGATCGAAAGTGGCATCTTCGTTTTCAATAACCGGAACCAGATACGGTGCAGCCCACGAGGAAGCCTCGCTGAACGAGGTGGCCTCGCCGAGCAGATTATCTTCCAGTACCTTCTTTACCGCATAAGGACGGTTCGGCGTGGTTTTTGCATCTTCGCGTTCGGTATATTTTGCAAAGGTGAGAAGTTGATTCTGGGTGCGGGCCTGATTTGCTGCATCAAAGAAGCCGGTGCGGGTGTAAACCTTTTCTGCACCTTCATAATAGATTGAGTCGGAGATCATATTATCCCAGCGCTCGGATATTGCGTTAGCGTAGGTGTTATCCAGCTTGAGTTCTTCTACAATCTTAGCATTGGTCAGCAGGTCGGCACTGAAAACAAGGTCAGCGTTCATGGTATTGCTGCCGCCCTCGGCACCGCTGGACGAGGTAGCGCCGCCGCCACCGCTGGTTGCAGCAGAAAGTGCATCGACACCTGCTGCCGCTGCGCGAGCCGCCGGAGTAACTACCTGCTGATTGTCTGCACCGGATGCGTAGAAGGTCTTGTTGAACTTCTTGAAGCCGTTTGCATAGATCGTCAGCGTATAGTTGCCGGAAACCGAAAGATGATCGGTGTTGTCGTTGTACAGTACGAAAGTATCGCCGATCAGGTACCAGTCATCAATTTTTGTCAGCTCAGAGGTGTTACTGTTCGGGTCGGTCAGCTCTACACGGTAAATCGGCTGGGTAATGCCGTACAGCATATCGGATACTTCAAAGTGCGTGTTGACACCGCTCTTGGCGCTCATGTCGCTCAGGGACATAGAAGGAGTCTTTTCGTTTACCACATGGATGGGGAACAGCTCGGCTTTGCCGTTGGATACAACGCGCAGCTTGTAGCGGCCGTTGGAGTAGAAGTTGATCTGGCCAATCGGAACCTTGATGCAGGCAACCGTCGGCTGTACACCATCTACAGCTTTACCGTGCGGATAGGCTTTGTCAAGCTTCCACGTCAGATTGGTATTCAGTTCGCTGTTGCTTTCGTCATCCTGGAGCAGTACAACGCTGCTAATGCCGTCTACCCAGTCACGCTCTGCCTGGGTGCCGTTTGCGTAGTTGAACATCAGTTCTACGGTGCCGGTAACACCGTAGAGATTGCCGGAATTCTCGGATTTCGTCAGAACTGCGTCCGGAGAGTAGAAGCGGATCGCGTTGGAAGCCTCTGCTGTGTCAATGGTGGTGTGAGACGGGGAAACGCGGACATTACCGGCGCTATCCTTGTTGGTCTGATGATAGTCCCAAACATAAACCGGACCGTGTGCGAGCAGATTGTAATCCTGCGGTTTACCAGCTACGGTCGGTGTTGCGGTATTCGTGCCGCCAAGATGGATCGTCTGGGTCTTGCCAGTGCTCTTGTTGGTAACGGTCAGCGTGCTCGGGTTGAGAACGGTAGACTGCCACTTAACAATGCTGCCATCGGTCGAGACATCTGTGCAGGCAGAGTTGATTTCTGCACCGTCAACGGTCAGTGTGCAGTTATCCAGATTATTGCCCTTTTCAAAATGCACCACAACAAACTGACCGAGTGCACCCAGATTTACGGTGTTCATATCAACCAGCTTGGTCTGCTCAGCCACAACAAGATTCTGCTGTGCAGTAGAACCGTCGCTCGACGAACCACCCGAAGACGAGCCGCCGGAGGACGAACCGCCGCTCGACGAACCGCCGCCAGAAGCTGTGCTGCCAACCGTCTCGGTCTTACCTGCGGAAACAGCTTTATCACCGGCCTTGACGCCGGAAACGCTGTCTGCTGCGGTAACCTTGGTGCCGGTGGTGGTAACGGTTACGTTATTAGCGTTCGCCTTTACGGTTCCAACCTTGCCTGCACCGGTAATCTTTGCGCCTTCTGCGTTGACGTTGATGGAACCGACAGACGCGCCGCTGTTTACGGTAATGGCAGAACCCTGTGCGACTGTGATGTTGTCAACCGAGCCGGAAACCGCAATGTCGGTATTGGCGATAATGCCCTTGCCGGCTTTGGTGTCCTTGAAGGTTACACCGCTTTCGCCGCCGCGCAGCACAATGCGGCCGGTGACAGTAACACCCGTCAGGTCGATTCTGCTGACGCCGTCTGCAATGATAAGATCGCCGTTGATGGTCTTGCCGGACAGGGAAACGCTGTTTTCACGCACAATAACGCTGCCGTCCACCGTGGCAGATAGAGAATCGTCTGCATCGGCGTAGGTGCTGGCCATCTCACTGATGACCTTGGCAAATTCCGCACGGGTGATGCTGGTTTTCGGGTTCAGCTTACCATTTGCACCGTTGACATAGCCGTTTTCGATCAATGCAGCTACACTGCTTCGTGCCCATGCAGAGACCGAAGCACCATCGGTGTAATGGTCCAGAACGGACGTATCGCCGCTTTCAAGTGCAAATGCACGCGCGAGGACAACAAAAGCTTCTTCACGGGTGATCGGCGCTTCGGGATTCAGTTTGCCGTTTGCACCCTGAAATGTGCGCATGGCAACGGCCAGTTCGAGATCGTTGTAATACCATGCAGAAGTGTTTGCATCGCTGTAAACCGACAGGTCAGCTGTTTTTCGAGCGGCAAAGGCACGGTTGACGATAGCAGCCATCTGGGCACGAATCAGCAGGCCGGAGCTGTTAATCTGGCCGTTTGAGCCGTTCAGCAGGCCGTTCTGTACAGCGCTGCGCAGGCCGGCTGCGGACCAGTCGGTCGGGAAATCGGTAAAGTCTTCGGGCGAGGCAGCGAATGCATTCGCTGGCAGGAGCATAGCTCCTGCCAAAAGCATCGCAAGGGTACGTTTTTTGTTCAAGTATATTTTCCTCCTTGTCGTTAGACTGTGCTAACTATACCGGTAAAAATTTTCCTTTCCATAGGAAAGGAGCGTGATCACAGCGAGTTATCATATGTTAACTCATAAGTGGGTAATAAAATACCATAAAGATTTTGTGTTGTCAAATCCTGATATTTACATGAAAGAACGGCCGTATCACATAAACAACACAAAAGTACACAAAATCCTGCAATGAGTTAGAATAAGCTAACTCTAAACGTGGTTTTTAATAAAAGAAAAATTTTTTGTATGTGCGATATATATTGTATACAGCGGAAAAGACACAAAGTAGCGCACAATTTCCGCAGAAATATTAAAAATATGGTATAAAAGTTAGTAATATGTGATAAAGATTACAACCGAATATTGAAATATCCTCGGAAAGATGGTGTGCTGCATTATTTCCGCGATTGTCGGTGTACAGCGGCAGGTGGTGTTTCATTTTCAGAACATTTGGACAGGAGGAATATATT
>ENA-ORNZ01002765-ORNZ01002765.1-human-gut-metagenome-genome-assembly--contig:-NODE-2765-length-10081-cov-2.473269_pt1 | contig 10081 bp, 5 predicted proteins | sample MGYA00242124_ERZ509040 | MGnify/ENA primary metagenome ERZ509040 (study PRJEB26280, sample SAMEA2338733) | human gut metagenome | biome: human gut; feature: human-associated habitat; material: faeces... | reverse complement strand
TTGTGGTTAGAACAGTCAATAAGAGAGTTGCTTAATTTTATACCCTTATTTGACAATTCTATAATGTATTCTGGATGTTGCTTTATATATGATGCTGTTTCGCGACTAAATCCAATTCTTTGCAGCAAAATAGTGCTTGGATTTGTCGTACCATATTCAACATATTCATACCAATCATTATTAAATGAAGTTACTCCATGTATTCTTTTATACTCGTTTGAAAATTTCAAAAAATAATTTGATAGACTGAAGAGAATTATGTTATCAATAACTTCAAGGGTATCTGCAAACAATATATTTCTAAATTCTTTTGTATCTTGATAATACGCCATTTGAGTTTTATTAATCCAGAAATTATTAGGATTTTCCCTATGAAAGTCTATGCCTTTATTTATAATATTGCTTAATCCAAAGCCAGAAATCCACTGAAGTAGTAATACTCCGTACCATCTTAACTTTTTATGTTTTCCGTCAGTGATTTTACCTAGCGTTGAATATTCATATTGCTCCCATTTGAAAATATCACAAAGTTTTTCAAGAAATTCCATTACATCATTGTACCTGAAATGACCTTCTTTTCTTTCTGGATAGTGAAGCCCATTTCTAATTGCCTCGGATAAATTTAATGATTGGTCTGCAGAAATATTTATGTCATCGTCTGGATGAAAATTATTCTCTTTTAGTTTTTTTCTTATTGAAATTTCATCTTCAGAAGATAATAAATCAGAGAATGATCTGCGAACTAAGCTGCTGTTATCAGAAACAATATCTTTTGCCAATATCAAACTAAATTTTCTTGTTAACTCATAAGATTCTTCGCTTTGTCTTTCATTTCGTTTTTTTATTTCTACATTTCCTGATTTTAATGTCTCGATGATATATTTTCTTTCTGGATTGGTTAGAACTCCGGCACCAGCTTCTACTGATAAAATTTGCTCAGGTACTTTAGTTTTTAGCATTTCAATAAATTCTGATTCATCTGATTTATCGTCTTGCTCAGTTACGAATATAACATTACCATAGAGGTTATATTCAATTCGTCCGACTCTTCCAATAAGATTTCTAAAGTCAACTGGAGTCATTTTACGTGTGAATATCTTTTTAGTAGTAATAAATAAGTTATCGGCTGGTAGGTTAACTCCTTCAAGTAAAGTGCTTGTGCAGAATAGTGTAGTAATTTTTCCTTTACGGAATAAATCTTCTATACGCATCCTAATTGACGAAGGCAGATAACCAATATGGTATGCAATACCTTTTTTAACCATTTCAGCCAAATAATAGTCTTTATGTACTGCACTAGCAATATCTCGAGATAAAACATCTAATTCTTTATCATTTAGTAGATTTAGCCTATTTGCAAAATTTTGAGCTGTTTGAACAGCCTTGTTTTTTGAATTAAAAAATACTATTGTTTGTCTATTACGAGATACCTCACTATTTCTATTGTTATATTCAATTACATGTAAAAAGTCCTCTAAAGTAGCATTTTTATCGTTTATTTTGGCTATATTGATAGGTGCTTCGGTATGAGGATTATATACAGAAACATCTTTGCCTTTAAGATCAAGTAAAAACTTGATTTGTGTAACAGGAGAAAAAGAGGTCTTTAGAGCTTTAAAATTATTTTTACTAATATCTGTTAATAGTCGTAAATACACCTCTGGATTAGGAATATTTGGAGAGGCGAAAATAAACTTTGGTGGAGTATGTCGCTTATTTAACATATCTACAGTTTTATAATAAAAGGGAGCTCTGCTATTTTTTGCTGATAGTTTATGAGCTTCATCAATAAATAAATAATCTATTTTAAGATTAGGATGTGCGATAAGCATATATAATAAGCGTTCGGGTGTAACAATATATATGAAGTTATGATCTCCCTCTAAAGCAATATCACTCGAAGCCGTAATTACTTTATAATTATGCTGCTCTAAAAGTTCATTAAGATCCTCACGAATAATCTTTTGAGAGACTTCATTAATTAAAGCTTTTGTTGGTACAACTATAGCAAAATTTTTTCTTGCATTATTTTCGATTTGCTCTTTTATAAACATCCTCATTAAGAAGGATTTACCCATAGATGTTGGAGCGGAGTAGCTAAAACACCTGTCGTTTAGATGATCGTATACTTGCTTTTGAGCCGATAGAAAATGCAAATTTTTTTGAGATGGAATTCTTAAGTAATCTTTTTTGAATTCAAGATAAGCTTGGCTTAAAAAGAATGGTTCGTTAAAACTTGTACCTAAGATATTTATTCCACGACTATTATCAGTATTTGAGAAGACAGAACCTCCAAATGCTTTAATACTATTGCTATGTGGAAATAGATAATTTAATAAAACAATAATCTCTTGAGCCCACATTTTCTGTTGTTCAGATTTTTCGTTATGGTTTGATTTTGAAAGCAAATCAGCAAAACGAAGTAAGTCATTGATTTCATTGTTATTTAATGTGGCTGTATTATCTGTAACTTGTAGAGTTTTCTTAGCATATGAAATCAAAGTTTTTTCATAAAGACTATTTAGATATGCGTTATTTTCTATATCATTAAAAAGTAGATTACCAATTTTCACTTTATTATCACTCATAATCAAACCTCACTTATATCAGTAAATCTTCCATTATTTTTCTCTTATCATTTTCTGCATCATTGAGTGGAACGATATAGAAATAAAATGAGTGGGTATTCAGATTTAAGTTGTTTATTTTTGATGTAATGTATGAAGTGTGTTGTTTTATATCGGTTTGCATTTTTGCATCCATAGCTTTACGAAAATCAATGTTTGATCTACCATTAGGATTTAATCCTAGAGAATATCCTAGAAAAACTCCATAGGCTGTATCATTTATTACTGGGCTATTTCCTTGTGGGAGCATAATATCTATGATTCTTTTTGCTGTATTGGTATCAAAAGATTCTTCGAAAATGCGATTATCTACAAGCGTTGCACTTGTATTGTTAGTATCATTCTCGATTCTTTCAATCGTAGCAAACGCGTTATCTATTGCTGAACGTATGTCTCCATTTATTTCAGATGAACCAAATACTGTCTGATAACATGGAATAGGGGATCCTGGGAGTTCTAGCAAATGGATAGCATCACTATATTTACCAAAACTAGAAGACGAAGCATTTAATTCAACCTTACTAAATAGCTTTGGTGCTCCAAGAATATCTTCCATAAATGCATACAGAAGAATTTCTCCTAATTCATTGCCAGTACCCTTAGTATCAGCAGGACCATTTTTTTTCATAATTCTGAGAGCTTGAATTCCAATGGAATGGGGATTAGTAGTTTTGCTTAACTTTTCAACTTGAGCTCTTGAAAATACATATTCACTTATTGTTCCAACCAAAAAGTCATTTAAATTGGTATAAGTAAATAAATTGCTACTAACAGCAAGATGAAAGAGGCGTAGTTGTTCGGGGTTAACTAGGCCTAGGGTTTCATTATGCTATACTTCTGTGAAAATAGAGTTAAGGCTATTTCCTTTTATAGATTTATTTATTACAGAACTCACTACGTTCCTCCTTTCATTGTGTTATTGAACTTTATTCAAACTTACCATCAGTATCAAAGATATGAATCAGTTCATCATCCGTCATTGCCTTTGATACTTTGTCTCTAACTGAGCTCATAGACATATCCAGTCTTTTGAATCTGGCTTTTCCTGAAGCATCTTTGCCTTGCCTAATAAGCTCGATTCTTCCTACACCAGGATTTTGTCTAGCATATTCCGCAAATCCTTTTGCTTTGCCTAAATTATCGGTAAAGGCAGGATTATGTGGTTCAAGAACATCTATAATGTATTCGTCCTTTATCACAGGGTCTTTCCTAACGATAATAAAATCAGGATAGGCTGGTTTAGTGACACCTTCTTTTTCATAAGGGATACATAAAGACCATGAAGACCTAGATGGATTTCTAAGCCAGCAAATAAAATCTGGACGATTCGATTCTTCTTCTAAAACACCTTCCTCCCAGTCGTTTAGTTTGATTTTTGTATAGCCATCATCATTTACGAATAAATGGTCTGTATAGATTTTTCCATTTTCTTCATGTGCAATAGTGATTGTTTCAGGTAATCTAAAATTATGCTTACTTACAATATCACCATCAGATACAATCCTGTCATATTGTTTTCTAAAGGTTTCAGTTAGTTTTGCCATATACCTACGATAGGTATCGTTTAGACTATGGAATTTTGTCTTGGCGTAACTATTTAGTTGTCCGATACATTCATCATCAGCAGAAAATAGAATAACATCTATTTTTCTTTCCACTAGCGTATTTGGGTCAAAATGATTTCTTAAATATGCATTAGCAATACCTTCAGAGCCTAACCTATTTTCAGCGGCTCTAAACTGTCTATCAATATCGGTATCGGTAGAGAAGAATGAATTTTCTATTAAATTCATATCAATAGACTCACCGAATACATCAAAGACTTTTGTAGATAATTTAAATCCTTTAGCCTTCCTTACTAAGGTATCATAAATATTATTTTCTTTTAATGAGAAAATATACTTCTCGATTATACTGATGATATCTTCGTGGACTTCAATAGAGGCATTCTTATCCATTGCAGTTTGAGATAGAAGTCTGGTTAAGCTAAATAACGACTTCAGATAGTCATTTATTTTTATTGATCTAACATCATAGGTTAGAAGTCCACTATCGTTAATAGCTTTTACAATCTTTTCTCTGTCAATTGGATTGCTGTCAGGTGATGATGCTACAACTGGAGACTCTTTATTAGTTATATCGTTAACTATAGGTGTTGAGTCTATTGTAGCTGATGTTTCATTAGAGCTTCTTTCTATAGTATTAGTGTTATGCTCATTATGAGTAAAGAATTGTGGTCTTGTAGTTGAAAAATTATTAACTTCATTAGTATTTTCAGTTACTCTTGCTTCCGTGTTTATTAAACCAGTAAAGTTTTTTTCTGAAAAATCTAACTCTATTTGACCAGGAACTTGTTTTTTTACGTGTGAAAGTACATTTTTGGGTCTAATAGTAAGTGTTTCTAGTGATTTGTGCTCAATAGATTCTCCATAAATATCTGTCGGGATATCTCCACCTTCAGTGCTTTGCAATGCCTCAATTACATCTTCAACGGTATCTTTTTCAAAATATGGCAGATATAGATGGACATCGTTAAGAGTGTCATCTACTTGTATATGCATTTGCATAGGTGTTCTTACCATTCTGCCTAGTAATTGAGCAATATAAGTAGAGTCTTTAGCACGGCGGAAGCTCATCATTGTTTCAGCTCTAGGACAATCCCAGCCAGTAGATAGATTTTCCTTGAAAAGGACTACTTTTATTTGTCTATTATCTTGGATTTTAGAAGGTTCTTCATAGGGTACTTCTAAGCCAGAAATAGTAAGCGTGGCTTCAGTCTGTCCAAAAGTATGAACAACGTCTCCTTTGCTAAATTTAAAGCCTGTTCTTTCTTCAATTTTTAGTAAGCAGTCATCTAAATCTGTCTTCGATATTTCGTTAGCTGTACCATTTTCAACTTGTACTATAAAGACAGGGTTCACATAAGCATAGTGTTGCTCATAGCAGTATTGTTGCCAGTGATCCCATTTATCTTTCCAATTATCAGAAGCGGCTTGTAATACAGCCATAGGTTTATTAACCGATGATTCTTCAGAATAGGAGATAACAATTCTATCCTTTAATAAACCTGATGAGCGAACCTGATCAGGCGTCACGATTACTTTATGAATAGTGGAGGATGTTCCTTCAACCAAAACATTAAAACGAGCAGAAGTAGCAGACATACCGATGACTACCGGCATAGGTGACAGACCTTCAGCATTACTTCCTTTTAGAAATTTTTGCATGATAGTTGTAGCTTTGGAAGCATCTTTGCCTTGCATTCCTCTATGTGCTTCATCAATTATGAAGTAGAGACTATTGCTTTTTTCTATGGATGTATTTCTAATGGTATTCCAGATAGTAAATTGTCTAGAATCGCTCTTTTTGGTCAAATTACTACTTTTCCCAAGTTTCTGTGTATTTAAAAAGTAGATATGCCCGTCCTCTAAAAGCTCTTTATCGAAACTTTCATCACTGATGGTTACACATTGCCCTAGACGAATCTTGTCTGATTTGGTATCTATTTTTAGTTTAGACTGTTCATTTAATTCGGGAGAGTCTGACAACCACACAAAAATGGCATTCGTTTGTTCTGGATAGTAGCTATCCCCGAATAGGACACTTTCTATAAATGAAGTCATAATAATCGTTTTACCAGCTCCTGTTGGAGCAGTAAAAGAAATAACCTGTGGTGTATTCTTTGATAAGCACCTAGCGCCTCTGCCGTATTTATACGGAGATCTTTTAAAGCCATTTGTTGAAATGGAAATAGTGATACCTTCATTGTGTTTACCTCCCCGTATTAATTCTAAAGTTATCTAAGTAATCCCTATAAAGCTGATATGAATTTTCAGCTTTTAAACGGGATGCCATTTCTTGAAAGCCATTATTTGAATCTGTAACGATAAACACCGTTTTTATATCCTCTTTATTAACCTTAGTTTCAAATTCGGAAAAGCCATGTTCATCTATAAGTATTGCCATTGAGTTTTCTGGTAATATCAGCATTTCAGGTAGAGAATCATCTTCAAGAGTAGGGCATGGACCAATACATCCTGATTTCATCCAAAGTACAGATAACAGTTCTTCGAATTGAATACCTAAAGCAACGGCATTTTTATCAAGGAATCCTAATTTAAAGAAGGCTGTATTTGTTTTGAAACCATCGGACATATTAAGTTCACTGTCTAGGTAAGTACCCTTTAAAGGCTTACCATTTATATCTTCTCCTTTAATTGAGCAAACAGTTCTTGGCCAAGTTACATAATGGGCGATACCTAGTTTTTCCCATTCTGGATCACCTGGTTTATATCCGTCTTTTCTCAATTTTGTTGATTCTTCATCAGATACCTCGTTATTTGTAACCATAATACATCTGCGATTTCCTTCATCTTCTGCATTTAATAAATTTATCGCATGAAGTGTTGTACCAGATCCGGCAAAGAAATCAAGTATTAATGCGTTCTTTTTTTCTTTTACAAAAAATTGAATTGCATCATGAACGGCATAAAGAGACTTTGGGAAATCAAATTTAGATTTACCAACAATCTGATTAATTAATTTAGTTCCAAATTGAGTTGCATTATGCGAGTTAATCCACCATTGCGTGCCAGGAAGGAATTTTGCAATATGATTTTCATCATCTGTAATAATAGAGCCATCTAATCTATAACCTAGAACTTCATATTCTCCGTTTTCTATTTTTTTTCTAGCGCCTTCTGGTACATAAGATAATGATGTTTTTTCACCACGAGGTATACCAATTCTAACGTAATGATTATCCACTAATTCTTTTAGTTTTTCATAGCCTACTCTCCAACGACCTTCTTGTCCATCAGATAGTATTGGCCAGATAGTAATACTATTTTTTACTGGTGGGATTTCATTTATTTCCATATCTCTTGGTATTGGTTCACCAATATCGATGATTTTGGTTGCTTCATTGTTTAGATATATTGGGTAGAACATATTTGGCCTATCAGTTCTATAAATTGAAGTCCCTGATCTAAGCAATGAATTCCAGCCTAATTTTTTCTTGTTTCCAGTTTTTGTTACATTACCTTCCCAAGATGGTCCTAAAGGTAACTTTGAAGGACTAGACGAACCAAATTTTACAAAAAAGATAAATTCATCAGTTCGTGCAAACTCGTTTTGTCTACTCGATCCAGCAGGATTTATTACACTACTAACCATTTGTATTCTTGCGTCTGGAAACAATTCCTCTAATAAACATCCTAGATGCAAGTATTCTTTTTCGTCTATTGTAACAATAAGAACGGAATCACTGGGATTAAGAAGTTTCTTTGCGAGTTTTAATCGCTTTTCCATCATAGATAGCCATTTACTATGTCTATAAGCATCAGAGGAATCAACATAATCATTGTTGTACTTCCAGTCTTTGGCGCCCGTGTTGTAGGGTGGATCGATATATATACAATCCACTTGTCCTGCATATAAATATTCCAATAGTTGAAGTGCGTGGTAATTGTCTGCTTCAATTAATGTGTGCCATAGACTGCTATCAGATGCATTGCAGATAGAGTCAATTGGTTTAAGGTAAGGGTATATTGCCTCACCGAATTCAGCAATTGTAACAAGATCTTTTAATGGCAATTCGACTGTTTCTTGAGTGCTCTTATCTAGACAAATAGCAGTGTTTTCAACAATATCTTTCACTATATAAATAGCATTAATCTTTTTATCCTTAATTGCTACTTTGCTACCAACATGAATTGGAACATCAAACAGAGGAGTGCATTCAGGCATATGTTCCTCAAAAACAAGACCAATTTTTTTTTGTTTTGATAGCTTATCCACTTCTTCTTGTATTCTGTTTTTCAAATCAGAATCTTGTATTTTATTTATTAAATCGTTAATTACAGACATTTTTGTCTCCTTCGTTTGAATTGTTGAGAGGAGGATTAGTTGATTTTCCCTCAGGTGTTTCTAATTTATAGTTATCGTCAGAAGCTCCACCAGATCTAATCCATTCATCTACTTCTGATATTTTAAATTTCCAAAGGCGACCTACTTTATACGCAGGCATTTCACGTTTTGCTATCCATTGTAGAATGGTTTCACGTCCAACACCAAGGTAGATTTGAATGTCTTTTAGACTGGTCCATTTTTCGATTTTGTTATTCATTAAAAAGCCTCCACTTTAATCTGGTATAAAAGTAACTTTAATTCTTATGTCAAATGTGTTTCTATTTGGGAAACAATCATTTCCATCGCTATCTTGCATAATATAATGGCATACGAATTCGCCTTCAGAGCCTCGTGTTTCGAACTCTATAGTTTTTGTAAAATAATTGTTTGGCTCAATATCGGGAATATTGATTTCACGTTCTGCCTTGGGAATAGGGCAGGACGTTTTTTCTTGCTTAAAAATAAGCCTTCGATTTATCCAAGGAACTGATCCCGAATTTAAAATATTAATCTTAACCTGTATTACTTCATAAGTTTTTGCATCTATCCATTCAATACTTGAAATACGGTTTGCAGAATCGCCATCGTATAAGGCTTTGTGATATTCAATACCATTTGAAATATGGCCAGCCTCAATTTTTTGATATTCAGACATAATGATATTTTCAACATCATTTTCTTTACTGGTAAAGATTAAATGGTATTGACGTGCAATCGCAAGCGATAGCATTTTCTTATCAGGAATAATAGATTTTGGGAATCCAAATGAAATAGAAAGATTTTGTAAATTAGAATCTTGTATGTTCTCAAAGCAAAAATTAGATAATTTTTCTTCTGAAAAAGAAGCTAAAGCATCCTTCTTCATTTTATCAGTAAGTTTTTTGCTTCCGTTACAAAGTTTTTTTTCATAATCATGGTCGCTATATCTTGAAGTGTTTGTAGGATTACAATCTAGTGCTTCAAATAATTTGAATACAAATATTCCTTGGTTACTTATTTTTGGTTTACAACTCTTTTGAATTGGCAAACTGCACGCTGAAAAGTTCATTCTAATTTCCTCTCAAATAATCGGTCCCATAATTTTAAATTATCAGTCCCAAAGTCCCTTTTTAGTCATAAGTAAGTCCCTTTCCTTCAAGGTATCCTATGAGTAGATAGATGAGAGAGTGGACTAATTATTATCTAATATTATATACCATATTGCCATCTTATTCAATATAAACAAGCATAAATGGTTGATAATCCACTAAAATCGTCTATCAGCCCAATTTAAGAAAGCGAGGTGATAGAAATGGCAAAGAATACTAAGCAAACTTCTAAGCGAGTAGCTTCCAAAGCAAGCAAAGTTCTTCGTGACGGACGCTACAGCAAGACATCAAAGTCTGTTGCAGGTAGTGCTCTATCTCAGACAAAGAAGAAGTAAAGAAAAGATAGGTAGTGACAGATTGGAATAATCAGCCTGCCTATCCCCTCTGGGGGAAGAAACAAATTAATTATCACAGAGCCTGATTAGCTATAGGGCGATGAGATACATCATATTGCAC
>ENA-ORNZ01002762-ORNZ01002762.1-human-gut-metagenome-genome-assembly--contig:-NODE-2762-length-10099-cov-3.276085_pt1 | contig 10099 bp, 8 predicted proteins | sample MGYA00242124_ERZ509040 | MGnify/ENA primary metagenome ERZ509040 (study PRJEB26280, sample SAMEA2338733) | human gut metagenome | biome: human gut; feature: human-associated habitat; material: faeces... | reverse complement strand
TATGGTTAAAAGACAAATACAAAACAATAGAAGCACTGAACAAAGCATGGAACATGGAATTCTGGGGACATACCGTATATGACTGGGATGATGTGGTGGTTCCGAATGCATTAAGTGAAGGCATAGGAACAGAGAAAACCGCATTTGCGGGTATTTCCATAGATTATCGAAGATTTAATTCTGACAGTGTTCTGGAATGCTACAAGCTGGAGAGAGATGCAGTTCGTAAATATAACCAAGAAGTAGTCATCACAACAAACCTGATGGGAACGTTTAAAGATCTGGATTATTTCAAATGGGCGAAAGAAATGGATGTGGTATCCTGGGATAACTATCCGGCATACGATACTCCTTGGAGCATGATTGCCATGAAACATGATCTGATGAGAGGCCTGAAACATGAACCGTTTATGCTGATGGAACAGACACCGAGCCAGCAGAACTGGCAGAAATACAACTCTCTGAAACGTCCGGGACAGATGCGTGCGCAGAGCTATCAGACGATGGCTCATGGTGCAGATACGATTCAGTTCTTCCAGTTGAGAAGAAGTGTGGGCGCCTGCGAGAAATTTCATGGAGCTGTTATTGCTCATGCAGGAACGGAAAACACCAGAGTGTTCCGTGAGGTGGCTCAGCTTGGTAAAGAACTGGAAAGTTTTGGAACAAAGACACTGGGAAGCGAAAATCTTTCAGATGTCGGCCTGATTTTTGACTGGGAAAATTACTGGGCACTGGAATACACCAGCGGACCTTCCGAAGATCTGAAATATGTAGAGCAGATTCATAAGTATTATAATTATTTCTATGAAAGAAATATCAGTGTTGATATGATTCCGGTAGATGCAGATTTCTCACAGTACAAGATGGTGGTTGCACCGGTTCTTTACATGGTAAAAGAAGGAATGAAAGAAGCTTTGGAATCTTTTGTAAAGAATGGCGGTATTCTGATTACCACATATATGAGCGGTATCGTAGACCAGTCTGACAACGTGCATCTTGGAGGCTATCCGGGACCGCTGCGTGACATGGCGGGTGTATGGGTGGAAGAAATTGATGCGCTGGCACCGGAACAGGTCAATGAAGTGAAATTTACGGATGGAACTACAGCATCCTGCAACCTGTTATGTGATCTGCTGCATCTGGAAGGTGCAGAAGCACTGGCAACGTACCAGAAAGATTTTTATGCAGATATGCCTGCAGTCACAAGAAATACCTTTGGCAAAGGTGCAACGTATTATGTAGGAACGCAGATGGATGATGCGGGACTCGCAAAGATTCTGGATCAGGCGGTAAATGAAGTGAATGTAAGAGCTGTGATTCCGGAAGTAACCGGGCTGGAAGTTACCTGCAGAACTTCTGACGACACCAGATATTATTATGTCATGAACTTCAAAGATGAGGATCAGGTTCTTCCGGATAGCCTTGGTGGAAAAACAGATTTGATCAGTGGAGCAGTCATTCCGGCAGGAACGGTACTGAAAAAATGGGATGTACTGATCCTGCAGGAAGAAAAATAAAATAGTACTTTGAAATTTACGGGAGAATGTTTCCTCGTAAATCCAGAAAGTGTTGAATAACGGGATTCGCCTGTTCGTGTTTACGGCAGGCGAATCCTATTTGTCTTGGAGAAAATGTAAGTCCCAGTGGAAGAGTGATCAGATCCCCTCGATCCAGCTCTTCCTGAACAAATTCCTGAATCACACAGGCGGCACCCATTCCAATCTTTGCAAATTCGATCAGAAGATCCATTGTTGAAACTTCCAGAATATTGGAAAACTCCACACCGTGTTCCAGAAACACACGATTGATATATTGCCTGGTAATATTTTCTTCATCGAGCATCATAAATGTAGCGGTCTGAAAAAGATCGCCGTTACCTGATCGCAGTTCCAGATGTTCCAGGTAGGCGGTTGTTGTTACAAAAATATCCTGAATCTTTTGCAGTGGCTGAAAATAAAAACCTTTCTGTATCGCCGGTTCGCCGACCAGACCAATATCTATTTTATTTTCTTCCAGTAATGTCAGAGTCTGGTAAGTGGACTGACAGCTGATGGATATTTTTACATGTGGGTACGCCTTTATAAAGCGTTGCAGATAAGGCAGAAGGATATATTTGCAAAGAGTAGTGCTGACACCTATACGAAGCTGGTCTACTCCAAGAGCATGATGGCGTGCCAGAATCTCTTCTCCTTCTTCAAGAGTATCAAAAGCATCTCTAGTATGCTGGAAAAGGATCTCCCCATCTGCGGTAAGAGTAACACCCCGGGAACTTCGTTTGAACAAGGTTGTGTTCAGATTGTCTTCCAGTTTTTGAATGGATTTGCTAATAGCGGGCTGGCTGATATATAGTTCTTTGGCCGCGTGAGAAATACTGCCCTTTTTTGCGACCGTGTGAAATACATAATAAAGAGAAAGATTCTGTTCCATGTAAAACCTCCGTGTATAGAATATCAGTGACAAATGAAACAATATAACCTGTAGTTATAGAGAATATATTTTATATGTATTGTTATTATATCGCAAGATATGTTACAATAGCAAACAGTAAATGAAAAAAAATCTCAATTTCATGATACCAGGGGTAAAACAGGTTTGCCCTCAACATTATATACACAGGAGGAACAGAAACATGGGAATGACGATGACACAGAAAATTCTGGCAGCGGCAGCGGGTCTTGAGAAGGTAGAAGCAGGACAGCTGATCGAAGCAGAACTGGATCTGGTACTGGGAAATGATATCACCTCACCGGTAGCAATTCATGAGATGGATAAGATGACAGTAGATACGGTATTTGATAAAGATAAAGTGGCACTGGTCATGGATCACTTTATCCCGAACAAAGATATCAAGTCTGCACAGCACTGCAAGTGTGTAAGAGAATTTGCCTGTAAACATGATATCACTAATTATTTTGATGTCGGAGAAATGGGTATCGAGCATGCACTTCTCCCGGAAAAAGGTCTGACAGTAGCAGGCAATGTGATTATCGGAGCAGATTCTCATACCTGTACATATGGTGCCCTGGGTGCATTCTCTACCGGTGTGGGAAGTACGGATATGGCAGCCGGTATGGCAACCGGTAAAGCATGGTTTAAAGTTCCATCTGCTATCAAATTTAATATTGTCGGAAAACCTGCCAAATGGGTGAGCGGTAAAGATGTGATCCTGCACATCATCGGCATGATCGGTGTGGATGGGGCTCTGTATAAATCTATGGAATTCACAGGCGAAGGCATTAAAAATCTGTCCATGGATGATCGTTTTACCATTGCCAACATGGCAATTGAAGCCGGTGGAAAGAACGGTATCTTCCCGGTTGATGATGTAGCTATGACATACATGAAAGAACATTCCAAGCGGGAATGGAAAGTATTTGAAGCTGACGAGGATGCAGTTTACGATGAGGAATACACCATTGATCTTAGCACACTGCGTCCGACCATCGCGTTTCCACATCTGCCGGAAAACACAAAAACCATCGATGAGATCACAGAAAATGTGAAGATCGATCAGGTAGTTATCGGTTCCTGTACCAACGGACGTATCGATGACCTGCGTATTGCGGCAGAGATCCTGGCAGACAACAAAGTGAAAAAGGGTATCCGCTGTATCGTGATTCCGGCAACACAGAAGATATATCTGCAGGCAATGGAAGAAGGTCTGTTAAAGATCTTTATCGAGGCAGGAGCTGTAGTAAGCACACCGACCTGTGGGCCGTGTCTGGGTGGTTATATGGGCATTCTGGCAGAAAATGAGCGCTGTGTGTCCACAACCAACCGTAACTTTGTAGGTCGTATGGGACATGTGGATTCTGAAATCTATCTGGCAAGCCCGGCTGTTGCTGCAGCAAGTGCTGTTACCGGTAAGATTTCTTCACCGGAAGAATTAGGTTTATAGGAGGAAGAGAAGGATGAAAGCAGAAGGAAGAGTATTTAAATATGGTGACAATGTAGATACAGACGTAATCATCCCTGCACGTTATCTGAACTCTTCAGATCCGGCAGAGCTGGCTACTCACTGTATGGAAGATATTGACAAAGAGTTTGTAAATAAAGTACAGAAAGGTGACATCATCGTTGCCAATAAGAACTTTGGATGTGGTTCTTCCAGAGAACATGCACCGATTGCAATCAAGGCAGCGGGCGTGAGTTGTGTGATCGCAGAAACGTTCGCACGTATCTTTTACAGAAATTCTATCAATATTGGTCTTCCGATTATCGAGTGCCCGGAAGCGGCAAAAGGAATCGACGCAGGTGATGATGTGGAAGTGGACTTTGACAGTGGTATGATCTACAATAAAACAAAAGGAACTGAGTTCAAGGGACAGGCGTTTCCAGAGTTCATGCAGAAGATTATCAAAGCCGAGGGTCTGGTAAATTATATTAACGCCAATACGACAAAATAAAAGAAAATAAATAGAAATAGTACAGGCAGTCGCAGAGTTTCGGACTGCCTGTATTATTTATGCGAACAACGAGTCAAAGTACATGCTTACATGAGACGCTGGCGACTGTCGCGATAATCAAAATTGATCCACTGGAACGATTATTGATATGCAATGCAACGAGTAAAAATCACAAAGCGTATTTTATCTCGCTTTTGCAAAAAGATAACAATCGAAATTATTCTGTTATAAATTATCGTGTTTCGGAAAAACGGCAGAAACTGCCTGGAAAAGAAAAGTATCGGGGCAACAGGATTTGAACCTGCGACCTCACGGCCCCCAGCCGTGCGCGCTACCAAGCTACGCCATACCCCGACAAAACTGATTTATACATGATAAAGATTATTATATGCATTATAATCGGTTTTGTCAATAATTATTTGATTTTTAAAATTGCTTTAAAAATCGATAAAATTCATTCTGATAAAACTTTATCATAGAAACCCGTTGACAATCTGTCTGCTTCTATGGTAAAATTTAACTTGTAAATGGCGTAGAAGAGGAAGAGTACAGAGGATTCGGCTTTCAGAGAACTGTTGGATGGTGCGAAACAGTGAATGAAGAATTTGGAACTGCCCTTGGAGCTGCTGTCTGAACGAAATATATTTCCAGTAGGAACAGACGGAGTACCCCACCGTTATCATGGGGGAGGATATAAGGTGTAGACCCGTATCTGGCAGAGTGCATGAAGCTATTCATGAAAAAGAGTGGTACCGCGTAGGAGATAATCCTTCGTCTCTTGAGAAGAGAGACGGAGTTTTTTTTACGCATTTTTACATATCCATAAAGAAGATAGATGCCAGAGATGTGCAGGGAATCAAATTTAGGAGGACAAGAAACATGATGAATTACAAAAAGTATGTGAGACAGTATTTTATGCCACCGGTAAAATGTATGAAATGGGCAGAAAAAGAGTATGTAGAGAAAGCCCCGATCTGGTGCAGTGTGGATCTGCGAGACGGTAACCAGGCACTTGTGATCCCGATGAGTCTGGAACAGAAAATTGAGTTCTTCAAACTTTTGGTAAAAATCGGATTCAAGGAAATCGAGGTAGGTTTCCCGGCAGCATCTGAAACAGAATATGAATTCTTAAGAGCCTTGATCGAACAGAACCTGATTCCTGAAGATGTAACTATTCAGGTACTGACACAGGCAAGAGAACATATTATCCGCAAGACCTTTGAGGCGGTAAAAGGTGCACCGAGAGCCATCATCCATGTATATAATTCTACATCCCTGAGCCAGAGAGAGCAGGTGTTCCGTAAATCAAAAGAAGAGATTAGAAAGATCGCTGTAGATGGAGCTGCCCTGTTAAAGAAACTGGCAGATGAGACAGACGGAAACTTCCTGTTTGAGTACAGCCCGGAAAGCTTTACCGGAACAGAGCCGGAATATGCACTGGAGGTGTGTAATGCAGTTCTGGATGTATGGAAACCAACACCGGATCAGAAGGCAATCATTAACTTGCCGGTAACAGTAGAACATTCCATGCCGCACGTATATGCAAGCCAGGTTGAGTATATGTGTGATAACCTGAATTACAGAGAAAATGTTATTGTATCTCTTCACCCGCATAACGACAGGGGATGTGGTGTTGCAGATTCTGAGCTGGGACTTCTGGCAGGTGCAGACCGTATCGAAGGAACTCTGTTCGGAAATGGTGAGCGTACCGGTAATGTAGATATCATTACGCTGGCGATGAATATGTATGCACAGGGTGTAGATCCGGAACTTGATTTCTCTGATATGCCAGGCATCTGTGAAAAATACGAAAAATTCACCGGCATGAACGTAGATCCGAGAAGTCCGTACAGCGGATCTCTGGTATTTGCCGCATTTTCCGGTTCCCATCAGGATGCAATCGCAAAAGGAATGCACTGGATCGAAGAAAAAGATCCGGATCATTGGACGGTTCCGTATCTGCCGATAGACCCGAGAGATGTGGGAAGAAGCTATGATGCCAATGTTATTCGTATCAACAGCCAGTCCGGTAAAGGTGGCGTAGGTTATATTCTGGAAACAAAATACGGTCTGAATCTGCCACCAAAGATGCGTGAAGCTATGGGTTACGCAGCGAAAGCAGTATCAGATCATACTCATAAAGAACTTCATCCTGATGAAATATTTGAACTGTTCAAAGAAACTTTCGAAAATGTCAAGAAACCGCTGGATATTCAGAAAGTACATTTCCAGCAGAACGGACACATCACCACACAGGTTACGTCTTCCTTTGAAGGCCGTGTGATCACTACCGAGGCAGATGGTAACGGACGTCTGGATGCGGTAAGTAATGCACTGAAAAAAGCATATGACATGCAATACACACTGGTTTCCTACACCGAGCATGCACTGGAAATGAGCACAAGTTCAAAGGCAATTGCATACGTGGGTATCCAGAAACCGGATGGATCCCTTTCCTGGGGTGCAGGCGTCGACAGCGACATTATCCGTGCATCTATCGATGCCTTAGTCACCGCTATCAACAATCGATAGAAAAAACCCTTTATTTATAGGCTTTTTCGAGAAAAAAACAGGAAAAAGTGTGTACAGATTCAGGGACTGAAAGTACCATAAAATGATGGATTTTTTCATAAAATTTCATTAAAATTGAGTAAAAATTGTGTACGGAAAAATACAAAGTGTGTACAGAATATTCCATGGGTAATCAAAAGAAAAGATGGAAAGAAAATAAAACAGAGCCTAGGAACAGAGCAAAGCTATTTAGTAATAGATAGCTTTGTTTTCGTATAAAGAGAAATTTTCTAAAGATCGGTTAAAATCGTTAAGGAGAGATATTTGAAATTCGTATTTTTAATACTAGAATGTATGTTCGTAATATGATAAAATAAAGGAACATATATTCGGTATATAAAGATACATTTTCAAGGTGGTGGACGACAATGAAAAGAGAAGAGAAAATTGAAATGATTCAGGAAATAATTGAGAAAAAAGATCCATACATAGGTCTGTACGCAGAGTTATTACTTTCGATGGGCGATATGAAACTCAATTACAGAGATTATATGATTACAGAACCAATCAATTGTTCTGAAGAATTAAAGAGGGTATTTAATGCTGATTATGATTTATGTGCAGCATTGTTGACTATGGTACTGAGAGAGGATCATTTTTCATGTGGATCCTTTAAACAAAGATTTGCTGCTGGTCAGGTACTACTAATTTTAAAACGTATGAGGGATATCCTGAGCATGAAATAAGTAAAAGAAAAATTATGGTAATCTGTAAAATAACATGACAAAACAAACTATATGCAGTAATAGATTATAATCGGGAACTACGGGTTGGATGTCCGGAAGTGATATATGGTGAAGGAAAATCTTTGGAGCAAATCCAAGGGATAGTGCTCAATATGAAAAAAATGAGGTTGAGAATATATTACTTACTAGAGTTTCAAGCGAAACTTACGATTTGGTAAAGAAAATATATCCTAATGCTGTTTATTATTCGTCCTGCCGGTTAATTGTAATTGAAGAAAATCCATTTTCTAAGAATAAAGGTATTATTACGATTTTTTCGGGTGGAACAACGGACATTCCTGTGTGTGAAGAGGCCGCTATTACAGCCGAATTTTTAGGCAATAGAATTGAGAGAGTATATGATGTAGGTGTTCGGCTTCATGATGAAGTGGCAAGAATCGAGGTAATAAACGATGAAATAAATCGTTTTTTTGATTATGATCTTATACAAACAGTTGTAAAAGAATTAAAGAAAGTGGGATTTTCTTACGTGTGTCTCGATTTGGAAGGGTATAGAATGGGCAGTATGAATAATAAAGTTAGCTTGAATGATAAATAATTGTGAAACTAATAGTGTAAGAAATTATTTGTATTACTAAATTCGGAAGGGATGTTTGTTATTGTGATATGTACGATAGTAGAAGGCTTAGGAAATTGTTCTGGTATTAATCGAGCTATTAAGCTGTCATACAGAAGTATTAACTCGTCAGCTTATATGTTGGGAAAGGTTTTAGATGATCTCTCGGAATTCTGATTGATCATGCCAGCGAAATTCTGGCATTGAACTTTGGGATACTCCCCTGCTGGCAAGAGGACAGCGGAATTTTATCCGTGCTTTTGAAATTTCAACGCCATCATGATTCATTTTCGTTCCCGCTTTACAGACAGGAATGCCATCTTCACCGATGGTAAAGTCCTCTTTGTATTTTTCTTTGATGCCCCGCTTTTCATTTAAATCAATAAATGGAGTGATTCCATTCCGTCTGCAATACTGGTAATAAGGCATTGCATCATGAGCAGAATCATGGAATTAAGATTTGTCGTACCAAATATGGAAAAGACATTCGGAAACTTGGAGTTTTCCGGAGAAAATACTACGGAACAGCAGAGAATCAACGGGCGTATGGCTGTCATTAACAGAAGCTACAACCTGTATTCCGATGTGCAGAGAGCCGATGATGTAGTTGTGACACTTCCTGCCAAAGCTGGCGAAAAACATTTCTCGCCGGAGCAGAAAGTAAAACTTATCAATCCACGAATCACTACTGATGGCTATAAAATCGGGGAACGCGGATTTGTCAATTACATCTTACTTGCAGACGATATGTTACCAGTGGAAAGTAAATAAGGGGGTATTCAGATTATGAGATTAGCAAATGGAATCGTCATTGATAAAGAAAAGACTTTCGGAGTGTTGAAGTTCTCCGCATTACGCCGTGAGGTTCATGTACAGAATGAAGATGGAACGGTCAGTGAAGAAATTAAGGAACGCACCTACGATTTGAAATGCAACACACAGGGACGCATGATACAGGTGTCCGTTCCGGCAACTGTTCCGTTAAAGGACTATGACTATAACGCCGAAGTGGAACTTATCAATCCTGTTGCAGATACGGTAGCCAATGCAAATTACCGTGGTGCAGATGTGGACTGGTATGTAAAGGCAGATGACATTGTTCCGAAGAACAAAGGCACTCATGCCGGAAATCCACAGAACAATGCTCCACAGCAACCGCCGAAGAAATAAGAGGTGTTAGCGTATGACGTGGAAAAAGAAAGGTAACAGGATTCGTGTCAGTGACAAATCACTGGTCTATCACTTTTGTATCGGCTGGCTGTTGCTCCTGTTCATTGCGGTGTTCCTGCTACTGAATCTGCGACAGCTCCTTGTTATAGACTGGAAAGATTTTAACCTGCTCCATGCCGGAATTACTTGGACTGCCTACAATTCCATTACGGTTCTGATAGCGACTGGTGTTTGTGCATTGGTCGCTTTTCTCTACTACCGTTACGGATATGACCGTATCAAGCGGTTGTTACACAGACAAAAGTTGGCTCGTATGGTGCTGGAAAATAAATGGTATGAAGCAGAAAACACCAAAGACAGCGGTTTTTTCACTGACCTGCAAAGCAGATCCAGAGAAAAAATCGTGTGGTTTCCGAAAATCTACTACCAGATGGACAACGGCTTGCTCCATATCCTGTGTGAAATCACAATGGGAAAATATCAAGAACAGCTCCTGTCCTTAGAGGATAAGCTGGAATCGGGACTGTACTGTGAGCTGACCGACAAGACCCTGCATGACGGCTATATCGAATACACCCTGCTCTATGATATGATAGCGAACCGTATTTCGATTGATGAAGTGATTGCTGAAAACGGCGGTCTGCGGTTAA
>ENA-ORNZ01002760-ORNZ01002760.1-human-gut-metagenome-genome-assembly--contig:-NODE-2760-length-10108-cov-2.150005_pt1 | contig 10108 bp, 12 predicted proteins | sample MGYA00242124_ERZ509040 | MGnify/ENA primary metagenome ERZ509040 (study PRJEB26280, sample SAMEA2338733) | human gut metagenome | biome: human gut; feature: human-associated habitat; material: faeces... | reverse complement strand
GGTATCCAAGACCAACTTCACCGTGGGAGCTACGGCGGTGTCCGGTTCGGCCCGCACGGAGTTCTCCGGCGGCGGCAAGAAGAAGGGACGCCTCTCCATCACATCCCCCAAGTATACGGCCAATCCTCTGGCCAAGTGCGGCATGGTGCTGGAGCTGGAGGCGGTGAACAACCGCTGGACCCGTCCCGCTGAGCGCAAGGCCAAGGTCACGGCGGTGTCCGCCGTCAACGGCAGCGCCGTTGGCTCCATCAAGGTGGGCACGCTGGTGTTCAACCGTGACCCCGCCACCGGCAAGCTGGTGAGCACCAAAAAGACGGCCACCACGGAGATCGGCAACAACCGGGCCTGCAACGTCAGCGGTCAGGTGCTGGACAGCACCGGCATCCCCGTCCCCATGGGCTTGGGCGTAACATTGAAATTCAGCAAATAAAAGAGAGACAAACCATATATAGAATGATTCGGAGGTAGCAACATGGCAAAGGAACGCATCAAGGAAAATGTGATCGACGCCCCGACTCTGTTTGTGGGTGTTGGCGGCACCGGATGCCGCATCGTCCGGCGTGTGGCGGAGATGTGCCGTCCCGGCGAACGGGAGAACGTCAACTTTGTCTGTCTGGACACCAATGTCAACGATCTGGCCAGCGTGTCCGGCAGCAGGAGCCACATCTACACCGTCCAGACGTCCAACACTCAGACGGTGGGCAACTACCTGGATTACGATGCAGACGCACTGAACAACTGGTTTCCCAAGAACGCCGTCCTGTACGACAAGACGGTGTCCGAGGGTGCCGGACAGGTCCGGGCCATCTCCCGTCTGGCCCTGAACTCCACCATTAAGACCGGCCGCATCCGCCCGCTGTTGGATGCTGTGGACGACCTGTTCCGCAAGAGCGGTAAGGAGATGAAGCAGGCCATGCGTGCCGTCATCGTCTCCACGGCCTCCGGCGGTACCGGCTCCGGTATCCTGCTGCCGCTGGCCATGTATCTGCGGGACTATGTCAAGGATAAGTACCCCAACACCAGCCTGATCGTCCGCTCCCTGATCCTTCTGCCGGAGACGCTGGACAGCGTCATCGACTCCAACACTGAGCGGGAGAGCCAGCGCCGCAACGCCTATGCCACCATCAAGGAGATCAACGCCTTCATGATGAAGGGCTCCGGCTTCTTCGATATCGACGAGGATCTGCGCCGCTACAACAGACTGCACGTGGACTTTGCCAATCCCGGCACCGATGAGATGAAATCCCTGAGCCTGCTGCCCTTTGATTTCTGCTTCCTGATGGATGGCCAGAACGCCGAGGACAGCACCCTGGTCAGCACCATGCAGTATGAGATCCAGGCGGCGCAGGCCCTGTATGAGCAGAACATCGGCCCCATGCAGAAGAAGGCCTTCTCCGTGGAGGACAACATCATCAAGGAGATGTCCAACCCCGGCAACTATGGCCGCAACCGCTTCGGCGGCATCGGCGCCGGCGTTATCCGCTACCCCTATGAGGAGATCGCCGACTACATCGCCTATGACTGGGCGCTGGACAGCATCGGCGGCGAGGGCGAGGCAGCCAAGTGGTCCAAGTATGACAATGCCTTTGAGGTGAAGCTGCGTGAGGCCCGGAAGAAGGGCCTGTCCGCCACCGAGGCCCCCACTCGTGCCGAGGTGTATACCGAGAAGATGAACACCGCTACCGATAACTTCACCAAGGACCTGCGGGCCAAGTTCACCCGCATTGCGCCCCAGCTGCTGGAGTCCTATTTTATGGCGCTGGCAAACCGGATGCACGAGGCCCTGAACGAGGATACCGGCATCAATGCTACCCGCAGCGCCGCCAACAGTCTGGCGGAGGAGATCGACTATCAGCACACCGAGGGCGAAAAGGGCAAGGCCCGTGACAACCTGGGGATGCTGCGTGACTACGAGGCCATGATGCGCATCAACGCCCGCAAGGTGTCCGAGGGCGTGGCAGAGGCCATCTTCGTCAACGAGACCAAGACCATCAATGAGAAGAAGCCCTATACCATCGAGGCGATCCTCCGCAACAGCTTCGGTGAGATTTTCCATCCCAATGCCGTGCGCTATATGCTGTATATGCTGGAGCACCGCTTTGCCGAGAAGATCCAGACTACGCAGAATCGTCTGAATAACGAGATCATCCCCAATCTGGAGACCTATGCACCCGATGCCAACGAGACTGGTATGTTCGACGTGAAGTTCAACGGCAAGAAGAAGGAGCGCAATCTGGACGAGCTGTGCGCCGCCGAAAAGGCCGGCGATGCCAACCCCAATCTGCTGGAGAAGCTGGGCGGCTATGAGAAGATCTATGCCAAGCTGAACGAGTTCTTCCCTGACTACTTTGCCACCATCACCGATTTCGGCAATCTGACGGCGGAACTGGAGGCCTATAAGTTCGGCTACGAGTATGTCAAGGATCTGTCCGCCATGTTCGAGCGCTTTTATCGCACCTTCGGCGAAAAGGTCACCTCTCTGGTGCGCCGTCAGGACGATCTGGCCGACAGCCTGAAGTTCACCAAGGGCGACTCCGTCTTTAACGTCTGTGCCTCCCGTGAGATGCTGCAGGAGCTGTCCCGCAGCACCCGCAAGCAGGGGGAGGAGGGCGCTCTGCTGGATTCCGAGCTGAATGGCCGCATCTTCGATGCCATCAAGGCCAACGTGGCCTTTGAGCGGGAGATCCGTTCTGCCGATATCGTGGAGGAGGATCGCCGCATCGACGTGTTTGACGAGATCCTGCTGGATTACTTCCGGGATACCGTCCGCCGGGACTGCAAGGCCATCGACATGAACATCATCCGGGCCATCGCTATGGAGAACCGCCTGAAGGCCCGCCTGAAGATGCGGGAAGAGGGCGACGGCGACGGCACCATGTTCGACACCGTCACCCGTGAGGATAACCTCCACTACATCCGCAAGATCATCGCCATGGGCGAGCGCCTGTCCGCTCCCGGCATCCAGCGCATCACCAACGAGGAGCCCCGTGAGGTGAAGCTCTGCGCCTATAACAAGTCCCTGTGCGATATGCGGGAGTACCGCATCGGTGATCTGCTGATGAAGGGTGACGCTGTGGACACCGTGTCCCGCTACGAGCTGCACTTCTTCAACGCCCTGTACAATCTGACCCCCGACAAGCTGAACAAGTTCGCCAGCCCCTCCCGCACGGAGACCCGTGACAAGCCTGCCGGCCTCTATCAGAAGGCCTATATGGCCTATGCCAAGCACATCGGGCCGGATTCTACCAAGAATATCATGATCTCCACCCACATCGACAAGCGTTGGGATTCCATCGCCGTCATGCCGGAGATCGACTTCGACTTCCAGAACCGCCAGATCATGAAGATCCATCAGGCCATGATCTACGGGCTGGTGTACGATGCCATCAAGTACGTCAATCTCTCCCATGCCGCCGCCGGGAAGCGTGTGTATAAGTACGAAAATTCCGATGAGCGCATGGTGGACATGATCGTCTCCAACGGCACCCTCTGCGACGAATTCTATGAAATTCTGGACGCTCTGTACATCAATTCCGCCGTGGTGGAGGACATCGAGGTCATCAAGAGCAAGCGTCGGACCAAGGACGTGGTGCGCAATTCCAACTACTCCGACACCGCCTTTGCCCACGCCGTCCGCAAGTTCTCCATCGACATCCTCCACGAGGGCCCTGCCAGCCTCTTTGAGATCCCGCTGGCCTACTATACCTCTCTGCCCAACAGCCAGCGCTTTGTGGCGGAGATCACCGCACTGGTGGAGGCCGTGGTCAAGACCCTCAGCAACGAGCTGTATATGTGGGAGCGTCCCGATGATGCCAAGTTCATCCTGTGCGACGTGCTGAAGGAGCAGTTCGTGCTGCTGATGGAAAATTATCGCAAGACGCCCCAGTTTGAGCGGAGCCGCAACGCCGAGGACAATCTGGTGATCTCCATTGTCTACCGCAAGATCAAGGAGACCATCGAGGAGACACCGGAGCCCGACGATTTCGAGGCCACGCTGGAGATGCTGCAGAAGCTGATGCACGACTGATCGGTCAGATAGATATCTGCACGAACAGGAGAACGGAGGAAACGAATTTGTTCACTGTTATCATTGCGGAAAAAGAGCATATCGATCGGATCAGGGAGTATGACATTTTCCTCAGCCCCTTTGCCGACCACCGGCGCATTGCCCTGTGCCGGTGGTATCCGGAAAAGGATACGCTGGCCGAGGCGGTGCCGGAGCTGCGGGAGACCGTGGCCCGTGAAAAAACGTGGCGTGCGCTGATCCTCACCACCGGTGAGGGCCTGACGTACCGCAATCCCTTTGACTTGGTGCCGTTTGAGCCGCCGCAGAAGGAGTGGGAGGAGCCGCTGGAGGAATATCTGCCCCGGCTGCGTCAGGTGAAGCTGGCGGCCTTTGACGCTGCGGCGGAGAAATTTGATGACAGTGACCCCAGCGTGTACAACCTGTGCCGCAAGGATTACCCCGACTTGTTGGAGGAGCTTTTGAAAGAACCCTGTCAGGACGTACTGGACTGTGGCTATGGTACAGGGGCAATGCTGGTCATGTTCCGTGATGCCTGCCCCGACAAACAGTACACTGGCAAGGAAGGATACGGTATTAACAAATTTTCCTTTGTTTTGTCCAAAGTGTAAAAAAGAAAGCCTGATTGATGCAGAAAAATTTATAGTAAAGGAAGCCAGACGCTAAGACGCAGTGCAGATTGTAATATTACAGTTTTGCACTGCGTCATTTATATTATGGGAGGTCAAGGATGAAACTCTATTTTGGGAATATGGTAACAACAGTTACTACACTTATGATTTTATCGTTGGTCGGGTTTGTTGGATATTCGATCAGTAACAGAGGCGACATTAATTTTTGGGGCAGAAGGAGTCTGTTTGTTCTGGCATATGGTCTTATTATATGCTGCTTTGCAGCCGCAAGAGACGGACTGGATAAAACAATTCAGTATACGATAGATGGAAGCTGTAATCCTGGAATATTTTCACTTGTGAGCGTTCCAAACATCGTTGGATGTATCGGAGCTGCAATCATAATTATTGCAGCAATAGCAACACCAATTGCAAAGTCACAGCATATGCGTGAGATATGGTTTTATGTGATGTCCGGTGGAGTGATGCTAAAGATTGTAGTTATGGAGATTGCGAGAATTATACAGATGTTTTAGGAGTGTTTTCATGAGAGTAGAGACTGAAAGAATGGGAGGTGACATTACCGCAGAATATAAAGATGGGCAGTTATACATCATGGAACGAATAATAATGTAGAATGACAGGAGAAAAAATTATGAAGAATAAGTTATTTTTGATGATTATGGTAGTTATGGTATGTTCATTGACCGCATGTGGGCAGCAGGAAACCGAAACTATGACTAATACTGGAAACAGTATAGAGCAGGTCGTTACGAGCGAAGATAATAGTGAGCTGGCAACAGCAGAAGATAATAATATGGAGCAAACAGAGACGAAGAAACAAAATCAATTACAGGATGTGAAGCCGTCATATAAAGAATTCAGAGGTGTATTAGATGAAATTGATTCGGATATTCAGCCAGGAACAGCCGGAAATGGAATGAATTCTATTAAAACTGCAGCACATTTGCTTAACTGGGGGGGTTGGAACCAGTATGACCACAGATGAGATTAAAAAAGAGACAGTATCATGGTTTTCTGATAAAGGAAACTCTGAACAGGTGGAATTTTCGAATAAGCTTGCATCTGTGTATGATGCATATCAGAAATTATTAGGTCCTGATGCAAAAGAATTACTTGAGCAGGCAGGCTGTGATGATGCGGCATATCCATGGAGTGATGCTCCGGTTGAAACAATTGAAGCAATTGTAGAGGTAGTACAGCTCCCGGATGAACCGTAAATGAAAAGTTTTGTTAATCCCCCATTTGAAATGGGGGCCGAGGCAAAGCCGTAGCGTTACCTAGAGTGCTAGAAAATAAAACCTTGCGTGTTATAATGATATTGGTTTCGCAGACCATATCAAAACACAGGAGGTATCCAAATGGATAATCAAAGTATAACACACACACGCTGGAATTGCACATATCACATTGTTTTTATTCCAAAGTTTAGAAGAAAAATAATGTATGGTGAAACAAAGAGAGATTTAGTAGAAACAATCAAAAAATTGTGTGAGATGAAATAGGTAACACTAACAGATGGAAAAGTATGTATTGAACATGTACATATGTACATTGCAATTCCACCGAAACTATGTGTTTCAGAGTTTATGTCATATCTGAAGGGAAAAAGCACATTGATGTTGTTTGACCGACATCCGGAATATAGGAGCAAGTGGGGAGATAGACATTTTTGGGCGAGAGGATATTATGTCGAGACAATCGGCAACATTACAGAGGAAGCCGTTCAAAAGTATGTGAATGAAGAAACGGTAAGAAAATACATACAGGAACAGGAAGAAAACGATAAGTAAGAAGATGGAAGGAAGTAATGAGCTTCCTTTAGGAAGCAACAAGTAATTATGGTGTTGCGAAACCCCGCCTTTGGTGGAACCAGTATAATACCCTGGAGGGGGCAAAATTAAACCCCCATTTGAAATAACTTTTTCCGCATTGAATATTAAGAGACTTGTTGGTGTACGTGAAGACTGATGAGATAATGAAATAAAATGATACTTGAAGAATTAATATCAAAAGCTAATCTTTGAATAAATATTTTTTGAATTTAAGTGACGCTTGACACATTTTTCTCGTCTATTAGGGTGAAAGACCTTAATACAAGGGGAAGGAGGAGAAGCTTATGGATGATAAGCAGATATTAGATTTATATTGGGAGCGCTCCGAAGCTGCTATATCCGAAACTTCAAAAAAATACGGAAAGTATTGCAGATATATAGCCTCTAATATTCTTCACAATGACGAAGATAGCGAGGAATGTGTAAATGATACTTATTTAAGAGCTTGGAACAGCATACCGCCTAACCGTCCATCTGTCCTAAAAACTTTTTTAGGGAAGATTACTCGCAACTTATCTTTGGACAGGTACGAACTGCTCAATGCAAAGAAACGTAATGGCGGGCAAATGTCATTGATTTTTGATGAAATACAAGAGTGCATACCATCGTTGGATAGTACAGAAAACATTGTTGAAGAAATTGCTCTAACGGATATTCTCAACCGCTTTCTTTCTTCCCTGTCATTAGAACAGCGAAAAATCTTTATGAGAAGATATTGGTATTTATCGCCCATTAAAGAAATTGCAACGGAATATGGTATGAGTGAGAGCAAAATCAAGATGTCATTATTTCGTTCAAGGAACGAACTTAAAAAATTATTAGAGAAAGAAGGTATCTCTGTATGAAAGAAAAGAAACTTTTGAGGGCATTGGGAAATGTCGATAATCAGTATATTAAGGAGGCTGAACCTATGAAAAAAACAAGTAAAATTACTAATCGGCAAAAATGGGTGTCTGTTGCTGCTTGCTTCGTACTCGTTGTTGTGATTGGAGTGGGAGTTTTTCAAAGCAATCTGTTTGGTACAAAAAACGATATTGCCACGCTGGATGGTGGAGAAACAATTACTTTTGTTAAAAATGACTTATCACAATCTTCAATTAACTTAAATGTAACAACAAGACCTTTGAGCAATGCTGAGATTGAAATGCTTTTTGCAGACCTGCCTGTTACCGCAGATGCTTACTTTGATGCTGACAATCATAATATTCTGGGTTTTGAGGGAAAAATTAGTGATACAAGAATGGTAGTATCTAAACAGGGTGTAAATCTATTAGATACTATCATTGATGGAAATACAATCACTTCAAGTGTAGACGGCATTGATATCGATGCAGGATATTTCGTAACAAAGTCAAATAGTCAAGGTATCAAAACCGTAATATATTATGCAACCTTTGATATGGGAGAGAACACTATTTACGTAGAGTATTCTGGCGTTGAAAATGAAAGTGAAACTGTAAAAAACAACTTGGTAGACACAATTTTGAAGTTGATTGAGAACGGTGCATTTGATTTGAGCCAAATCCAAGAATAATTTGCAAATTTCATATACTAAGAACTTGATGTAACGTCTATACCCTTAAAAATATTTGGCTTCGGTATGTCAATATCGCTATGTTATTATAATGTGTATGCAAATTTGTACGACAAGGCAAAGCTAACAGCATTGCATTATTCATTGTCAGGAAGAGTGGCTATCAGGCTTGATGAACTGATTGGGGGCTAAGTTATGAACGACGACAATGAAAATGTGTTGATTATTGCATATAACTTGTTCTGCACCATACTAATACCAGCAGTAATAGTATTGATAGGAATTTGGTCTTTGGAGTCGGAGAGCGATTTCACACATGGACGAACAGGAGGATTGCCGATGGGGGCATTGACTGTATTCGTTCCAGAGGTTATATTTGGTTTGAAGTGGAAAATGAAAAGGGCGTTTACAATTTCATGCTGTATTGCGTGGTGTATCTTCCTTCTTAAGATGGCACATTATTTCTTTGCTGTGGTTACAAATGCACCAATTACATATTATGGAACGGTGTGCATTGTGCTGTCTGGATTAATGTGGAGTATAGTCATGGAATTGAAGCAGGAATTAAAAGAATACCTTTTGGGGTTTCCACAGGAATATTGGCTTGTTCCGTGTTCTAATAGTTCGAGATATAACAAGGTGTTTCGCTTTATATGGTTAGTAGGCGTCGTTTTAGGAACGATATTTTTATTAATGATTAAATGGGGGATGAGTCTTTGATAAAAGTTATATTTTATTTTTTGCTTGTAAGTATAGGAGCAGGTTTGGTGCAGATGAAAATACCGCTGTTTGGTCGTCATAGCAAGCGGTGGGAAGAACAAAATTATGCACAGCGGTTTGGCGGTATCTTTTTTCCGACATTCATTGCGCTTGTAGTTATCTTTTTATTTAATGAGTATAAGACGGCTCAATTACCCACTTTGAATGAAGAAATGCTGATGAATGGAGCGGAGTATTGTTTGGTAACTGATCTGAATGAGATAGGAGATGCGGATTATGCTTATGAGATAAAAAGCGGAAGCTCACAAGAGGAGATTTGCGGAATTATATCAAGTATATGTATAGACTTAAAAAGGGAAGATGATTTTGTAAATGTCAGATATGAAAACGGAGAATATATTATCATCAACAATGGCATAACAATAGGACGGGCTGTCATAAATGACAAAGCAACAACAGATTTGTTGAAAATATACTTTTGCAACTAAAAGTGGATGAGCGTTTCAGTGTAACCTTTAGGCGAGAATATCAAAAAATACAAAAAAATACAATTTATTCGGTTGACCAAATGATACTTTTGTCATATAATCTAATCAAAAATAGTAATAATTACTAATTTAACTGGAGATTATTAGCAGGAGGTACCTATCATGGACAAGAAGATTACAGACAGCATTATTTACATCGGTGTGGATGACAAGGACATTGATTTATTTGAGAGCCAGTATGTTGTTCCAAACGGTGTTTCATACAACTCATATGTGATTATGGATGACAAAATTGCGATCATGGATACAGCAGATGCAAGAGTTACGGATAAGTGGTTTGCCAATTTGAGAGAGGCGCTCGGTGATAGAAAGCCGGATTATCTCGTTGTTTCCCATTTGGAGCCGGATCATGCTTCCAATATCCAGAAGGTTGCAGAGGCATATCCTGATATGCAGATTGTAGGTAATGCAAAGACCTTTAACATGATGGGACAGTTTTTCGATATAGACTTAACGGACAGAAAGGTTGTAGTGGCAGAGGGAGATAAGCTTTCTCTTGGAAAGCATGAGCTTACATTCGTCATGGCTCCTATGGTTCACTGGCCGGAGGTTATGATGGAGTACGAGTCAACAGACAAGGTGCTTTTCTCAGCAGATGGCTTTGGTAAGTTTGGTGCGCTCGATACTGATGAGGACTGGACATGTGAGGCAAGACGCTATTACTTCAATATTGTTGGAAAGTATGGTGCCCAGGTACAGGCAGTTCTCAAAAAGGCAGCAGGGCTTGACATTGAAAAGATTTGTCCTCTTCACGGACCGATTCTCACAGAGAACCTTGGCTTCTACATAGATAAATACAATACATGGAGCAGCTA
>ENA-ORNZ01002755-ORNZ01002755.1-human-gut-metagenome-genome-assembly--contig:-NODE-2755-length-10139-cov-92.598076_pt1 | contig 10139 bp, 8 predicted proteins | sample MGYA00242124_ERZ509040 | MGnify/ENA primary metagenome ERZ509040 (study PRJEB26280, sample SAMEA2338733) | human gut metagenome | biome: human gut; feature: human-associated habitat; material: faeces... | reverse complement strand
GAAGGAGGTGCTGCGCAGCCAGTGCCAGCCGGTCTCGGCATGCGCGGGCGGCCCGGCCATCACGCGGCCGGCCGCGTGTCCGATCAGCGCGGCGGCGAGAATGCAGTAATCGCCAGGATTGCCGCTGTAAAGCAGCGCGACCAGAATCGCCACGTAGCCGATCAGCCGAATACGCCGCCGCAACAGATGGCTGCAGAACGCGCTGGCCGCCATAAGCGCGCCGACCGGCAACACCAGCGGGCTCAGGGCGAACTGCATGCGGGAGACGAATTGGGAGTCCTGGAACAGCCATCCGGCCGCCGCACACAAGATCAGGCCCACGATCACGCCGCCGAGCGCGCAGGCGAGCGCGGTGCCGACGGTACGTGCGCGGCCAAGCCACGGCTCGGCGATTGACAGCATGACGAGCCACAGCACGGCATCAAGAATGAGCTGGATGACGCCGCGCGCCAAGAACAGCGTGCAGAAGAGTTTGCCGAAATCGAATTCGGCCATGCTGGTGTCGAGCCGCAGCGGGAACGCGAATCCGGCCATCGCGACCACCAGCCACACCACCAAGTTCAGCACCACCAGCGCCACCGTGGCAGTGATGGCCAGTCGATGACCGTCCGCCCACTGTCGCACGTCGCCGGCCAGTTCGCGCCAGCTTTCCGCCGCATGACTGTTGTGCTTACGCGATTCTTCGCTCATTGCAACACCTCCACTTGTGGGTACTCCTTCAACGATTTCGCCATCTCGCCCAAGCCGGTCCGTTCGCCAAACCAGTCGAGACCGGGCCGCCAGACCGCCTGCACCGCGTGCCAGTCGTGGCCGGCGCCGGGCACGATCAGCTCGGTGACCTCCATGCCGGCTTTGCGCGCGGCGGCGGCAATCGTGCGCATGTTGCTAATCGATTCCTTGTCCCGTTCGCCAGCACCGGTGAACAGCGCCTGCTCAGATGTGCCGCTGGAGGCGATGGCGTTGACCGGCACCTGTTCGTCGTATGCCTTGCGGTCGCCGGCGAAATACTCTTGGACCATCTTGCCGACGCTGCCGTTGGTCGGCTTGAGTTCGCCGTCCACCGGCAACATCGCGCCGTAGATTTCGGGATGACGCGGGACGAGCTGCGTGGTGCAGGTGCCGCCTTGCGAGAACCCACCCATCGCCCACATGCGGGCCGACTTGGCCACGGGCAGCATCTTCTTGGCCCAGTTCACCACGTCTGTGGTGAGGTAGGTTTCGGCGTTGCCTTGCGTGGTGTCGGCGCACAGGCTGTTGTGCGTGGCCTCGCCGTTCTGGTCGGGCACGAGCACGATCGGCGCGAGCCCGTCATGTTTGGCGGCGTACGCATTCATCGTGGCGGCGATGTTGCCGGCGTCGATGAGGCGACTGGGGCTACCGGGCTGCCCGGCCAACAGCTCCATCACCGGCAAGGCCGGCGGACGGTCGGACAGCGCGGCGGGCGGCAGGTAGATCATCGCCTTGCGGGCCGTGAAGTTGGATTTGGCGTTCGGAATGTCGACGGTGAGCACCTTGCCTTGGCTGGGCATGGACGGCAGGCTGCCCTTCCGCGCCTTGCTATGCCAGTCGCTGACACTCATCGCGGCCTTGTGTACCTCGATTGAGCCGAGCGAGGCGTACGGCGTGTAGCCGACGAGGGTGCCGATGGTCTGGTATTCGCCGTAAATCGAGTCCACGCCGAGCGCGGTGGACAGCAGCACCAGCGGCACCAGCACGACGGCCAGCGCACGGCGGACCCCGCGCAGGGTCACGGCTGCGGCGATCACGAAGCCGACGCCGGCGATGCCGCCCGCGATGGTGAAGATCACCGGCCAGCCCAGCGATACGCCGAACACCATAAACACGTCGGACACCAGCCATGCAACCAGCATTCCAGCCGCGCCGGCGAGCACGGCGGCAATCAGCGAGACAATCAGCGGGTGCAGGCGGCCGCGCTTCTTGCTCTTGCTCAATGCCAGCCCAATAATCAGTATGATTGCCGCGATCGCGGTCAGTCCGAACACGGTCCGCGGCACGATTCCGCGGACCAGAGACAATTCCATGAACGTTTTCCAAACGGAGTTCTTCATCCTTCACCCCCGCGCTCCAGGCTCCTCGCCTTGTAAGCTCACGCAACACTAGCGCGCGATTCATAGAGCGTCACCCAATTTCACAAAAATTGTCGCGAGTTCTCATGGTTTCCCCAGACTCCGTTCAGCGCCTGTTCACATCCGGTCTGGCGCCCGCAGTTCAAGGCCAGTGTCGGCGCTGGATTAGCGGCGCGCAGGCTTGTCCCAGCTTCAGCCGGAAGCAGGGAATATGCTGGTGGATATGACTCACGCAAACGAACAACGTCCAGCAGCGACCGGCAATGCCGCCGATAACGTGTCTGACGCCCCTACTGGCCCCGCGACGAGCGCGGCGGCAAGGCCCACGACCGTCACGGCTGATGGCACAACAGCCACAAACGCCGCGGCCAGTTCAACAGCAAAGCCCGCAGCCAGCACCTCTTGGGCCAGGGAAACCAACCCACGTCGAGCACTGTTGACGATTATCGTCACGGTGGTGGTTGTGGTGGCCATCGTACTGGGGCTCGGATTCTTCGTGAACTGGGGATTGGCGGCCCTTTTGGTGATCATTATGATTCCGGGGGCGATTTCGCTGGCCGTTCTCGCCAAGCACCCTGAATCCACCGGCGGGCGCAGCATGTTCGGCATCTCCGATCCGAATACGCTGCTTGACCCGATTCGCCGCCCGTCCGAGCGCCGCGGCGAGTAAGTTGTTGCTGCCCATCGGGCGGTAATTTATCCATGGGGCGGTAAAAGGCCCATGGGGCGGTTTGAAGAAATTGTGAAACGGCAGAATAAAGCCATTTTGGGATACCGCCCCATGAGGGTTTTACCGCCCCATGGGATTATTACCGCCCCATGAGCAAAGCCACCCCCCTATTTGCGCGCACTGACCAAGTAATTGAGCACCGATCCGGCGGCCACCAGCAGCGCGCCACACCAAAACGGCAGCGACAGCGCCAAACCCAGCAACACCGCACTGGCCCCGGTGGACAGCACCGGCGTGGCATAGGACGCAATAGCCAGCCGCTCCATAGACCCATGCAGAATGCCATAGCCCCAGCAGGCATAACCACCACCAATCGCCGCCGCGGCAATCAACACAAACAGCCATGCGACCAGACTCGGCGGCTCGGCCGGCCACCCCTGCCCGGACGCAAAGTGGATAATCCACAACGCCACGGCCACGCAGGGGAAGAACAATGAAGTGCCGTCCACCCCATGACTCATGGCTGGCGTGAACACCGCGTACACCGACCAAGCGAGCGCGCCCACGAACGCCAGCGCATAGGGCAAAGGGTCGGCGGCGATATGCTGCACGGCCGCATGCCAGTCGAGCCCGGAATTACCGCCGACCGCCAGCACCACGCCGGCAGTGGCCACGATCGCGCCCGGCAGCACCTTGACGACCGCGTGCTTGCGATGGGATACGCCCGCCGACAGCAGCACCATCATCGTGGGCCACAGATAGTTGACCAGGCTCACTTCCACCGAGGATGCGTCGGTGGAGGCCAGCCCCAGCGAGAGGGATATCGACGATTCGTAAAATATGAACAACAGGCCGCCGATAATCAGGTATTTCTTGGGGAACTCGCGAATCGGGGCCGGGCGCCGGAACATCAGCAGCAGGATGCCGCCGACCGTGTAAATCAGGGCCGAACCAAGCGTGGCACCGAAGTTTTCGGAGACGATGCGCACGGTGCCGGCCATGAAGCTCCACAGCAGGATTGCCATCAGGCCGATGGTCGTGGCGCGCGCGGATACGACGTGGCCGCCGGAATGGCTTGCCGCCGGGGCCGGTGTGCCGCTTGCGTTCTGTGCGCCGTTCGCCATATGTCCGCCTCTCTCGCATCGTTTCGAAGTCACTCTACCCATCGGATGTGTACAGCGGCAGAACGGCACGCGACCGGCGCGCGAACAGGGTGGGGTTCGGTGATTGAAACAGCAAAATGCCGGGTAGGGTAAATCCCTACCCGGCATTTGCATTGGCTATGTTTCCCGCCGTCTGTCAGGTTAGTCGGCGTTGAAAGCGTAGGGCAGACGGCGTGGGAAGCATGGTTTGGTTACGATTTATCTCTCCCCCACCCGCTTCGCGGGAGCCCCCTCGTCAGAGGGGGCAAAGCTACTCGAAGCGGGACTTCGGGACGAATCAAGTATCGTCAGCCCTCAATCGCGATTTGGTGCTTGGACTCGACTTGCGGCTGGGCCTGCATCTTCGGAACCTGGATGCACAGCGTGCCGTTCCGGTAGCTGGCGTGGATGTCGGACTCCTTCACGTCCTCGCCAACGTAGAAGCTACGCGAGCAGGAGCCCATGTAGCGTTCGCGACGCAGCCACTTGCCCGAATCGGACGCGCAAGCACACTTGCTGTCGGAAGCCTCGTCCTCAGCGGCCGGAGCCTTGTCCTCATGCTCGCTGCAACGCGAGGCGGACACGGTCAGATAGCCGTTGTTGAGCTCAAGGTTGATATCTTCCTTCTTAAAGCCAGGCATATCGATGTCGACGTCGTAACCCTTGTCGGTCTCGCGCACATCGGTAGTCATCATGTTGGCGGGCATTACGGCACTCATCGTGTTGTCCGTGTTGCGCCAACCCTCAAAGAACGGATCATCGAACAGATCCGAGAACATCGTGTCATTCATCAAAGCCGGAAACATTGCCATAATCGGTACTCCTTGATTAGGAGAGAATCGGCTTGGCTGCCGGCCGCCAACCCGTATCGCGGGGCTAGCAGCGGTTATCGTGGCCGGTTCCGGAACCCTCCCGGGCTCTCAACCTTTAACCTTCACTTCACCCAATTCCCGAGCGCGGCAATCATTCCGGGATTATGCCCACAGAGAAATTGCGGCGGGAATAGTTGCCGGTAAAGCCGGCCGAGCCGAGCGCCGTGACCACCCTCAGCCAGTCTTACGGCTGCCAGCTCCCGCCAGCGGGAGCATATATACGCACACCAGTAGGCGTACTCATATACCTCTGCCAACGGGAGCATGGTTGCACGTTCCCGCAAACTCCGCCAACGGGAGCATGCTGGCGCGCGAACGGCTCACATCTGCTGGGCGTTTTCGAGCAAGGCGTTTTTGAGGTCGGACTCGATTTGGCGCATCTTGACCTGGGCGGCCTCGCGGTTGGCCTCGCCTTCCTTCTGGATCTGCACGGTCTCCTTCAGGGTGGCGATGAGTTCGGCGTTGATCTTCTCCAGCGTGTCGATTTCCACCACGGAACGCTGGTTGGCCTTTTCCGCGTCCACTGCACCCTTGTGCAGGGCGGCCGCGTTACGCGCCAGCAGCTTGTTGGTCACATCGTCGGCCTTGTTCTGCAGGTCGAGAACCTTGCGCTGGTTGGACAGGCCCAGCGCGATCACCATCTGACTCTTCCACACCGGAATCGTGGTGGAGATGGTGGTGTCGATCTTGTCCACGATGGTCTGGTCCGCGTTCTGGATGATTTTGATCTGCGGCGCGGTCTGCAAGGTAACCACGCTGATGCGGTCGAGGTCGTCGAGTCGCTTGGCAAAACGGTCGAGCTTGGACTTGAAGTCCTTCAGCACTTGCGCCTGCATGGCGTCGCCACTGGCGGCGGCCTCGGCCTCCAGCGCTGGCAGCTGGTTGGCGTTGAAGTCGGCGAGCGCCTTCTTGCCGGCCAGTACGGTCATTTTCAGCTCGCGGTATTGCTGGGCGTTCTGCGTGTACATCGTGTCGTACATGGAGATGTCGGCCACGAGTTTGGCTTGCGCGGATTGGAGGGTGGTGATGAGGTGTTGCATGGCGTCGTTGTTGGGCAGTTCGGATACGGCCGGGATCTGGTCGAGCGTGCCGGCCACGCCGAATCGGCTGATCGAATCGGTGCCGGCGAAGTTGGCCGCGCGGAAGCCGTGGCGCTCCCACGCCAGCTTCTGCGCCGCCGGTGTTTTCAACAGGTTCAGCAGTGTGCCGCCTTTCTCGTCCAAGGCCATCAGCGTGTGGGTGCTCCACACGGTCGGCGTCGGGTAGACGATGACCACGTCGTCCTTGATCTGCTTGAACGCATCCGGTTGGTTCACGGCCAAATCAAGCAGCTGCGATTCGTAGCCCACCATCATCGGCTTGGAGCCCACGCCCAAGGTCAGGAACTGGTTGAACGAATCCTCGGAAAGAGGTCTCCATCCAACCGGATTTGGCGAAGATGGAGGCGATGGTCTTGCCGTCGCGCGCCACCGAATCGACCGTGGCCGGCTGCCCGCCATTGAGCACCGTGGCGAGCAGCGCCGCGTATTCGTTGCCTGAGTTCGACTTCACCGGATCGGTCGAGTCGATGCGGAACTGCCCGTAGCCTGCCGTGTATCCGACGTCGGCCCAGGTTGTGTTGGCGACCATCGCGTCCACGGCTTTGGCCATATCCATGTGGTACGCGCCCGAATCGTCCTTGGTCATAAGTCCGCCGTTCACGAGGCCGTCCGCCACGGACTTGTGCGTGTACAGCACAATCGGTGAGTTGAAGACGATGTCGCTTTGGGTGGCCTTGACGCCTTTCGCATTGCCGTATTCGACGGCCGCGCGCGAGGAGGGGAACAGGTAACCCATGCCTTTCCGGTCCGTATCCATCATGGCCGGCGATCCGGCCTTGCGATAGTCGATGGCAATGCCTTGCTTGGCGGCGAGCGCCTTGAACTTGGCGTCATCGAACAGGCCGATTTTCTCGCCGCCCAGGTAGCCGGTGATGCTCACCTGTTCGGTCGGTTCGGCCGGTGCTGGTTGCGATTGCCGCCACACCAGCGTGCCGCAGACCACGCCCACTACCGCAAGCAGGGCGATCAGTCCGATGATTTTTGATTTGGAGAGTTTCATTGTGCGTCCGTTTTCTGGTCCGACTGGTGAGCCGGGCCGCCAGATGGAGTCTGACTGGGTGCATGCCGTCCTTCATCAGCAGCCGAGGAAGGCACAGGCGAAGGTGCGACGTCGTCGTATCCATCCATGCGGGCCAACCGTTGGATGGCGTCGGAGTCGGCCGTAATGCCCAACGTCTTGGCGCTTACCGCCCGGCTGAGTTCGCCGGCGGCGGTCTGTTCGAGCACTTGCAGCGCCTCGATGGTTTCGATTCGTGCCGTGGCTATCTGATCGCGTGCGCCGGAACTTTCCACGTCCACGTAGGAGCGCAACAGTTTCTCGGTCTGCTCGCCGTACACGGTGATGTAGTGGCGCAACGTCGGGTAGGCGGAGGTGTCTCGGGTCACGTATTGCACTAAATCTTTGGTAGCGGCGATGAAGTCGTTGGCTTCGGCTTTGACGGCTGGGTCACGTACTTGCTTGGTGAGCATGGCGATCGAGTTGAGTCGAGCGTTCGCCGCGTCGATCGTATCGGCGGTCTTCTGACCGTTGGGCAAGGCGGAAACCAGCATTTTGCCGATGCGTCGCTCCGGCTCGGTGAGCGTGGAGGCGGCGATATACCCAAGTGCGGCCAGTACCACGGCCACGATCAGGCCGGGCACTCCGCCGCCGACCAGTCCGAAACCGAGCCCGGCGAGCAGCAGTCCGACAACGAATCCACAGATTACCTGGAGCATCAGTTGAAGCCCTTGGCTTGGCGGAAGACGGCGGCGAGGTCGCCGGAGCGGCCGTCGAATACCTTGGCGTTGCTCAGGGTGGCGAGAGACTTCAGCTGGCTGGGATCGGCATCGCCGAACATGATGGAGAAGATCGGCAGATCACGGCCGCGCGACTTATAGGCGCTTTCGAATTCGTCCTGATGATCGGAGTTGGAGCGGCCGTCGGTCATGAGCACGATGGCGGTGGTGTATTGCGAGGCTTCCGACTCGCTGGGCAGCTCGTCGAGCGCGCTCAGCAGGCCTTCATAGATATCGGTGCCGCCGCTGGCATCGGTGGCACCGGCCTCATGCAGCAGGTCGCTGGTGCTTGTGCCAGTGGCCTTGACCGGGCGGTGGGCCTCGGTTTCAAACGGGATGAGAATGTTCACGTCGCCGCTGGCGGGCTCGATGTACGACTTCTTGGCCTGGTCCGGGTCGAGCGCCGCGTTCAGGCCTTTGACCACGCCGTTCTTGCCCTCTCCAGACATCGAACCGGAGTAATCGACCACCCAAATGGTCCAGCTGGGTTTCCTGAGCGCGGTCTGGTAGACGTTGAGCGCGCTGTCGATCACCGTGGCGGAGGTCATGGAGAACGTGAGTTTGCCGTCGCTGACCGCGGCGAGGATGTCCGCGGTGGAGACGGGCTTGGTGGCGCCGGTGTCGTCAGCCCAGCCGAGTTTGACGGCCTTGGATTTGGCGATGCCGAACACGATCGGCGTGGTGGAGGTGCTGGCCGCGTCTTTGACGATGTGCTTGGTGTCTCCCATCGAAATCCACATCGAGGAGGCAGGCCAGACGGCGTCGTGATCCTGGCCGCCGGCCTTGAGCGCGTTCATAATCTCCAGCGAACCCATGTAGTGCATCGTCACGGCTACGTTGGATTGGTCGGCCGCTTTCTGGATGGCGACGGCGACTTCCTTGTTTTCGGAGCCGGAGGCAATGCTCAGGGTGGCAGTCGGTTTGCCGCCGGACGGCTGGAAGGTCTGCGTGGTGGCGGACGTGCCGTTGCCGTCCGCTGTGCCGTCATCGGAATTATTGAACGCCGTGCAACCGGTCAACGCGAGCACGCCGGCACATACCGCGGCCGCAACCGCGGCGGCGGAGAGAAGACATTATGCCCATAATTCCATGGCTCTCCCGCCATCTAAAGCGGGTCGGGCCACAAGGTGACCGCACGGTGAACAATGGGTGAAGAGCTACATCAGTACGCGGCGCAGGCAATCATGGGGTCGTCGTAGAAGCCGAGGATCTTTTCGAGGTAGGGCTTGTAAGTGCTGTTGGGCATGGAGAAGATTTCGTGGCGCGATTCGGGGAAGCGCACGATGTTCGCCTCGCCGCCGCCGTCCTTGACCAGTTGGACGAAGTGATTCTGCGGCTTATTGAGTACCCAGATGTCGCGTCCGGACTGGAAGAGCAGCACCGGCGTCTCCACTTCGGCGCAGGCGGACGGATTCAGTATGGCCCGGTTGAGCTTCAACGCTTGGCGCACCCATTCGAACGCCGCGCAGTAGGTCTGGTATTCGCTATTCTCGCAACGCAGCTTGAAGTACCAGCGTTCACGCGCTTCGGAAGCGCCCTCGTTGCCTTCCATCGAGAATTCCGGCGTGAAGCCCGACTGCCCGAACACGCGCTTCTTGCCGAAGCCGAGTCCGCACAGCGCGCCGACCAGCACACGGGCCACGCCCAGCGGCATGCCGGTGGCGGGGGCGATCATCGGGGCAGAGAGCACCGCTTTGTCGAACAGGGTGGGGTATCGCTCCAACACGGCCGCGCCGATGCCGCCGCCCATCGAATGGCAGAACAGGTTCAGCGGCATGCCGGCCGCGTACTGCTGGCCGATGGTTTCGGCGAAGCCGGCCAGATCGGCCACGTAGCGCTGCCAGTCATCAATCCACACCATGCAGCGGTTGTCCACGTCGCGCGCGGACTTGCCGTGGCCGCGATGCTCGAGTACACACACCGAGTAGCCGGCAAGCAGGAAGTACCAGACGAGCTCGTCGTACTTTTCGGCGAACTCGGTGAAGCCGTGGCTGATGACGATGGCCCCGCGGAAGGTGGCGGTGGCGCCTTGCTCGCGAATCGCGTCGAATTTGGCGGAGTCGTAGCACAGGTAGTGCAGCTGGCCCGAGCGGCCGCCGGTGTCCATAATGCCGGACAGCGGCTCGATCCCGGCCGAACGTTCGGCGGCGGACGGATCGAACCAGCCCTCCTCGCAGCATTGTTCGAGCGCGGGCAGCACCACGTCGGTCATCGTTTCGGCGTACTTGTTTTCGTCGATCATCGTCACCTGCATGGCTCCCATCTTAGGACAAGCCTCACGCCCACACCTCGCACCCACACCACGACACATTCCCGGGAATGCGTCGCAAGCCTGCGCGCCACTGACCGCACAGGCGCGTAGGTTGTGAGGTATGAGCGAAACCAATGATGTCAATGACGCAATCAAGCATTTCCCACGCCTCCGGGCGCGCACGCTGCGCTTCGGCTGCGGCGCACCGCGCTCCGCACAGACCGTGGGCGACGGCTCGCGG
>ENA-ORNZ01002754-ORNZ01002754.1-human-gut-metagenome-genome-assembly--contig:-NODE-2754-length-10146-cov-3.024973_pt1 | contig 10146 bp, 7 predicted proteins | sample MGYA00242124_ERZ509040 | MGnify/ENA primary metagenome ERZ509040 (study PRJEB26280, sample SAMEA2338733) | human gut metagenome | biome: human gut; feature: human-associated habitat; material: faeces... | reverse complement strand
CACACATTATCAAGAACAGTTCTCTGCATGAGCAGATTAAAATGCTGGAAGATCATTCCTATATTCTGACGCTCCTTACGGAGTTCTTTTTCAGAAAGTTTCGTAAGATTCTTACCATTCACCCGGACAGTTCCGGATGTTGGTCTTTCCAATAGATTCAGACATCGTACCAGTGTACTTTTACCCGCTCCGGAGAGACCGATAATGCCGAAAATCTCGCCGCGATAGATATCAAGGTCGATACCGTTCAGCGCAACTACCGTTCCGGCTCTGCCGCGAAAGGTCTTGTTCAGACCCTGAATCCGGACGATCACATCCTGTGCCACATTCATTCCTCCTTACATTTTCAAAAGAAAAGCGGAAAGCAGGTTTCTGCTTTCCGCCCGTTTTCTGTATCAGCCGCATGAAAAGCGGCCCGCCTATGCGTTTCAGCCTTACGGCTGCTTCGCAGAAAAACGAGCAGAACCACACATCATGCACATTTCCATTCGAACTGCACGCACGGTGATTTCCTCCTTTTCCTGCGGTTTAAATACTCTAAGCTGTGGGATAAGTATAGCTTTTTACAGGCGGTTTGTCAAGTAGTTTTGTCCAAACAGAGCGTAAAATACGATCACTCGATCAAATACTGCTTAACCAGACGGGCATAGAACATATTGCCGTAGGCATACCGCCAGCCGCCGTTTTCCTGGACTGCCATCGGGTTATCATACTGGATGGTATTGCCGCCGGACTGCTTCTCCGCGAATTTCTCAGCCAGCTCGGTGCTGTACACACCGTTGAACTTGGCCGCGTAATCGAGGAAACCGCTGCCGTAATTATACGCCTGAATGATGCAGTCCAGATCACAGTCCAGCGATTTGCCCTTGCTCAGCAGGTGTGCAAAATAGGTGCAGCCCTGCCGGATCGAGCTCTCCTCCTCGAGTGAATCGTTCGGCAGTCCGGCGCTGCCGGAGGACTGCATGATGTCGGTCAGCTTGCCGCCGCTCTCCACCTGCATGATGGCCAGCAGTACATCCGTGTACTCCGGAATGCCGTTCTGCTCGGCATATTTCTGCACCACCGGCTGATAATACATAACCGACTGATAGACATTCACTGCCTTGGCTACCTGCTTGACCTCCTCGGTCGCGCTCGTGCCGGAATTGCCGGTATCACCGTCCGCACCGCTCTGCTGCGGTGTGTTGATCAAATGCCGGAAGGCGAAAATAAGCACAATGAGCAGGACTGCCAGCCCGAGCAGCGCAAACTGCCGACGGCGTGCCCGCTGTCTGCGGCGCACTTCCGCCTCGGGCAGACGGCGTCTGACCGTTTTCTGCGTTCTTACCGGCTGCATATGCCGCGTACTGCGATGTGCATGGGCGGTTTTCCGCCGATCGCTGCCTCTGTTATGTCGTTTTTGTTGCTTTCTTGCCATGTTATCACTTTCCTGTGACAAAGTGGTTGCTCTCACCGGTGACCGGGCGGAACCTTCCCTGTCACCATTGGCATTATTGGCTATTTTACCACAACATTGCGTTTTGAGCAACATTTCAGGCGATCATCATGTAATATTTCCCAATTCCGATTTGCTCCGCAGCAGCCCCTCCCGCTGTGCCCAGTCGCGCAGCACGCGGTTTTTTTCGTTGACCGGACCGAACAAATCCAGACAGCAGACCGCGTTTCCGCACTGCCGTACAAGCGCCTGCGCACGCGCGTAAGCGTCCTCACCGATCGGCTGATACGCCCGCTCGGTGACGGTCTCGACCGCCAGAGCACGAGCCGTCGGCAGCTCTACATCGTTCTCCGGCAGAACGCCTGCCGCGAACGGAATGCCGCGCCGCTGCAGTCTGCGGTACAGTGCCGTTCCGCTTCCGCCGCCGCCGATAACGAACACGCGCGGCTCGCCTGTCACCCGCTCGAGCTCCAGACTGCCGAACTGCTCGTTATAAGTGCCGCGCTCGAGGTCATACAGGGTGCGGATGTAGTCGCCGGTGAATACCTGCTCCGGCGTGCCGCAGCGCTCAATTCTGCCGTTGTGAACGCAGATGAGCCGGTCGGACAGCTTCTGCGCCAGATCGATTTCGTGCAGCGAGAGAATGACCGCCACCTGCTTTTCGCGCACCAGCTGCTTGAGCACGGTCAGCAGTTCCAGCTTGTAGCGAATGTCGAGGAAGGAGGTGGGCTCATCGAGCACAATGACCTCCGGCTCCTGGCAGATGGCGCGGGCCAGCAGCACACGCTGCCGCTGTCCATCGCTGATGCAGGAAAAATCGCGGTCGGCAAGTTCATCCGCGCCGACAAGCGCCAGCGCCTCGTCCACCTTGGCGCGGTCCTCGTCGCTGAGCAGACCAAGCCGTCCGGTGTACGGATAGCGGCCTGCAGCCGCCACATCCCAGCAGGTCATCAGCTCCGGCCGCACATGCTCGGTGAGCAGCACGGACATCGTGCGCGCAAGGTCACGTTCAGGCAGAGTCTGCAGCGATTTGCCATCCAGATATACCGTACCGCCGATGAGCGCCAGCTGACGGATGAGGCTTTTGAGGATGGTCGATTTACCCGAGCCGTTCGGACCGATGAGCGTTAAAATCTCACCGCGGTGAACACGCAGGGCGATGTCGCGGATGAGCGGCACACCGCGGTAGCCGACGGTCATTTCTTTTGTTTCGACGAAAGGATGGGCCATTTTGTACCTTCTTCTTTAACATGATTGCTTACGAAGCAAGAGAATCTTGCCTACCCGGCAGGGGCGCCGTGCCCACGGCGAGGGGCATAAGGGTGGACACCAAGGTTTCCACCCTTATGAATCCCGTTTCCTTTTGGGATAACACGGCGGCAATTAGAGAACTGAGACTATAAGGAGAACGGCTGTACTGTTCCTCTTCCGTAGGGGCGGACCAATGTGTCCGCCCATTTCCCTACCTTAGATGCTCAAGCTGTTTTCTGTCTGCTACACATGCGGGTTCATCTACGCTGGGTTCGGCATGACAGTGCCGCACAACTCGTTAGCACGTTATGCTAGACAGAGTCTGCGAAGATAAATGGTACTGAATGCATAAATTCGTAGGTGCTGTCTGTAATCTCCGGACGAACGGGTTGCGCGACACGGTTATGTCGCGCCTGCGGAGACTAAACTGCCTGTGTAGCAGCAAGGAATCTGGCACTGCGAATATGTTACGACATGGGAGCACAGTGTGCTCCCCTACGATAGGAAAAATCGTCTGCCGTTCCCCCTTTTCGAAGCGGTCGCCGGTCTCTGGTATGCGCCAGACTATCTAACAATAGGAAACTGGAGTTCCAAGAGGATAGAAACCTTGGTGTCTATCCTTTTGGTCCCCAAGCCAAGGGTTGGCTCCCACTCCCTCTGCGTGAGGACGCAGACTCACCCTCTGGAGGACTTCCGATGCACCATAATATAAATGACGACCGGCGCACCAAACAGGGCTGTTACGGTGCTGATACTCAGTTCCGTCGGTGCAAACACCGTCCGCGCGATGAGATCGCACAGCAGACAGAATCCCGCACCGCCGAGAAAGCACGCCGGTATCATCAGGATCGGCTTTGCCGTGCCGAACAGGCTTTTCGCAAGATGCGGAACCGCGATGCCGACGAACGAGATCGGTCCGGCAAACGCCGCTACACACGCCGAGAGCACGCTCGACAGCAGGATCAGCACCACGCGGAACGCGGCGATATTGACGCCCATACTGCGGGCATACCCCTCTCCAAGCTGGTACGCACCGATCGGCTTGGACAGCAGGAACACGCACACGAGCGACACCAGCACCACCGGCGTCATCACGCGGATATTGTCCCAGGAAATGCCCGAAAAGCTGCCCATCGACCAGTTATGCAGGTTGACAATATTGGAATCCTCAGCAAAGGTAATGACGAAATCCGTCACCGCCGAGCAGATATAGCCAATCATCACGCCGCTCACAACCAGCAGCGGCATCTGCCGCACGCGCTGCGCGATGAGCAGCACAAAGCCCATCGAGAGCATGGCTCCCGCAAAGGCGGCTGTTATCATGACGGCAGAGCCGAGCACGCGCCCGCAGGACAGCGCGCCTATCATCGTCAGCGCGACCGTCAGCTTAGCCCCCGAGGAAATACCCAGCACGAACGGTCCCGCGATCGGGTTGGCGAAAAAGGTCTGCAGCAGAAAGCCGGAGACAGACAGCGCACCGCCGAGCAGGATAGCCGCGAAGATACGCGGCAGGCGAATCTCCCACACGATGACCGCATTGTCGCCGCTGTGCGTCAGCAGAATCTGCGCGACCTCTCGGACGGACAGATGCAGGCTGCCCGAGTTGACATTCCACACAAACAGCACGGCCAGCAGTGCCAGAAGCACAGCAAACGCGCCCGCATAGCGCATTTTAGGCTGCGGTTTCATGGGAAATCCTCTCCTTTCAGGACAGTTTGTGTAAGTATTTCAGTGTAGACGGATCGCCATCTGCAATGACGGTATGGAAGTCGCGGATCAGCTCGTCCAGTTCCATTGTGGACTGGTACAGGTTCTTCTCCGTACACCACACATTGCCGGTTTTCACAGCCTTGAAGTCCGCAAGCAGCGGGCTTTTTTCCAGCAGCTGGTCAAGCGTCTGCAGCTCACTGTCGATAGTGGCGTTGTAAATCATCACGTCCGCGTCCTTGGCTCCGGCGTAAAAACTCTCCATCTGCATGTTGACGGTGGACTTTGCCGTATCGTCTGTCAGATCGTCAAAAATGTATTTTCCTCCTGCCAGACTGATCATTTCCGCGATATAATCCGTGGATTTGCGAACATTTGCCGCACCGTTCGACGTGATGTAAAAGAACGAGACCGTCTTGCCGGCTGCCGGCTTCTGCAGGATATCCACAATGCCGTCCACCTTATCCGCAAACAGCTTTTCCGCCTTGTCCTCGCAGCCGAGCAGCGTACCGTACACCTTGATCCACTCCATGCGGCCGAGTGCGTGCGGCTCGTAGCTGGAACGCTCGACAAACACCGGAATACCCAGCTTTTCGAGCTGCTCCTTGACCTCGGGCGTATGGTAGATCATGGTATTCTCAATGGCCAGATTGCAGTCAGCGGAGTAGATGGTCTCGTAATCCGGCGCACTGTACTTGCCCGCATAGGTGATCTTGCCGTCCGCCATCGCCTGCTTGGCTTCGTCGATGTACCAGCCGTCCTGCCTGGTGCCGGACAGTGCAATACTGTCCAGCGCATCCAGTGCAACGAACTGGTCCATGACACTCGAGGAGACCAGATAAATGCTGTCCAGCGGCTGCTGCAGCACCACGATATCTGCGTCCAGACCGTCCGGCACGGACGCGTTTTCCGGAACGACCAGATAACGTGCGTCGTCCTTCACGGTAATGAGCGAATAGCCGCCGTCATAGTGATCGACCGAAAAGCACTCGGCATACTCCAAATCCACGCTGTCGGTCGGCTGCATGTCGCTCCACGAGACCGCCGCCTGCGTCTGTGCGGTCGATTGCCGGGCAGTTCCGCAGCCGGACAGACCGCCGAGCAGCAGTGCCGCACTCAGGCACCATGCTGTAATTCTTCTCATTTTGCTGCCGGAGCGATGGACGCAGAGTCAAAACGCAGCGTGTACTCGATCTCGTGCGGCTCACTCATTGCGGTAGTGTCGGCTACGACCGGCATCGCCCAGTCAAAGCCCGCAACCGGAATTTCAAACGTGGAGTGCTCATTTTCGATCACAGCATCGTACTTTTCGTCGTTCACCTTCATGTAATCGTAGTTTTTGCTGCTCCAGATGATCTTAGCCGTCACCTTGCCGCCCGAAACAGTCAGCGCTGCGGGAGATTCCACGCTTGCACGGCCGGAGCCGCCGGAAAGCGTTACGTCAGCGGTGTAAGTGCCGTCTGCGAGAGACAGGCTCTCAGCGGTGGTCATTACGCCGTCTGCCAGTGCGTCTGCCGGCAACGAGTCCGCGCGGAACACCAGGGTGCGGTCATACCACTTCTCCTTCTTCTTGCTGAAGGCTGCGCAGTCAATTCCCTCATCGAGCGCCTTAACCGGAACGGTAAAGCTGTGTGTGCCGTCGGCTTCCTCGGTAAACGGAATGTAATCGGCCTCCTCGGCAGCGGCAGCCTCCTCGCCGGTGCCCATGTAGACGTACAGATAACCGGTACCGCCCATATGCATCTTAGCGGTCATTTCGCCGTTCTTGACGGTCAGCTCGCATGCGGTAACGTTGAACATGTTGGAGCTGGAATCGACGGTTACATCGTAGGTACCGTCCTTCACTTTGTCGCCGGTGATCGGCGTCATGCCGTCCTCAACAACGTCCTCGACATCGGTCATATCGGACGCAGAAGCGACCTGAGAGGTGGTGCTGCTGTCCTGCGCGGAGGTGTTCTGCTGGGTGCTGCCGCCGCAGGCGGACAGGAGCATGAATGCCGCAAATACGGCGCTTAACAGTGCTTTTTTGTTCTTCATTGTGGCTTCTCCTTTGTTTTGCGATATAAAAACGGGATTTTGATTTATCTACTTGCTAAAGCAGCAGGAACAGGAGCCAACCTTTGGCTGGGAGATCCAAAAGGATAGGCACCACGGCAGTCGGCCTACCTTTACACGCTGACAAGGGTCTCTTCTGCGTCAGACAGTGCGTGCCACACCGTTATCGCAGGCGTAATCCTTTGGGCGGCATAGCCGTGCCGCCCTCTGCGTAGGCTTTCCGATATGTGTAGCAGTACGCTGTCTGTGAACTGCGCATATTTTGCGCAATAAACGCTGTGGTAACCCGACTGCCGTTCCTTTATAGCCTCAGCTCTCTGATTGCCGCCGTGCTTTCTAAGGGAAAAGGGAAGATTCATAAGAGGGTGGAAAACCGCGGGTTGTCTACCCTCTTATGCGCTCCGCCGCGTAGGCGAGTTCCGTTCGCTTCTCAAGCGCCAAGTTCACTTATCAAACCGATTAAACAAATCAAAATTTCCACAAAAACAGGGCCCGTCCGCATTCCACGGTCCGGACCCTGCTGTTTACTTGATTTACTTCAGGGAATCAATCGCTGCCTGTGCGTGTGCAACAAACAGATCCTGGATTGCCTGCACAGAGCCAAGGCCCTCAACTACGGTGGTTACCTCGAAGCCTGCCTTCTCAAACTCGGTCTTCCAGGAGCCGTCCTCGTCACCTGCCATATCGTTATTGGCGTGGTCGCCTGCAACGATCATCAGCGGACGCAGAACAACCTTCTTATAGCCGCCTGCCTTAACGGCTGCGATTACGTCATCGAGGGACGGAGTTGCCTCAACAGTGCCGACAAAGTAGTTATCGTGGCCTGCGGCCTTGAGGGTCTCCTGCATCTTGGTGTAAACGCTGTTGGAATCCGCCTCGGTGCCGTGACCCATGAAGCAGATTGCGGTCTCGCCGTCGTCGTACTCCTTGGTTGCGTCTACGATGGCATTCATAACCTTCTGGAAGTCATCATCAGAGGTCAGCAGCGGATCACCGAGCACGATCTTCTCGAAGGAATCCGAATAGCCTGCCAGCTCATCCTTGAGGTCGTTGTACTCCAGACCGTTCATCAGATGGGTCGGCTGAACAACCAGAGTCTTAACGCCGTTGTCTACGGCGCGGTCCAGTGCCTCGGTTACGTTGTCGATCTTCTCGCCGTCACGCTTGTTTACATGGTCGATGATGATCTGGCTGGTGAAGCCGCGGCGTACCGCGTAATCCGGGAACGCCTTCTGCATCGCCTTCTCGATGGCGCCGATGGTCTCACGGCGGCTGTCGTTATAGCTGGTGCCGAAGCTGACTACGAGCAGCTCGGTATCGCCAATTTCATCCTGATTCAGCGGATCGTCCAAGGAAGCGTCACCCGTTTCATAGTTTTCGTCCGGATCGGTCTGATCCTGCGCATCAGTCTGTGCAGTGGTGTTATTGTCCTTCGTGTCATCCGCAGCTGCGGTCTTGCTGCCGCCGCAAGCGGTCAGCATGGACATCAGCATGCCGGAAACGATCAGCATAATGCCGAGCTTCTTCAGTTTGCTTACTTTGCTCATGGTTTTCCTCCTTCATTTTGCCTGCAAAGCGAAAGCGCACACTTTGAAAGAAAAAGGGTACGGAAAACACACAGTCCCCCATCAATATATGATGAAAGGGACTGCTTGAATCAAAAAATCATGCGGTATCAGTACAATCAATAACTCGTGACCCGGAATCAGCTTCCCGTACCAACAGACCGGCAGGTTTCCTGACTTGCGGCGCTTAAGACAATACCGCATAATTGCACAAGAGCGATTTGCGAGTCAACTCTCGCGTACTGACGAGGCGTGGTTTTGCGGTAATATTTGATGTATTACCGTGAAATCACAACGAAGTCAGGACACAAAGTTTCCGCAAAGCGCCGCAGCTTTCATCATGCGATGTTGCCTTAGAACTGCCGCCTTCCCGATACTGCAATATCAGTGACGTAAATGGCAGTCCATTCCCCGCTTACAGTGACGAGATCGTGCAGGATTTGCACCTACTTCCCTTTTACCCGCTGTCCTGTTCAAAAACATACAGCGGCACCGACTGTTCGCTTATTTACTTATTGCGCGGGAAATTCCCGCATTGCACGAGTATTATACTATATTTAACCGTCAATTACAACCGTTTTCCAGAGAAAAACGCGCTCTCATATCTCCTGCGGCCGGAAAACCTTTTTCCGCACGATCAGGTAGCACACAAAGTGCGCCAGGATGGTCAGTATCCACGAGATCGGGTAGGACGCATACAGGATGAACAGCGTATGCTGCACGCGAAAGACCGTAAAAATCCAGATGATACGGAACACACATGCGCCAATCAGCGAGACGATCATTGGCAGCATGGAATAGCCCAGACCGCGTATTGTGCCCGCGAGCACATCCATCATGCCGCACAGGCAGTAGGTGACGCTGATGACCGACAGGCGCTGCATACCGAACGAGATGACCTCCAGATCATCCGAGTAGATATGCAGCAGATGATTGCCGAGCAGATGTGCGCCGTTGCCGAGCACCAGACCGATCAGTGTGACGATGCACATGCAGCGCACGAGTGTCTGGTCGATGCGGTGATAATTCTTTGCACCGAGATTCTGGCTGGTGAAGCTGATGGAGGTCTGATAGAGCGCATTCATCGAAATGTACACAAAGCCCTCAATGTTGGCGGCTGCCGTGTTGCCCGCAACCGTTACTGCGCCGAAGCTGTTGACCGAGGACTGAATGAGTACGTTCGAGATATTGAAGATAACGCTCTGCATACCGGCAGGCAGACCGACCTGCATGATTCTCAGGAACTTATCCATGCGGAAGTGCAGACGGCGCAGGTCGAGATGGCACATGCCGTCCGATTTTACAAGGCACAGCACGGTCAGCGCCGCAGAGACACACTGGCTGAGCACGGTGGCGATCGCAGTTCCGGCAACGCCCATGCCGAGCAGGCACACAAACAGCAGGTCGCCGAGGACGTTCATCACGCCTGCCGCCATCAGGAAGTACAGCGGACGCCGGGTATCGCCCACGGCACGCAGCACGGCGGCACCGAAGTTGTAGATCATGGTTGCCGGCATACCGATGAAGTACACCTGCATGTACAGCACGGCCTGGTCGATAACCTCGTCCGGTGTGGCCATCAGCGTCAGCATGGGACGTGCGAGCACAACGCCGAGCACGATCAGTATCGTGCCGCCGATCAAGCCGGTGAGCAGCGCCGTCTGGATGGTCTGCTGTACGCCGTCGTAATCCCGCTCGCCGTAATGCCGCGCGACAAGCACGTTCGCGCCGACCGAAATACCGATGAATGAGTTGACCAGCAGGTTGAACAGCGAGGTGGTCGAGCCGACTGCTGCCATCGCATTGCTGCCCGCAAATTTGCCGACTACAACAATGTCGGTCGCGTTGAACAGCAGCTGCAGCACACCCGAAAGAATCAGCGGCAGCGAAAACAGCAGGATTTTGCTCAGCAGCGGACCGCTGCACAGGTCCATCTCGTAGCTGCGTTTCATTCGTTGAAGCACTTCCCTTCTTGCGTAAAGTTTCCCTATTGCCTATATTATCTATCGGAATATCGGTGGTGTCAATGGGTGATTGTGTTTCGGGTGTATTCATGGTATAGTGAAGTCACGGTAGGATGATAAATCGGAATTTGTGGAGAGATTTCCTGAACTTTCCTTATTTTACAGGCTT
>ENA-ORNZ01002743-ORNZ01002743.1-human-gut-metagenome-genome-assembly--contig:-NODE-2743-length-10232-cov-3.288985_pt1 | contig 10232 bp, 8 predicted proteins | sample MGYA00242124_ERZ509040 | MGnify/ENA primary metagenome ERZ509040 (study PRJEB26280, sample SAMEA2338733) | human gut metagenome | biome: human gut; feature: human-associated habitat; material: faeces... | reverse complement strand
GCGGCACTTACGCAAAATCCCTCAAAAACATCATAGCCTTCGGACCTGAAAAAGAAGGAATCGACTATCGCATCCACGGAGCCGATGAATTTATTCTGGTATCCGGTATGGAAGAAGCAGTCCTGATCTATATGGAAGCCATCAGAAATCTGCTTGCGATCTGAAAAATACTATAGAAAGATAGGAGAATTTTTATATGAAAGCACATAAATACTGGTCACTTGGAGCATTGCTCTGCATGACAGGTTCTTTTTACACAGGCTACAGAAAATTCATGAAAGCACACAAATATTTCTCTTTCGGCACACTGTTTTGTATGATCATGGCTATCTGGTCCGGTCACAAAATGATCACTCCCTCAAAAAGATCGCAGGAAAAAGAATGTCCTGCTGACAACAAATAACTGCAAATATGAAATTAAAATTGATCGCACTTGATATTGACGGTACACTTACCAACGATGAGAAAAAAATCACAGCAGATACCCTAAGCACACTTCTGAAATTTCAGGAACAGGGAATCCGGGTAATGCTGGCTTCTGCCAGACCTGTACCCGGACTTTATTCTGCTGCCAGTGAGCTGCGCCTTGGTGACCACCACGGCATCCTCATGGCCTACAACGGCGGAAAAGTCGTAGACGCCACAGACGGACAACTTCTTTCACAAACCCATATGGACCTTAATAAAACCCGGGAACTTCTCCGTTTTCTGGAAGCGCTTCCTGTCACTGTAATCCTGGACGACGGCGAACGCTTCTATGTGGAAGATGCTCATGGATATAAGGTGGAATACGAATGCTGGAACAATCAGATGGACTGCACAGAAGTCGATAACCTTGCAGATTTTCTGGATTTTTCCCCGGTAAAGCTTCTCCTATCTGTTGACCCGGATGAAATCCTGAACATTCAGGATTTCATCCGCAGCCATCTTCCCGATGATCTCTGTGTTGTCCGCACGGCACCTTTTTATCTGGAAATCATCCCGGTTTCCATCAATAAGGGAAAAGCTCTTCTTGATGTGTGCAGCCGCCTTTGTATCGATCCGGCTGACACGGCAGCATTCGGTGATTCCGAAAATGACATCCCTATGCTCCAGGCTGCCGGCTGTGGTGTTGCCATGGGTAATGCGGAAGATGCGGTAAAGGCTGTCGCTGATAAGGTTACACTGTCCAATAATTCGGACGGTATCGTCCATGCACTTCGTGAACTGATAATGTAACAATTGTTTTCCTATTTCCATACTGGTATAATACGAAAAGACTTTTCAGTATCACGGAGGAAAAAATATCTATGGAACTTTTATTTCTGGCGCTGTTTGCAGCCAGTCTGATCGCATGTGTAGTCACCGGTGCTTCTGTTGTTTTTGCCCTGATATTCGGGTACATTCTGTTCTTTTCTTATGGACTGATCCATGGAAAAAGTGTAAAAGAGATGCTTCGTTTTTCCAGGAACGGAATTTTCACAGTAAAAAATGTTCTACTGACTTTGTTGCTGATCAGTATGCTCACAGCGATCTGGCGTGCCTGTGGTTCCATTGCCTATATCGTATATTATGCATCTGCCATCTGTACTCCTTCCGTGATGCTGCTGGCGTCTTTTCTTCTGTGCTGTCTGATCTCCTTCCTTACGGGAACATCTTTTGGAAGCGCTGCCACCATCGGCGTAATCTGTATGACTATGGCCAACAGTATGGGTATTCCTCCCTTTCTTACCGGCGGCGCGATCCTGGCCGGGATTTTTTTCGGGGACCGGTGTTCTCCGGTTTCCACCAGTGCGCTTCTTGTCAGCGAACTGACAAAAACGGATCTTTTTTCCAATATCCGGAATATGACACGCAGTGCTCTGGTTCCCTTCATACTCAGTTGTATTCTGTATGGAATTCTCGGCTTTTCCGTCCATACCAGCACGGCTGTCGATACCACCCGGAACCTGCTTGTAAATTACTATAATTTCACTCCTCTGATGCTGCTGCCGGTTATGATCGTGCTGGTACTTTCCCTTCTTCATGTGGATGTAAAAAAGACCATTGCCATCAGCGGACTGGTGGGAATGGCCATTGCGGTGAGTGTACAGCACTTTCCGGTGTCGGAACTTCCTGCTTTATGTTTCTCAGGATTTTCGCCTTCTGATGGGAAGATTGCGAAACTGATGAGCGGCGGCGGTTTTCTTTCCATGCTGCGGGTTTATCTGATCGTTGGAATTTCTTCCTGCTATCCCGGCATGTTTGAGGGAACCGGATTTCTGAACGGAATTGAAGCCCTGATGGAAAAACTGGGCTCCAGGATCACCCCTTATGACACAACCTTACTGACTTCCATTGTCACTTCCGCCATCTCCTGCAACCAGACTCTTGCCATCATGCTCACCAGCCAGCTGTGCGGGGAAAACAATCCGGAAAGATCTTCTTTTGCCCTGGATCTGGAAAATACGGTAGTAGTCATAGCGCCCATGATCCCCTGGTCCATTGCAGGAGCCGTGCCGCTGGCTGCCATCGGTGCGCCAAACATCAGTATCGCAGTTGCCTTTTATCTGTATCTGCTGCCGCTGTGGGGACTGGCTGTGCATCTGTTCAGGTAGGGTCTGTTTTTACCGTCAGATCCTTCACCCAACGATACTTCTTATAATTCAGATACACAGCCGGGATCTTCACAAATTCATCCAGACTGATGATAAAGTAAACCGCAAGCACCGGAAGCTTCAGCACAAATGCGGCGATAAGGCCCAGTGGAACCATAATACACCACATGGAAATACAGTCACAGTACAGCCCGAACTTACTGTCTCCGCCTGCACAGAAAATTCCGCTGATGGTTACTCCGTTTACCGAACGTCCGATCATATAATAAGCACAGATCAGGAGCATTCCCTTAAGATATCCTTCCGCTGTAACGCTTAGGTTGGCCGCACGGAGAATCAGCGGACTGAATGCCAGAAGCACCAGTCCGGACATGATTCCGCCACCGTTTCCAAGTCCCATACAGAAACATCCGGCCAGGTTTTTGACAATGCTGGCAATGGAATTGGCGGCTACCGCATCACTTCCCAGATGTCCCATAATTACGGAATACATGGAAAATCCGGTTCCCCAGACGATCTCATTGCAGATCACCGGTGTTGTATATTTCCAGAAATCTCTCCTGAGAACGGGATCGTCTCTGCGGAGATATTTTGCCCGGAGTTTTACCTGATCTTTTCCCACAGTTTCCAGAACGCACCATGTAACTTCAATGATACGGGCTGTTACTGTTGCCAGTGCGGCTCCGGCAATCTCCATTCTTGGCATTCCGAACAATCCATAGATCAGCACTGCATTGATAAAAATATTTACTACTACACTGGTGGCACTGATCATGCTGCTTTTTGCCGCTCTGCCGCTGTTTTTCAGGATGCAGAGATACATCTGCGAGCTTCCGGTAAGCAGATAGGATACCGCGATCACACGAAGATACAGGGAACCGCCCCGGATCAGTACCGGATCATTGGTAAAGATCCTCATCAGCATTCCCGGGATCAGCAGCGCGGACAGGGTAAAGACCAGAGAGATCACAGTGGTAACTTTCATTACAAAGGCAAAGATCCGCTCCACTGCCGGAATATCTCCCTTTCCCCAGTACTGGGCTGCGATAAGAGAAAGGCCGATGGTCATTGCTTCCAGAAGAAGATTGTGGATAAATGTTATCTGCCCTGCCAACGATACTGCGGAAAGAGAATCCTGTGAGATCACTCCCAGCATCAGGGCATCGGATGCACTGACCAGAGCCAGCATAAACTGCTGAAAAGCGATGGGCATCACCAGGCTTATAAGCTTTCTGGTGAATGCCGGGTCTTTTTTATTTTTCATTTATTTTTGCCCATGCCTCCTCATCAAATTTTCGGTCTTTAAAGTAATATGGCTTGTCCGCATCCGTGATCTCGCGGATCACGCGGCAGGGATTTCCGGCTGCACATACATTGTCCGGAATGTCCTTTGTCACTACGCTTCCCGCGCCGATCACAACGTTATTTCCAATCTTTACACCCGGAAGAACGCAGCAGCTTCCGCCGATCCACACATTGTCCCCGATGGTGACAGGAATCCCGTACTCAAAAGCGGAATTCCTGCTCTCCGGATGGATCGGATGCCCGGCTGTGTAAATACCTACATTGGGGCCAAACATTACGTTATCCCCGATGGTGATTTTTCCCACATCCAGCATCACGCAGTGGGTGTTGGCATAAAAATTCTCTCCGACTTCGATATGGCTTCCGTACTCACAGTGAAACGGCGGCTCAAAATATACGTTTTTCTTATGTTTCAGTCCTGTGCGTTCCAGATATTCCATACCCTTTTCCGGGTCAAAAGGCATGGCCTCATTGTACTCCCGGACGGCCTTTTTTGTTTCTTTCTGCTGCGCCACTACTGCATCATCGGAGATGTATGCCATTTCGTGATCTCTTCTGTAAATATTGTCCATTGTAAATCCCTCTCTTATAAATACACTTTGTTTTCTTCAAAAAAATGCCCGGTGTCTCCTGACGCACTGTGAGTGATTCCAGAGAGGACGGCGGCATGCTCCACTATATCTGCCTTACAGTTTACGCGGACATTGACCGAAGCATCTTTTCGTTTTATAATTATATTGTATATTTTTAAGTTATTCTATCGGTTTTCTATCTAACTTTATAACAATCCTGCGAGGTATGAATATGATCTATATAGACTTAAAGGATGACCTTTCTGAAAAAATGGTCTACGATTATCCTGACTGTCCGGCCTACACCATCCATGAAATGCTTTCCCACTATCCCAATTATTCCGCTATCAGCCACTGGCATGATGACATTGAATTTCTGATGATCCAGTCCGGCCAGATGCAATATAATGTCAACGGAAAAATCCTCACTCTGGAACAGGGACAGGGGATTTTTGTAAATTCCAGGCAGATGCATTACGGATTTTCTGAAAGTCACAGGGAATGTGAATTTTTTTGCATCCTCATCCACCCCATGCTTCTGTGCACATTACCTGCCTATGAAAAAAACTTCGTCCTTCCTCTGATCCGGAACAACGAAGTTACCTTTTTTATCTTTGATCCCGGGATTTCCTGGCAGGCACAGATTCTGAAACAAATGGCCGACATCTATGTGCACCGTAAGAGTAAAACTGCTCCTTTACGGATCCTGTCCTCTTTTTCCCTGATCTGGGCTCTGCTTCTTGAACATCTGCCCTCTGCCTCCCGGACCGAAGACCATACCAATACAGATCTTACCGCCATCCGGAACATGACCGGTTTTATCCAGCAGAACTACACTTCCAGGATTTCCCTTAAGGAAATTGCGGCTGCCGGTTCCGTAGGTATCAGCAAATGCTGCAAACTCTTTTCCAGATATTTCAGCCAGAGTCCAAATCTCTATCTGAATCAGTACCGCCTGAATAAAAGTGCTCAGCTTCTCCGGGAAACCGATATGACTATAACAGAAATCGCTCTTTCCACCGGCTTTGGCAGTGCCAGTTATTATGCGGAATCTTTTCGAAAATGGGCAGGCATGAGTCCCGGGAAATTTCGCAAAGCCTGATAACTGCCCCAGGCAGATCACACTGTCTTCCGGAATTTTGCCGGTGACACCCCGAACTGTTCCCGGAACAGATGATAAAAATGGCTCACATTAGAAAATCCACAACACTCACAGATGTCCAGGATCTCCCTGTCTGTCTGCGCCAGAAGATAGACCGCGTATTTCAGACGTTCCTGGTTGATATACTGAGTAGGAGTTTTCCCGCTGATCTGCTTCATCAGCCTGCAGAGATGGCTCGGAGAACAGGGCGCCAGCTCACACATTCTTTCATAGCCTTCCTGAAGATTTTCGATCTTGGACATATTTAAGAGAAGTTCTGACAGCCAGGACGGCATCTCGCTGTTTATCAGTTTATCCATCTTTTCTTCCTGTTCCAGAAACAGAGAAACATTTCGAAGCACCTGGGTGGAAAAGCCCAGATTCCGGACACAGAAATTCTCTGAATGAAAAAAGCTGTAACTGTGCATATCATTGGGGCGTATAAAAAACAGGTCTCCTTTTTTCACCGTCTGCACGGAATCATTGATCAAATGATAGGCCGTACCCTCTGAAATAATAAAAAGTTCATAATGATTATGGGTATGTAGCGGCACATGCTTGTAAATATCCGAGATCGTATAGGAAAGTCCGGACTCTTTGCGCAGTGGATATTGTTCTTTTCCAAATACCGGTATTCCCATTTTTTCTACTCCTCCCCGTTTTCTGATATCAATATACTACAAAAATCTGACAGCTGTAAACAAGAAACACGGTGGAAATTATGATATTCTTTTACCGCATTGAAGAAGATTTCTCTGATGCAGAAACTTGATCTTTATTTTTTCAGGGAGGACTTATTATCATGTCATCATTCAAAGCTCGATTTTTTAACCCGGCTGTTGTAGGCCTGATCATGCTCAGCTTTTTTCTGGGTACCAGTGAATATACAGTGATCGGTATCCTGCCGGAAATTGCTGACGGATTCGGGATTTCACTGACACAGGCCGGAAGTATTGTATCTCTGTTTGCTTTCGCCTATGGCCTGGGCACTCCGTTTCTGGCTGCCTATGTGGGAAAATACAACCGTTTCCGTATTACCATGCTTGGAATTTCACTGTTTGCACTCTGCAACCTGATCTGTGCCATTGCTACCAATTACATGGTATTTCTGGTATTCCGTATTCTTACGGCTGTCGTTTCCGGTACTGTGGTTTCCATCTCCATGACTTATGCGGAAGATGTTGCTTCCATCCCGGAGCATATCCCGGGTGTGATCGCAGGTGTTTTTTCGGGCTTCAGTATCGCTTCGGTCATCGGTGTGCCTATCGCTTCCACCATCACTCATGTTTTTGGATGGCGTGCGGCTTTTATCACGATCTTTGTGGCGACTCTGGCTCTGCTGGCGCTTCTGTTTATGAAACTGCCACGTCAGAACCGTCTGAAAGCAGGAAGTATCCTGGAACAGTTTAAGCTTTTTCTGGATAAAAGGATCTCCATCGGCTGTGCCATTGTTTTCCTGGCCGGTGCTTCCACTTACTGTTTTTATACATACCTGACACCGATTTTCCAGCAGGAACTTCACATTCCGGATTCCATGTTAAGCCTTGCACTTCTGATCTTCGGTATTGCAGCCGGTTCTGCCATGGGTGGTGTGATCGTAAAATATGCCGGACTTCGGTTTGTGGGAATCGGCGGTGCCATTCCCGGTATCGGAGCGATCATCTGTGCGGTGATCCTGCTTCAGATCATGAAACCGGGTGCGGATATCCGGTAAATCAAACAATACTGTCCATTTACCGGGACTATGACATTTCCATAAATTACTGCCATACAAAAATACAGTCAGGAATATATCAGAATCTACATCCGATACTCCTGGCTGTATTTTTATCTGCATCTTGCCTTGTATCACTCTTTTTATTTTCCTGTAATTTTCATCATTCGTCGTTTTTACAGTCCAATAAAAAGGACTTTATATCTTTCTTATTTCATCTCGATCTTAAACAGTCTGGCTGCTTTTTCCTGCGGCATCTTCACTGCAAGATTTCCATTTTCGATCTTATATTCGCACATCTCTTCTTTCGGATAGATTACGGATACCTTACTGATCTGCTCTGCATCTTCCAGCGGGATCACCGCTTCTGTTGTTCCCGGTGTCCATACAGAAAGATAGGTATTCTTCTCTGCTTTTACTCCGTAAGCGAGAACTTCCGACTTCAGAGTACCGAAGCCCAGCGGGAAGAACGGCACACCGTCACGGACTTCCTCACGGATTTCCTTATACAGGGCGATTCCCTCTTTCATACGGTTCATGGAATTCTCGCCAAGCTTCCATACCATACCGCTGATATACGGGCGAAGGAGCATACCGTTTACCACATTGTAGATCACATGCTCTTCTTCATCCTCATACGGATATACCCACATGCCACCCTGCTCAGGGGCAACCGCACTTGCCACATTGGCTGCAATATTGGCATTGTAGAGATAATCGGTCTGGTCACTGGTTGACTGAAGGCTTAAGACTTTCAGCATACCATAGTCCATACGCTGTCCGCCGGAACCGCAGTTCTCCACAACAAGATCCGGATAATCACGGAAGATCTCCTCATACCACTGATGGAGGCATTCATAATGCTCACGGATGGCATCTGCACAGCTGTCGCTGTTCAATTCACTTCCGTATCCCATCGTTACGTTATAGTCCACCTTGAAGTACTCTACGCCATAATCACGGATCAGCCTGTCCACTACATCACGGCAGTATTTCCGTACTTCCGGATTGCGGAAATCCAGCATGTAACGTTTGTTGTCAATGTGGCGTTTTCCATGGCGGCAGACAAACCAGTCATCCGGAAGTTTATTTGCAAGCTCACAGGCAACTCCCATAACTTCGATTTCCAGCCAGAGTCCCATTTTCAGGCCTTTGCTGTGTGCGTAATCGCAGACTTCTTTCAGGCCTCCAGGGAATCTTCCGGATGCTTCCTTCCATTCACCGACACGGTCCCACCAGAATCCGTCGTCATACCATCCTGCATCCAGACAGTAATATTCACATCCCAGCTCTGCCGCCTTGTCAATGATGGAAAGCTCCCGCTCTGTTGTGGGATCTCCCATCAGGCAGTTCATGTAATCATTAAATACCACGTTCAGTTTCTCATCGTCCGGATTTGCTCTGCGTACTTTTCTACGATATCTGGTCAGCGCTGCTACTGCCGGATTCAGACCTCCTTTTACAACGGCTGCCCCTGCCGGAACAGTTGTGAAGCATTCTCCCGGTTTCAGATTCTTATACCATCCATGCTCCTGCTCTGTGGCACCGCTTATAGTAAGATACAGATTCCCACCCTGGGCGGAACCATATTCTATCAGCCACTGTCCGGAACTTTCAACCTGGAAAATATAAGTTTCCCCTGTTTCTCTGTCTTCGGCAATTCCCATTGGAAGATACTCGCAGGTAGACCAGGTTCCCTTTCCACTGTAACAATAACGGTTCAGTCCATATCCCTGATGATTAAATCCGTCTACGACCATTCCGTTTAAGTTCAGTGTCTCTGCATCATATTTCTGCCACTGTGCCTCACAGCACCAGCTGTTAAACGGTACATAGATATCTGTTTTTTTGTAATAAGGTTTGTCACCGCCTCTGGAAATTCCCTGATATATAAAAGAAGAAACGTAAGTCAGGCCCTGATCTTCACTTCCCTCGTTGGTGATCTCTGTCCAGGTCTGCACTGCCGGAACTCCGTCAAACAGGCGCATATGATATACGGCTTTCAGCTTTTCCGGAGAAACCATTACGATCTCCAGTTCTTTTCCACCGTCCTGCTCTTTCAGTTCATGTTTCTCATAAACAAAGTCTACAGAGGACTGATTGATGTTGTTTTTGTAAGCATGCATATTCAGGCTTCCGGTGCCGCTTCTGTGGATCTCAACAGCCGGATAATAAATATCTTCCTTCGGCTCCATGGCTGCCTTTTTTACTTCCTGTGAAGAAAGATCTGCCAGCTCTACCACGCCGTTTTCACGGATACGGAACTGGATATCCAGGCCGTTTTCATGTAATTCGATTGTTTTCATGTTCCCGTTTTGGTCGCTCATACAAAATATCCTCCCGTTTTTGTAATCTTGCTTTCAGTATATCATCGGATTTTCCGCAAGGTGACAGGTATCATCCCCTGAATGAAAAAATGCAATATATTGTCGCATTTATTTTTACGTGATATACTGTTCACAGACCACAAAACGGACATTACAGCAACTGTGGATTGAGAATATACGAGTCAAATGGATATTCGTGATCTCACGACATGCTCAGGAGGTTTTTCATGCCAGACATTTTTCAGGATTCTTCCAGATATTTTCATATTTCCGCCTTTTATGCCCTTTCCCTGCCGTATTATCATATGGAACATCACACACATTCCAGCTATGAGATCATGTACATTACTTCCGGTTCCTGCCGGGTTTTCTGCATGGATGAGGAACAGGACATGGAATTTCCGCTGAAATCCGGGCAGTTTATCTTTATACGCCCGGGTATCCCGCACAGGCTTGAGATCCCGGACGGTTTTCCATGCTCGATCCTGAATCTGGAATTTTCCCTCACCTCCGAAAAAAGCCCGGTTTCTCTGGAACTTCTTCTGAAAAAAGATCCCGGATTTTCCCGGTTCTGGAATTTTATTGCCTCCTCCCGGG
>ENA-ORNZ01002738-ORNZ01002738.1-human-gut-metagenome-genome-assembly--contig:-NODE-2738-length-10238-cov-2.987234_pt1 | contig 10238 bp, 8 predicted proteins | sample MGYA00242124_ERZ509040 | MGnify/ENA primary metagenome ERZ509040 (study PRJEB26280, sample SAMEA2338733) | human gut metagenome | biome: human gut; feature: human-associated habitat; material: faeces... | reverse complement strand
AATATTAATTTGGTTAAAATGAACAACTTAAAATGTTTTTCAAACACGCTCTAGTTCAGCCGGATATTCTTCAGCGCATCGGCAAATGCGGAATTCACCGGTTCTTTTGCCTCTTTCTGCTGTTTCTTCATATACGCATGCACATCCCGTTTGGATACACCTCCGCCCTCTTTTTTCCGTCGCTCCTGGAATTTGGAAAGGCGTTCTTTATGTCCGCAGGAGCAGACAAACATACTGTCGTCCCCTTTTCCGATCATTTCCATCCGTTTGTGGCAGATCGGGCATCTGGCGTTCGTTGTCCGGGATACAGTTTCCCGGTATCCGCAGGCACGATCCTGGCACACCAGAAGTTTCGCATTCTTTCCATTGACGGCAAGTAATCGTTTCCCGCAATTCGGACATTTTTTATTTGTCATGTTTTCATGACGGAAGGTTCCCTCTTCCCTGCGGATCTCCTGCAGCAGCTCTTTTGTATAGCCGCGGATCTCACTCATAAATGCACGGTCATCCAGCTCTCCTTTTGCGATTTTTGAAAGCTTCATCTCCCACTCTGCAGTCAGTTCCGGCTTTTTCAGATCCTCCGGCACTAACTCCAGAAGCTGTTTTGCCTTAGATGTAATATGAATCTCATTTCCTTTCTTTTCCAGCAAAAAGGTGTGAAACAATTTCTCAATAATATCCGCTCTCGTGGCAACCGTTCCCAGCCCTCCGGTTTCTCCTATGGTTTTTACCATCTCACGGTCTTTGTTCTCCATGTATTTTACCGGATTTTCCATTGCCGAAAGCAGTGTTGCCTCAGTAAATCGTGGCGGCGGCATGGTTTTTCCTTCCCGGATATCCACCTGCACCTGTTTAAACTCCATACCCTGACCGATTTTCGGAAGGGTCTGATCTTTCATATCATGTGAGGACTCATCCTCACAGTTCATCTCCTGTACCTGACGGAATCCTTCGTCTATCATGACTTTTCCTCTGGCAACGAACTGTTCTCTTCCACTTTCTGCATAAATAACTGTCTCTTCGTATCTGCACGGCGGACAGAACGCACTTAAAAAGCGGCGCACCACAAGATCATAGATTTTTCGTTCCTCATTTGTCATATGTGTCAGATCCACAAACTGTTCTGTCGGGATGATAGCATGATGATCGGATACTTTTTTATTGTCCACAAAAGACCATTTTTTCGTCTCCGGGTGCTGTGCTTTTACTGTCAGTGCCATCTTCCGGTACGGACCGACCGCACAGGCATCCAGACGCTCGGATAAGGTTCCGACGACATCCGAAGTCAGATATCGGGAGTCTGTTCTTGGATAAGTAAGTACTTTATGATTTTCATAGAGACGCTGCATAATATTCAGAGTTTCCTTTGCAGACAATCCAAACCGTTTGTTCGCATCCCTCTGCAGTTCGGTCAGATCATAAAGCAGCGGTGGATAAACTTTTTTCTCTTTCTTTTCTGTCTTTCTGATGATCAGACTGTGCTTCTCACATTCCTTTTTTATCTCCTTGGCACGCTCATTCTGATAGGTACGAAGGCTGCCTGTTTTTCCTTCTTTCCAGGTAAAAGTAATACCGCCTGCTTTTGCTGTGATCATATAATAACTTTCCGGTACAAACCGTCGGATCTCATTTTCTCTCGCCTGGATCATCGCAAGCGTAGGAGTCTGTACCCGACCACAGGATAACTGTGCGTTATATTTACAGGTCAGTGCTCTGGTGGCGTTGATTCCGACCAGCCAGTCCGCTTCCGCACGGGACACCGCCGCCCGGTATAAGGGATCGTACTCTTTGCTGTTTTTCAGATGGGCAAACCCATCCCGGATCGCCTTGTCTGTCACGGAAGACACCCACAGTCTCCGGCACGGTTTCTGGTTTCTTGCTTCTTTTAAGATCCAGCGTGCCACCAGTTCTCCCTCTCTTCCGGCATCCGTCGCGATCACGATTTCTTTGACATCCTGTCGCTGTACCAGTTTTTTCACTGTCTGGAACTGTTTTGCCGTCTGTCGGATCACTTCCGTTTCCAGTTTTTTAGGCATAATCGGAAGTTCTTCCATCTTCCATTCTTTATATTTTTTATCGTATCCTTCCGGGTCTTTTAAGGTTACCAGATGTCCCAGTCCCCAGGTAACGATATAATCCTTTCCTTCCAAAAAACCGTTTCCCTGCGGGGTACAGTGAAGCACCCGGCCAATGTCCCTTCCCACAGAAGGTTTTTCTGCCAATACTAAGGTTTTCATTTTTATCCTCATTTCTGTCTGTTCCGACATCCTTCTTATTCTTTATTTTTCACTCTGGCATTATAGCATACTCTTTCACATATTTCAAAGTCCAACCCCGGTTCCAGTATCCTCTCATTCCCTTCTGATTTTAACAAGTTTTCCTGTTTTTTCAAAAAGTTCCATGAAAATGCACAAAAAGTCTTGCCTTTTCCATACAAATCATATATAATATCTTTTGTGTTGATTCACAGGCTGAAATAGCTCAGTTGGTAGAGCACTTCACTCGTAATGAAGGGGTCGTGGGTTCAAGTCCCATTTTCAGCTTTTCAGAAACGTTCGCCATTTATTTTCAGGTGGTGGACGTTTTTTCGTTATCTACCTGCTGAACAATCACTGACTTTTAAGAAAAGGTGATGGAACTTCTCTGTTCCACCACCTTTTCTTTTGCTATATCTTCTCTTATTTCTTTTACAGTTTTCGGAATGCATCCAGAGAACGTTCTACCTTCTCCGTCTCGATGCAGTAAGCCATACGGAAATATCCCGGGCAGCCGAAGGTATCACCAGGCACTAACAGCAGATCCTGCTTCATTGCTCTCTTACAGAATGCAACCGCATCCGGTTCCGGAGCTTTCGGGAACATGTAGAACGTTCCGCCCGGGCGTACGATCTCAAATCCCATACCGGTCAGGGCATCATAAAGAATATTTGCATTTTTCTCATATACTGACAGGTCTGCGGTATCGTACAGACAATCTGCCACTGCAAGCTGGATCAGGGATGCCGGGCAGTTATGACCGATACCACGGGAAATCTGTCCGCACATATCTACAATGGTTTCCGCCTCATTACAGCTCGGTGACACTGCCACATAACCGATTCTCTCTCCAGGAAGGGACAGCGATTTGCTAAAGGAGTAACAGGTGATGGTATTCGGATAATACTTCGCGATAAACGGTGCGTCCACACCCTCAAAAACAATCTCACGGTACGGCTCATCTGAGATCAGATATATCTCATGACCGTATTCTGCTGCTTTTTTCTCCATGATCCGCGCCAGTTCTCTGACTGTATCGGTGGTGTATACAATACCGGACGGATTATTCGGCGTATTAATCAGAACTGCGGTAACATCGTTTGTCAGCATGGTCTCGAATTTTTCAAAGTCAATCTGGAATCCTTTCAGATCCGGCGGAACAACTTTCAGCTTTGCTCCTGTCAGATTGACATACGGGTTGTATTCCGGGAAAAACGGTGCAAAAGTAAGGATGGAATCTCCCGGGACAGTTACTGCACGGAATGCATGTGCCAGAGCTGCTGCAGCACCGGAGCACATGAAAATATGTTCTTTTTTATATGGCAGACCGAAACGTTTTTCCAGAGATACCGCTACCGCCTCACGCACACTGTCGATACCGAGGCTCGGGCTGTATCCATGAAGGGCTACCGGGCTTTCCGTCTCCAGCAGTTCGATCATTTTCTTTGTAAATTTTTCCGGAACCGGCACAGACGGATTACCGAGACTGTAGTCAAATACATTCTCTTTTCCGATCTCTTTTGCCCGTTCGGTTCCGTAAGTAAACATCTCACGGATTACGGATTTTGCTCCTAACATCTTTTTATATTCCTGTGCAATCATAGTTGGTCTCCTTACTTTCCGTCCAGGTTTCCAATCCTTTTTTCCTTATCGTTCAGAAACCTGCTTTTCCTTATGCTTAATATACAATTACCGGTGTTCCCACCGATACTGTCTCGTAGATAGTTTTTGCAGCTTCCAGCGGAGTATTGATACACCCGTGGGAGCCATTGGTTTTATATATATCACCGCCAAAATTATTACCACGACTCGCCAGATCATGAATACCGACGCCACCGTTAAATGGCATCCAGTAATGAACGAAAGCCGTATATTCCGGTTGTCCGTTCGCATCTTTTGGCCCCTTCATGGTGTATTCTGTGGTCTTCCAGAAGATTGGCCAGCACCCGTTTTTCGGAGTGGCTCTTCCTTCTTTTGATATATCACCGGTAACCACCGGAGTCTCCACCACAAGTTGTCCGTTTTTGTAGCACCACATTGTCTGCCTGTCGATGCTGATTTCTACATAGACATCGCCAAGATCGTTATCACTTGTTCCTTTTGCCTTATGGCTGTAAGAAAGTTCCATCTCCTGCTCTTTTCCTTCAGCCACTGCCGTTTTCAGGTTTTCCAGGGATTTTTCCCGGTCTACCTGCCAGCCGTATCTGTTGGTTGCCAGTGTGATCTGTGCACCGTCGTGAGTTGTAAATTTTCTGGATTTTCCATAGGTATCAATCTGATCCGCAAGTTGCTCAATAAACGCCTTTTCCTTCGATTCATCAATAGAATAATTGCCGTTTTCGTCCTGTACAAGCCAGGATTTTAACACCTCATGATCAATCGTGGATACGGTACCTTTCACTGTATAAGTCAGTTTTGCACCGGTCAGCGAATTCAGCGTATTCATCTGTTCGTTCAGAGATTCATCATTCTGATACACTGCCGGTTTCAGATAACAGTCCTGATCCACCAGAGAAAGTTCTGTCGTGCCGTTTTGTATGGCATCCTGTACCAGAGAAATAACTTTTTCTTCATCCACCGCATTACCTTCCACCTCAGGGGCTATCCTATACCCATCTGCAGTTTCCTGTAGTGCCGCATCCCGGGGCTGTACCATATTTGCCTGGCTCATAAACGGAAGGCTTTTTAAAATCGGTTCCACCGCATCTTCTTCGTAGGTGGTATTCGCCGATACTTCATACTTACCTCCCCGGAACGCATGGAGAATCCACTCCAGTGGTTTCTGATCTGTCAGTAACTGATCCACACCATTGTCATCCACATACGTCAGATGAAACTGTGGTCCGGTAACAGTATATGTTTCTCCTTCTTTCGTGGTGATGTTCAGTGTATATTCACTGATTTTTTCCTGCAGAAGCTCCTTTACTTCCGAAGCTGTCTTATCGCTGCAGTCCTGTCCGTTGATCCACGTATCTTTATAAAAATGGATTTTGTAATAATTACTTCTCCATATATACACTGCTGCCACTCCAAGCAACAGGATCAGGCAAAGATATACGCTGATGATTACTTTTTTCTGTTTCTTCTTTTTTCTTTTTTTACCCTTCTTTTGTGCCATGATTCCCCTTTATTCTTTTACTCCCTTTCTGTATACACACCACGCTCTGTCTGCGTTTTGCAAGTATAGCCTTTTTCTGGATAATTATATACCATTTGTCGAAGAATACAATTTCAATTCTCTTAATATTTTTTTACACTTTGTAAACTCTTTATATTTCCCTTTCACCGGTGCATATGCACATCCATCTGCGGATACGGAATCCGAATGCCCCTCTTATCAAATTCCAGTTTGATCTGTTCATTCATACGCCACTTGGTATTCCAGAATTCTTCTGTTTTTACCCAGGCACGAAGCCCTAAGATCACTGCACTGTCCCCCAGTTCATCCACAAAAACCTGAGTTTCTTCCCGATCCAGAAGTTCCGGATCTTTTTCGATCAGTTCCCGGAGAATCTGTTTTGCCAAAAGCAGGTCGGATTCATAGGAAATTCCCACTTTGATCTCCAGTCTTCTTTTTTCCATCGCCGTTACATTCGTGATACTGTCGTTTGTCAGCACAGAATTGGGGATCACGATCCGACGGCTGTCGATGGTCATCAGTGTAGTGTAGTACAGTTCGATCTTCTGTACCGTTCCCTCGGTCTTTTCCCCATTTTCGATGATGTAATCGCCAACGGAAAACGGGCGCAGGAACATGATGATCAGTCCGCCTGCAAAGTTGGATAAGCCACCCTGCAAAGCCAAACTGATCGCCACGCCGGCAGAACCTACAAGTGCAGCCACCGAAGTCTTGTCCACGCCAAGATTTCCGGCAATCGTCAGGATCAGGATCAGATGCAGCCCAATCTTAATTCCTGATAAAAGAAAGCTTTTTGCTGCCTCATCACTTCCGAATTTTACCAGATGTTTCCGCAGATTTTTGCAGAGCCATCCGATCAGTTTTGTTCCGATAAAATAAACGATCAGCGCCAGGATGACTTTCAGCACAAAATCAAGAAGTCCGTCCTGTGGAATACTCTCCTTCCACTGAGCCAGCGCCTTTATTGCATTCGTCATTCTGTCTTAGTCTCCTTTTTAGCTGTTACCGTCTTTTTCTCTTTTGGCTTCTTCGCAGCTTCTGCTTCTTTTGCTGTGCGTTTTTCTTTCTCTTCTGCACCTTTCTTCTCAGCCGTCTCCAGCTTCTGCTGGATGACTTTACGAAGTCCTTCTTTTTTCTCAGTTGCAGACAGCATCTTTCTTTCTGCTTTTCCGGCTGTCTTTTTCGCTGTTTTTACCGTTCTGTTGGTAGATGTCTTTGCTGCTGTTTTTGTAAAGCTGTAAATTGCTACGCTTAACGGTGCAACTTTTACTTTGATCGTATACGGACGATCATCCGTCTCTTCTTTCTTCGCAATCTTTACACGTGGATTGACCACACCGGTTCCACCGTATTCTTTTGCATCACTGTTCAGGATTTCTTTGTATTTTCCTGCATACGGAACACCTACCAGTTCCTCCTCATAAGCAACATCCGAGAAATTACAGATAACAACAAGTGTATCTTCCTGTTTTTTGGACTTTCGAAGGAAAGTCACCATACTCTTTTCCCATTCCACGCAGTTGATCCATTCAAATCCATCGGGATCATAGTCCAGTTTCCACAGTGCCGGATGCGTCTTATAAAGCTGAATCAGGGCTTTCGTATAGTTCTGCATCTGTCTGTGTGCCGGTTTTTCCAGGTCTTCCCAGTCAAGAGCTTTATTTTCTGCCCATTCATGTACCTGACCATATTCCTGTCCCATAAACAAAAGTTTTTTACCCGGGTGTGTCATAAAAAAGCCATACGCTGCACGCAGATTTGCGAACTTTTTATCCTCGGTTCCAGGCATCTTCTCCAACAGCGATCCTTTCTGGTGTACCACTTCATCATGGGATAAGCTCAACATGAACCGTTCACTGTAAGCATAAACCATACTGAATGTCAGTTCGTTATGGTGTGCACCACGAAAATACGGATCATTACTCATATAGCCGACGAAATCATTCATCCATCCCATATTCCATTTGTAATCAAATCCCAGACCATCTTCCGTGTCCACACTTCCTGTCACTCTCGGCCATGCTGTGGACTCTTCTGCTATCAGAAGAGCATCCGGATGTTTCCTTTTAAAGATAGAATTCAGATGTTTTAACAATTCCACAGCATCCAGATTTTCATTGCCGCCGTAGATGTTTGCAATCCATTCCCCATCGTTCTTTCCATAGTCCAGATACAACATGGAAGCCACTGCATCAAAGCGGATACCGTCTGCATGGAATTTTTCTGTCCAGAACAGTGCGTTGGCAATCAGGAAGTTTTTCACCTGCGGTCTTCCATAATTGTAGATCAGTGTGCCCCAGTGTGGATGATACCCCTGTCTCGGATCGAGATGCTCATACAGACAGGTTCCGTCAAAGTTGGCAAGTCCGAAGGTATCCCGTGGGAAATGCGCCGGTACCCAGTCCAGAATCACACCGATACCCGCCTGATGGAGCGTATCCACAAAATACATAAAATCTTCCGGTGAGCCGTAGCGGCTGGTCGGTGCATAATAGCCGGTCACCTGATAGCCCCAGGAGGCATCAAACGGATGTTCCATCACCGGCATCAGTTCCACATGTGTATATCCCATCTCTTTGACATAAGCCACGATCATCGGTGCAAGTTCCCGGTAATTATAGAATTCTCTTCCGTCTTCCGGTTTTTTCCAGGATGCCAGATGCATCTCATAGACGAACATCGGGGCATCCTCTGTCTGAATCTTTTTTCGTTCCTTCATCCATGTCTGATCTTTCCAGACATACTGTGTAAGATCTGCCACCACCGAAGCAGTTGCCGGGCGAAGTTCTGCCTGGTTTGCATAAGGATCGGCTTTCAGGTAAGTCAGACCGTCTTTTAATTTCAGTTCATACTTATACAGAGACCCTACCGGAATCTGTGGGATAAACAGCTCATAGATTCCCGATACCGAAAGGCGCTGCATCTGGTATACTCTGCCATCCCAGTGGTTAAAATCTCCAACCACACTGACACGGGCCGCATTCGGTGCCCAGACTGCAAAATACACACCATCCACACCATTGACAGTCATCGGATGTGCACCAAGTTTTTCGTAAATATCGTAGCATATACCATTGATAAACTTCTGTTCCTCTTCCAGTGTGATCTGACAGGGAAACGCATATGCATCATAGCATTCGATCTGCTCTCCCTCCTGCTCCACCAGATAGGTATACTCCGGAATCTTTCTCCCGCTCAGTAATACAGCAAAATATCCTGCATCGTCCTCTTTACTCATCGGATACTCTCTGCCGTCTTTTGTCATTTTCACCGTTACTTTGTCCGCCCCCGGAAAAAAGCACTGTATTAGCACTCCGTCACCGGTTACATGTGGTCCGAGGATCTCTCTCGGCGCATATTCTTCAGAATATACAACTGCCTCAATTTCCGGCCAATCCATCAATTCATATAATTTGTCAGACATAAACCCCTACCTCCTGCGATTTCGTAACCGTTCAGTACCTTCACAGTTACAATTTTTCATATATTAAATCTATCCTTTCAAGCGGTTGAAACAGATGGCCTAAAACATAATAAAAGTCCCCCAACGCATCTTTGAATTCTCTGCGTTTCCAATATCTACAATCGCTCTCCCACGTGTTATATGTAAATCCGTTGTTTTGTGGAAGAATAACAATTATCTTGGATTGTTTGCTACTTGCAATCATTTTTGACAAACTTATAAGATCACCAATCGTATCAATTGTACCCAGAGTACGCTCCCGTGTTACCCACATATTATCATCTTGTAAGCTTATTATATTTATTTCAAATGAATCTAACGCTTCAGCATCATGAATTTTATTCAGCCTAATGCCTTCTCCTCGTAATTTTTCTTCGTTTCCACTATATGTTAATATTTGTATCATTCAACATTTCCTCCCATACCTAAAACCTACTTCCATAATACTCCATATTTCGGTAATAGACAACGAAAAGACAGCCCAGTTTACACCAGGCTGTCCTCTCAGGTTTTAGTTATAAGGAAGTCAATTCATCATGCCATCGAAGAAGTTTTCTTCTTTGTCTAGTATAATAATACCACACCTAAATTATAAATGTTATAAATCTTTCATGGCTATTCTTATGATCTGAGATACCCGCGCCTGCGTATATCCGACAACCTCCCCGACTTCCTGCTGGCTCATTCCTTCCAGGTACACCAGCTCCAGGATCTGTCTGCTGAGTCCTTCCGGCATTTTCATGATGATCCGTTCTGCTTCTTCCATATCAGCTAACAAAGCTTTATGCCGTTTCTCTTTCTTCCGGATCCGATCTTTAATCTCAGAAGCTTTCTTCGGCTCCTGCATCCGCACCGTCACATGCTGTTCGATGTATGGAAAGTCATCAGATGACTTGCTCACCTTACCAGATACATCCGGAACATCCTCCAACTGCGCATACAATCTTTCCAATGTCCGCTCCAAGCTCAGCAGCTCTCTTCTATTCGCTCGGTACCTTTTCAGACATTCCTTGTCCATCCGCATCACTCCCCTTACCGTATTTCCGTCTGATATACTCTGACACACTCACACTCTGATATGCCGGTTTCCGGAAGTCTGCCAGAGCTTTCTCATCTGTCTTGGCTTCCAGACCGTCATAATGCTTCTTCTGATCTATCTTCTGTTCTTTTTTTGTCTCTCTTCTTCCGCATCTACCACCACCCGCTTTCTTCGGTCTTGTAATCCGCATGAATGAATATCACCGGTCTGGTTCCGTCCGAACCATCGTTGATGATCTCCAGTTCTCCGATGTAATTAAAATCCTCTGCCGTATCAAGATATACTGTCAGGCTGACTTCGCCGCCCAGCACCTCATCTACTCGTTGTGATACCGCCTGTTTA
>ENA-ORNZ01002736-ORNZ01002736.1-human-gut-metagenome-genome-assembly--contig:-NODE-2736-length-10249-cov-66.528939_pt1 | contig 10249 bp, 10 predicted proteins | sample MGYA00242124_ERZ509040 | MGnify/ENA primary metagenome ERZ509040 (study PRJEB26280, sample SAMEA2338733) | human gut metagenome | biome: human gut; feature: human-associated habitat; material: faeces... | reverse complement strand
CGCACCACATAGCAGAACTTTAAAAGTGCTCATCATTGGAAAACGTTCTTCGGGGCGAAAACTCTCAAGGATCTTACCGCTGTTGAGATCCAGTTCGATGTAACCCACTCGTGCACCCAACTGATCTTCAGCATCTTTTACTTTCACCAGCGTTTCTGGGTGAGCAAAAACAGGAAGGCAAAATGCCGCAAAAAAGGGAATAAGGGCGACACGGAAATGTTGAATACTCATACTCTTCCTTTTTCAATATTATTGAAGCATTTATCAGGGTTATTGTCTCATGAGCGGATACATATTTGAATGTATTTAGAAAAATAAACAAATAGGGGTTCCGCGCACATTTCCCCGAAAAGTGCCACCTGACGTCTAAGAAACCATTATTATCATGACATTAACCTATAAAAATAGGCGTATCACGAGGCCCTTTCGTCTTCAAGAATTTTATAAACCGTGGAGCGGGCAATACTGAGCTGATGAGCAATTTCCGTTGCACCAGTGCCCTTCTGATGAAGCGTCAGCACGACGTTCCTGTCCACGGTACGCCTGCGGCCAAATTTGATTCCTTTCAGCTTTGCTTCCTGTCGGCCCTCATTCGTGCGCTCTAGGATCCTCCGGCGTTCAGCCTGTGCCACAGCCGACAGGATGGTGACCACCATTTGCCCCATATCACCGTCGGTACTGATCCCGTCATCAATGAACCGGACTGCCACGCCCTGAGCGTCAAATTCCTTTATCAGTTGGATCATATCGGCAGTGTCGCGGCCAAGACGGTCGAGCTTCTTAACCAGAATGACATCACCTTCCTCCACCTTCATCCTCAGCAAATCCAGCCCTTCCCGATCTGTTGAACTGCCGGATGCCTTATCGGTAAATATACGGTTTGCTTTCACACCTGCGTCTTTGAGTGCTCTGACCTGAAGATCAAGAGACTGCTGACTGGTTGAGACCCGAGCGTAACCAAAAAGTCGCATAAAAATGTACCTTAAATCGAATATCGGACAACTCATGTCTATTATTACAAATTTACGATTTAATAGACATATTAATGTAACAGTTTTACGATGTCCGATAATTTATAACATTTCGTACGGTTGCAAAAATGTTACTAAATGCCCGTCAGGCAGGGAGGCCGATATGCCCGTTGACTTTCTGACCACTGAGCAGACTGAAAGCTATGGCAGATTCACCGGTGAACCGGATGAGCTTCAGCTGGCACGATATTTTCACCTTGATGAAGCAGACAAGGAATTTATCGGAAAAAGCAGAGGTGATCACAACCGTCTGGGCATTGCCCTGCAAATTGGATGTGTCCGTTTTCTGGGCACCTTCCTCACCGATATGAATCATATTCCTTCCGGCGTCCGGCATTTTACCGCCAGACAGCTCGGGATTCGTGATATCACCGTTCTTGCAGAATACGGTCAGAGGGAAAATACCCGCCGTGAGCATGCAGCGCTGATACGTCAGCACTATCAGTATCGTGAATTTGCCTGGCCCTGGACATTTCGCCTTACCCGTCTTTTATATACCCGGAGCTGGATAAGCAACGAACGTCCTGGCCTGCTTTTCGATCTGGCGACAGGGTGGCTTATGCAACATCGTATTATTCTCCCCGGAGCCACTACGCTGACCCGGTTGATTTCAGAGGTAAGGGAAAAGGCGACGTTGCGCCTGTGGAACAAACTGGCACTGATACCGTCAGCCGAACAGCGTTCACAGCTGGAGATGCTGCTGGGGCCAACTGATTGCAGCCGCCTGTCTTTACTGGAATCACTGAAAAAGGGCCCTGTGACCATCAGTGGTCCGGCGTTTAATGAAGCAATTGAACGCTGGAAAACTCTGAACGATTTTGGCCTGCATGCTGAAAACCTGAGTACACTCCCGGCTGTGCGCCTGAAAAATCTCGCACGTTATGCTGGTATGACTTCGGTGTTCAATATTGCCAGGATGTCACCGCAGAAAAGGATGGCGGTTCTGGTTGCCTTTGTCCTTGCATGGGAAACGCTGGCGCTGGATGATGCATTGGACGTTCTGGACGCCATGCTGGCCGTTATCATCCGTGACGCCAGAAAGATTGGGCAGAAAAAACGGCTCCGCTCGCTGAAGGATCTGGATAAATCTGCATTGGCGCTCGCCAGCGCATGTTCGTACCTGCTGAAAGAAGAAACACCGGACGAATCGATTCGTGCTGAGGTGTTCAGCTACATCCCAAGGCAAAAGCTGGCTGAAATCATCACGCTTGTCCGTGAAATTGCCCGGCCCTCAGACGATAATTTTCATGAAGAAATGGTGGAGCAGTACGGGCGCGTTCGTCGTTTCCTGCCCCATCTGCTGAATACCGTTAAATTTTCATCCGCACCTGCCGGGGTTACCACTCTGAATGCCTGTGACTACCTCAGCCGGGAGTTCAGCTCACGGCGGCAGTTTTTTGACGACGCACCAACGGAAATTATCAGTCGGTCATGGAAACGGCTGGTGATTAACAAGGAAAAACATATCACCCGCAGGGGATACACGCTCTGCTTTCTCAGTAAACTGCAGGATAGTCTGAGGCGGAGGGATGTCTACGTTACCGGCAGTAACCGGTGGGGAGATCCTCGTGCAAGATTACTACAGGGTGCTGACTGGCAGGCAAACCGGATTAAGGTTTATCGTTCTTTGGGGCACCCGACAGACCCGCAGGAAGCAATAAAATCTCTGGGTCATCAGCTTGATAGTCGTTACAGACAGGTTGCTGCACGTCTTTGCGAAAATGAGGCTGTCGAACTCGATGTTTCTGGCCCGAAGCCCCGGTTGACAATTTCTCCCCTCGCCAGTCTTGATGAGCCGGACAGTCTGAAACGACTGAGCAAAATGATCAGTGATCTACTCCCTCCGGTGGATTTAACGGAGTTGCTGCTCGAAATTAACGCCCATACCGGATTTGCTGATGAGTTTTTCCATGCTAGTGAAGCCAGTGCCAGAGTTGATGATCTGCCCGTCAGCATCAGCGCCGTGCTGATGGCTGAAGCCTGCAATATCGGTCTGGAACCACTGATCAGATCAAATGTTCCTGCACTGACCCGACACCGGCTGAACTGGACAAAAGCGAACTATCTGCGGGCTGAAACTATCACCAGCGCTAATGCCAGACTGGTTGATTTTCAGGCAACGCTGCCACTGGCACAGATATGGGGTGGAGGAGAAGTGGCATCTGCAGATGGAATGCGCTTTGTTACGCCAGTCAGAACAATCAATGCCGGACCGAACCGCAAATACTTTGGTAATAACAGAGGGATCACCTGGTACAACTTTGTGTCCGATCAGTATTCCGGCTTTCATGGCATCGTTATACCGGGGACGCTGAGGGACTCTATCTTTGTGCTGGAAGGTCTTCTGGAACAGGAGACCGGGCTGAATCCAACCGAAATTATGACCGATACAGCAGGTGCCAGCGAACTTGTCTTTGGCCTTTTCTGGCTGCTGGGATACCAGTTTTCTCCACGCCTGGCTGATGCCGGTGCTTCGGTTTTCTGGCGAATGGACCATGATGCCGACTATGGCGTGCTGAATGATATTGCCAGAGGGCAATCAGATCCCCGAAAAATAGTCCTTCAGTGGGACGAAATGATCCGGACCGCTGGCTCCCTGAAGCTGGGCAAAGTACAGGCTTCAGTGCTGGTCCGTTCATTGCTGAAAAGTGAACGTCCTTCCGGACTGACTCAGGCAATCATTGAAGTGGGGCGCATCAACAAAACGCTGTATCTGCTTAATTATATTGATGATGAAGATTACCGCCGGCGCATTCTGACCCAGCTTAATCGGGGAGAAAGTCGCCATGCCGTTGCCAGAGCCATCTGTCACGGTCAAAAAGGTGAGATAAGAAAACGATATACCGACGGTCAGGAAGATCAACTGGGCGCACTGGGGCTGGTCACTAACGCCGTCGTGTTATGGAACACTATTTATATGCAGGCAGCCCTGGATCATCTCCGGGCGCAGGGTGAAACACTGAATGATGAAGATATCGCACGCCTCTCCCCGCTTTGCCACGGACATATCAATATGCTCGGCCATTATTCCTTCACGCTGGCAGAACTGGTGACCAAAGGACATCTGAGACCATTAAAAGAGGCGTCAGAGGCAGAAAACGTTGCTTAACGTGAGTTTTCGTTCCACTGAGCGTCAGACCCCGTTTACATCATGGAACGGAGGTGCTCCTGTGACCTTTGAGCAGAAAAAAGCTCGGGCCATTGCCCTGATGGACAGCAAAAAGATGTGGCGGAGCAATTATGCCCCTCCTCTTCTGCGTATTCTCTGGCGGCTGGGTATCCGGCTTCCGCCATTACCCTTTATGCCGTTCTGGCAGGTCACGGTGCTGACGGGGGGCTTATGGGGCATTTCCTGGGGATGTGCAATGTGGTTTATCTACTGGGGGCCGTCAGGAATGGTGGCAGGTGAGGCCATTATTATAAGTATCACGGGGGGGGGGTTTTGTCCGGACTGTGCATGGCCTCTTTCCACTGGTGGCGCAGGAAAGTTAACCGGCTGCCACCATGGGATGATGTGTAAACCGTGCACAGGCGTGTTCTTACGGAGCGGCACTTTCATTTATCTGTACGCGAACCTCCATTCCTGCATCGTGACAGGCCTGCAGCCACTGCGCCACTTCCAGCGGATCGCCCTCCCGGCGTACCACCCTGCCTTCTTTATTCCATAACTGCAGACAGGTGCTGCCGTCTAGACGCACCACAAAATCCCCACGGCAGGCCTGATACGTTATGCCGTTCAGTTGCACCGCCAGATCAGTGGCAGAAGTGCCATCTGCGGGCAGACCTGCTGCCGGGACCAGCGGCAGTACGACGACTTCTGCCGCACGCTGTTCTGCCCGGAGGCGGTCCTGTTCTGCCAGCAGCAGAGGCTGTGCCACGGCCCGGCCGGCGTCCGTCAGCTCTACTGCCAGCTGCAGGTTCGGAGCGCGCAGGGTACGCAGCCAGCCGGCATCCTCCAGACGACGGCAGGAGGCGCGCAGGTTTGGCCCGTAGACCGGGGCTTCCCCGCTTCGCTCCAGCACCCGTTCTATGTCCCGCGTCAGCACGGGTCCTGGCCGTTTTTCATCAAGGGCAGCCAGCACAATCAGCACTCTCCGCTGCAGTGGCGACGGTCGGCGGCTCTGGGTCATTACCTGTCATCCTCCGGCCAGATGAGGTTTCTGAGGCGCTGAAAGTCGGCGTCAATGAGCTCCTGTCTCTTTATGGCATTCATTGAGGCATAGCCATTTATGGCCAGTTCATGCCAGAAGATCAGCACGGCTCCGGCTTTGGCTGACTCGCAGAGATAAATCGCGCCCTGGCTGTCCAGATTGCATTCCCGGATGCGTCGTTCCGCAAACCGGGTCAGTTGTTCATAGCTGAGTGAAAACGTCATTTCCTGATCCATCCTGCACGCTCCATCTGATAATATTCTGACAGGTAATAATCATATCCTGAATGATTTGTGTGCTCCTGATTTCTGATAATATCAGATATGGTTTTATCATCAATGATGAAAATCATATCTGATATGATTTTATGTGTATTTTTTATTATCATATCATTTGCGTCTTTTCTGCCGCGCAGATCCGGTTTCCGGCGGTTCCGGAGATTTAAATTCCATCGGTACTGACAGGGCGTTAAACACAGGTATTATCGAACGGTTCTGTTTTCTAATGCTAAGCTGCAAACCAGCTGCCCATGCCGTCAATACAGATGCACCGATGCGCTTGCGTGGCTTTTCAGGGAGATAAAGTTATGGCCGATCCATTCAATCTGCAGACCGATGTGGTCAGGCAGCATACGGTTCCCCGTTTTTTACTGAAGCATTTCAGTACGCCGGGAAAGGGTAAGCGGCAGCGCTTATACGCCTTTGACAAGGCTGCCGGGCGCGCCTATGCCACCACGCCGGATGACGCGACCGTCCGCAACACGTTCTACAACCTCGATAATCACCCGGACCGTCTGAGTCTTGAACCACTGCTGGGGATTTACGAGCACCACGCGGCACCGGTAATTGCAGCCCTGCTGGCGCACAGGGATATTCGCAGGCTGACAGATGATGAACGCTACAGGCTGGCCGTGTTTGTTGCCGTGCAGCGCGCACGAACCTTCGGTGAACTGGAGCGTATCTCAGGCATGATTTCGGTGCTTACCGATAAGATGGAGGCCATCGGCTCGACTAAAGAGCAGGCCATGGAAACCCTGGGCCTGTCGTCCGGGGGCGATACCAAGGATATTTTTCTGCGGCAGCTCGTCCAGCAGGTGTCACATATTGATCTCCTGCTGAAAAAGGACTGGTACCTTCTGGAAACCAGGCCAGAACGTCCGTTTTACGTATCAGACAATCCCGTAGTGCTTAAGAACAGCAATGACTTCGGTCCGTACGGTAATCTTGGTCTGGCCGTTCGCGGGATACAGATTTACCTCCCCCTGTCATCGACGCTGATGCTGGCCATGTATTGCCCCTCCATCCGTGAACAGATGGTTCGTCAAAAGCAGCATCTTCAACATCTGCTCGCCAGGGCGCCGCATCTTATCCCCCGTCACATTCGGCCTTTTGAAAGACTGGAACATATCCGGAGGTATACGGACTATCTTCTTATGCCGCTTACCCCGGAGCATGTCACGCATTACAATTCCCTGCAGGTGGAGTTCGCGGAGCAGTACGTGTTCTGCGGTGAAAAGGATTTCTCTCTGGTTGAGAGAATGCTGGCCGATAGTGAACGCTACCGGACTGGCCCGCGGTTTACGTTTTAGTCCGAATTCCGGCCTCACCTGTGCCGGAAAATGACGGCGGGAGCCCCTGTTGTACAGAGGAGTTTTGCCGTGTTGCACCCACGCGAAAGCGGCAGTGGTCACAGGGACCACCGCCGTAAGGAGATGGTGAGTATCTGTTGACATTCACCATCAGTTCGTGTAGCGTTGCGGCTACTTACTTTAGCAGAGTAAATCTTCGGCAAGTGGCGGTAACCACTTTACCGATACCCCAGAGTAGTCCGCGCTTTACTGGCGTGACCCATAGTGCCGAAACCGCAAATTTCGACACTATAAAGGCCTTCAGCCAGGGCACTACAAACCAGACCACCGCAGCACAGAGACCCACATAGGCCATAAGAAGCAAAATACAGAGACAGGCGCTCCAGTATTGCTTCTGGCAAATATGGTCCCTGGTTCCGATAACCAGGCGTTTAACGGTGGAGAAAATCGTCCAAATAAAATGGATTTCAGTCTGGAATGGGAATAGAACCGTTCCCTCGGTGTCTAACAAGTTTTTCATAGAACCCTCCCGGGTAAGTATTTACAAAAGTAACTGTCTTGATTTTGGTCATCTCAATAACCTCGTTTTTAAGTCAAAAGGCACCCGGCGCCTCACACACGTGAACGCTGTTAATGCCGTACAGAATGTTTTATCTTTCAGCTCTGTTATGATGTGTTCATTCGCATCCTCCTGTTTGTCATACCGATTTTAAGCTCGTTCCGGGGGCTCCCCGGAAAAAAATCCAAAAAAATCCGGGCCTGAATGGTGATAACCAGTCTGGCGGGAAATAAACGGATCTTGTTGGGGTGGAGCGGGACGGAACAATACTATGAGAGTAATGTTAACAGAAATCACCGCCTTTGTCAAGGCGCACTTATCCATTAAAGCAACTATAGCATAGTAATACTAATGTCCATTTAGCAAAAAGTGCTATCCGTCGTTCTGCTGTATGTCTATTTTCCTTCACCTCCGGGCAACCTGGCGAATACATTTTTACTTTTTTTGCCCCCTGCCCCCTCAGAGTACCGAGACGAAGAGATGTGTGGCCACGCCCTGCCGGCGTCCGGTAAACGGCCCCTGCGCCGTACCCGCTGACAGCCGGCATTTTCGCCCGGAACGGGTGAACGCTGACTTGAGCGATTTGGAGGCCTCCCGCAGCGCATCCTCAAGACCGGTGTTCAGACAGAGCCTCACCACCGCCCCTGAAGGGAGACGGGCAATCTCCGCGAAACTCTCTCCGCCGGTAACATAGCGGCTCTGTCGTCCTTTCATTGCATCCTCCTGATGATGCAGTTGTGCCCGCAGATCCGGGTCCGTTACAGCAGGTTTTCTTCCACCACGTTGATCAGCGCCTGAGCGACATCCCCGAGCGGGGTGGGATTGTGATCTTCTTCCACACCGTTGGTGTAAAGGTGAAGCTCACACACCCCGTCCACAAAACGGAAGGCCTTGTCCCACCTGTCGGGTTCGGCGCTGATCAGGGCGCTGTAGCCCGGATCGGCGGTAAAGAGGCGGTATTCAAGCTCCGGGAACGGGATGTTCCACATCTGGGTGGCGTAATTTTCCGGGAGGCTCAGTGTAACGCGCCATGCGCCGCGGGCGTAATTTTCCGGGCGGTAGATACGCACCGTGATGCCATCCCGCGTCCAGCTGTCGCCGGTGAGGGCAGGCAGTTTTTTCAGGGCGCGGATGGCCTCGATATCTTGGTAAAAGCGGTGTTTTTTTTCCCTCAGTTGCGAGTAGAAGATATTTTTCCAGGCCTGGTCGATGGTTTCCCTGTCCCGGCCGGCGATCTCGGCAAACAGGGAGAAGGTCAGGGAGATCCCGCGCGGGATATTTTTCCACCCCTTAAGCACCTGGTCGGCACGGACCTGCAGGAAGGGGGTGTTGTTCAGTACCAACCGGCGGAGCTCCTCTTCCGTCGAGATCCCCAGCAGCTTCTGGTATTCCTGATTCCAGCGGGTGATAAAATGGCTCTGGTAGCGCTGCTCCATGACCTTAGCGTCCAGATAACTGGCCAGCTCCTCATCCAGGGAGGCGATGAGCGGGTTCTTCAGGGCAAAGCTGTCGATGACGTCGCGGAAGCTGTCTTCCAGGAACTCACGCAGAAACGTCGCCTTTGGCTTACGGGCGTGGCTTGCCAGGTCGGTGATCACCCGGTCGGTGTCAGCGGGGATGTTCCGCAGGGTATACGTTACGCTCTCTCCACCGTCGTTTGTCATGTCATGTTCTTTTTCACTCATCCCGCGTACCTTTTCATGTGAGGGGGCATTGCTGCAATACTTATACTCTATCCTGGTTTTGAGTGTCTTTAAATACTGCGAAGCATACGTTTTTATAATTCGTATGCTTCGCTGTCTGTTTTCTGTTCACTTCCTTTTCTGAGATCCGAAAACCCCAGGTTACGGATCTTCCTCCCCCTCCGCACAGCGCCACACCCTGTAAGCACAACATGTAGTGCTGAATTCAGCTGCTCTTGACACTATATGTTGTGTCATCTCCCTGACCTGTGATGCGCCGCGCAGGGGCGGAAAACAGCGATATGATTATTTCCTCAGCGTGGTACACTTCCGGAAAGTTGTGATATTCCGGAAAGTCGGATCTGACGGAAACGGCTCTCCGGTAATTTAACGGCGTGGTTATATGGATGCTTGTTATCATGGTGATGATGATAACGGCATGATGTTATCAGACGGCGTGACGGTAAGGGCAGTGATGATGGATGACGTTATCGCATGACCGTCCCTGCCCGGAAAAGAAAAAAGGAGTCACCCATGTTTTTTATTGAGAATGAAGGTCAGGCTGTCGCCGGAACGGATTACTGGCAGTCTGTACAGGCGCAGGCCGGATATGTCTACCTCAGCTGGAATGCCGGCGCAGCCAGGCTGCTTGTCCCGGATGCGGCAAAACATTTACTCAGGGAGATGCGGGGGGCTGAGTACGTCATCATCAGTAAGGGAACGCTGCATGGCCGCGATGCGCTGGAACTGGTATTTGAAGACGGCAGCGATGCGCCGTTTGTGATCCACATGCTGAGTGAGCAGTGCGATCGCCTGCTCCCCGAAAACAACCAGGGCGGGGGTTTTGTTGTCACCGTCTGGACGCGTGGCGGTAACCAGCTCCGTTATCCGGGAAAGTACCGTGTTGTGGAAAACCTGCCCGACGTTTCCCCGTGGAGTGAACACTGATATGCAGCACCTGCCGGCACCGATACACCATGCCCGGGATGCCGCTCAGCTTCCTGTTGCCATCGATTATCCGGCAGCGCTGGCACTCCGCCAGATGTCGATGGTTCATGATGAACTGCCAAAATACCTGCTGGCCCCTGAAGTGAGCGCCCTGCTCCATTACGTCCCGGATCTGCGCCGCAAGATGCTGCTGGCCACACTGTGGAACACCGGTGCACGCATTAATGAAGCACTGGCGCTGACGCGGGGGGATTTTTCGCTCACGCCTCCGTATCCGTTTGTGCAGCTTG
>ENA-ORNZ01002731-ORNZ01002731.1-human-gut-metagenome-genome-assembly--contig:-NODE-2731-length-10278-cov-2.755258_pt1 | contig 10278 bp, 8 predicted proteins | sample MGYA00242124_ERZ509040 | MGnify/ENA primary metagenome ERZ509040 (study PRJEB26280, sample SAMEA2338733) | human gut metagenome | biome: human gut; feature: human-associated habitat; material: faeces... | reverse complement strand
CAAATTTGTTGCTCGCCACTTATAGAAGTGGAAGTCTTCTCCGACTAAGATAAAAAGACAGAGCCGCCGTGACAATGATAACGTCACATGCTCTGTCTTTCTTCTTTCAGTGCTTTAGAAAAGTGCTGTCATTTTCTTTCTGTATGCCTGCCAAAAACCTTATTCGCTTTCTCAGGATTTTCTCTTGATTGTCTGCTGTTTCTTGGCAAATCCTTTAAATTTATTTCCGGATGCACTTCCTGCTTTCTTTCCGATCAGTTCGATTCCACGATACAGTTTCTTATTCTTGTTTTTGGAAGTGTTGATGATCGTATTTCCATTGATCCTGCTGCCCTTGCTGGAAATAACGCGGACTACTGTTCCGCCTGATTTACCGCTTGCTTTTTTCGGCACCTGCATATTGATCACGTTATTGTTTACGTGGATTTTTCCGGTTCCATTTAACCAGATGCCGTAGGAAGCATTCTTCAGGGTGATCTCATTGCCATAAACCTGCACACCGTATACACGGTAATCACCTTTCGGAATCTTGCCTTTTTTCTTTGAACGATACTCACCAAGAAGCTGGATGCCGTAGTTTACGTTTTTATATTTCTTGTCTGTGATCTCGATCTTGTTGTTTGCAATCACGGATTTGCTGGAAATCTTCGGTGTCTTACTCTTGTTTCCTTTTTCTGACGGATACAGTGTGATCGCCATGTCACGGAAAATAATACCGGAAGCACAGTCTGTGATTTCGTTATTTTTGATGCTGCTGTTGATATAGTTTGTCGCAATGATCGCATAACCCGGAATGTTGATAAATTTATTGTTTTCGATCCTGATGTTGCTGTGATAACATCCTACGATCGCCGCATGGGTTCCGACGCCACGCTGTACGTTTTTAAATGTACAGTTCGTGATCGTGATATTGCGGTTTGGTGTCTCATCGTATTTGCCGTAAGATGCAAAATGGTCTTTCTGCAGTGTCTCAATCTGGATCGCTTCGTTGTTGCTGTCTGCTTTTCCATGATAATCTGAGAATACGCAGTTGTTGATCGTTACATTCTGAGCTGCCGCAAACTCGATACTGTGAGAACTGTAGGTATTTGTCAGTGTCATGTTTTCGATCGTCACATCGCTTGCATGTGCAAATCGCAGAATGGTGGATTTATAACTGTGCTGTGCACCCTGACCATCGATAGTACCGCCATGGAAAGTGATGTTTTTAAAGCCGGTATAACCGGAAATATTTTTTACATCTTCACCACGTCCCAAACGGAACATTGCAGAATTCGAAGTACGCACCAGCGTTACGCCTTCCATATCGATGTAGGTGTTGCTGTATACATTAAAGCAGCTGCCGGCTTTGTAAGTACCTGCCGGGATTTTGATACGGTAGATCGTGTTTTTGTCTTCACTGTCGCGAGCTACATCCAGTGCCTTCTGAAATGCTTTCTCAAAGTCATATTTGCTGTCCAGTTCTACATCCTGATAGGATGCAGCATGAACTTCCAGTGCCGGAAAGAGCGGCATCTGTGGCTGTGCACCCACAAAGGTAAGAGATGCTGCAAATGCGGCTCCAAAAAGCATTGCCTTTAAATTACGTGATTTCATTTTTTCAATTCCTCCTCTGTCTCTCTGTATTTCTGCACAAAAATTCATCGATATTTCTGTACTTTTTATGTGTTTTAAATTATAAATCTTCTTGATAAAGAAATCAACCTTATTTGCCGACAATTAATGATAAATATCCCCACTCCCATACCAGTTCATCAAAACTGTTTTCCAGATATTCATAAATATCGTCTTCTTCGTATCCTGTCATTCGTGTGATCAGCACCAGATAATCCCGCAGTGTTTCGTATGCAAGATCCCGGCATCCGTCCTGCATCCATTTCAGGAAAAGACTGTGCCGGATCATAGTATATTCCATTGCGATCCACTGCATCTGAATGACCATGCTCTCCAAATCACCGTCCGGCATCAGAAGATCCGAAAACAGTTCATTTTCCATAAAAACAGCCAGGAGTTTTCGGTATTTTTTCCATTGCTTTGCAAAGTCCTGTCCTTTCTGCTCCATTTCATCGGCATCATACGTTTCGGAAAGCTGCTCTGCCAGAGGCAGGATCTGCGTCAGATAATCCTGATACAGACCTTCTTTTTGATAATTGACAGCCAGATCCTGCAAAAGCTCATTGCATTCATCCATGGTATCCAGAAACGGCAGATCAATCGCAAGGATCGCCGTTTTCAGTTCTTTCACGGCTTCTCTGGAGAAATAGTTCTCGATCCTTTCTTCTGACAGCGGATCTTCCTGCTCTGCCTGATATAATTCCAGCAGAATATAAAAACTCTCCAGCAGCGTTTCTTCGATGCTCTGTTCTTTGTTTCGGAACATTTCCATCATCTTTTCACGGATCATCGTCCGCAGATTTCTGCCGTTTTCCGGCGCCTCCGGAAAAACCACGTTCTCTTCCTCTGCCCAGAGATCGATCACCGCCGGGCAGCATGGCATCAGAACTTCTTCTTCATGCGTTTCAAATCTGTGCACTTCTCTTGGGAAAACGGTACAGGTTTCCGACAGAATCGAATCCCCATAAGCCGATACCAGTCTGCAGAGTCGGTTTTCAGAAAGAAACGGACATTTATGCTCTTCATCCAGTCGGATCACTCTGCCTCCGTCCTTTTTGGTTGTATAGGCACTGAGATTTTTCCGCTGCACCTTCACTTCCTGCGGCGGATATTTCTTTTTCCATTTTCGGTTGGTCTCGTTGTCCACTGCAATCTTCCACTCCTGACAGCAGGTGAAAGTACACTTGTCTGCAATGCAGGTGAATCTATCATAATAATTCGGTTTTATGCGTTCCATCATTTCTCGCTTTCTATTATTCCACTTGGCGATTGAATCCGCCACTGATACAAGCTTGTTGCTCGCCGCCTGCAAAAGCAGGCGTCATCTCACATCTGATATTTAAATATGTTTCAAAATCCAGTTTTTTACATCCAGGTAAACATTCTCTCTGTCCAGTTCATTGAGGATCTCGTGCCGGTCATCCTCATATAACTTCAGTTCCAGATCACGGATTCCACATTTTCGGTATTCTTCAAATACTTTTTCCACACCTTTTCCGTAATTGCCCACCGGATCTTCCTCGCCGGCGATCATATAGACTGGCAGATTTTTCGGTATTTTCTCGATATTTTCCTTCTTCTGAATAAATCCAAGGACATCAAACAGCGTCTGATAGCCATTGACCGTAAACAGAAATGTGCAGTATTTATCCCGGTTATAGGCATCCACCATTTCCGTATTTTTTGTCAGCCAGTCGTTTGCTGTCCGCTTATCTGCGATGCGTTTGTTGTAACTGCCAAAGGCCAGCTTCTGCAAAAACTTCGAGCGGTGACGTTCTCCTTTTACTTTACTGATCACACCCGCACAGAGTTTTCCGGCCGTCAAAACTGCCCCCGGCGTGTAACCGGTCCCGCAGATAATTGCCCCGGTCAGTTCCTCGCCATAGGTCATCAGATAGCGTCTCGCCATAAACGATCCCATGCTGTGCCCAAACAGAAAATACGGCACATCCGCTCCATACTGTTCCTTCGCATAACGTGTGACTTCGTGAAGATCTTCGATCACCGCCGCACTTTTTTCTTCACCGAAATATCCGAGATCCTCATCCTTTTCTGCTGTCAGCCCGTGTCCCTTGTGGTCATTCCCGATCACCAGGATTCCTGCCTGATTGAGGTAATTCGCAAAATGACTGTACCTTTTGATGTATTCGATCATGCCATGCGAAATCTGCATGATCGCTTTTCTCTCTCCTGATGGTTCCCAGACTGCAATATGCAGTCTGCTGCTGCCTGATGAAATATATCGTTCCTGCATGAGATTCCTCACTTTCCTTTTTCGTTTATTATACTGTATTTTGCCTTCTGCAAATCAAAAAAGAACGCTGCGACTGTTTTTGTCTGCTGCGTTCTTTTTTTACCGAAGCGATTCTTTTTTCACAATCTGATAACCCATTTTCAGATGTTTTTTGAGATCATCGCCGGATTCTAAAATTTCAACCAGCATCCTGGCTGCTTCCTGCCCCATCGTTTTGTGGTAGAAATGCACACTGCTGATCGCCGGTGACACCGCACTTCCTATCTCGGTGTCTCCAAACGCCACGATCTGAACCTGCTGCGGAACCTGGATATCATGCTCATGAAAATACCGCAGTGCTCCGACGGCGAGGCTGTCCGTTGCACAGAACAGAGAGTCCACTTCCGGATGTGTTTTCCATATTTTTGCAGCTTTCTCGTAACCGCCCTGCATAATTCCGTTTCATACATACAGGATCTGTCCATCCTGATGCCGGCATCTGCCATTGCATCCAGAAATCCGCTCTTTCGTGCTTTTCCTGCCGCTTTGTCTTTTGCCGGCTCTCCGATATAGGCGATGTGTCTGCCTTTTTTCGTCAGCATTTTTGCAGCATCATATGCCGCATGATAATCATCCTGAAAAACGCAGGAATATTGCCGGATCTCCTGTGCCGTCACCACGATCGGCACTTCGACTTCTTCCATCAGGTACAGATGTTCTCTGGAAAGCATCGTTCCCATGAAAATGATGCCGTCAACCTGATTTTTTTCGAAAATACGGAGGTATTTCAGCTCCGCCCTGGTGTTATTCCGCGTATCTGCCAGCAAAAGCTGATAACCTTTTACCGAAAGAACCTCACTGATCCCTGACACCATCTGGCTCACCGACCCGGACTCAATCTCCGGAATGATCACACCGACCAGCTTTGTCACTTTGCTTCTTAAATTTCTCGCCTGCTGTGACGGGCGATAGCCGGTCTCTTCTATCACTTTCCGGATTGCTGCCCTTTTTTCTTCGCTTACATATCCATCATTCAGATAGCGGGATACCGTCGCCCTGGAAACACCGGCCAGTTCTGCAATTTCATTGATATTCATAATGCCTCTGCCTCACGTGCGTTCAACCTGAACCTGTCTTACGCCTTTTTCTTAATGTCCATGTGGTTTCTGTCTCATTTTCTCTTCTTCTGCATGCAGATCCTCATTCAGGAAATCAATCAGAACGATCAGAAACGGCAGCAGAGTGATCCAGATTGCCTTCCCGGAATAAATATTGCAGGCAACCGTTCCAAACACCACACCTAATAAGAAATATACCACCATCATGCAATGTTTGCCCCATTTTTCTCGATGTTTTTTATCTTTTTTCCGAAAATGCTGGATTTCTTTTGCCAGTCCCACACCGACCTGGCGGATATGGTTTGTCGCAAAAGTTGTCGCCATCGGCGTTCCCTCTGCCTGACGAAACGTATTGTACTGCATAGAAGCAATAAAGTTGACCGCAACCTGTGAGATCTGCACCGGTGCGGATTCCGGTACAAGTCCAAGCACCAGAACGGTTGCCATTTCAACTGCAATCAGAAGAGTGTCCCAGCGGATTTTCAGATGATACTTGACTGGGTTCGGCAGCAGTTCTGAGATAAATGCACCTGCCATATACGCAGAAATCGGGAACAGGTAGTAGGCTGCCGTTTCCCATTCTGCCTGACCGATCGCCAGTCCAAGCAGCACCAGATTCCCTGTCTGAGCATTACAGAATACTTTCCCGCGTAACAAAAAGGTATACGCACCAAAAAATCCTGCGATCGCAATCAGGGTATAATACACTCGGTTTCTTTCACATTCCAGATAATTTTCTGTGTTTTCCAATTTTGCTCCTCCTTTGGGGAAGTGTTATAATAAGACGAATAGTTACATTCTATCTTATAAATCGTTTTCTTTCAACCGGAAACTGCGTTATTCTTGATTTTCACATGGTAAGCGTTATAATATCAGATGTCGGAATTGTGCAAAGTACTTCGCAGGCATCCTTTTCAGGAAGCAAAATTCTGAAATCAAAAATCTGAAACAATCTCTGTACAGAAGGGAGTCTTTCTTTATGAAAAAACTAATTGCAGATATGCACATGCACACCCTTGTCAGCGGACATGCATACGGAACGATACGCGAAATGGCTGCCACTGCAGGTGAAAAAAATCTGAAACTGATCGGGATCACAGAACACGCACCCGGCATTCCGGGAACGGTCGATCCTTTTTATTATCTGAATCTCACAGTCATCCCTCGCGTGCTTTCGAATGTACAGATCCTGCACGGATGTGAGATCAATGTTTTAAATGGCGGAAAATTGTCTCTGGAACAGAAATATATTGATTTTCTGGATTATGCAATCGTCGGAATCCACAAAGAGTGTTATACTGATGAAGGAAAAGAAAAGAACACCGACAACTTGATCGCATGTATGAAAAATGAGAAAGTACATTTTGTCTCTCACCCGGATGATGATCATACACCACTTGACTATGAACGTCTCGTTTCAGCTGCTAAACAGTACCGGGTCGCTCTGGAAGTCAACAACAGTTCGCTGGTCAAAAAAGACCGCCGTCTGAATTGCTATGAAAATTATCGGAAGATGCTGAAACTCTGTGAGCATCAACTTCCGATTATTATAAGCTCCGATGCCCATGATCCGAGCTGGGTAGGACGTTTTGATCTCGCCGTCAAACTTCTGGAAGAACTGCAGTTTGATGAGTCTTTGATCTTAACAAATGATATAGAAAAACTGAGAGCATTTATCGGCGTATAAGCTCTGATTATTTTTTGCCCGCAACAGCGGGCATTTTTTAAGAATGTTACTTTACGGTAATTTTACACGTTTTTTTCAGACTGCCGGCTTTTATCGTAATCGTCGCTTTTCCCTTTTTCTTTGCTTTTACAACACCTTTTCCATTTACAGATGCAACCTTTTTATCAGAGGATTTATATGTAAGTTTTGCCACATTCTTTGGCGTTGCCTTTGCTTTGATGCTCCATTTTTTGCCTTTTTTCAGGGTTTTCTTTTTCGGTACACCCGTAATCTTTTTTACTTGGACTTTGGCATCCCCGGTCACCTGGATTGTTCTGGACTCTTCGAAAACACCGCATTTTGCTGTAATTTTGGCTGTTCCTGCACTCACACCGGTAACTACACCTTTTTCATCTACAGCTGCCACTTTCGGATTGGAAGAACTCCACTCTACTGTGTCCTCAAAAGAGAGTTTGTGTGTGCGTGACTGATAGAACCCCGAGCCTCTGTAATTTGCATAAAATTTCGCCTGCACCGTTTTGGAAGAGGCCAGTTTCTCTTTAAAAGGCTCCATGTATGCCTTTACATCCTGGTTCTGAACCTGGATTTTCTGCACTTTATTCTTTACTGCTTTTGCCTGGCCTTCATCCAGTCCTGTTTCAAAACTGAACTCCCCGGATGTCGTATTTTTGAAATCTGCATCCGGGCAAATGAAGGTTGCAAGTCCAACATAAAGATTGTTCGGATTGATCATCGATGTATAATGGCCTGTCACCCCACCGGTCTGTTTTACCCAGTCCTGCTTTTCACCGTACCACTGATCGATTCCGGTGATCATATCATTGCTGTTATTCCATGCCAGAACTTCTCCCCAGCTCTTCACCCCATTTGGTGATGCCTGTGAAAAACACATCGTTCCATTTGGTCTTTGATGATCCATATACACAGATGCTTCTGCTGCCCGGACTCTTGCGATATATTCCAGATCAGAAGACCATTTGACCGGTACATAATCTGACATCGTAAGCTTTCGGTTGGGATCACGCGGATCCTGAACGCCCTGTTTGCACGCCTCTTTTCGGATCTCATTGATCCGTTTCAATGCCGCATCTGCACTTGCCAGATAGCTGCCTTTCAGTCCAACCAGAACACAGTTCTCCTCCACGGAATCCGTCTCTGCAAGCGTATGATCCTGAAGTGTTTCCACTGCCGGCATCTCCGAGATCTCCTGCTGCATCTCCGAAGCAAATGCAGGAACAGCTGCCGTTCCTGCCAGTACCGACACACTGAGTATTAATGCGATCCATTTCCTTTTCATCTCTTTCGTACCTCCTTGAGCTTTTTTGTTAAATATCTTTGTGAAACAGTGTACTGAAAACATTTGTTCTTTTTGCAATACCTGATATCTTTATTCGTTCCACAGAAAACAGAAAATTTTGTAAGAAGACCGGTAGGAACATTTTCCATATCCTGCCGGTCTTCTTATAATATCATATTCAACTATGCGATGATCTTATATCTTATTCTTCACCCAGATAATACTTTCCATAAGCATCTGCTGCTTTAATTGCTGCAAATACAGTTTCCGGCGTCACTTCAAAAGGCATATTGTGAAGTGTATCATTTTCCGCACAGGCGGTCTTTGCAACTTCCATCAGCTGCTCATCTGTCACATTGCCGGCACCAAGTTCTGCCAGGGTAACAGGCAGTCCGACTTCGATGCACCACAAAATGATATCTTCCAGTTCTTCTTCCGGAACGTTTTCCAGTACCAGCTGAGTAAGTGTTCCAAATGCAACTTTTTCTCCATGATACATATGGTGGCATTCTTCCAGTACTGTAAATCCATTGTGGATCGCATGTGCTCCCGCAAGTCCGGCACTTTCAAATCCGATACCGGAAAGGAGCGTGTTCGCTTCGATCACTTTTTCGACTGCCGGTGTACATACACCTGCTTCCAGTGCAATTTTGGCTTTTACGCCTTCTTCCATCAGCGTATCAAAGCAAAGTTTTGCAAGTGCCATCGCTGCTTCCGTTGTCTTTCCGCCTGCACAGGAAGTTGCACCGCTGCGTTTGCATGCTCTCGCCTCGAAGTAAGTTGCAAGTGCATCTCCCATACCGGCTACTGTAAGGCGTACCGGTGATTTTGTGATAATATCGGTGTCCATCAGAACCAGATTCGGATTGGCCGGAAGGAACAGATATTTTTCAAAGATACCTTCTTCTGTATAAACAACGGACAGTGCACTGCACGGTGCATCAGTTGATGCGATCGTCGGGCAGATAAATACCGGTGTGCCTGCATAATATGCAACTGCTTTCGCTGTATCAAAGATCTTGCCTCCGCCGATACCGATCACAAGATCACACTGATTTTCTTTTACAATATTTACCAGACGGTCGATTTCACTGTTGCAACATTCTCCGTTAAAATAATCAAAAACCACTTCACATGTACTTTCTGCAAAGCTGTCTTCGATCATTTTTCCGATTCTCTTATAACCGCCTTTGCTGATCAGAACCAGTGCTTTTTTTCCGCAGTTGGACGCATAAGTTCCGATTTTTTTCATTTCCCCTGCACCCTGTAAATATTTAGACGGGCTGATTAAAATTTTTGCCATTTTTAACACTCCTTTTCTTTTTGTCCTCAAAAGTCGTTATCCGCATCTGGCTTTTGCGTTTGGATTCTTTTGTAATGGAATCTGTCTCTATTATAATAATTGCATTGTACATTTTCAAGCCCAAACTTCCTTGAACGCATCTGCCAGATTGCCGTCAATATATCTGCTGAATTTTTATGCTTTTTTTCAAAAAAACAGAAAAATATTTTGGAATTCTTGCTTTTAAGGCTGGTATACGAATTTTTTTCTGTACATATATTCGTAAAAGTGTTAGATTTATAATTATACATTATCTAAGAAAGGATTACTATCATGCTTCAGACAATCGAATCCATCAACAATGCCGTTAATAACTTCATCTGGGGTGTCCCGGCGATGATCTGCATTATCGGTGTCGGGCTTTATCTAAGCCTGCGGACCGGATTTATCCAGATTCGCAAATTCCCTTATGCACTGAAAACCACGCTCGGAAGAATTTTCAAAAAGAAGGAAGCTTCTGACGGCTCCATGACTCCTTTCCAGGCTGTCTGTACGGCCCTCGCCGGAACGGTCGGTACCGGAAATATCGCCGGTGTCGCCGGTGCGATTGCGATCGGCGGTCCGGGTGCCGTGTTCTGGATGTGGATCTCCGCAATCCTTGGAATGTGCACGAAATTCACTGAGGTCACACTTGCCGTTCATTTCCGCGAACGAAATAAAAAGGGTGATTATGTCGGCGGTCCGATGTACTACATCAAAAACGGACTGAGCAAGAAATGGCAGATCCTTGCAATTCTTTATTCCGCCTTCGGTGTACTGACCGTTTTCGGTACCGGAAATGCCACACAGGTAAATACAATCACTACTGCGATCGACACTGCTCTGATCAATTTCAACATCATTCCGGAATCTGCATCCAAAACGCTGAATCTGGTTCTTGGTATTGTGATCATGCTTCTTGTCGGTATGGTTCTGCTTGGCGGTATCAAACGAATCGGAAGTGTCTCCGAAAAACTGGTTCCGTTCATGGCACTGTTGTACATCGTT
>ENA-ORNZ01002730-ORNZ01002730.1-human-gut-metagenome-genome-assembly--contig:-NODE-2730-length-10281-cov-16.010659_pt1 | contig 10281 bp, 7 predicted proteins | sample MGYA00242124_ERZ509040 | MGnify/ENA primary metagenome ERZ509040 (study PRJEB26280, sample SAMEA2338733) | human gut metagenome | biome: human gut; feature: human-associated habitat; material: faeces... | reverse complement strand
CTGAAAATGGATGATGTGCGTTATCAGTGCGCCAGTGTCAACGGTCTCTGGTACCCGGTGAAGAAACCAGGCGATATCGTTCATCAGGATGAGTATCTTGGAGAGATCCGTGATTATGAGGGAAATGTACAGGAAATCTGTCGTGCAGACATGGATGGTGTGATCCTTTATCAGGTATCAAGCCTTCAGGTTGTGGAAGGCGGCCCTGTGATCACCTACGGAAATATCGTAAGAGAAAAAGACGAGCGGAAAACAAGGATCGCCCAGTACTGGACCAGGCGCAGCGACAGCTTTTTGGAACAGAGAAGAGCAGAGCTTCACAGTGCACTTGCAGGCCGCTGGATGGCTGAGCTTAAGAAGTATCTGCCTGAGAAAAAGAATCTCCGGATCCTGGATGTAGGCTGCGGAACCGGATTTTTTACCATTCTTCTTGCAAAGGAAGGCTATCAGGTAACCGGGATCGATCTGACGCCGGATATGATCACTCATGCAAAGGAGCTGGCGGAGGAAGAAAAAGCAGACTGCCGGTTTATGGTGATGGATGCAGAAGCTCCGGATTTTCCGGATGAGGAATTTGATGTGATCGTATCACGAAACCTTACCTGGACACTTCCGGACGCGGAGCATGCTTATCAGGAATGGTTCCGTGTACTGAAACCGGGCGGAGTGATGATAAATCTGGATGCAAACTACGGAGCAGCAGACTTTGCGGACACTGCGGATCTTCCGGAGAATCATGCCCATCATCAGATCCAGGATGAGCTGATGCAGGAATGCGAGGATATCAAGCGGCAGCTGCCCATCAGTTCTTTTCTGCGTCCGGCATGGGATCTGGAAACGCTGAGCCGTATAGGTGTGGAAGAATTTTCCTTTGACCTTGGTATCAGCAAACGTATTTATACAGAAAAAGACGAGTTTTACAATCCGACCCCGATGTTTTTGATCTTTGCAAAGAAACAGAGGTAGGATCATGCTCAATATAAAACAGATACAGTATTTTGCAGCCTGTGCCAAAACAGGCTCCTTCAGCCAGGCTGCAGAGCTGCTTTTTACCACGCAGTCAAATGTAAGCAAGGTAATCCGTTCCATGGAAGACGATATGCGTACCCAGCTGTTTGTCCGTCATGCAAAGGGCATAGAGCTGACACTGGAAGGAGAGCGTGCATATATCCATGTGCAGAGGATCCTGGAAAATATAGATGAACTGGAAATGCAGGCACAGCCACTTGCAAAAAGCAGCTTGTGTGTATGCTTTCATCCCAGCTCCTGGTTTGCGGATATCTTCGTAACGTATTATGAAGCACATAAGTGCGATGATCTTCATTATCAGGTTTACGCAGCAGATACCCATGAGATCATAAAACGTGTGAAAGGCAGACAGGATGATATGGGATTCGCCTATGTGATGCAGAATCAGCTGGCGGCGTTTCAGTATTTTCTTTCCCGGAATTACCTGGAATTTGAGCTGCTGACGGAAACCGAGGTAAATATTTATACCGGGAAAGGGAAAGCAGATACAGCAGATGAGGGAGATTTTAATATGTCCCAGCTCAGGCTGATCCAGAGATTTCCCGATGAATTTTCCCCGGATAATTACCGGAACCTTGTAGAGGAAAACGGTCATTCCGCAGTGGAGGCAGAGACCGTAGTCGTAACAAACAGTGATTATATCGTGGAACGTCTTCTTGGGTCCGGAGAGTTGTGTAATATCAGTGGTGCAGATCTTTCCGGCCGTGATCCGGGATATTCCTCCGTGAAATATACATTTCCGGGAGAAGGCCAGAAACTTGTTTACGGGTGCATCTGCCGGAGAGGTGAAGAGCTCAGTGAACAGGGAAAGGATTTTCTGGGATTTGTGAAGGAAAGACTTCAGATTTCCGGGAAGTGATAAAAGAATAAAGCAAAAGACCAGACGGGATTTTTCTGTACGGGACACAGGTTCCTGATACAGAAAAGTCCTGTTTTTTATATGGAATACACATCCATGCCAAACCCGACTGCTCAATATCCCCGTACCGGGGTTGTCCGAAAGCTGTTAAATGATAAAATAATATCAGCAGCACACTCCGCGTGCTGAACATAAAAACACTGTGATGCACATAACCTCCGCGCACTCCTATTTGTGCATACAAATGTTTTGTCGAATAATAACACGACCCTTTCAAAAGCAGTTATGGTTTTGGATGCCATAACTGCTTTTGAAATATGAACACAAATCGCTTCACGATTTGTGTTCATGAGCATGCAGCAGAGCGGAATGCGAATGTCTGTCTGAACTGTAAAGGGCAGTGGGAAAGGAAAATTATGAACAAAGAAAATAAACTGGTCATCCGGATCCTGAAACGGATCCTTCTGCTTGCAGTGGTTATGTTTCTGCTGTCTGTGGTGGTGTTCTGGCTGGCGAGACTGGCGCCGGGAGATCCCCTGCAGTCCTTTTACGGAGATTCCCTGGAAATGATGACCAGCGAGGAAGTGGCGGCGGCCAGAACGAGACTGGGACTGGATCAGGGGATCGGGGTACAGTATGTAAGGTGGTTTGCCAATGCAGTCCATGGTGACTTCGGATTGTCGCTGAAATACAGGCAGCCGGTTATGAATGTGATCAAACCGCTGATCGGAAATACTCTGGTGCTGGGAGGAATCGCTTATATTGTGATCTTTATACTGGCAGTTCTGATCGCCATATTCTGTACGCTCCATGAGGATCAGTGGATCGACCGGCTGATCTGCAAGATCGGAACAGCAGCCTATTATGTGCCGGCTTTCTGGCTTGGTGTGGTACTGATCCTGATCTTCAGTGTAAATCTTGGATGGTTCCCAAGCAGCGGTGCCTATGATGTGGGAATGGCAGACAGTATCGGCAATCGTATGAAGCATATGATCCTTCCGCTGGTAGTAATGATCTTCAGCCATCTCTGGTATTACGCATATATGATACGTAACAAATTCCTGGATGAGGTGCGGAAGGATTATGTACTTCTTGCCAGATCCAAGGGACTTTCCAAAAGAAAGATCCTGTGGAAGCATTGTCTTCGAAATGTAATGCCGACGATCGTGAGTATCATGGCAGTTTCGGTACCCCATGTAACCGGTGGGACTGTAACTGTGGAAGCTGTTTTCAATTATGCGGGAATTGGAAACCTTGCAGTGGAATCTGCAAAATATCATGATTATAATCTGCTGATGATCGATGTGCTGATCACGGGATTTATCGTATTTTTAAGCAGCTTTGTTGCACAGACTGTCAATGAAGAGATCGATCCAAGAATGAAGGATTCGGAGGTGAGGGTATGGTAGTTGACCGGAAGCTTTCAGAAGCTGAGCTTTTTCAGGTAGTTGGTGCCGGGTGGAAGCAGCAAGAATCTGAAAAACGGAAAAAAACATTTCAGGAAAAGCTGAAGGGGAAACCGGTATTTTCTGCGTTCCTGCTTTTTCTGATCGTTTTGGGCTGTGTATTTGCAAATGTTGTTGCAAATCATGATCCCTCAGGTTTTTATCTCCAGAATCTGAATACACCGCCGGGAAAGGAATTTATCTTTGGAACGGATTCGCTTGGAAGAGATATTTATTCACTGATCTGGTATGGCGGAAGGGTTTCTCTGGTGATCGGGCTTCTGGGAGCTGCGATCATTACTGTGATCGGTGTTACCTACGGATGCATCAGCGGAACAGCAGGGCCAAAGGTGGACTCGGTTCTGATGCGGTTTACGGAAATGTGCGGAAGTATTCCGACGCTTCTGCTGATCCTGATCCTGTCAGCAGTCCTTCAGGCCGATGATGTGATCAGCATATCTGTGATCATCGGTATTACCGGATGGTTTGCACTGGCCCGTATTGTAAGAAGTGAAGTGCGGCAGATAAGGAACAGTGATTATGTGATGTATGCAAGACTTTGCGGAGGAAGTTTTGGATATGTGATGTATCACCATCTGATACCGAATTTTGTTTCGGTGATCATGTTTGTGGTGATCTCTTCGATAAGCAGCTGTATTACCATGGAATCTACTTTAAGCTTTCTTGGCCTGGGGCTTCCGGCAGATGTAGTTTCCTGGGGAAGTATGCTCTCGCTGGCAAATAAAGCACTGATCATGAATACCTGGTGGGTGATCGTGATCCCGGGAGTTTTTCTGGTCATTACTTTAATGTGCATTACCAGTATGGGAAGCTTTGTGAGAAGTGAGGTAAATAATCATTACAGCAATCTCTGATGCAGTCAGAAAAAATATTTGGACGCAAACCGTGATAAAACATTCCGAAGTGTGGATAACCGGTTTGAAAATAAGGAAAGATGAGGAAAACAGAATGAAAAAGAGAACAGGAATCAACTATGGAAGAAAATATGCGGCGATAACACTGGCAGCAGTGACCGCAGCATGTACAGGAGCAGCTGCAGGCAGTGCGGTAACCGTAGCTGCGGCAGAAGAAAACAAAACTCTGGTATATGCAGGTGAGTCAGAAAGTACGATCAATCCCCTTCTGAATAATCATGATGAACTTCCGGATCTTATTTTTTCAGGACTGATGAAATATGATGCCAATGGAAAGCCGGTAGAGGATCTTGCAGAGAGCTATACCTTTGACAAGGCTACCAATACCTATACTTTTAAGCTTCGAGATGGTGTTAAGTGGCATGATGGAGAAGATTTCAATGCAGAGGATGTTGTATACACATATAAGGAGCTTACAGAGGATGAAACCCTGGGAGCCAGCATCACCAGCAACTATCAGGACATTACAAGCATTGAGGCACCGGATGATCAGACTGTGATCTTTACACTGGATCAGTATGATGCTGCCATGCTGGATTATTTTACCATGGGAATCCTTCCTGAGCATCTTCTGGAAGGAGAGGACGTGAATACCACATCCTTTAACCAGAATCCGGTGGGAACAGGCCGTTATAAATTTGAAGACTGGGATGCTACCGGCGGAATGATCACACTGAAACGAAATGAAGATTATTACGGAAAGGTTCCGAATATTGAGACCGTTGTATATCGTACAGTATCGGATGAGACTACAAAGGCAACCATGCTCCAGTCCGGTGAGGCGGATCTTGCATGGCTGAATTCCAACTACGCTTCTCAGTTCAAGGATAAGGACGGATATAATTACTGGGAGTTCACCACAGCAGATTACCGTGGAGCAGCCATGGATATGAGCACAGATTTCTGGAAGGAAAACGGAGATTCTATCGGCGTTCTGAATTATGCGCTGGATAAGGATTCCATTATTGCAGGTGTTCTTGCAGGACAGGGAGAGCCGGCATACAGCCCGATCCAGAGAAACCCTCTCGGAACAGATAAGGAAGCCAATATCTACTCCTATGATTTGGATACCTTTGCAAAGAAGATGGAAGAGCTGGGATGGAAAAAAGGTGATGATGGGATCTATGAGAGAAACGGACAGAAATTCCACTTTACCATCCAGGTACGTGATTACGAAGAAGAGCGTGTGGATATTGCCAATGTCATGTCTGATATGCTGAAGCAGGCTGGTGTGGAAATGGAAGTAAAGCTTGTTACCAAATTTGACTGGGATGCAGGATACAATGGATTTCTTGCCGGCTATGCAACACAGTTTGACCCGGATATGGCATATGTAAACTTTGTAACCGACGCAAGTGGAAACAACATGCATTATTCCAATGCAGATGTGGATAAATATCTTGAGGAAGGCCGTCACGGTGAGACTGAGGAAGCCAGAAAAGAAGCATATAGTGAATTCGAAAAGGCATATGCCAAGGCACCTGGAATCCTTCTGGTTGCTTATCTTCAGGGAGATTATGTAGGCGTTTCCGGACTTGACGGACTGGATACCACACGTGTTCTGGGACATCATTCCGTAGGTGTTATGTGGAATATTGAAGACTGGACCATTACAAAATAAGGAAAAGATCATGCAGGAAACCGTTTTGGAATTAAAAAACTATTCGGTAAGCTTTGACACACCGGACGGCGAGGTACAGGCCGTCCGGAATGTTGATCTCACGGTAAAAAAAGGAGAGATACTTTGTATCGTAGGTGAGTCCGGATGTGGAAAAACTGTTATGTGCCGTAGCGTGATGAAGCTTCTGCCACCGAATGCACATGTAAAAAGCGGAGAGATCAGTCTCTGCGGAGAGAATATCACAGCCTATAAAAGAAAAAAAATGGAAAAGCTGTGCGGAAGTAAGGTAAGCATGGTGTTCCAGGATCCTATGCTGACGCTGAATCCGACGATCCCGGTTGGCAAACAGATCACAGAGGCTATTATCAAAAATCAGAAAGTATCCGGGGATGAGGCGAAAAAAAGAGCTGTGGAAATGCTGAAGCTGGTAGGGATTCCGGATGCAGAACAGCGCTATGGCCTGCAGCCTCATTTTTTTTCCGGAGGAATGCGTCAGCGTTGTGTGCTGGCTATTGCACTGGCCTGTGATCCGGAAATATTATTTGCCGATGAGGCGACTACAGCACTGGATGCAACTGTAGAAGCAAAGATTTTGGATCTGCTTCTTGAACTGAGAGAAAAAACAGGGATCAGTATTGTGTTCATATCTCATGATCTGGGAGCTGTTGCAAGGATCGCAGACAGAGTTGCAGTTATGTATGCAGGAAAGATCATTGAGATCGGGACAGCGGAAGAGGTTTATTATGATCCCCGGCATCCTTATACCTGGGGACTTCTGTCTTCTCTGCCTGTATTTGCAGGTGAAAAAGGGGATCTGAATCCGATCCCCGGAATGCCGCCCTCTCTTTTGGATCCTCCGCCGGGAGATGCGTTTGCCGTTCGGAATCCCCAGGCACTGGCAATCGATTATGAACAGACTCCTCCGATGTTTAAGGTCAGTGATACGCATTATGCAGCCACATGGCTTCTGGATGAAAGAGCTCCGAAAATAGAAAAGCCTTCCATTTTGAAGGACAGATTACAGGAAAACAGCGGCCGTAAACAGAAACCGGATAAAAAGGAAGCGTCATTTTTACAGAAAACAGAACAAAAACAGGCGCCTGTACTGATCGAAGCCAGAAATCTGAAGCAGCATTTCCGTATCCGTTCCGATTATACGATCCATGCAGTGGATGATGTTTCCTTCAGTATCCGGGAAGGTGAGATTATGGCACTGGTGGGAGAGACCGGCTGCGGAAAATCCACGACAGCCAGAACGCTTGCAGGAATCTACCGGCCTACAGGCGGGGAGATCTTTTATCAGGGAGCAAGAGTGCCGGATAAAAAGGATCCTTTCAGAATGCGGAAGAAAATGCAGACGGAGATCCAGATGATCTTTCAGGATTCGGGTGCTGCACTGAATCCCCGAATGAGCATACGGCAGATCATGCTGGAGCCTGTAAAGATCAGCCGCAGGATCCGTGACAGAGAAATGTTGGAGAACAGGCTTCGGGAAATCCTGAAGGAGACAGGACTGGATGAAAGCATTCTGTCGAAAAAGCCGGGAGAGCTTTCCGGCGGACAGAGACAGAGAGTTGCCATAGGAAGAAGCCTTCTCATGGAACCACGTCTTGTCATTGCAGATGAACCGATCGCATCGTTGGACATTTCTATCCAGGCACAGATCGTCATGCTTTTTAAAAAGCTTCAGCAGGAAAAAAGATTTTCGTTTCTTTTTATTGCCCATGATCTGTCCATGGTACGTTTTTTAAGTGATACAACCGGTGTGATGAAAAACGGAAAGCTGGTAGAAATGGCACCTACAAAAGAGCTTTTTGAAAATCCGCAGCATCCTTATACACAGTCCCTGCTTTCTGCGATCCATATTCCGGATCCGCTGGAAGAGAGAAAACGAAGGCTGATCGAGTATGAAGAGCCACAGTCTCTTGGAGAGGGCTGGAAAGAATTATCCGCATGTCACTGTGTGAGAATATAAGAACATGATGGAATACATATGCATGACAAAATGGAATATGTAAAATCCCCCCGCCGGGGTTGTGGCAGAACAGCCGTGTTGTTAAACTTTTGTTATTCGAAATACTGAGAAACAAAGTGCGGAGAGGAAAATATGGGAAAATATATAATAAAACGGTTGCTGCAGTTGATCCCGGTCCTGATCGGGATCACATTTCTTTCTTTTGCCATGATGCGGCTTGCCGGCGGAGATGCAGTAACTTATATGTATGAAAATGCAGGCTCTGCAGTATCCCAGGAGGTCATTGATAAGGCAAAGGCAGAATATGGCCTTGATAAACCATTCCTTGTACAATATGCTGCCTGGTTTGCGGGAATGGTAACCGGAGATATGGGAGAGAGCTATGTGTCTCACAGAGATGTCTATGAAACCTTTATTTCAAAGCTTCCGGCAACGATGATGCTGACTCTGTCATCGATCCTTCTTACGATTGTTCTTGCGATCCCGCTGGGAATCCTGTCAGCAGTAAAGCACAACAAATGGGTAGATTATCTGATAAGATTTTTAAGCTTTATCGGCAATTCCATGCCGAATTTTTTTGCTGCCATGGTCCTGATGTATTTTCTGTCCATCAGGCTGGGCGTTTTACCGGTAGTCACAAATACAGATCTCGGACAGAGTATCATTCTGCCGACACTGACACTGGCAATCTCCATGGCTGCAAAATATACCAGACAGGTGCGTGCCACGGTTCTGGAAGAACTGAATAAGGATTATGTGACCGGAGCCCGGGCAAGAGGGATCCGCAGTCGTGTGATCATCTGGAAGAGTGTAATGAAGGCTTCCATGCTGACGATCATCACACTGCTGGCTCTGTCCATCGGCAATCTTCTGGGAGGAACTGCCATTGTGGAAAATATCTTTATGTGGGATGGTGTCGGAAAACTGGCGGTAGATGCGATCACCATGCGTGACTATCCGATCATCCAGGCTTATGTGGCCTGGATGGCGGTTATTTATGTTCTGGTAAATCTGGTGACAGATATTATTTACCACTATCTGGATCCGAGAGTACGACTTGGAGGTGACAGAGCATGAGTGGAAAAAATAATATCACAGTCCGGAAGCAGAAGATCCGGAAAAATCATACAAAAGCAAAGCTTGTCTTTTTTCTTGTGCTTACAGCATTGCTTCTGTTTGTAGCGGCATTTGCAAAATATCTCTGCCCTTATGATCCTTATGCCCAGGATCTGGCACTTGCCCAGAAACCGCCGGGACCGGAGCATCTGCTCGGGACAGACCGTTATGGAAGAGATATGCTTTCCCGTGTGATCATAGGAAGTACGACCAGTATTTATGCAACGCTGCTCCTGGTTGCGGTGATCACTGTGGCAGGAACGGCTATTGGTATTTTCTGTGGTTGGAAGGGCGGCAAAGCCGATACTGTTCTGATGCGTATCTCCGATCTGTTCCTGGCTTTTCCGGGACTGGTATTTGCCCTGGCAGTAGCAGGTGTTCTGGGAGGCGGTATCCAGAATGCGATCATTGCCCTGGCAGTGATCAGCTGGCCGAAGTTTGCGAGACTTGCCAGAGGGCTTACTTTGACTCAGAAGGACTCTGCATATCTTATGGCGGCGAAGCTTTCCGGAAGCAGTACAGGAAAGCTTCTGCTCAAACATATCCTTCCCAATATCGCAGGCCCCATCCTTGTTACGTCAGTTCTTGATATCGGAACCATGATGATGGAGCTGGCAGGACTTTCCTTTCTCGGGCTTGGGGTAAAGCCTCCAATGGCAGAATGGGGAAGTATGATCAGCGATGGAAGAAGTATGCTGCAGATTTCACCGTGGATGGTACTTGCTCCGGGAATGGCGATTTTTATTACAGTAATGATCTTTAATCTTCTGGGAGATACGATCCGGGATTACATGGATCCGAAGGAACGAAACAGGAGAAAAGGATAACAGGCACTTATAAATAAACATAACAGAGAAAGTGAGAGCGGAGATTATGAAGAAAAAGATTCTGGCAGCAGTGCTTGCAGCGGCAATGGTCATGAGCATGACAGGAGTTTCGGCAGCAGCAAAAAGCAAAGAAAAGAGTGAAGGAACTACCTTTGTTTACGGAACTACCGGATATAGTGAAGAAATGGGAGATGCAGGATTAAACCCTCACGACAATTATTCCGGATGGAGCTGTCTTCGTTATGGCGTAGGAGAAACACTGTTTAAGTACAATGACAACATGGAGGTAGAGCCATGGCTTGCTACAGACTATGAATTTACAGACGATAATACAGTAAAGATCACCCTTCGTGATGGTGTGAAATTTTCCAGCGGAAGAACCATGGACGGAGAAGCGGTAAAGGAATGTCTGGAGGATCTGATCGCAAACCATGACCGTGCACCTTACGATATGAAGATCGATAAGATCGAAGC
>ENA-ORNZ01002729-ORNZ01002729.1-human-gut-metagenome-genome-assembly--contig:-NODE-2729-length-10284-cov-1.703881_pt1 | contig 10284 bp, 8 predicted proteins | sample MGYA00242124_ERZ509040 | MGnify/ENA primary metagenome ERZ509040 (study PRJEB26280, sample SAMEA2338733) | human gut metagenome | biome: human gut; feature: human-associated habitat; material: faeces... | reverse complement strand
ACATAATGACCTTTTCCTTTTACATCATCAAGAATCACATAATCCCTTTGTAACTGTGTGATTTTTTCTCTTCTCCACTGAGCATGAAAATAAGCAATATCTTCTGGTAGCTCCTCATCATGCAGGCAGTAATCCACCTGATAAAAAAATGCCGAAATTGGGTTTGCATGCTGATTTTCCAATGTAATTCTTGCTTTTTTCTGGAAGGGCATCTGGAAATAGCAGTTCAATCCTCTGCTTGGCACCACGGCAATTGGCATGGAGTTCACATTACATTCTCTTCCGAATCCACAGCAGAAAAAGTCTCCCAGAGGGCTTTCTACTGATGGCTCTTCTTCATCATCCCAATACATACGTAACACCAAATCTCTTAACACAAAGCAATCTGCCTCTGTAGTTTTTGAATCTACGGTAATCCAAATATGATTAATTGTACCTGGCCCATCTATCTCTGCAAGTGTCACTGTCTGACCACTTAAAATATCCCTAAGGCATGGGCTTCCTTTTCTGGAAGGTCCTAAATCACTGGATGCCATACCACCTTTCCCTTTTTCTCCTTTTGGGTTTTCTGCATTAATTGCACGGCTTTTCCTATGCTTCGCCAATGGTAAATTTCCTAAACTTCCTCCAAAATCGTAATACATCTGTTTATCCTCCTATTTCTCAAATTTCAGGCAAAATCAGGCTTTCTCTCCTCCTGCCATTATACCATCCATAATCTGTTTCTCAAAGATTGCTACAAAGATAATAATTGGTAACAAAATAATCCAGCCCATAGCGCTTACCAAATCCCATGGCACACCATACATATTATCCCTAAGCGGAAGCTGCACAATTGCAACAGACAATACCTGAATATCATTAGAATAATATAACGGGGTAAAACAGGTAATAAAATTAATAATACAAACCGTGGCAATGGCAGGTTTCATTAACGGCAATACTACTCTGAACAATCTTTGTACAAAATTTGCCCCGTCGATAGCAGCCGCTTCTTCCAGTGATACCGGAATCTCTGCTGCAAAATTCTTTAAAATCAATACCGTAAATGGAATGACAGCGCTGATATACAGAATCACCAGCCCCTGATAGGTATCATACAGTCCTACTGCTCTCATAAACTCATACAGAGGTCTTGCTGTTACCACTTCTGGAATCAGCATGGTTGCAATAATAAATGCAAAAGCCATGCTTACGCCTTTTGTATTAAATCTGGAGAATCCATATGCTGCCATGGCACATAAGACAGTACTTACCACAATGGTAATTCCTACAATCAAAACGGTATTTCCGATTTTTTCCAAAAGTCCCACATTTTCTATCAAAAATTTATAGCTATCCAATGTAGGATGATCCGGAATATAATCAATAGGCATTTTAAACAATTCCCCTGGCGGTGTAATGGACGATATAAAAATCCACAGTACCGGGAACAAAATCAAAAAGGCAACCACTGCAAATAATACCCATCTGCCTACTGCAGTGAAGGCTCTATATACTTTATATTTGTTACTATCCTTCATGACACATTCCCTCCTAATCTGCCAGTTTGTTGATAAACTTAATATTAATAAAACTAAAGACTGCCATTACAAGGAACAACATAACCGCCAGCGTAGCAGCATATCCCACATTTAGGTTTGTAAATGCCTCTGTTGTAATTCTGTAAGCAATTAATGAAGTGTCCTCACCAGGACCTCCTGAAGTCATGGCATATACAAGATCAAATGTTGTCAGTCTCCAAAGTGTAAATGGAATACACAGTGTAACCACATTTTTCATAATCAAAGGCAGGGTAATACGGAAAAAGCTTTGAACTCCGTTTGCTCCATCCACCTTTGCAGCTTCATAAATATCTCCAGAAATAAACTGAAGCCCTGACAGCACTAAAATTGCAAAAAACGGAAGGTCCTTCCATAAATCCATAGCAATAACCGCTGCCCTGGCAGAACCGGTATTAATTAACCAGTTATACTGGAAATCTTCTACGAAACGCCGTATAAAATCATTTACCAGTCCATAATCATTATTAAAGCCCCACTTTGCTGCCATACCAATAACAACTGCCGGCATGGCCCATGGAATTAAAACAATGGTCCTCAAAAATCTTCTGCCTTTAAACTTCATATTCAAGATTAAAGCCAGCGCCACACCAAGAATCACATGAAATACCATGGAAACAACAACAAAAATTACAGTAAAGGATATGGATGTCTGTACTTTGTCATCTTTAAATACATTTACATAATTCGCCAGACCTACAAACTCATTAACACCTGACAAAACTTTTATATCAAATATTTTTCAAAGTTACTAAAATCGGATATAAGGTAGTAAAACCACGAATAAGTATAACTGGAAGAATTAAAATCCAGGGAATCCATTTCATTGATTTTTTACTAATCGTCACTCTTTTCTCCTCCTATCATCTGAGGAAATACACCGCAGGCTTTGTTTCCTGCGGCGCTTTTTCCCTGTTAAGTTGTTATGTTCTTTACTCACTATATTTTTCTACTAATTCCTGTGCTTTCTCACAAAATTCATCTACAGAAATCTCATCCTTCATACAGGACTGGAAAATAGTACCCATATCGGTAATAAATTCCATGGTTTGTGGAAGCATTGGACGTCCTGAAACAGTACATTCAGAAGCATAACGGGAATACATTTCTTTTGCAGGGTCTGTATCTGGAACTATCTTCTCAGCCACATCCGCTCTTGCGGGATATCTGTCAAAGGCTTCATATGATGCTGCCATCCCCCCTTCATCTGCCATATACTGAAGGAACTTAATTGCTGCCTCTTTATTCTTAGACGCAGTGTTCAGCACATAACTCCAGGAATCTGTAAAAATAGCTCTCTCTCCCTTTCCGCTGAAATCTGGAACCATAGCCATATGAATCTTGTCTTCTCCCAACATACCTGCTTTTTCATAATCAGTTCCAAGCCCCCACATAAACCAGCTTCCATATTTTCCGTCATTTGCCTTTGGATTCATCTGCTCATATTTATCTGCAATCTGGTCAATTGGTGTCTGGCTGTTATCCACCATATCTTTTAAAAACTGAATCGCTTCTTTGTTTTCAGCTTTGGTCCAGTCAAAATAATCTCCGCCAAACATATTTACAAACTGTGCAATCTCATTAGATACATATGTTTTTTCCCAGGAACCGCCATATCCATATCTTCCATCAGCAGAAACAGCTTCCATATATTTCATAAAATCTTCTTTTGTATTAATTTCTGTGATTCCGACTTCATCCATAATCTCCTGGTTTACCCAAAAAGCAAGGTAACCGGCATATCCGGGAACACCAACAATATTTCCGTCTTTGTCTGTAATCATATTTTCTACATATCCCTTAGCAAACTCATCACGGATATCTTCTGTCATAACGGTATCATTCAGTCCTTCCAGCCATCCCGAATTTTTAAATGCAGCACTCATTTCATCATTAATTTCAATAATATCAACAGCATCATCTCCTGTAGATAAAATAGTAGTAACCTTCTGCTGACGTGTATCAGAGTCTGTAGGTGCTGCAATTACATTAATGTTAAGTCCTGTGGCCTCCTCTACATTTTCGAGCCAGCCATCAAAATCAGGATCTGTGGTATTGACACTATACAGCGTCAAATCATACTCTCCATCTTTCTTCCCACTTTCTTCTGTTTTCGCTGCACTTCCTTCACCTTCACTTCCCTTGGAACTGCCACATCCTGCTAACATTCCCATTGCCATGGTTCCTGCCAGTAATACGCTCACGATTTTCTTTCTCATTCTTAAATCCTCCTGTCCGGGCTTCCTGCCCTTTTCTTTGATGAACTAAGAATAACAAAGTGTTCATTTTTTCAAAATACAATATTTTTCGATTCGTTTATATTATTTTTATCCCTGTTGAAAGAGATTTTTCTTTCTTTTATAATGATTTCAAGATAAACCAACATAAAGGAGACTATTTCATGAATAAATTCATAAAGAATTCCCGGCTTTGTTTTTCTCATTTTCAAACCAAACTTTTATGTGCTTTTTTATTATGTACATTGATTCCTATCTTCATCATAGGTGGGATTTCTTATGCTGTTTCCTATAATATTGCAGAAGATAAGATTCTAAATGCTTCTATCTCCTCTGATGAGCAATTACATACACAATTTTATAACCGCCTGCTGCAAATGGAAAATGTGGCTGACTCTCTTCAATATGATATGTATAATTTGATACAGGCAGAAACAACTGAGGATACATTAACTGCTCTGTCAGAAGCCCGAAGTAATTTATCCATGTTTCAGGCATCCTTTAATTTAGCCTATATCAGTATATTTCTGCCGGATGAACATATGGGGGCTCAGGAAAACTTATACTTCTTTCCATTATCCAGTCTCTCAGATTTTCAGCTTCCCGGCAATGCTCTGGAAAATCCGGGAACATCCTCTATCTGGTTTTACCAGGAAGGGCTGTCTGTTCCTTTTCTGGTATCCAATACTCATGATATATCAGATACCCTTGCCTGTTGCAGAATTTTAAAGCATCCGGATACAGGAACTTTAGAGTATGCTTATATGATCCATCTAAATGCATCCGAATTTTCTTCTATCCTGCAGGAAAGCTTTCAGGATAAACGTATTTCCAGCTATATCCTTACCGATAACGGAAAAATCATTGCCAGCAATAATAAAACTTTAATCTCCACCACCCTTGATAAGAAAAAATCTGATTTTTTATTTCAAAGCAAGAAGCCTCTTAAAAAGCAAGCTCACATTACCTATCACACTGCCCAATTGCAAAATGGCTGGCTTCATGTAACAGAAATTCCTGATTCTTATATCAGACAAAATACCCATGTACTAATTAACAGCATCCTGTTAACTGTTTTAATCTCTCTCCCTTTGACAGTTGTGGTAGTCATCATGTTTTCCAAAAATCTTACCAGGCGGATTAAAGTATTATCAAAGGCTATGGAGACCTTACAGCTAGACGCTTATAATAACAATCTTCAGAATTTAGTACCCCAAAACCGTAGTCCTGAAACTTTTGATGAAATTGATAAACTAGGCGTGACCTTTCAAAAAATGCAGCATTCCCTAAATGATAATCTCCAGTCTATTCTGGAACTGTCACTTGCGGAAGAACGGTTAAAATATCAGCTTCTTCAGTCCCAGATTAATCCTCATTTTCTTTATAACATTCTGGGTTCTATCCAAACCTGTCAGTCCCTTGGGAAATTAGATATTGCCAATCAGATGCTGACAAACCTTACCCGTTTTTACCGCATGACCCTTAGAAAATCAAAAGATTTAATCACAATCCGGGATGAACTGACCATTGCAAATCTTTATTTAGAAATTGAAAAACTATGTCATAACGACAACCTCACTTGGGAAATCAATATGGAAGATGGCATTGATAACTTTTTGATATGTAAATTTACACTCCAGCCGTTTCTGGAAAACAGCATCCTGCATGGTATCTCCCAGAATACACCTGAAATTCATATTTCCATTAATCTTTCCTATGGAGATGATACTGTTATCATTTCTATCACTGATAACGGTATTGGAATAAAAGAAGAACAACTTCAGGAATTACGAAAAACTCTAAGCGAAAAAATTGTAAATTATGAAAGACATTTTGGTATTGGAAATGTAAATAAACGAATTTCTAATCCTTATTTTGGAAATGGAAGTATTGCCATTGAAAGTCATTTATTTGAAGGCACATCCATTACCATTGAATTTGACCAGATGGAGGAAAACGATGAAGAAAGTAATGATTGTAGATGATAACTGCCTTACAGCAGAAGGAATTGAGAAAAATATTGACTGGAAATCCCTGGATGCAAACGTAGTTGCTGTAAAATATAATAGTCTTTCTGCCTTAGATACCTTGAAAAGTTCCCATGTAGATTTAATTATTTCAGATATTGAAATGCCTGATTTAGATGGTATTTCCCTGAGTCAGAAAGCCCAGGAAATCCAACCCTTTATAAAAGTAATTCTTGTAAGTGCATATGACAAATTTGAGTATGCCAAACGCGCTATCCGCCTGGGGGTATATGATTATATTGAGAAACCTCTGGATTACATCTATCTTACAGAAAAATGCTTTTACAGAAATAGACCGCACACAAAAAAATACGGAATTAGTAAAGGCCAGCCGGCCTGTTATGACAGAAAAATTCTTTCATGACCTGTTACATTATCCTGGCGAAAATCCAGCCGCACACTTAAGCCAGTATCTTGAATATTTAGACTTAAAGTTTGACTATGACTATTTCCATGTGCTTATCATTGAAGCAGAAACGAACTCATCTAAACCTGAATTAGATTTTACTCAGTACCAGATTCAGCTTTTAAATGTCCTGGATTTAGTAAAAGAACAAATGCAGATTTTTGACCATGTTTTTTATTTAAAGGAATTCAGTGGAGTTGTTTGTATTATAGGGCAAAATACGAAACATCCACAGCACTTTCTTCAATCCATACATAAAATAGCCTCCTCCATGGTTGAATTATGCAAGAACAATATTCTTTCACTGAACATAGGAATCGGAAGTATCGCTGATAACATCTGGAAACTTCCTGTCTCTTTTGCCAGTGCTTCCCATGCACTAAAATACCGCTTTTTCTTTCCTCATAAAAATATTTTTGATGCAAGAGAAGCACTTGGCAAAGAATTCAGCCTCCTGTCTTTTTCGGAAAATACCGAAGAAGAACTGATACGCCTTATTTGTTCCAAAGACTTAAACGCAATTGAGCAATGGCTTACTTTCAAAATTTATTAGAAAAAATACAGGACAAAAATCTGGTGTTTATTAGAATTTATTCCCTTTTGGGACGGATTTTGAAATTTTTATATGAAATGAATCTGGATACAGAAGATTTAGAAAAGGAAATCATCCAGGTTTATACCAGATTTGACTCCTTCCGTACCTATGAACAGTTTGTAAGATGGCTGACGCCCCTGTGTACTTTAGTCTGTGAAAAACTGGATTCTTCTTTACAAAATTATCATAATCAGGTATATACAGTAGCTTTAGGGTATATAAAAGAAAACTTTGAAAGCAGTTCCCTGTGCCTCAATGACATTGCAAGGCATACAAACATCAGTCCTGCATATCTGAGTTCTTTGTTTAAAAAAGTCTCCGGCCAAAGTATCAGTGACACCATTGCGGCTTTTCGAATAGAAAGAGCCTGTCATTATCTGGAATCCACAAACCTTTCTTTAAAAGAAATCAGTATGAAATGCGGCTATGCAAACCAGTATTATTTCAGCAATAGCTTTAAGAAGAAATTGGGCATGTCACCTTCTGTATATAGGGAAACAAAGGGTACACAAACAACCTAAGAATATAAATAACATAATAAGTCTGCCGCACTAAAAAATTATGCGGCAGACTCCTGCTATTTCCTTCCTCCAGATAACACTTTTTCTTTTCTCCATTTTATTATGATTTTTTAATTCTCTGCATCCGAATGCTCCTTCAATTCTGGATGCTGCATATAAAATATATTCTTCTGCTTATCTATCTGTCCCACATCTTGATGTGTGATTTTTCCCATCTTCAAATCAATCAAAACGTAGCATCTTAATTCTATGTTATAAAATACCAGGTCGATATAGTAGTCGTCTGTTTCAGTAACAATATGCTGCTGACGGGCCACAAAAGCAAATCCTTTCCCGAGTTCCATTAAAAAGTCCCGAATATGAGAAAGGATTACACTCTCTAAATCTGATTCTAAAAATGATTCTTCGTTCTTAAATCCAAGAAATTCTGCAATAACAGGACTTTTGATTAATTCGTATTTATTTTTTTCAAGATCCTTAGTCTTCTCCTGCATTTCTGTAATCACCGCCTCTTTTTTCGGTGATTGTAAAAGCCGGAAATAATATTGTGTGCTAATATTTCTATCTAAAGTTCTCGAACTCCAACCTTCGCTTGCTGCCTCTTTCATATACCATATACGTGCATCTTCATTGTCAACTCGCAACAAGGAACGAAAATGTGTCCAGTTTAGATTCGGCACGCATGCGTTCCAAATCTTTTCATCTGGAAACAACAGATAAAATTTTCTAAAATTACGAAGATTTCTATCAGAAAAACCACTACCAAACTCTTTTGTCAATTCATCTGATAATATGGAAATCAACCGTTTTCCATATTCTGCCCTTTCTGTTCCCGCCTGTTCTTCTTCAACAATCTTTTTTCCAATATTCCAGTATGTCATAATTGTAGCTTTATTAACAGCATTATAGGCGGCATTTCTGCCTGCATGAACCAACTCTTTAATATCAGTAATGATTGGCTTGTATAAAACCTTGTCATTCTCAATCTGTTTGTTTTCCATCAAATGCCTCCTTTATTTTAATATCCCTTAGCATTCTCGTCTTTCATTGCTCTCCTTTGCAAAGCTTAAAATATATATCGTAATTTACTTTCACTTCATATTCTCCATCCGATTACTGTTGCATTCATTCTATCACAAATATGTGAGCTTGTCATAGGATATCTTATATTTCTATACTCACTGCATTTCCCTCTTGCCCTCCCCCCTCCCCCCTGGGTTATAATAAACCTAACCACTATTTTCCACAGAAAGGAGGATTCCCATGAACCTTCCAGGTTACTACACCTCAGGACAGTTTGCCCGCATGGCAAACATCTCAGTCCGAACGGTGCGTTTTTATGACAAACAAAATATCCTAAAGCCTTCCTATGTATCCCCTTCCGGCTCCCGTTTCTATACCGATCAGGATTTTGCCCGGCTCCAGCAGATTCTTCTGCTGAAATACCTGGGATTCTCGCTGGATGATATTAAAGAAATGACCATTGACGATACAGACTTTCACTTCATGCTCAATTCACTGAAAATGCAGCAAAAACTCATCCGTGACCGTATTGAACAGCTTCAAATGGTAGAGAAAGCTATTGAAGATACCACCCAGGAGATTAGCACACAACAGAGCATTAACTGGAGCCGTATGCTGAACCTGATTCACCTGACCAACATGGAGAAAAGCCTGAAATCCCAGTATCAGAATTCCTCCAATATTTCCGCCAGAATCCGTCTGCACAGCCTGTACTCCAAGAATAAACAAGGATGGTTTCCCTGGCTTTTTGAACAGTGTCATATAAAAGATAACATAAAAATTCTGGAAATCGGCTGTGGCAGCGGTGCCCTCTGGGCAGAAAATAAAGACAAACTTCCAATAACAGTCTCCATAACACTCAGTGATATTTCCGAAGGTATGCTCCGTGATGCAAAACGTGAAATCGGAAACCTAGATAATCGTTTTTCCTTTCATTCCTTTGACTGCCATGAGATTCCTTATCCTGACTCCAGTTTTGATCTGGTCATTGCCAACCATGTGCTTTTTTACTGCGATATCCCAAAAGTCTGCCGGGAAGTACAACGGATCTTGAAACCCGGTGGAACCTTTCTTTGCAGTGCTTATGGTTCTGCACATATGGAAGAAATCAGCAATCTTGTTCAGGAATTTGACAGCCGGATTATTCTCTCAGGAGAAAAACTTTACGAAAAATTCGGAAAAGAAAATGGCAAAACCCTGCTCTCTCCCTATTTTTCCAACATTTCCTGGAAATTATACGAGGACTATCTGGAAGTGGATACCCCGGAACCCTTGATTGACTATATTTTATCCTGCCATGGAAACCAGAATCAATATCTTCTGGATCGTTACAAAGAATTCCGTAGTTTTGTGGCAAAAAAGACAAAAACGTCCTTTCACATCACAAAAGAGGCCGGAGTCTTTCTCTGTAAACGCCCATGATTCTAAAAATTATGTGAAATTTTGGAAAAACCCCTTGCAGGTGACGTTACGTTACCCTATATAATACAAACATAGATACCAGAAAACGAAACAACAAAAAAGGAGAACTCTATGAAAGGCATTATTTTAGCAGGCGGTTCCGGAACCCGCCTTTATCCGCTGACTATGGTAACATCCAAGCAGCTTTTACCGATTTATGACAAACCCATGATTTATTACCCTCTGTCTGTACTGATGAACGCAGGCATCCGTGAGATCCTGATTATTTCTACTCCACAGGATACCCCAAGATTCCAGGAGCTCTTAGGAGACGGACATCAATTCGGCGTACAGCTTTCTTATGCCGTACAGCCAAGCCCAGACGGATTGGCACAGGCCTTTATCATTGGTGAGGAATTTATTGGTGATGACTGCGTTGCCATGGTTCTTGGAGACAATATTTTCGCAGGTCACGGTCTGAAAAAGCGCTTAAAAGCGGCTGTTCAGAATGC
>ENA-ORNZ01002728-ORNZ01002728.1-human-gut-metagenome-genome-assembly--contig:-NODE-2728-length-10286-cov-2.413547_pt1 | contig 10286 bp, 8 predicted proteins | sample MGYA00242124_ERZ509040 | MGnify/ENA primary metagenome ERZ509040 (study PRJEB26280, sample SAMEA2338733) | human gut metagenome | biome: human gut; feature: human-associated habitat; material: faeces... | reverse complement strand
TTCATTATACTTGAAGCATCAAGAAACAACAAGAGATAACAGGAAGGAGCAAGTTATATGCTTTTGTGGCAAGGCAACAGCACATATGATACAGAAGCAGATAAAAGAAGGCTGCGAAACATAAGGCATGATAATAAGCAAGATATGGACAGCTTGTATTGGGCGAACAAAAAGAAATTCAAGAAGTAAAAAATGCATACGGAGCATATGCACAGATAAGCGTAATCAATCCGTATGATATAGAAGAATTGAAACGAATCCATGCAATTATGACGAAATATCTGGTAGATGAATCGGGATGTTTTCGACATGGAGAAGAAGGTGTGTTCAATGGAGAACAGTGTATTTTTATGGCACTGCCGGCAAGATTGGTGCCACAACTTATAGATGAGCTGTTTGCTTGGATGAATCGTGTGCAAGGTGAAGTACATCTGTTGATTTTAGCAAGTGTATTTCATTATGAATTTGTGTTTATCCATCCATTTTCAGATGGAAATGGGCGAATGGCAAGATTATGGCACACATGTCTTTTGTCAAAATGGAAGTCAGTTTTTCAATATATTCCAATTGAAAGTCAGATAGAAAAGTTTCAGGATGAATATTATAATGCAATAGTAAAGTGTCATATCAATGGGGATTCGAATGTTTTTATTGAATTCATGTTGAAACAGATTGATAAAATATTGGAAGAGATATTATTAAGAGCAGATGAACAGGATGAGCATGTAACAGAATATGTAAAAAAATTATTGAATGTTATGGAATACGAAGTGCCATATACAAGCACTGTTTTGATGGAAAAACTCGGACTTAAGTCAAAGGAAACTTTTCGCAAAAATTACATGAATCCGGCTATGCAACTTCGGTTGGTACAAATGACAATTCCAGAAAAACCGAAAAGTAGAAACCAAAGATATATAAGAAGATGATAACATGAAGAGAGCCGCAACATTTCGCATTATAATCTACACAGCCAGCATGTAGAGAGAAGGTCATATCAAAATGACAGCCCCTTTTCTCTACATTTTTTTATAAGCGTTACCCCATTCGACCATCATTTTCCATCGAGCGCAAACTATCGGTGAGAACTTTCTGACTGATCCCTTCAAGATTTTTCTTTAATTCATTGAATCGCCAAGGGCGTTTCAGCAGATTTCGGATAATCAGCAATTTCCATTTGCTGCCGATGAGCGAAACTGTGGTTGCAACCGGACATTCCGGTAATCCGTCTTTTGTTAGACTTGTGATTGTTCTGCCTGTTTTCCTGTAGTCAAGATTAAAATAAAAGAAATTAATTCAAAAACTTAACTTTAACATTAATTACGAAACATAGTTATTCAAAGAAAGTATTCCCTTGAGATAATGCATATATTGAAACAGAGGTTGACTCCTTTCGCCAGGAAAGATATGATAAATATAATGAGAATGGGGCTGCTTGCTGTAGTATGACGCAGACAGAATCTGGCAGTGAGACGCTGCAAATCAGAAAAGTGGGGGACTTTAAGATGGAAATAATGGATGTTATAAAATATAATGGAAGGCCGGATGTCTTCGCATGGAAATATCCGGGTGAAGAGCTTGGAACATGGTCGCAGTTGGTAGTTAATCAGTCACAGGAAGCCGTGCTTGTAAAAGGTGGAAGTGTGGCAGATGTGTTCGGGCCCGGAACGCATACATTGGATACAAAGAATATTCCGATTCTGAATAAGATTATCAATCTTCCGTTTGGCGGGAAATCTCCGTTCAAGGCAGAAGTATGGTATATCAATAAAGGATATTACCTGGATATTAAGTGGGGAACACCAACGCCGATTCAGATTCAGGATCCAAAGTATGGAATATTTATTCCGATACGCTCGAATGGAGCATTTGGAATTCATGTAGCAGATTCGGTGAAGTTTTTGACAAAACTTGTGACGACCATGAATGTTTTTGATGCAGAGACTGTAACGAAGTATTTCAGAAGTCTGTATGTGACGAAGATAAAGGATACGATTTCTTCATATCTGCTTCACAGAAAGATCAGTATTCTTGAGATGAATGCGTACATAGATGAAATTTCACAATATATGAAGGAGACAATCTGTCCGATAATGGAAGAGTATGGACTGGAACTGACTTCATTTTATGTAAATGAAATCAGCACACCGGAAGATGATCCGTCTGTGGAAAAACTCAAGGAGGCTTTATCCAAGCGTGCGGAGATGGAGATTATAGGCTACAATTATCAACAGGAGAGATCCTTTGATACGTTGGAAAATGCGGTCAGTCACGGAAATGCAGATGCAGGTTCTGTGATGGGAGCCGGAATGGGTCTTGGAATGGGATTCGGTGTTGGAAGAGAGATGGGAAACCAGTTTTCTTCTATGGCACAGAATATAGATTTGCGTGGCGGATATAGAAAATCAAAATTCTGCCCGCAGTGTGGGAGCAAAGTCCTGGCGGATGCAAAGTTCTGTTCCGAGTGTGGAAGCCGGCTTATAAGCAAAGAGAGACACTGTCCACAGTGTGGAACTGTGTTGGAAGGAAATCAACGTTTTTGTCCGGAATGTGGAAAACGATTAGATGAGGAGGAAATATAAAATGTTGATCATGAAAAAGATTCTGTCAGTTGTGGGGATTACCGGAGGAACATTTTTTCTTCTGGTTGCAGCAATCTGTGTGGAAGAATGGTTCTCTGACCCGGCATATGCAGCGGATATGGAAATTTCGGGATTGATTATGTGCATTGTTCTTGGAATTTTCGGGGTGATCCTGATTGTGCTCGGGATCCAGACACTCCGTCTGCAAAAGCTGTATCGAGAATATAAAGAGATTGCAGAAGCTTCGCAGGATGGATTTATCCCGGATATGGCAGCGATTCTTAGCCAGCCGGAGGATAAAGTGCGTCGAAATCTTGAAAAATTGTGTAAAAAGAAATATTTTAACGATGCTTATGTGGATAACAAGGCAAAGTTATTTGTTCGAAAGGATCAGATGAATCAGAAGATTGGTAACCCCTCTTTTACAAAGACGGTCAAACAGACAGATGCAGAACTTATTACTGTAAAATGTAAGGGATGTGGTGGTATCAACAAAATTCAAAGAGGAGCCGTGGGCGAGTGTGAGTATTGCGGTTCGCCAATCAGCGGGGAATAATAAAGGAAAGACCTATTGTGGAACCATTATCCACGATAGGTCTTTCAAAGTGAAAATGTAAATACTATTCTGCAGTAACTGTAGCACCGAAAGCCCCCATTACTTCCGAATTCGCTTCAGCATACACACCAAACTGTCTCTGGTAATCGGCTAATTTTTCCTTTGCATTGGTAAACAAATTTATTGATTTGATTAATGGAGTGTAGTATAGTGAGAGTAAGAAATTCTTAAAGCTGATACTATATTTATAGGAGAATTTAAATGCTTCAAATACAACACATAAAAAAAGAATACCGGACGGGAAGCTTGGTACAGAAGGCTCTGGACGATGTGAGTCTGAATCTGAGAGATAATGAATTCGTAGCAATCTTAGGTCCCAGCGGTTCCGGCAAAACCACGCTTCTGAATATTATCGGAGGACTGGACCGCTACGACAGCGGAGATCTTATCATCAATGGCATTTCCACAAAAAAATATAAGGACAGAGACTGGGATTCGTACCGTAATCATACGATTGGTTTTGTATTCCAAAGCTACAATCTGATTCCGCATCAGACGGTACTTGCCAATGTGGAACTGGCGTTGACCATTTCAGGTATCGGTAAGGATGAGCGCAGAAAGCGTGCAGTGGATGCACTGGAGAAGGTGGGTCTTGGGCAGCAGCTTCATAAGAAGCCGAACCAGATGTCGGGAGGCCAGATGCAGAGAGTTGCAATTGCAAGAGCGCTGGTCAATGATCCGGAGATCCTGCTTGCAGATGAGCCGACCGGGGCACTGGACAGTGACACCAGTGTGCAGGTCATGGATCTTCTTAGAGAGGTAGCGAAAGACCGTCTGGTCGTTATGGTCACACATAACCCGGAACTGGCAGAGCAGTATGCGACCAGGATCGTCAATCTGAAAGATGGAAAGATCCGTTCGGACACAGATGAATATATTGTGGAAGAGGAAAATCTGGCACCGCCGGAGCATAAGAATATGGGGAAATCTTCCATGTCTTTTCTAACGGCATTGTCACTGAGTTTTAATAACTTAAGGACAAAGAAAGCAAGAACCCTTCTGACTTCTTTTGCAGGATCTATTGGAATTATCGGAATTGCACTGATTCTGGCTCTTTCAAATGGCGTCAACGCTTATATCCGGTCCATTGAGGAGGAGACATTGTCTGAATATCCACTGCAGATACAAAGTACCGGATTTGATCTCACTTCCATGATGGTGGGTATGAATGGGGATTCCGGAAGCAGTGATGATAAGAAAAGTGGAAAAGATAAAGATAAGGTAAAGGTCATGCAGGTAGTCACCAATATGTTTTCAAAGATGGATTCCAATGACCTTGGTGCTTTGAAAAAATATCTGGACAGTGGTGAATCTAAGATTCATGACTATACAAAAGCAATAGAATATTCTTACAATGTGATGCCGCAGTTGTTCCGACAGGACGGTGACAATGTTCGTCAGGTCAATCCGGATCAGTCGTTTTCCTCATTGGGACTTGGTGCATCGTCAGGTTCGAACAGCTTGATGTCCTCCATGATGAGTACCAATGTGTTCTTTGAGATGCCGGAAAATACGGATCTCTATGAAGGACAGTATGATGTAAAAGCCGGAAGATGGCCGAAAAAATATAATGAATGCGTTCTTGTACTGACGCCGGATGGTTCTATGAGCGACTTCTTATTATATACATTGGGACTCAGAGACCAGGTTGAACTCGATGATATGATTAAGCAGTTCATCAACGAAGAGACGATAAAAACGCCTGAAAACATTGGAACTTATACTTATAATGATATTTTGGGAAAGACATTTAAACTGGTAAATGCTTCAGATTATTATGAATATGACGATCAATATCAGGTGTGGAAAGACAAAACTGACAATGCGGATTACATGAAAAAACTGGTCGAAGACGGTGAGAATGTAAAAATTGTGGGAATTGTACAGTCAGCTGAAGATGCGAAGGCTTCATCACTGACACCTGGAATTAACTATACTTCAGATCTCGTAAATCATGTGGCAGAACAGGCAAAAGACAGCGAGATTGTAAAACAGCAGCTTGCGAACCCGAATGTAAATGTATTTACCGGGGAAGAATTTGGCAATACAGATGGGAACAATGGATTTGACATGAATTCTCTGTTCAGTATAGATGAGGATGCCCTGAAAAACGCATTTGGTTTTGACAGCAGTGCCATGAACAATCTTGGAAGTTCCATGGATCTGTCGGGACTTGATCTTTCCAAGGCATTTCAGATGGACGGAAATTCTATGGATTTGTCCGGTATGGTGAATCTGGATCAGGTAGAAATCAACATGGGCAATATGCCACAGATGAATCTGGGGGATATTCTTACGAATCTGGATGTACAGGTCAATGCGGATGGCATGCAGAAAATGTTAATTAGCCTTTCGGAAGGTTATCAGGAATATGTAAAGAGCCATCCGGAAGCAGATTATTCCAATCTTGGAAATCAGATTGCAGAATATCTGACTTCCGATCAGGCAAAGACCATTATTCAGAAATATTTGAAAGACATTCTGAAAAATAACGGGGAAGTTACGATTACACTAGAGCAGATTAAGGAACTGTTGACCAGCGTGATGAGTGATTTTCAAAGCTGGCTTGTAGAGCAGAACGCTAATCCGGGCGCAGAGGAATTTGGAACGTACTTCCAGCAGTATCTACAGACCGGGCGTGCCAATGCAATTGTAAATAAATGGGCCAATGAAATATTTGGAGATATAGATTTCAACATTTCCAGTGACACACTGCAAGCTATGGCGAAAGAACTGGCAGAAGGTTATACTGCATATGCAAAGGAAAAGAATTATGCAGATCCGACAAAGATGGCAGAGAATTTTGTGAATTATATAAAGACGGATGACGGAAAGAGACGCCTGACCCAGGGACTTTCAGAAGCAATCAATATGGACAGTCTACAAAAGCAGATCAGCACGGCCATGAGTAGCTACATGAGGCAGGCCATGGGTGCATATACCGGTGCCATTTCTCAGGCAATCAGTACACAGATGACATCCGCTATGAGTCAGGTGACCACGCAGCTTGCCGGTGGACTTGAAACGGTTATGACATCTGCCATGAGCCAGATAGGAGAAAATCTGCAACATGCACTTGGAGGTGCTATGGATTTTGATGCGGATACATTTGCAAATGCATTCCAGTTCAATATGACGGAAGATGATCTGACGGAACTTATGATGTCCATGTCCGGAGCACAGAGCGCTTCCTATGATAATAATCTGCAGCAGCTCGGATATGCAGATTTCAGTCAGCCGAGTTCCATTTCCATTTATCCAAAAGACTTTGATAACAAAGAAAAAGTGGTAGAGGTTCTGGATCATTATAATCAGAAAATGGAAGATGAGGGAAAAGAAGAACAGGTGATTTCTTATACGGATATTGTAGGAACGATGATGTCATCAGTGACTACCATTATCAATACAATCAGCTATGTACTGATTGCATTTGTGGCAATTTCCCTGCTCGTATCATCGATCATGATTGGAGTTATTACTTATATTAGTGTACTGGAACGAAAGAAAGAGATTGGTATTTTAAGAGCCATTGGAGCATCCAAAGGAAATATCTCGCAGGTATTTAATGCAGAGACATTTATCATCGGACTCTGCGCCGGACTTATCGGTATCGGACTGACGCTTTTGATATTGATTCCGGGAAATATGCTGATACATGCACTTGCAGACAATAACCGGGTCAGTGCAATCCTTCCAATCGCACCGGCGATCGTACTGATTCTTTTAAGTGTGGTGCTTACCTTACTTGGCGGATTGATTCCTTCAAGGAAAGCTGCCAAGAGTGATCCGGTGACCGCACTTCGAACAGAATAATGAAAAATAAAAGTTTACATGGTAAAAAGTTTTGTGATAAACTAAATGTCAGATTGTAAATTCGCGGTGCAGAGGGAATTCCCTGCACCGTATCTGTATTTTTAGAAAGACGAGGGATAACTATGCCAATAGGAGTTATTATCAATGCCCTGTCGGTTGCTGCCGGTGGTGTGATCGGGGCATTATTCGGGCATAAACTGCCTGAAAAATTTAATTCGGAGCTTACCAAGATTTTTGGAGTCTGCTCAATGGGAATGGGAGTTAGTTCCATCGGGCTTATGAAAAATATGCCTGCCGTTATTTTTGCAGTGATTATCGGAACTGCATTTGGTTTGGCTGTTAATCTTGGAGGAATGATTAATCGTGGAGCGGTTTGTATGGAGAAACCGGTGGGAAAATTATTCCCGAATAAGAATAAATCTATGTCCAGGGAAGAATATATGTCCATGCTTGTGACAATTATCGTACTGTTCTGCGCCAGTGGGACAGGAATCTACGGTGCGTTGGATTCGGGAATGAGTGGGGATCATACGATTCTGATTTCCAAGTCGATTCTGGATTTCTTTACTGCGATGATTTTTGGAGGAACATTGGGGATGGTGATTGCAGCGGTTGCAATTCCGCAATGTGTGATTTTCCTTATTATATTCGCAGCAGCAAAATTTATCTTTCCACTGACCACACCGGATATGATTGCAGACTTTAAAGCATGTGGCGGCTTTCTGCTTCTGGCTACCGGTTTCCGGATTGCAAAGATTCATGATTTTCCGGTTGCAGATATGATTCCGGCTATGGTGCTTGTGATGCCGGCGAGCTGGTTCTGGGTAAATATGATAGTACCTGTACTGTAAAGTAGTGGATCATAAAATGTGTTTCATAGTATGTTTCGGAATTAGAAGAAAATGGAAAGGTATGCAATGAACGGATATTTTTGTGTATTAACTACAATTGATTTTTTTGTTTTATGTTTTATGTGTATTCTCACATATTTGAGTGAAACGCTTAGCAAAAAACAAAAGCGTGGTTTCTTTCTTGCCTTTGTTCTGATCGCAGGGATTTCCGTACTGGAAGTCATTACTCTTGTAGTGGATGGTCTGCCTCCGGGGTACCGCTGGCTGAATATTACTGCTAACTATCTTGGCTTTGGTCTGTCACCGGCTGTGTGCATCTGTCTTGTATATGTCCTGGACAGGAAAACAGCCCTGCGGCGTGAGATCAGAACGGCGGTGCGTATTGAAATCGGATATTTGATTTTTCTTTTTGTTACGATTCCATGTGGAATGGTATTTTCCGTGAGCGCGGATAATATTTATTCACGTGGTCCGCATTTTTATATATATATCGTCATGTATTTTGGGGCGATCTTATATCTTTCTGCATCTACGGTCATTACCGCCAGGGAGTTTCAGAATCGCAGCAGGCTTCTGATCTATCCACTTATTCTTTTTGTGATGGCGGAAACGATCATTCAGGTTGCTCTTCCAGAACTTCATGTTACTTGGTTATGTGTTACGTTGCTATCGGTATTGTATTTTATCTATTGCAGCGAGATGTGGAATCAGTTGGATGCACTTACAGGGCTTTTGAACCAGAACAGCTATCTGAAGCAGACAGGTGGGGTGAGGTGCAAAGGAGGAGTGCTGGTCGTGTTTGATGTGGATGATTTCAAACAGATCAACGACCGATACGGCCATATACAGGGAGATCTTTGTCTTGCAGGAATCGCAGAATGCATCAAAAAATCTTATGCAAACTTTGGATATTGCTATCGTATAGGTGGTGATGAGTTTTGTGTTCTTCTGAAAAACGGTGGCAACGAAGGAAGGTGTAAACAAGAATTTTTGCAGAGACTGCAAGAAAAACGAGGGGAGATTGCATTTTTACCTACGGTATCCTATGGATCAGCCCCGTTTTCCGGAGAGGATATTGTTAAGGTTAAAGACAGAGCTGACCAGGATATGTATCAATATAAAAAAGAACGTAAGAATCGGAAAAGATTATCCTAAAAAGAGTTTATATTAGAATAATTATAGAAGATAAGGTGAAATAATTGAAGAATGCAAATGGTTATAATGAGTCGGACATCAGAAAAGACTACCACAATCTGACAAAATTATTAATAGAGAAGAATATGACGATCACGACGATGGAATCTGCCACATCAGGGCAGATTGCATCTTTGATTACCGATACCGAAGGGTCATCAGCTATATTAAAAGGCGCATTTATTACTTATTGCAATGAAGCCAAGATCATGCAGGGGGTTCCGGCAGAAATCCTGGATAAATATACGGTATATTCAAAAGAAACTGCAGAGGCTATGGCGAAAGCCTGTGCGAAAACATACAATGCCAATATAGGTATTGGCGTCACCGGTACGATGGGGAATATAGATCCGGCTAATCCGGATGCATCTGTTCCGGGACGGGTATATTTTGCAATTGTGACAGATGGTAAAGTGGAGTCGTATTATGTGGAATTAGAACCACAGCCTACACGTCTGGCTTATAAGCTGGCAGTTGCAAAAAAAGTCTGCGATGCACTTATGAGACAGCTGGAAAATTTAGACAGAGCATGACTCATTTTATTATGAGAGAGTTATGCTCTGTTTTTGTGAAAATGTATATAAGAGAATGAGGAATAGAAGTAGAATTGTCTGAATTGTCTAAATTGCAGAAAATATAAAAACAACGTTGACAATTCAAACGCCCTTGTGGTATATTAATCTGGCTGTCGCGTTAGACAAGGCCGTGAGGTAACAGAGTCAAAGCAGAAGACGGCGGGAACTGATTACGGAAAAGCAGAAAATGCCGGATCATAATCAGAAATCTTCGGGAATTGTTCCTGAAAAAAAGAATAAAATAACAGTTGACAAACACAACTGCTTGTGATATTCTTAATAAGCTGTCGCTTGAGACAAACGAATGTTTGAGAAAGAGATGGCAGACGGACAGCTGAAAAGCTGGTCGAAAAAAGATTAAAAAAGTTCTTGACAAATGTCGACGAATATGATAATCTAAATAAGCTGTTTCAAACAGCAAAGACAAAGAACCTTGATAATTAAACAATAGACAACAACCCTGAAAATTCTAAAGAGAATTATTCAGAACAGACATTTAATGTCGAACCTTAAAACAGTAAAGGGGATAAGAAAGCTAGTAGTTTTCTTGAACTGGAACGAACTTGATTTTTGAATCTGTGTTAAAGCAGGTTTGAGATATTTTAACGAGAGTTTGATCCTGGCTCAGGATGAACGCTGGCGGCGTGCTTAACAC
>ENA-ORNZ01002716-ORNZ01002716.1-human-gut-metagenome-genome-assembly--contig:-NODE-2716-length-10347-cov-17.349398_pt1 | contig 10347 bp, 10 predicted proteins | sample MGYA00242124_ERZ509040 | MGnify/ENA primary metagenome ERZ509040 (study PRJEB26280, sample SAMEA2338733) | human gut metagenome | biome: human gut; feature: human-associated habitat; material: faeces... | reverse complement strand
AATACAGGGATCATGACCTTACAGGAAACTACAAAGGCACGCGTGAGTGTCACATTGAACCAGACTGGTTACTCATTTATGAGATTCAGAACAACGTTTTAGTACTCATGCTTTACAGGCTTGGTACGCACTCAGAACTATTCAAAAAATAGATTTAAAAAACAGAATAGCAATTCAGAAAGCATCTATCAGAAATGGTAGGTGCTTTTCTTATGCCCAAATTCAGGAAAGGAGGAGCTTATGGCGGGAAGTAGAATCAAAAGTATTACGGTCGAGATCGGTGGCGATACCACCAAACTACAGACAGCCCTAAAGGGTGTCAATTCAGAAAGCAAGAATACGCAGAGTCAGCTAAAGGATGTTGAGAAGCTACTGAAACCGGAGCCCGGTAATACGGGGCTTCTTGCACAGAAACAGAAACTCCTCTCTGACGCGGTGTCCGAAACTAAGGATAAAAGCTGATGAACGACCCGACATTTAAGCATTTATCCGAGGACTGTCAAGCATACTATTTTGATTTTGAAGCCTACGCTTCTCACTTGTAGGAACACGGGAAATTTTTAGTAACAGAACACGGTATCTTTGAACTGCCAGAGTAGGAAATGAGGTGGTGCTTATGCTTGATGATATGGCGGTTTATATTGCTAATCTTGGAAGATACAATGAGATGTATGAAATGATAGAGGAACTTCCCGATTATATCGTAGAGTGTCTGGACGAATTTATCAGCCACTACGGGACGCTGGAAGAAGTCGTGGAACACAAGGACGATATTTATTATTATCCCGACTGTGAAACCATGACAGGTCAGAAATATAATCACAGCCGACTTTTACCTGCATATTCTTAAAAATATCGTTCATGTAATCACTCCAATCTAATTTTAAGTAAGAAAAAAAGCAGTCAATCATAAAGACTAACTGCTTTGTAAATGTTGCAAGATATAATCATAAATCTGCATTTTTAGTTATATTAAGGTCGCACATATAATGCCAATTACACCAATAGCCAAAAATAACAGTCCAACACCTGCTGATTTTTTACGTTTTTCTAATTCTTTTGAGTTGCTTTCACTCATATTTACAATAGGGTATTTTCTTCTTCCGATTAGATACATAAGCAAACCACTTGAATTATTCCCACTCATTGTAAATACTCCCCAAAATTTAGGGTGCTTTAATCCTCTGGCTGTTGCGTCTATAACAGTCATATGATAAATCTGAAACACAACACAAAACGCTCCTACAAGTGCAACTGCTCCACAAATTACCGCTAAAACTATGTTCAAATCCATAACAAAATATCCTCCTTAAAATTTTTTGATTATCTGGTAAAGTAATGCTGATGAAGTGATAACCATAAGACAAAATATTCCAACTAAGAAATAACGGTTATCTGGTATAAACATATTTAATGTTATCAGCAATGCTACGACAATGATATTTACAATAATTGCCCATATCATTTTTTGGTTGCTTTTTACAACATTTGTACTTTCTTCTAAATGTTCAATCATTTTTTCATCACCCTTTAGCAATACGTCAAGACTTATAGAATATAGGTTGCTCAACTCTATTACACTGATAATGTCTGGGTAAGATTTTTCATTTTCCCAGTTTGAAATTGTCTGCCTTGATACATTGATTTTTTCTGCAACATTTTCTTGTGTCATTCCAGACTGTACTCGTGCATTTTTAAGTTTCTTACCTATTTCCATATTCCGATTGCTCCTTTCGGTGTCATTGTCATATATTAACTCTCAAATGTCTATCCAATATCTTCGACAAAGCCTTTTTTCCCTTGTCAAAATTATTTTACATAGCTTAAATACGGCTCTTTTGGCTCATTATACTGTAGTTTCAGAGTAAAATCTATGACCTAGATTTATTTTTTCGTCTGTCCCTGCGGTGTATGGTTCTGTGGATTGCCTGTGTTCTGGTTGCCTTTATTCTTCAACACAATATCCTCTGCCTTTACATACCAGTCCACATCTGCACCCGTATTGGGCACTCGGTGTCCCGTCCTCATTCTGCAAGAACACATCACGCACCGCTGTAAATTTTAATTCTCCAAATGTTTTCTCTTTGTCAATAACAAACCCGTTTGATAATCTCATAAATTCTTCACTCCTTTATTTTTCTTCAACTGCTACAATATCATCAGCAACTAACACATAATCGGTATGTCCCATATCCCCGATTGCGTAACCTCTGCCGTATAACTTCGGATTGACAAGTTTTACTTTCTGTTCATACTTGAACTTCTTTTCACCAGCCTGCATGGGAATTTCCACTACAACATTTTCGCCTTTCTGTACGTCAAAATAAAGGTTATAGCTTACAAAGCTGCTTACGGTTCAATGCCCACACACGCTGCTGCTAACCCGGCTATCCGACAGATGTATATCAACGGACATTTCTGCTATGCCTATAAGTTTGGTATTGTCACGAATGGTCTTGGTATTGTTCGCGATATTACCTTCTACAATAAAGATTTCCTAAATGCTCATCCTAATATCATTGTTGAAAAGAAATCCGATTCACCAGATGAAGATAAATCACTTGCGGACTCTAAGGCACTGCTCCCTGTTTTGATTGATTTCTTTCAGAAGCATCCTTTGATCAACCCTAAAACTTTTCTAGGCGATGCCGCTTTTGATACCATTGAAATCTACAAAGCCATTTTGGATGATCTTGGCTTTGAAAAAGCATTGATTCCACACTTCCAATGAAACGGGAAGGGAGTAAATCTCATCTGAGAAGCAAACTTCCCATCATGAAGTTTGTATGCCCTAAAATGAAATGGGAATACAATCGCGAAACCAAAACGAAACGCCGTGTCTGCCACTGTGAGAATCCCTGTACCACATCTTCCTGTGGAAGAATGATTTAAATTTACCCAGAAAAGAATCTGCGCGCCTATCCCGGTGTGGAACGTGGTTCCGTAGAATGGGATGAGACCTACAAAATCCGTGTAAACGTTGAAAAATCGATCAACCATTTTAAAGACAGTTTCTGTATTGCCGGTCGTAAAACCCAAAATGAGAAAACACTACATGCAGATTTGTTGCTTGCAGGAATTTCTCAGTTAATAACTGTCATGGTTGCTGATAAAATTCACCAGCATCAATACATACGAAGTTTAAAACCACTCATAGCATAGGACTTACCAACTTCATAAGCCCATGAGGTTTATTTGTTGTGCCAAGAAATGGACGATTTTCACTTCCTATCCCAAGAATCCTGCATGGCAGGAGCCTTCGCCTGTTTTCAATCAGGATTGGGGACTTGTTTCGCAATTACCTATGGGGATAAAAATAGACGCTCATTTCTGAACGTCTTACATTGAAAAGGGATACTTTTTTAACAAGTACCCCTAAAGTTTAGTATTTAATTGTTTGTGTTCCCACACTCTATATCAACAACTACTGAAACATTGATATAGTTTTTTATCTCTTTATTTCTGATTTTATCGCCCTCGCTCGTAAAGACGATATGCTTGAAAAAGTGCCTAAAATTAAGGATTTCTACATAGTTCGTCTTTGTAGCAACACACAAGTCTCCACATGGCTCGATAGGTCCGGATTGATGTCAGTTATCGGGAACCAATCCAGACTAATGTAGATTGTAGCAAAATATCTCCGTTTGTTTGCGGAAACATATCTACAAATTCTGTAACAAAAATATCTTGATACATTCCGCTATCCATATCACAGCGTGAACCTCGCCCGTTTACGGAAAAAGTTCAACTTTTTTATTCGTTTCTACTATTATAGTGATTCTAACATAAAAGTCAAATTTGGCGAAGAACTGCCATCGCCTCAACCTTGTCTGTTCTTCGTACAGAGAACAGGTCAACGGCTATTTTTCGCCCTGACTGATAACCCAACTTCCATGCACTCAACCTTGGTAAGCTAAAAATTTAATGGCGATGTTGCTACTTCTTCGCATTCTCTTCCAGTTCCAGCATGTACTTATCAAAATCAGACATAAATAATCTGTCCTGAATGACACGATATTTTTCAAATTCGGTTTCAGCTTTTGCCTTGGCAATCTCAGCAGTGATTTTGCCTGCATCTTGAAGAACCTCTCTGTCATCTGCCATCAAGAATAGATCCAGTCGTTTCGCCCAATCCTCCATTGTCATCGGAATATAACGTTCCGCACGATCCTCTGCCAAATCCAGATAAGCAGATACAATACGCTCCAGTGAACGCATTTCCTGCTCACTCAAATAATTCTTCGCAACGCTCACATCGCTTTTTACAATCTTACCTTCCGGTGCTGCTGCCCAAGTGGTTAATCCCATATGCGGCTTATCTGCATCGGCTCGCTCGTAAATCAACTCCGCTGCTGTATGTCCATGAACTGCATAATGCATCTTGTTTTGAACCTTTGCAAAGAACTGCTTTGTTGTTTTTGCTGTTCGGTCATAATCAAGAGCTGTAGCATAGATGTCTGTTATCTTCTGATAAAATCTACGCTCGGAGAGACGGATTTCACGAATCTGCTCAAGCAAACGGTCGAAGTATTCTACTGTAAGCACAGAGCCACCGTTTTTCAGGCGTTCATCATCCATGACCCAACCTTTGATGGTGTAGTCCTTAACGATGCCATTGGCCCACTTGCGAAACTGTACTGCTCGCTCATTATTTACCTTGAATCCAACAGCAATAATCATTTGAAGATTATAATGTTTCGTATCACGAGTGACCTGACGTGAACCTTCGGTTTGAACTATCCGGAAATTCCGGATAGTTGCATCTTCCTCAAGCTCTGAGTCGGAATAAATCTTCTTAATATGCTCATTAATCGTACGAACATCTACATCATATAGTGTGGACATCATCTTCTGTGTCAGCCATATATTCTCATCCTCATAACGCATCTCAATACTATCCTGCTGATCACCAACAGAGGCAACATAGGTTAAGTATTCTGCTGCACTGGAACGGATGGTTATTTCGTCTTTTTTCTTTTTCAAATAGGATGACCTCCTTTAACGTCCCAAAATCATTATTCTGCCTGTGCATCAAAGGATTGTTTCACAATTTCCATGATTTGATCTAATTCATCCTGATGCTCCATAAACAATTCTACATCGCCATTTCCCCAACGCCCTAAACCGGTAATATCTTTGCAAATACCGTTAGGGTCATTAATCTCTGAAAACTTCATATTAATCGAGATACGCAATCTTTGTTTCTGAAAAACAATATCAACAAAATTGGTATCCAATTTATAGGCAACATACAACTTTTTATATTCCTTCTTTACCGCTGGAGATAAGTTCATAATACGCTTATCTAAAGACTCGAACAATATTCTTGTAAAAGCATTCACATCATACGTTTCCAGGGAATATTTCTGCACTGTTTTTTCTTCTACTTGATATGGCGCAAGTTCTGCAACTGTTAAAGTTGGATATGGCCAGATAGATTCTGCTTTCTTTGCTAATTCGTTTGCTCTCTCTTGGATATGTTTTTCATTCCACTTATTTTGTAAAACCACATATTTATTAAGCCTAAGTGCGCTTTCTTTGAATCCGCCCGGCATATCCATCTTTTCCAAGAAAGGTCTGTCACTCATCTCAGAATTATATGCAGTCAAAGTAAGATTGCCAATTGTATGTAAATACTTTTTCTGAACCTCTTGCCACTCATCGCCAAGATCAACTTGCCACTCAAAAGAAAGATTTTTGTTCTGCGGCATAATATGCTCAATGGTGTAATTCTCTATTATAATTGGAGCTTTGTTTTCAAAGTTTTCCAAACGACTAAGAATATAATTTCTAGCACGCATATTATAAATATCACGGCTTTCAAATGCACCTTCAAACTTATCGTTATCCGGGAATTCTTTATATGTATCCTGCATCACGAAAAATGCCTTAACAGAATTCATATAATCATCTGGTCTAATATAATTTTTCAACGTTGCAAATGTTTTGTTCATTGAGTTGGTCGGAATCTCACAAATTGCACGTCTCAGAACATAGCTAATACAAAGCTTCAGAATTTCCTTTAGTTCATCTGATGTAATTAGTCCTTCTACGCAGTCATGATGAATTTTCAGCAAGAACGGGTAAGATACCTCCATTCTTAAATCGATAATGTCCTCATATAACTTCTTTAAATCCGCGTCAGTATTTCGCTTGAATACAATGTTTGTATAATATTTTGCATATTCAAGCAAATCTTGACATAATTCTCTGATAGTTCCAAATTCACAATTCACATGATACAATTTAAATTCTTCATATACACGTCCTTGCTTTGGAATACGAGAAAGTTTCATGGTCAAGTAATGGCGGAAGAAAGCATCCATTACCGTTCCTTGCGTTTCATAGATAAACAGCTGTTCCATCGGCCGCCAAAGATGTTCATATACATAAGTTTGTTCAGATGGCTCTAATCCCATCAAAACATAGTTACGAATCAAATCAGATTCAGAAAGTTCCTTACCAGTAGAATTCAAACTTTCAAAAATTGCCTGTGCATCGTCAACAGCACGATCTAATGTGATATTAACAATTTGTAATTTTCCAATTGACTCATATACCTCTGCAGGCTGAATTTCTTTATCAGCCAGCTTGTTAGCAAAAAAACTGTAATTTTCAATCAGTCTTGATCTAGTGCCTTCTGCAATTGGCTTTTCCTCAACAAGGCTTATAAGAATATCTCTATCTGTTTCAGTCAGCAGTAACTTATATTGTTCATCACCACTTTCATACTCGTTTTTTAGAAGCATATTATCTATACGACGAGCATTGATTGTTGTGTCACTCGGATTCTTTATTGCATAATCGCGCAAAGCCAGAAGAAGCAGTGTTAAGGTAGTCATTCGCTGTTGGCCGTCAATAATCATATATTTCTGAACACCTGTTGGCATTGCCTGTTCAGCAATATTAACAATAGAACCTACAAAATGACCAGCTTTGCCTTTTCTCTGCATCTCTACAATATCGCTCCAAAGTCGTTTACACTGATCTATATCCCAGCTGTAGAATCTCTGATAAACCGGAATCAAGAACTGCTTATTTCCATTCAATATCTCATAAATATTGCCTTTACGTGCATCCATATTGCACCTCCATTACTTCTTTTCTCCATAAGAAACCGTATCCTCTGCCACCTTGCTTAGTTCTATTTCAGATACATATTTATAGAGTTTTTCCTCTTTTCGTGGTTCCACATTATCCGTCCAAAGCTCACACTGACTAATTACTGTGCTTATTGCAAAATCATAGTCTTCCGGCGGATACTTATATTTCTTAAGGAGTCGCTTAACCATCTTACGCATCTGCGCTCTAGCAGTTTCTTTCTTCTGCCAATCGATAGTTCGATTCTTACGAAGCATTTCTGTAAGTTCTCTTGTCAAAGCAATCAATTCATCATTCTTATAAAAATCCTTGATATGCTCCGGTTTTGTAAGAGCATCATAAAATGCCAGCTCTTCTTGTGAAAGCCCCAGTTCCTGACCATTCTTATAGAGATTTGCAATCTCTTCTGCAGTTTTCAGAAGTTCTTTAATAACCTCTTCATTAGTGATTAGTCCGTTATAATAAGAGTTCATCAGTTGTGCTATCTTCTCCGAGAATTTTTGTGACTGTACCACATTTGTTCTCTTGTAAAGAGCCACTTGCTCAGCCATAAGTTTTTTCAAAATCTCAACAGCTATATTTTTTTCCTTCATTCTAGAGATTTCATCCAGGACTGCTGGATCAAACAAGCTGAAATTTTCACCGCCACTCTTGCTGCTGTCAAATAAGCTGATGACACCTTCGCTCTGTACTGCCGCTTTCAAAAGTTCATTGATTTGATCATTTATCTCAGTAAGCGACAAACTTTTTCCACCTGTTCCACCATACGTGATCTTAATAACCGTAGAACGCAAAGCCTCCATATAAGCCGCTTCATGGCGTTCCTGCTCTGTTGTCATACTGGAACAAAGCGAGTGTGATTGTTTCAAAAGCATGGCTTCCTTCAAAAACAAATCTTTTCTTTCTGGTACACTTGCATCGAGAATAAAGTTTACGCCACCCGTAATGAGCTTAGCCATTGTAAGTGGAGAGCCACCTACAAATCCGCTGAAATCAAATCCATGCAATAAATCTTTACAAACCTGCAGCTTTTCCCGAAACTTCGGATATGCCATCTTTGCAATGTTCATATCACCGTATTTAGACTGATCGCGTTTCGTATATTCCTTCATTGCAGCCTTTAAAGCTGATGCAATTCCAACATAGTCTACGATCAATCCACCCTCTTTATCCTTGAATACACGGTTAACACGAGCAATAGCCTGCATCAAGTTATAACCATGCATCGGCTTATACACATACATAGTAGCCAAAGAAGGTACATCAAAACCGGTGAGCCACATATCAACTACAATGGCAATCTTCATTGGGTCATTGTTATCTTTAAACTTCCTTGCAAGCTCTTCTTTGTGCGATTTTGTTCCGATGATCTCTTTCCACTCTTCCGGATCGTTGTTGCCGCCAGTCATAACTACACCGACTTTATCCGTCCATTCAGGTCTAATTTTCAAGATTCGGCGATAGATTTTCATTGCAATCGGACGAGAATACGCCACAATCATGGCTTTACCCGTCAGAAGATTTGCTCTATATTTTTCGTAATGTTCAACAATATCATCACAAAGAGATTCTATTGTTGAATCAGCTCCCAGTACACTTTCCATCTGACCAAGCATTTTTTTACTCTTCTCGATTGTTTGTGCATCGGACTGCTGCTCTAAGACATCATAAGTAGAATCAATTAACGCCAATGTGTTCTCATCCAACTTCAAATGAACAACTCGGCTTTCATAATAAACCGGACGAGTAGCACCGTCTTCCACGGCCTGTGTCATATCATAGACATCAATATAATCACCAAAAACTTCACGAGTGTTTCTGTCTTTGGCTGAAATCGGTGTACCGGTAAATCCGATAAATGTAGCATTCGGCAATGCGTCATGGATAATACGAGCATTACCAATTACAGTATGCGCTTCCTTTTCACCTTTTTCATTCTCTGACATAACGATTTTTTCATCAAAACCATACTGCCCACGATGCGCTTCATCTGCCATAACAACAATGTTTCTGCGTTCTGACAAAGCTTTCTCTCCACGTTCAAACTTGAACATTGTTGTAAATATAATTCCATTTGCACTTCTGCCATCAAGAAGTGACTTCAAATGTTCCTTGCTCTCTGCCTGTACCGGTGTCTGACGCAAGAAATCTGCGCATTGTGAGAACTGTGCATAAAGCTGATCATCCAGATCAATACGGTCTGTCATAACTACGATAGTTGGACTATCTAATGCATCTTGCAATAAATGTGCATAGAATACCATCGACAATGACTTACCAGAGCCTTGTGTATGCCAGAACACACCACCCTTACCATCGGTCTTCGTTGCCACCTTTGCTTTCTCTATCGCTTTGCGAACAGCAAAATACTGATGGTATCCGGCTAACACTTTGAAACGACTATTGCTAACGCCTGAGAAAAGAATAAAATTTTTCAAAATATCCAACAGACGTTCCTTTTGGAACATACCCTCATAGAAGGTTTCAAAGGAAGCATACGCAGTATCTTCGTAATTACCGTCTTTGGTTTTCCATTCCATAAAACGATCTAATCCAGATGTGATAGTTCCGGCCTTATTTGTAGACAAGTCGCTAATTACACAGATTGCATTGTAATAAAAGATAGATGGAATATCTTGCATGTAGTTGCGGATTTGATGGTAGGCATTCTCAGCTCCTACCTCATCCTTAGCCGGGCTCTTCAATTCCATCAAAACAAGGGGCAATCCATTAATAAATAGAATAATGTCCGGGCGACGGTTATTTCCGTTTTCTAAAAACGTAAACTGATTTACCACATAGAAAAAGTTGTTCTTTACATTTGCATAATCAATCAAGCGTACAATAGATGATTGCTCCTCGCCCTTTACAAAGAACTTAACCGTGATACCATTTTGCAGATAATCCATGAAAATGATATTCTTCTGCAACAGACTTCCAGTATCAAAATTCTTCAATTTGGCTAGTGCCTCATCTATAGCTTCTACAGGCAGACCACGGTTGATACGCACCAAGCTATCTCTCAGAATAGAGTCCAGAAGCGGACTGGTATAATCTCTATCAAAATCCGGAGCGTAGAGGTGGTCATAGCCCATGTTTTCAAACAATTCAATGATTGCTTGTTCGTATGTATCTTCTGTAAATAAACTCGGCATATTCAACCTCCTGTAATTTTCGTTATGTTTCTATGGTAAACAAGAATTTAGCACAGCAAGCACAGGTTGTATTCCAACATTTATTCGAGGA
>ENA-ORNZ01002715-ORNZ01002715.1-human-gut-metagenome-genome-assembly--contig:-NODE-2715-length-10351-cov-2.086733_pt1 | contig 10351 bp, 8 predicted proteins | sample MGYA00242124_ERZ509040 | MGnify/ENA primary metagenome ERZ509040 (study PRJEB26280, sample SAMEA2338733) | human gut metagenome | biome: human gut; feature: human-associated habitat; material: faeces... | reverse complement strand
TTCAGCATTTCTATTATCACCTGCTGGCTCTGCTTCGAATGGGTGATAGCGTAATAGCTTCCACCAAATTTTGCCTTGCGCTCTTCCTCATCTATCCCTACGCTTCGTCCCTTTTCGGTGACACGCTTTATCTTGTTCCCGTCTTCTGTAACTTCCTCCAGATATCCCTCTGCAATAAGAAGCTCGTTTATAAACGAGGCTGCAAGCTTTTTGTGCTCCTTATCCGCAGGACACAGCTCATTTATTTTGTTCGTAAGCTCTGTAAGCCTGCATTTGTCGGTGAGCTCTACCTCATCAAGCCTCTGTGGCTCGACGTAAAACGGAAGCTTCTTTTTTCTCGTGCTGCCGGTTTCAGCAGCCTCCTCATCGCTTAAAACAGTCTGTGGTCTTTCACCTGTCGTGCTGCCTGATGGATTTGGGTTATCTGCAACAAATGAATTTACCGCCGTCACAAACGCTTCACCATAATTTTGTATCTTCTGCTCACCCATGCCGTACACATCGGCAAGCTGTTCCTTATCCCGCGGCAGCTTCGCACATATATCCTTTAAAGTCTTGTCGGAACAGATGATATACGGAGGCACCGACTTTTCTGCAGCCAGCTCTGTACGCACGCTGCGCAGCTTTTCAAACAGCGCAGCACCAAGCTCGTTAAGCCCTGCAAGCTGTGCTGCCTTTTTACGCTTTTTGCCGGTTTCAACGTATGTCTCCTCCTCTTCATCCTCCACAACCACACAGTTGCTGCATTTGTTGCAGATGCATGGCGTTGTATCTCCGAAATATGAAAGTATAAACTCTCTCAGGCATTTGTCCGTCTCACAGTAATTTATCATCTGCTGCAGCTTCCTCCTGTCATTGGCTGTCTTTTGCATGTCGGATGCCACATCGCCTGCTGAAGCCTTATTCTGCAGAAGGAACTTGTTTATCATGATATCCTGCTTTGAGAAAAACAGCACACATTCCGCTTCCTCACCGTCTCGTCCCGCTCTTCCGGCCTCCTGATAGTAATACTCGAGGCTCTGTGGCATGTTGTAATGCAGCACATATCTCACATTTGACTTGTCGATTCCCATTCCAAATGCGTTTGTGGCAACCATCACACGGATTCTGTCGTATGTAAAATCCTCCTGATTCTGCTTACGTTCATCATTTGAAAGCCCTGCGTGGTAACGGCCCGCCGAAATACCCTGCTCATTTAAAAGAGTATACAGCTTATCCACATTCTTTTTCGTTGCGCAGTATATTATTCCACTTTCGTCCTCATGCTTTTTCACATAATTGATTATACTGTTGTCCTTCTGGCTGCCTCCCTTTCTTGTAACAACCCTGAAAAACAGGTTAGGTCTGTCAAACCCAGTCACCATAGTAACCGGATTGTTAAGTCCAAGCGAAGCCACTATATCATTTTTCACGCGCTCCGTGGCGGTCGCTGTAAACGCACTGACTATCGGTCGTCTTGGAAGTCTCGTTAAAAATCCGGCAATTTCCAGATAGCTCGGTCTGAAATCCTGTCCCCACTGCGATATACAGTGTGCCTCATCAACTGTCAGCATCGATATGTCCGCGTTGCAGGCAAAATCCAGAAAACGTGGGGTATATCTGCTCAGGCATCAAGACCTCGTCGGACGTGAAGGTCGGCGACACGATTACGACGGTGACGAACCCCGCACGGGAAGCGATCGCCGGATTCGCTGGTTTTCGGTCAGTGAGCTGTTGATATAGGCGGCATGCACTCCTGCCTGGTTTAAAGCCTTGACCTGATCTGACATAAGCGAGATAAGTGGCGAAATGACAAGCGTAATTCCTTTAAGCATAAGCGCCGGAAGCTGGTAGCACAGCGATTTTCCTGCGCCTGTCGGCATGATACCGAGCACATCGTGCCCTGCAAGTATGCCGTTTATGAGCTCCTCCTGCCCTGTTCTAAGACTGTCGTAGCCAAAGTATTGTTTGAGTGTCTGGTTTATGTTCATTTATGCTTGTTGTCCTCCCTTAGCTGCACGATAATCCTGTAGACCTCAGGCCTTCTCTCCTTCAGATGCTTATCAAGCAGGTGTCTCCTCTGTGCAAACCGCTCTGCAAGCTCCGGATGCTCTCTTGCTATACGCTCATGCACCTCGCGACGGTGCATCTCGATATCTGCCGCAAGCGTGTGCACATCCTTTCCTGATATGTTGACGATTTCTTTCAGATGCTCCTCCAGATGCTCCAGCCACTCATCCTGGTCAAACTCATCCATATGCGCCCAGCGGCCATGCATGATTTCCTCTATATCCTTTGTCTTTTTGAGCTGTTCTATCTGAAGCTTTATCTGCTTTTCAATCTGCTCCTCACTCTCGGCGCCAAACGCCCAGACAAACTCCTGCACTCTGTTGTCAGCACGCTTTCTTGAGGCACTGCGCTCCTCGTTATCTACGCCACCCTCAAGCGGATAAGGTCTGTTTATTCCCATATCCTTTAGCGCAATATGTATTGTCCTTCTGACACAGCCCTGCTCAATTAAATAACCTAAGCCCAGCTTCCTGAGTTGCTCGTTGAGCTCTGCAATGTGCTCTGTTATGTATAGCTTTACACCTTTTTGTTTCAGTGAGCGGTAAAGTGACTCTATGCTGTCAGCTCCTGTGATATCAATACTTCCGATAGCTCCGGCATCGATTATGACAGCTTTTGTATCATGCTTTAGGTGGTCCTCAATATCACGCACAAGTACCTTTGCATTTGCAAAAAACAGGCCGCTCGAAAATCTGTAAATAATCACACCGTCAATCTCGTGGATGTTTGTGCTCTCCCTGATATCGCGGAAATGACTGTGTCCCGGCTGCACACCGAGAAAGCAGGTGGCCGGCTTTGCGCTTCTGATTATCATCTCGGCAAAAGACAAAATGATTCCTATCAAAACTCCGTTTATCGTACCCAGAATAAGTACTCCGAAAAAAGCACCAACAAATATGAAAAATTCTGTCCTGCTGACCTTCCACAGTCTCTTTGCCAGATGAAACTCCGTGGCACCCATGAGCGCTGATATGACAATCGCCGTGAGCACCGGAACCGGCAGATATCCTATAAAGCCTGTGCAAAAAAGAAGCACTGCTATCATGGAAACGCCTGCAACAAGCCCTGTGAGCTGTGTCTTACCCTCGTACTGCTCGCTCATCGCAGTTCGTGACACTGAACCGTTTATCGGACAGCAGCCCGTAAAAGCCGCAGCCATATTTCCTATGGAAAATGCCAAAAGCTCCGTGTTATCATCTATTCTGTATCCGTTTTTCTGTGCGAAATTGTTTTCTGCCAGAAGTGTCTCTGCCATGATGACAACAGCAACCGAAAGACTTAAAACTATTACCTCTGAGGCCTTTTGAACTGAAAAAACTGCCTCGAAATCCGGTATATACCACCGCGGCATGCCGGGCTCAACTGCTGAAAGAGTCGGCACTCCCCACTCCTTTACCGGTCCAAAATATGTAAAAAGCGCGCCTGTTACCATGAGCACAACCGCCATAGGAAACTTTGGAACAAGCCTCTTACTCACAACCAAAATGGCAAGCGCTACAATCCCCATGACAAGTGCGGCTGCATTTATGTGGTGTAAGGCCTCCCATATATGCTCAGACAGTTCAAAAAGCTCTCCGGTTCCTGCCGCAGAGCCCATGAGCTTTGGCGCCTGCATCAGTATGATTGTAGTACATATGCCTGTGATAAATCCGCCCATAACCGGCGCAGATATGTAGTTCACCAGCTTTCCGGCATTCATGAAGTAAAATGCCAAAAGCCACAGTGCCACAAAAAATGTAAACACCGGTACAACCGTCATGGCCTCTTTGCTTCCTGCCTCTATTCCCATGCCAAGCACTGCTGCTCCGACAAGCGCCGCCGGAGCAGCATCCACACCGAATATAAACTGCGGTGATGTGGAAAACAGAGCAAACAATATTATTGGGAATACCGAGCCATACAAGCCATATACCGCCGGTAGCCCGGATATCTGCGCATAGCCCATCGATATAGGAATCGAAACCGCCATGATGATGATTCCCGCAAGAATGTCCTTTGGGAGATTTTTCTTGTCGTAGTTTTTGAGTGTTGGTGCAACTGATAATTTTTGTTTCATTTAGATTTGTGCCTTCTTTATCAATACTTTCTTTCCTTCAAATGCGAAACCATAATGTTGAATTGCTTCTCTTTTATATCCTCGTTCCAAAAGCTTTGCATCATAATTTTTCTCTTCAATCTGCTTCAAAGCACTATCCGCAGTCATATCCAGTGATGTCTCCTCTTGCGAATCAATAACCTTAAATTCTATTATTACAGCCTGCGAATTTTTATCACGTGGAATGATCATCACATCATATCTGCCATAGCCACTTTCACGGTTTGACTGCACTTCATATTTATCTCTAAGCTCGACCAGCAGGCCTAAGACAAAACCATGATAAAATCTCTCCGGTTCAGATTTTCCCGAAGGATGCTTTCCGCTGTCAAAGCTGCTGAAGGTAGATAAAGCGACCTCATTCATGTATATGTTCATTTCCTTTACATTGCCTCTAAGCAATGCCCTTATGAATCCATTATAATTCGAAACAGAGGCATTAAACCATCCTCTGAACATATTTGAAAACATACTTACGGTTTCAAGATTTGTAATGCTCAGATGATACCACGGTTCAAGCGTAAGACCTCTTTTTTCTAAGGAATCAACCTTTAAATAACCGCTGGCAAGCAAAAGACTCCAAATGGCATTTTCATCGTTATCGAGCTGTTCAAACACCAGTTGTTCGTCAATGCTAACCTCCACAGAATCGCCTTCCAGAAGTGTTTCCATCATAGATTTTATTTCTGCAGATGCTGTTCTGATCAAACGATTTACCAGACCGTTTGAGCTGGTAGATGCCCAGTATGGACTTATCTGTTTTTCCTTTAGAAAATTCGTTATAGACCATGGATTATAAATATCACTGTGATTTCCAAATTTAAAACCGTCATACCATTTTTTTACAGTATCTTTTTCACCGGACAGACCATACTCTTCCATTGCATCAAAAACTTCATTCTCTGTAAATCCAAAGCTCGTTGCATAACTGCTTGAGGTCGTGGTTATTACATTCAGATTATTGAGGTCTGAAAAAATTGATTCCTTTGATACACGCGTGATTCCTGTCATAATAGCACGCTCCATATACGGATTTGTCTTGAACGTTGCATTAAACAGGCTTCTTATATATGCAGTAAACTCATTCCAATATCCATGAAGATATGCCTCCTGTATAGGAGTATCATACTCATCAAGGATAATTATCGTCTTCTTTCCCCAGTAACGATGAAAATACTCACACAAAATATTTAATTTTAATCCACTCTCAGCATCACCCATCCTGGTATTTGTTCCTTCAAAATCAGCTATTTCGTCTGCTGTCAGAGTATCCCCCTCAAGCAGATATCTGTGCCTTTTGTAAACAGCCTCTATCTGTGCTTTTATCTGGATTTTTGCATCTCCCAGATTGTCGGCCTTAACCGAAGCAAAGCTCATAAAAATCACAGGATAAGTACCCTGAATTTTTCGATAGTCCTCATCCTCCCATATAGACAATGAATCAAACAAATCGCTCCTGTCCTTATACTGATTTGAAAAAAAGCAGTTAAGCATGCTCATATTAAGTGTTTTTCCAAAACGCCTCGGACGCGTGATGAGAGTCACATCATCCTTTGAATCCCACCATTCCTTTATAAAGCTCGTTTTGTCCACAAAAAAGCAATTATCTTCTATAACAGAAGCAAAATCCTGTTTCCCAATACCAATCGTTTTTACCATATCTGACTCCCTGTATAGTCTCAAATCATTGTTTTATATATGATATTATAGCCAATACAATTATGCACTGCAAGAAACAAATATACTCTTCTTAATCACGTTTTTAAACATAGATTAAGAAGAGTATAATCTCTTTTGTCGTATTAAATTATAACTACTTAATTACAGCCTCAACCTCACCCTTCTCAGGCATCACGCGAAGTGCGCCCTTTCTCGTGGTAATAAGCGAAGCTGCTGCATTTGCGAATGTGAGCATCTTTTTCACATCGTCATCCTTCCGGTCATTGATACCATGCTCCAGCACATCGTGAAGCAGGCACGCACAGAAGGTATCTCCTGCACCTGTAGTCTCGACAGTGTCATCTCGCAGGAACGGAGCTGCCTCCACGATATGTCCGTCAAAAAATGCCATACTTCCGTTTTTGCCCATGGTGGCACAGATAAACGGAATGTGATACTCATCTATGAGCTTCTTCACACCTGTCTTTATGTCCTTTTCGCCTGTCATGAATTCAATCTCATCATCAGATATTTTTAAGATGTCACACTGACTCAGGCCCCAGCTTATCTTCTCTTTTGCATCGTCCATGCTCTTCCAGAGCGGTTTGCGCAGATTAGGGTCAAAGGAAATCAGTACGCCTGCCTCTTTTGCGGCAGCTATTGCATGCTTTGTCGCATTCTCACAGATCTTATCTGTCATTGAAAGACTTCCGAAGTGGAAAATTTTTGCGTTTCTCACAAGGGATAAATCCACCTCATCCGCTGTCAGCATCATATCTGCTCCCGGATTTCTGTAAAATGAGAAATCTCTGTCTCCGTCTGCTGCGGTCTGGACAAATGCAAGAGTGGTATGGACATTATCATCATAGCGCACGCCTGTTGTGTCGATGCCCTGCTCCTTTACGGCATCAACAAGCAGCCTTCCGAACGCATCCTGTCCCACTTTTCCGATGAAAGCAGTCTGATGACCGAGCTTTTGAAGCATGGCAAGCACGTTACATGGAGCTCCACCCGGATTAGCCTCAAAAAGCTTATTGTCCTGCGCACTTGTACCGTTTTCTGTAAAATCTATAAGTAATTCACCTAATGCAACTACATCCATATTGTACCTCTTTCTTTCCTGTCAAAATATTATGTATATTATTCTACAAATAACCGGACCAATAATTTGTCCGGTTATTATTTGTATGCTCTACTGATATGCTTTCATATTATAAAATTATATCATATTATATCATATTTTTCAATATCCACAACAGCACTTCCGTCACAATTAAAGCAGATTCCGTCTGCCTGAAGAGGTGTACAGATAGCTGTGGTTGCGACCTGCTGTCCGTCATTGATAAAGAGCTCTATAGACTGTCTGTCCATGATGAAACGAAGCTTTAGCTTTCTGTCTGTATCTGCGATTTTAATTTTTCTGACACAGACGACATCCTTTGTGACGCCACAGCAGGTACGATCAATCTCGAGCACGCCTGCGACTCTGTTGTAGGTAAACGCTGTGCTATACTCATCATCGCATGCCATTTCAACAGTGAAGTCATGGTACTCCTCGCCTGAAAGCTCCACTGTCATGTCGAGAGTGCGGCCCTTTATGCCATCAAAGGTCGTGTAGCAGTCTATTTTTTTATCTGTATAATGACACTTATTTGCACGATAATTTTCTATTTCCTTAACCGGCTTCTGCCAGATACGGCCGTCTTTTATTTCAAGCTCACGAGGCAGTGTCATCATGCCCTGCCAATCCTGCGAATCAGGAACGACACATGCATCCCATGACTTCATCCACGCTATCATCACGCGGCGTCCGTCCTGAAGCAGTGTAGTCTGCGGTGCATAAAAGTCCATGCCATAGTCAAGTGTGTGCGGCTCTTCCTTGATAAATACATGATTTTCTTTATCATAATCCCCCAGAAAATATACAGAGTTGTGTCCGTTATGAAACTCATATTTGTCTGCCTTCATACTCTGCGGTGAACAGATGAGCACATGCTTATCCTCCAGCCCAAAGAAGTCCGGGCACTCCCACATGGTACCTATTTTGCCGGTGCTGTTTGCCGCAAGGATTGTCTCAAACTGCCAATCGGTCAGGTTTTTTGAAGAGCAGAGCACTACCTGTCCCACATTGTTTAAGTCCTTGCTTCCAACTATAAGATAATATGTGTCATCCTCTTTCCATATTTTAGGGTCACGGAAATCGATTCTGCTGCAGTTTTCAGGAAGCATATCGCCTGTCACAACAGGATTATTCTCATGCTTCACATAATTAAGTCCGTCTCCAAATGCGATGCACTGGTTCTGTCTCTCCTGCTCACTGCCGTCAGGAAGTTTAATACTTGTGACACCTGTGTATACAAGCACATGCTTACCATCTGCCTCAATGGCACTTCCTGAGAAACATCCTTTTTTATCATATTCCTCGTCAGGTGCCATCACACACGGAAGCTGCTCCCATTTAATCATATCGCTTGTCGTACTATGCCCCCAATGCATAGGTCCCCACTCACGCAGATATGGATAGTACTGATAAACAGATGAATTTTTCCGTTATAGACAGAAAATCCATTCGGATCATTAATCCATCCTGCCGGTGCACTGATATGAAACAAAGGTTTACTCTCTTTATCTGTAGCAGCTATTTTTTTTGCCTCGTAGCTTCTTGCTTTTTCCAATAATTCGCTCATTCAAATCCTCCAATTCTGTTTGCTTTGCCGGTAATACAGAATTATGAACAGTAACCTATTTGCCCTCTGACGTACTCTCAAGGGATTTCTGATAGCTGTCAAAATATTTCTGCTTTATCTTCAGATAATCCTGTAAACCATATTTATCAAGTTTCTTAAGGTATGAATCCCATTCCTTATCAATGCCGCCGTTTAATATCCAGTCGGCCTTTTTCTGCTCAGCATATTTCTTGATGTCTGTGTCGTACTGTGACACCTTGTTGGTGTCATCTATGCTCATGAACACGTTTGGATAGACATACTTACTGTTCATGTCCTTCAGATAAGCCTCATGCATATTGTCAAGACGCCACTTGGCATCTGCAGGCTCTGTCACATAAACATCATAGTACTCGTTTAAAACAGCAAGCGGTCCGTTTACAGACTGCGCCTCACGCACCTCAACCGGTGACTGATCGCCCAGATCCATATGCTTTAACATCTGTCCACCGTCAGCGTTTGTACTCATCTCAAATATATTGAACGAATCTTTCTCGCCGTATGTTCCCCAGTTATTCTGCGGAGACTGGATTGGAGCATACATCTGATCAATCCACGCGGCTGCCAGAGCCGTATCCCTGCAGCTTGATGTCAGTACGCATCGTCCTCTGTCGAAACCACTGGTCTCACTGTTGTTCTGTCTGGTGATATTTCTGACTCCGTCAGGTCCTGTGAGAGCAGGAAGCATGACGTAATCTGTGTTATTGTCAATGTTTGCAATGTCCCATGTAAAGCAGAGCCCGTATCTGTGGCTTTTTACCCTTTGCTACGTAGGTTGACCACTCCTGTGTAAATGCCTCAGGGTCAATCAAATCCTCTGTGACAAGCTTGTGAAGCCACTCGATACCCTCCTTGTAGCCCTCCTGTGTAGGAGTATAGATGACTTTTCCCTCATCTGTTACTGCAAAGTGGTCACCTGTATCACCATAACCCTCACCAAAGCCGTTCATGAGGATGGCTGGATCCTGGTCACCGTTGTTTATAATAAATGACATAGGAATGACACCGCCCTCAATGTCAAACTCTTTCTCAAGCTCGTCTGCATGATCTCTGAATGCGATAAGCACCTGCTCGAGCTCGTCTGTAGTAGTCGGCACCTCAAGTCCCAGATAATCAAGCCATTTCTTGTTGATATAAGGTATATCTCCGATTGCCTGAATTGCCTCTTTTCCTGCACCAAGCTGCTCTATCCAAGGAAATGAATAGATATGTCCGTCCGGTGCGGTACACATTGTCCTATATTCAGGATATTTCTCAAAAACTGCCTGAAGATTAGGCATATATTTGTCAATCAGATTCTCAACCGGAATGATAATACCCTGCTTTGCATATCTGAGCAGGTCGTAATCACTCATACCTGCATTAAACAGTCCATCCGGCAGATTACCAAACTGCGCCAATGCCAGATTCTTCTTGTCAGAGAACTGGTCTGAAACGAAGCATGTCCAGTCGATATGCACGTTGGTCTGCTTCTCCATTCTCTTGAAGATAGTCCTCTCATTAGGATCCTGTGTGGATGTGGCCGGTGCACTTGTGATAAATGACAGCTCAGCCTTCTCCTTCAGAGGAAACTGCACATCTGATACCGGTGTGTCCGGATTTGTCTCGGCATTTAAGCTCTGCTGCTTTCCACAGCCTGCCACACCTGTCAGCATTGCAAGTGTAAGCGAAAGTGTAATTAATTTTTTGAAGCTTCTTTTTTTCATATCCATACTCATCCTTTCTGTTAGCCCTTAACAGATCCAACCATGATTCCTTTATCAAAATATTTCTGGAAAAATGGATACATAATCAAAAGTGGTAAACTTGATACTACAATTGT
>ENA-ORNZ01002688-ORNZ01002688.1-human-gut-metagenome-genome-assembly--contig:-NODE-2688-length-10447-cov-3.301674_pt1 | contig 10447 bp, 9 predicted proteins | sample MGYA00242124_ERZ509040 | MGnify/ENA primary metagenome ERZ509040 (study PRJEB26280, sample SAMEA2338733) | human gut metagenome | biome: human gut; feature: human-associated habitat; material: faeces... | reverse complement strand
AGGCGTTGAAGGACGGATTTTCACACAATTTATCGCATTGATAATCCGAAACAAAATTTATACTGCATTACAGGAAAAAAATGAAAAACTTGAGAGTAAACAGAATTATATGACAGTTCCAGCAGTAATCAAGGAACTTGAGAAGATTGAAATGACACGACAGACGGATAATGTATACCGGTTGGATCATGCTGTAACAGCAAAGCAGAAAAAATCTTAAAGGCTTTTGGGATGAATGAAGGAAATATTACTTATCGGGTCGGAGAGATCAGTAATACACTTAAGAAATCAAACATTCAGAAAGAAAGACGGTAAATATGGTACGTGAGATTAACGCAGAACTACTGGATACTAAAATTGAAAAAGACAGCAAGATCTGGCGAAAGCAAAACATCGATATGATGCTGTGGCAGCAACATTAAAAGATCTGTTAGATTTGCGGGATGCACTTCGTCAGAAAAAGCTATTGGATGCTATAGCACAAAGCGGACGGAGCTATGAAGAAATCAAGCAGTACCTACACAGTAAATCTGAAGAGGTGTGATCAAATGTTAACGGAATACTATTTTGCAGTCAGGTATGGAGATATCATTATTCTGCTCTATCATGAAGTGTATGACTGAAGTACAGATTCAGGGTGCCAATAACATGTAAATTTCCAGCCTAAGATGCTTTAGGGCTATTTCAAGCTGGAAATTAAGGTTATCCTTATATTTCTATTGAAAAACTGGCTAAAATTAATGCATCATGAAAAAGATGAGGATAAAAATATCGTGAGGATAACCCTGTGGCAATAAAAATTTTTTCAAATCCGACAGCATGTAGAAGCCCCCCCCCAACCTTATTTAGAAGTTCTTCTGTAGCTGTATTTGATATTTCAATTGAAACAGATCCTCTTCGAATAACAACATCCGGTTTAAAAGGACTGGCAGATGAACTTGTGTGATCAGTCATTTTGATTTCAACGAAATCTGTAGTTGTTGGAACTGAATTTTCTTTAACAGCTGGCGTCAAGGTGTTCTCTAATGTAGAGAGGTATGCTTCTTCTCGGAGAATTCGTTGCCAGTAAAAAAATGATTTATCTGAAATACCATGCTCTCGGAACCAAGTCATTTTGGGCATTCCACTAGCAAGACATTCTTTGATGATATTTGTCCATTGTTCACATCGAACTTTATGAGTTATTTTATCCATGAGATAATTTCTCTAAAAAATCTTAGATTTTTCAAAGTAATTATCTCATGAAAACTAGCGAAAATCTTAGTACTTACTATTCACCGTTTACTCCTATCCTATCTTTTTATGCCAATAAAAAAGCTTTCTTCCATAAATTATCGCTCTTCTTCTCTCCTTCAAGAAGAGAGAGACATACGCCGGTCGTTCCTTCTAACAGTCCACATACATCATATGGTTTTATTTTCTCCATTTTATTGTCAAGCTCCATATTTTTAAATCCATATATATAATCCGGATTATAAAAATCAATTATTTTATTCTTCAAGAGTTCCTTTTCTAAAGAAAAAAACTCCTTTTGTAACAACATTTCTACCGAATTTAATACTTGGTATAGACCAGCATATCCATGACAAAATGTAGGTGAAAAAATACCTTTAATATTGTTCATTGTAAGTCTCAAATTTTCTATTCCGTAATCAATCAAACGCTGATTGTCTAAAGCATTACCGGCCGATACAATTGCATAACATATTCCCGGATTTCCATAACACCATGCATCTCGCCGAATAATATTTTCATCGGTTAATTTTTTGTTTACTACTTCATCAAAATCTATCTGCCCTTTCCAGAAATCACGTTCACCATCATTCAACTTAAAATCAAAAAGGAATTTAATTATTTTTATTATAGCTTCTTCTTGTCCATCCACAATAATCCCATTAGCCATCATATCTGAAAGAATTATTAATGGTCCTGCAATACCATGAGATAAACTGGTATTGAAATTGCCTTTTGGATAAAGATCTTGTTCTAATTCACTAAATTGGTTTTGAACCGGAATATACCAACCCGGAACAACTTGACCTTGAATCTCAATGTCTTTAGTCAAATTTACAAGAATCTCCAATCCTCTTGTGATGACATTATAATACTTTCTTTGATTTCTATAAATTCCTAGATAACTCAAAACACCGCTCAGCCCTTCAATTACATCGTAATAGAGTGAATGTGTCCCTTCCTCTTTTACTATATTACTGTATGACTCTTCAAACCGATTTAGAATATAGTCATTCAACGTATTTAGTAATTTGTTATAGTTTAAAAAATCATTGGAAACACTAGCTACTGATAGAGCCACACCGGCAGCACCTGAAAACATAGACAGACTTTGAAATCCCTTTTTATTTAGCTCTTCTACCATTAGTGATAAATAATTATGAGCAAATCGTCCCCATTTGTCTTCTTTTGGACAACATTCCATTAATTTTCCGTACAATAAACAAATCCCCGGAAGACCATGACTCAAAGTAAGTGGTGAAAATGCTTCAAATTCTATTCCTTCCCAAGTTCGTTGGTTTTCTTTTCTCCCCATTATTTTTAACATTCTTTCGTAATCACTTAAATTTGTAGCAATGTTCTTGGTCATAGCTAAAATATCGCATTCCATTTTCCTACATGTCCTCTCTTTCATATGATTCCGCTTTATATAGCTTTTGATATGTCATACAGTTTCGCAGTAGCTCATCATGTTTGCCTATTCCAACAATTTTGCCCTTATCCATAACTATAATTTTATCTGCCATTTTTGCTGCATTAAGGCGATGAGAAATAAAAACGCCAATTTTATCTTTTGATAATTCAAAAAACTTTTCAAAAACTTCTCTTTCAGATACTGTATCAAGTGCAGCATTTGGCTCATCTAAAATATAAAAAGATGCATCTCTAAAATAAACTCTTCCTAATGCTATTTTCTGCCACTGTCCTTGAGACAATTGACATCCATCTTCAAACCAATTTCCTAGCTGCAAATCCAAATTATAACTTCCATTATCCGTTTGCAAAAACTTAGTTTGTAACTTGTGAAGCATTTGAACCATTTTTTCATCATTGTTTAGATTTTGAATATCTCCAAAGCCGATATTTTCCCTTAAACTAAGCTCATATTTTACAAAATCTTGAAATAAAACAGACATCTTTGATCTATAACTTCTGATATCCAAATCTTTTAACGATCTACCATTTATCAATATTTCTCCTTCTTCGATGTTATAGAGCCCGGCTAAAATTTTCAAAAAAGTGCTTTTTCCTGATCCGTTAGGACCTACAAGAGCGACCTTTTCGCCTTGTACCAATGTCAGATTAATTTTGTCCAATACTTTTGTTTTTCCATTATATGAAAATGAAAGTTCTTTAATATCTATTTTATTAATTGGTTCCTTCATCACTATTTTTTCTGAACTATCTTCTTTTACACAGTAATTCAAAAATTGAAAAAGCATATCCATATACAATGTACTACTATATACTGTATAAATATTTGACATTATTGCCTGAGAATTTGTTTGTACTAACCCTACACTCCTAATATAACTCATAACATTACCAACAAGAATCTCACCAACATATGCTGACATTATAGCCACTCCTATAATGATTGCACTCACAATTTGTATAGATAACTCATATAGAATATTGAATAACGTTTTTCTTTTCAGGATGGAGGTGTTTTGGCGAATGAAAAGAGCACTAATACTCCAATACTTTTTAAGAAAATAGTCTTTCAAATCCAATAAGGATATCTCTTTGAATGAAAAATCATGCGTCAGTAAATACGTTAGATACCATGTTTTTCGTTCATCTTTAGCTCTATTCCACATTATTTCAAATTCCTGTTGCCCTATTTTTAAGTAATATAGCATTGATATAATAGGAACTACGAGTAATAGCATAGATATATATGGATTCCACGCAAATAATAAAAAGGCTGAAGATAGCATTGTTACAACCGAAGTAATAATTCCTATAATTGCAATCATAATTTGATATGGCTTATATGCCACTTCTCCGGTGATTTTTTCAATTTTATCATACATGGCAGGCGTCTCAAAATCTTTTAATGTCAGTTTTGTACACTTATCCATAATCAAGTAATTCAATTTGTACTGAAGAACATATTGAAATTTGCTTTCAATATAATCTTTTGCTTCTCCAAGAATACTTCCTAAAAATGAAACGATAATATAAATCGTAAATAGAATGATGGTATATCGTAATGGTGAGCTTTTCTTAACTATTGAGTTAATTAATTCCTGTGATAATACCAATGTTATTACAGGAAAAGCTCCCGCTATCATACTTAGCATTACTATAAGTGTAAATCCTTTTTTATCAACTTTTCTAATTATAGTTATAGTTTTAGGTATCTGCTTTAAAGCCCTCCAAACTTCTTTAAAACCTACTTTCTTATTATTCATGATCTTCATTCCTCTTCATTATGTATCGCTTAGCATACATTATACTTTCAGAAAATGCCATCAATTTTCTCTCCAGTTCACGATCCGTTCCAATTATTCTATTACAATGTAGATGAATTACGCTTGCAACTATACTATTTTTAAACAACGGATCCTGGTTTATATTGTTGATTTCATCCCTATATTTATTAAGTACAACTGTTCTCATATTTAATAAATTATATAGAGAAGTTCCTTCTTCATTACTTAATAATTCTTTCCAATCATTCTCACACCCGCATAATGAAACTAATCTTTGCTTTTTCTTTTTAAATTCCGACATAAAGTCTGATGTATGATAATTTATTGCCAGAAAATTCATTTGTTCTTCAAAGGTTTCATAAAATCCCTGAGTATACATAATGATTGAGATAATTGCTATATCCTCCTGATCAATAGCTAATACCCCTAATCGCTTCATTCTGAGGATACTTTCAACAATAAAGCTGTCGATAAAAAATACTTGCTCTGCAATATCCATAAGATGCAAACCGCCATACCGTTCAATCTCTCTATCATATATAGAAATTTTTAAATCACCAATTATACCATCATCCAATAATTGGTGCTGCCATTTAATAATTAGCGGATATATCTGTAACAATACTTCTTGTGTTCCTTTTATCCGTAGCCGTACATGTGGTTTAGGATCTACATAACGCATAAAGAAATAATCTACATCATATTTCTTTTTAAGCTCTTCGCAGAAATCCATGATATCAAAGGCAATCAATTCATCTTCACGATTACTATTGCAATATAGGTTAAAATATAACCAATTTTCAAAAGGTAATTCTAAATGTTTCTTTCTTTCAATAATCACTTTCTCCGCCGGATAAATATTCTGTAGTTCCTTTTCTTTTCTGAAAAGAGGAACTACAATTTCAGTTGTATGACCCCCTTCACCACTATAAGTAATATTTTCACCAGTTTCAGCTCTTTCAAGAATCAGATCACGACTACCATGTTTCTTAAATTCATCAAAAATAATCCTAATTGACAATTCTTTTTTTAAGTCCAGCTTTATTCTGTTATCAGCTTCTGTTAAATAAATATCATCCGGTATGTTTTTATCTTTTATAAGTTGTAAAAACTTGCATTTAAATTCCTCAAAATTTTTCTTTTCTAATCGCATCTCACTAAGGTTTAATTTCCATTTTTCATTTTCAATTACAATATCCTCAAACTTTATGGCTGGTACATGGCGGAACTCTGAGAATATATATGTCCAAGGAAATTCTGACCAAGATCTCTTCCCTTCATGTGATATGTCCTGTAAAAACCTTAATATATTAGGATTTAGCATCGGATTGTACATATTATTAGATTCAAAGACGACTAATTTCTTTGTTTTATAATCTCTTGCGTAAAACAACTCATTAAAAACCCCTATGGAAATATCTTTTATATTGATAACATCAGTAGTTCCTTTATCTGCTGCTGTAAAAATAACCGTTTTCTTTTCTCTAAATGTGCGGGTTCTAACAATATTTCCATTTCTGGCCGGTGCAGGAAGAAACCCAATCTCACACATTTCAATATTATCATCACGTAATCTTCTTTCTTCCTTATTAATATCTTCCAACATATCCGCAAATTCATCGGAGATTGTGGAGAATCGACCAAAAGTTTTACCAGCTACAAGCGAACCACAATTAGGACCTAAACAAAGATTTAATTCATCATTTTTCTTTTTAAGTTGGAAATACAGCTCTAACGATATGGGGACTTCGTCCGTTTTAATTTCTCTTTTTAGAATCCCCTCAATTTCGTCCTGTTCTAAAGTGATAGATGTTTTATTGGTAATAGCAGATTCATATTTATTCAGCAAATAATTTTTTAACCTTAAATTGTAATTAGGTTTAGTAGAATCTTCCTCGAAAAAATCATTTTGGGGATTAAGATATGAAGTCGGTGCTCCTATTCCAATATTTGAATCTAACATTTCTAATAATGGTACTTCTCTGTCAACTCCATACTTTTCAATAAACTTATTCCTATATTCATCTAAATAAGTGTGACTCTCATTCTTATCATTGCTTATATAAACAAAAAAGCTTGCCAACCTATTAATCTTATTTGCAACTGTTGATTTTATTTCAAACTCAGCATTTTCAATTACTGTATCTACTTGTAAGTAAGATGAGCAAGAATACAGTAGCTTCATTTTAGATACTATTTTATCGTACAGAGTTATCCCTTCACCTACTGGTAAATTCATGTAGGAGGTACACATCTTTCTTATCTCTATAATATTTCCTGCTTCCTCAAAAAGCGCACTTTCTCTTAATCGCTCAATTACATATGCTATTTGATCTCTTGAATTTAACGACGGCCTAAGGTCTGAAATTAGTATTTCTTTTGAAATAAGCTCATTTAAATAAAAAGTAACTTTTTCATTTGGCACATTAGGATACTCTTCTTCAATGATTCCAGCAATCTGGTTATATTCTTTGAATTCCTGGCATGACTCATAAATAATTTCAAAGACCCTAGTCGCTCTTACACTAATTTCTTCTATTTCCTTTTCAGTAGAATATAAAAGAATAGCTCTATTTCCTTTAATATAACATGCATCATTTATTTTAAACCTAAGTCTTTGTGACTTAATCTTTTCTAACTGAGATATAAATCCAAAAAGCCATTCTGAATCAATATTGACTTTCTTTTGATATTTAGCCCCTGATACGTCAAAAGTATCACTATCTCCGAATTTTCCCAGACCGACACCTGAAAAAAGCCCAAATGGTGTAGTTCTATTTTTGCTCCTAATCAAATATTTCATAATTGAATTTTGGAAGTTTACTAACTTCTTCTCAGATAATTTCTCTGGATTTTTAATGTACAAATCCATCATATCAACTAATGCAGGACTTGCTATACTGACTTTTTCACGGAACTTTGCATCTAAACACGCATTTTTTATCTCATCTTCCGTAAAGTCAAGTTTTCTCTCTACATCAGTTGGTATACGAAACATAAACTTTTGAGTATTATAGTATAAATTTTTCATTTCTACCTCCTAATCTGTTATAAGTCAACTATAAAGTGGAATTATCAAAAAAATATCAAGATTTTTTGAACATATTCCTAAAATATGATATACTTAAGAAAAAGATAAAGGCGCCCTTTCCATGAAAACAAAAGAAGAACTTCTACTTTCTGTTAAGGAAGACATTGAAGCATTTGGAAAAGACAAGTTAGTGTACACACATATGTCATTGCAAAACGAAGGAACCATCTTATATGGCTACTCATATACTCCCGAAGGAAAATTTATAGACGAAGCATCATTAGAAGAGTTACTTATTATATTAGAAAGTGACACGGATATGTAAAAGTAAGAAAAGGGGATGACCAAATTTACGGTTTCCCCCTTTTCCTCTATGTGATCGGTAATTTTATGCTTACCACAGCACCATGCTCTTTAGAATTGTATAGTTCCAATTCCCCTTCACAAGATTGAATAACTTTATTCGCATAAGCTAGGCCAATACCATAGTGAATTGAATTTCTATTATTATTTGAAGTAAAAAATAATTTAGTTCCATTCTCAAGAACCTGACTACTAAACTCTCCTTTTTCATTACATATGGTAAATATATAAGAATCATCTTTTTTTCCAATAAAACACATTATTTTGTCACCATATACCTTATATTCTATTGCGTTATCAATAATGTTAAAAATTGCCCTTTCTAAAGATATGTAGTCTATCTTAATAGTGCCCCTCACTTTTTCAACATTAAATTTAATTATTTCTTCAGATCCGCTGATATACTCTTTAATCTCAGAGACTATTTTATGAGAAAAACTGTTGCAGGGCATACTTTCCTTTTCGTGAAAATCAATTCTATCAGCTTTCACATATTTAATTAATAAATTAATGTATTCCTCCATCTTGCCCACAGCTCCCCAAATACTTTGCAGATGAGATAAACTGTACTCATCAGATGAATAACATTTTAAAAGCTCTGTATTTCCACTGATAATTGTAAGCGGTATTTTTATATCATGAGCCAATGCTGCTATTTCCTCATTTTTTTCATTTTCTATCTTCCAGGTTTGATACAATGACTCTTTTAATGCATCCCTCATCTTAATTAATGCTGTAATAATATTAGAAAATTCTTTTATCTTACTTTCTTCGTAAGTGAAATCCAGATTCTGTTTTTCTATTTCCAGCGTAATTTTCTCTATCTTTTCAAAATTATTTTTCCAGATGCCAACTAAGTGTAATGTCATAATATACACATATAGTAAAAACACTAATACCATTGTGATATACGACAAATTGTCATAATCTATATAATTGAAAATTTTATTGTCAGAGTTAAAACGTGCTTTAATATTATACTTTATAACGCAATATTCTTCTGTTCTAGCAATTACTGAGTAAACATAATTCCCTTGAAGATTACTTTCTTTCCCTAATAATATTTTTTTAGTTACTTCTATATCTGATTTATTCATAGTCCCACGTTCATAATTATAATCTAAATCAAAGATTGAATACTTACTTCCATATGGTAAATCATTATCTGTTATCTGTTGTATATCATCTAAACGCTTTCTATTCTCTTCCAAAATAGTTTCGCTATAATTTGCTGGAATTATCACTCCGCATTCCACAAATATATTAGTTAAAGCCAACCAACAGATTATTATAATCACGATTCCCATAAACAATTTTATCAAGTACAGTAATAACTGTCTCTTCATCGTTATTATTTTATATCCCATTTATAACCTATCCCCCAAATAGTTTTTATTGGATCAAGACCAAGTGTTTTGAACTTTTTTCTGATTGAGTAAATAAACTCTGTTATAGTCCTTAATTGTGCATTGGCATCTAAGTCATATAAGTATTCATATAGCTCATCTTTTGAAAAAATCTTTCCGCTATTCTGAACAAGAATTTTACATATGCGAAACTCATTTTTCGTTAATAAAATTTCACCATTATCTAATTTTATTGAGTTTGAATCTTGATTAAACACCAATCCATTGATTAAAATCCCGTTACTCCCATTTTTCAAATTTCTTCTTAATGCAACTTTCACTCTGGCTACTAACTCTCTGATACTAAAAGGTTTGGTAATATAATCATCTGCTCCACTCATCAGGCCTTTCACTTTTGCTCCTTCACTAGACTTAGCAGATAAAAAGATCACCGGACATGTTATTATGTTTTTTATTCTCTCCAAAATTTCATAACCATCTAAAAACGGTAACATAATATCCAATAATATTAAGTCAAACCCTTCAAATTCACCAATATTAGTATTGTCAACATAGCTTCTTGTTTCCACTATATAATGTTCATTTTTCAAAACTTCTTGTACTAATTCTAAAATCTTTTCGTCATCGTCAATCACAAGTATATTTTCCATTATCTGCTCCTTTATGTTTTTACTAACTAATAATAACAAAAATTAGTAATTAATCACCCAACATGTAAAAAATACTCATTTACTCGTAAAAAAAGCTCTATTATCAAAATAGAGCTTTTTTATGTATGTACACTAAAACAGATTTATTGACCCTTTAATTTACATGTGCATGTAAGCTGAGTTTTTGGTGGACAAAGAAATCCTGTTAGGCAATTGGGGGTACAAAAAGAGTGTTGACTTGTAATACTCGCAGGTATAATATCTCTTCTTACTTTTTTTTCGATAATATCCAAATCAAAATCATCAAATTTTGCCATTACGCTTCACTTCCAAACTTTATTTACCTGTGATATGGCATCCGCATGTTGCTGTCTTAAGTGGGCATGTCATAAGGATTCCTGTCGGGCATCCTGGGGTACATGCTGATTTGCTCTTATACTTCGGCTCGATCCCGCCCTGTGCTGCTGTCTTTGTTACATCCAAATCGAAATCATCAAATTTTGCCATCTTTTTTTCCTCCGTATTCTTTATTATTTACCTGTGATATGGCATCCGCATGTTGCTGTCTTAAGTGGGCATGTCATA
>ENA-ORNZ01002664-ORNZ01002664.1-human-gut-metagenome-genome-assembly--contig:-NODE-2664-length-10553-cov-2.751286_pt1 | contig 10553 bp, 7 predicted proteins | sample MGYA00242124_ERZ509040 | MGnify/ENA primary metagenome ERZ509040 (study PRJEB26280, sample SAMEA2338733) | human gut metagenome | biome: human gut; feature: human-associated habitat; material: faeces... | reverse complement strand
ATTCGTGATGAAAACGGGAAAGAGATCCGCAAAGCATTTATTCCCGATGAAGGATGTCTGTTCTTCTCTGCCGACTATTCGCAAATAGAATTACGTATCATGGCACATCTGAGCGAAGATAAGAATATGATAGATGCTTTTCTAAGCGGTTATGACATTCACGCTGCCACGGCAGCCAAAGTGTATAAAACCAATATTGAAGATGTAAACTCCGATATGCGTCGTAAAGCCAAAACAGCTAATTTCGGGATCATATACGGCATTTCCGTCTTTGGCCTGGCAGAAAGAATGAATGTGGACCGGAAAGAGGCTAAAGAGCTCATAGAAGGTTATTTTGAGACTTATCCACAAGTAAAAGCCTATATGGACAAAAGCATCGAGGTAGCACGTGAAAAAGGCTACGTCGAAACCATATTCCACCGTAAACGTTTCCTACCGGATATCAACTCGAGAAATGCAGTAGTACGCGGATATGCCGAACGTAATGCCATCAATGCGCCCATCCAGGGAAGTGCAGCCGATATAATAAAGGTCGCTATGGCACGTATCTACGAACGTTTCAAACGCGAAGGGCTGAAAGCTAAAATGATACTGCAAGTACATGACGAATTAAACTTCAGTGTTCCGATAGAAGAACGGGAACGGGTAGAACAAGCAGTCATTGAAGAAATGGAAAAAGCCTATAAGATGCATGTCCCCTTAAAAGCAGATTGTGGTTGGGGAAAAAACTGGCTGGAAGCACATTAAAAAAGCCAATCGCCACATGCCAGAGAACCCTGAAAGTTTTTATCAGACTTTCAGGGTTCTCTTCAAAAACGGCTTCCCACTTCCTGTGTGCCACGTGGAACAAATGCATAAAGATGAATACATTAGAAGATATTTATTACCTTTGTCTACTCATAAACACCAAAACAACTCCTCATGAATCAAGAATTAAAGCAGTACGTAGAAACCACCATTATTCCAAAATATGAAATGTTTGATAAGGCCCATAACCGGACACATGTATGCACTGTCATTGCCGAAAGCCTGATACTGGCAAAAGATTACCCCCTAAATACGAACATGGTTTATACCATAGCAGCTTACCATGATCTCGGATTATGTAAAGACAGAGCCACACACCATCTTGTCTCCGGTGAAATTCTTGAGAATGATAAAATGCTGTACAGATGGTTTACAGAGGAAGAAATAAGAGTAATGAAAGAAGCCGTAGAAGACCACAGAGCCTCTTCTGACCATGAGCCACGCAGTATTTACGGAAAAATTGTAGCAGAAGCAGATAGAATTATAGATCCGGAAATTACATTAAGAAGAACCGTACAATACGGATTGAAACAGAATCCGGCAGAAAACACAGAATGGCATTACAACCGCTTCCTAAATCATCTCTTAAATAAATATGCCGAAGGAGGATATCTGAAGTTATGGTTCGAACACTCAAAAAACGGAGAAAAATTACGAGAATTACGGTCACTTATCAACAACCGGGAAGAATTAAGAAATGTTTTTAACAAGATATTTGAAGAAGAAACAAATCTACAGATATAAATTCGTACGAAAAATTAACAGAATAGAAAAAACAGCCGGAGTTTTTTCACAAAAATCCCCGGCCCAACCAGTTACAGAGAATTTATCATCTAAAAACTAAAAAACATTCAATCTTTACCTAACTCTACAAAAGTAACACAAAAAAAGGAAAATATCAAATATCAGATTTGCGAAAAACGAACATTCCGAATCAAAACACGCTTAAGGCGACAAAATTAGAGTTTATATAGCGAAAAAAAATCATATCAGACAGAAACGTTCCTGCAATTCTTTCAAGAACCCACGTGAAATACGCAAATCCTCCCGATCATTAAAAGGGGGATACAGTTGGCATTGTTTGCCATTAATAACAGCCAGATAGCTGACATTTATAATTATTGATTGACTAATCTGTACAAATGACTCCGAATAGCTTATAATATCTTCAGCTTTCGTGTTTTTCTTAAGGCTCAATCTGGCCTGATTGAAAAGTGTCACCTGCCACTGTCGTTTATCTTTCGAATATTCAAAGAAACCTATCTCTTCAATACGAAGCAACTTAAAACCTGTCACAGTACTTATCATGAAGGTATCGCGTTGTGGCAATAATGCACTCACAGACGCCGCAAAGGCCGGAATCGCCGGATGGGAAAGCGCTGCTTTCCGATAACGTTCAATAATCAATTCGAGATCTCCTGAAACAAAGGGTTTCAATAAATAATCAAATGCCGATTCCCGCAATGCCTGAAGCAAATATTTGTCATAGGCTGTATAAAAAACAACCTTCATATCCCACAATACCTCGTCGCGCATTTCACTCAGTAACCTGATCCCCTGGATATCCGGTAATTCTACGTCTAAAAACAGAAGATCAGGATGTTGCTCCATGATTAATTTTCTTCCTTTAGCCCCATTGACAGCAGTCCCTCTGACATCCATTTCGGGATATAACGCCAATTCCCGACACAGATTTTCTATCGCCGTACGATCATCATCCACAATCACTACTTTGCAAATTCCATTCATTGTTATCATAGGTCATAAGAATAATTGCATGGGATATACACAGAAACACCAGTTCCGGTTCGCATCCCGTCAGCAAGGTTTGTTATTTCAAAACGTATCTTTTCTCCTTTATTTTTTGCATTCAACAACTGAATTGTCTGATAAAGCACTTTCAGACCTGTGCCTGTTCCCCGGGTAGGCGACATAACCTGAGGTAAATATCCCCGTCCGTTATCTGCAATCATTATCCGTATGCCATTCCCTTCAGGCATAACAGATATCTCTAACCGCTTCTCCCCTTCCATACCAGCAAGTCCATGCTTAATAGCATTCTCTACCGGAATCTGCACAATCATGGAAGGTACAATGATTTTCTCTACATCCAAGGTCGTATCGACCGATAAATCCAATATAAAGTTTTCACCTAACCGGTCCCTTTCCAAGCCGATATACGTCTGTACAAAATCCAATTCCTCCCGTAGCGGCACACTTAGTTTCTCTGTCATTTCCAAACTCTTACGCAACAATTTCACTAAATCAACCAATCCCGAACGTTCTCTGTCAGTCCCTTTAAAACGGCTAATCTCACGATTCAGCACATTAAAAGTAAAATGAGGTGAAACATGATTACGGATATTCTCCATACGAAGGCGGCTTATCTGGTTAAGAAGACGTTCCTGCAAAAAAGCACGTTTCTTTTTCATCAAACGATAAAGAAAAAATAATACAGCGATAGAGCCAACACAGGCAATAGCCCAAATGTACGATGTAAGCCGCAAGACTTTCATCTCTCCCGACTGTTTTTCAATCAAAAGTTCACGCCGCATTACAATCGTGTCCTGACTATATCGCATGTCTAACTCCGCAACACGAGTACGTATCTGCTCGTTCCGGATAGAATCATTCAACTCCTGATCACGTCTCAAATATTCATAAGCACGCCGATAATCACCTGTCTGCTCAAAATAGTGCTGCAAATACTGATTACGGATATTAATCATATTGGCATCGACATGCCCGTCAGGAACAGTACGCGCAATCATCCGGCTGGCAAGTGACACATCACCCTGTCGGAGTGCAAGTTCTATCATTTGAGTTTCAATATAATACATCGCCGAACGATTATTCATACCGGAAAAGAAACGATAACTGTCATTCAGATATAGTTGAGCGGAATCCAACTTATCAGTCAATACATACAACTCACCCAGATTGGCTTTACACAGATTCTGTTCATAAATCATCTGAGAATAAGGAGCTACAACAGCTAAAGCACGCTCCATGTAGCAAGAAGCTTCCCGGTAATCTTTCTTATAATAAAAATGGTTACCACGATTGTTGAGATAAGTAAACTTCTCAGGAACACTCATCTGCGAAAAGTAACGGCCGGCCATCTCATAATAATGATTAGAAAGATCGAAATCACGCAATTCCATATACGTCTGTCCCAAACCATAATAAATAGGAAATTTATTGCGGTCGGGCAAGCCTAATGAATCACAAAGGAACAACGCACGCCGATAATAATAAGCCGCATCGGTATAATCGCTTTTATGAACATTACCGTCGGCCAGATTTATGCAAATATCAGGCAAATAAGACAATTCATTACCCTGCTTGCGATGTTCATAAGCTTTCTGATAATACACAACCGCAGAATCCGGAAAATTCCATCTCCCCCATACATTTCCCATCATATTGTAAGTGGCAGAAAAGAGATCGTGTATTTGTGGAGAGTCAGAAGATTTCTGACAAAAATGAAGAATTATCCGGCTGTAATACACAACCGAATCAAACTGAGAAGCAGCAAAACAGGCCTTAGAATAGACATTCATTAATCGATAATAGGACAAACTATCTGCAGTCTGCGACATATTCTTACGCAATAAAGAACGGGAATAGGCATTATTCGTGAACAGAGAATCCATCGCTTTTCTTTCCAATAAAGTCACAATATCATCTTCGTCACCCGTTTCTGATATGTCTACATGCTCGTCACATCCACACACAAACAATAATGAACAGATGAATACAATAACTCCCTGAATATATCTATCTACCATCTCCTTATCTATAGAATATTGCAACAAAAATACATTCTTTTTCTGAATGATATATATATTCTGATAGAAATTATAAGCAAAATTACTTATCTTTGTAGCCAATATTATAGAATACAGGAATCTAATGAGTCCATTAAACTTCACTCACATTTTGACACAGGCAGTCGATGAGCTATCGGAAAGCGAATCATATAAAGGACTGTTTCATCAACACAAAGACGGCGAACCCTTGCCCTCTGCACGGGTATTGTGCGAAATTATCGAGTTGTCACGTTCCATTCTCTTTCCCGGGTATTTCGGTAATTCCACGATCAACAGCCGGACAATCAATTATCACATCGGAGTTAATATTGAAAAATTATTCGGCCTGTTGTCAGAGCAGATTCTGGCAGGATTGTGTTTCGGAAAAAATGAAGAATGCGGTACTTGCAACGAATTACAGCGCGAAGAAGCAGCCCGTCTTGCCGCAAAGTTTATCAGTAAGTTACCACATATGCGTCGTATTCTGGCCACGGACGTGGAGGCAGCTTACAATGGCGACCCTGCAGCCCAAAGCTTCGGCGAAGTGATTTTCTGTTATCCGGCCATCAGAGCCATCAGTAATTATCGCATTGCCCACGAATTATTGGAATTAGGTGTACCGCTCATTCCCCGTATCATTACGGAAATGGCACACAGTGAAACGGGCATAGATATTCATCCGGGTGCTCAGATCGGAAGCTATTTTACCATAGACCACGGAACCGGTGTGGTAATCGGAGCCACCAGTATCATCGGACAGAACGTGAAACTGTACCAAGGGGTTACGTTAGGTGCCAAAAGTTTCCCGTTGGATGCCGACGGCAAGCCGATCAAAGGCATTCCCCGCCATCCGATACTGGAAGACAATGTGATCGTCTATTCCAACGCAACTATCTTAGGACGTATCACTATTGGTAAAAATGCGACAGTAGGCGGTAACATCTGGGTGACGGAAGACGTACCTGCAGGAGCGAAAATCGTCCAGACCAAAGCCAAAAAATAAAGGAAACAATGTGCAAGTATGCCCATGTACCGATTAAGAGAATAAGAAATTAATAACTTGAATAATTAACAAATTAACGCGCCAGCCAATCGGCACATTACCCCCCATTGGCATATTGGCACATTATTCATTATGAGCGAACAATTTGAAATGATTGCCAAAACCTTCCAGGGATTGGAAGAGATACTGGCAGAGGAGTTGACGGCATTAGGAGCCAATGACGTACAGATAGGTCGAAGAATGGTCTCATTCACCGGAGATAAAGAGATGATGTACAAAGCGAACTTTTGCCTGCGCACCGCCATCCGCATTCTGAAGCCCATCAAAAATTTTAAAGCCAAGGATGCCGACGAAGTTTATGATCAAATCAAAGCCATCGATTGGGAAAATATATTGGATGTAAACAAGACCTTCGCCGTAGATGCCGTTGTATTCAGTGAAGAATTCCGTCATTCCAAATTCGTCTCTTATAAAGTGAAAGACGCTATCGTTGACTATTTCCGCGAATTGAACGGCAAACGTCCATCCGTGCGTATCAACAAACCGGATGTACTATTAAATATCCATATCGCACAAACGACCTGTACTCTCTCCCTCGATTCATCCGGCGAATCCCTACATCGACGCGGTTACCGTCAAGAAGCTGTTGAAGCACCGCTAAACGAGGTATTGGCAGCCGGTATGATTTTAATGACCGGATGGAAGGGCGAATGCGATCTCATCGATCCGATGTGCGGATCGGGAACAATCCCCATCGAAGCTGCATTGATAGCCCGTAATATCGCACCGGGTGTATTCCGCAAGGAGTTCGCTTTTGAAAAATGGGTAGACTTCGATCAGGAACTATTTGACAATATCTACAACGACGATACGCAGGAACGGGAATTCGGACATAAAATATACGGTTATGACAACAACCCGAAAGCCAATGAAATTGCCATGCATAACATCAAGGCTGCCGGTGTATCAAAAGACATCGTTTTGAAACTACAACCGTTTCAGCAATTCGAACAACCGGCCGAAAAATCAATTATCATCACGAACCCGCCTTATGGTGAACGTATATCCACCAATGACCTTTTAGGACTGTACAGCATGATCGGCGAACGATTAAAGCATGCATTTGTGGGCAATGATGCATGGATACTCTCGTATCGTGAAGAATGTTTCGACCAGATAGGATTAAAACCCAGTCAAAAGACCCCACTTTTCAACGGAGCACTGGAATGCGAGTTCCGTAAATACGAAATATTCGACGGTAAATACAAGGTATTCAAGAGTCAGGAAAGCGGCGAAGAGAATGGAGAAAAAACATCGAGAGAGAGAAAAGAATTCCGTCCACGCCGTGAAGAAGGAGGCCGTAGTTTCTCCGGAGACAGAAAACCAAGAGAAGGACAAAGCTTCAATAATGGCGACAGAAAGCCGAGAGAATTCAAAAAAAATTAGAAGCCGAAGGCTGAAAAGTAGCAATGATGGATGAATTAGCTATCATAGAAAATAAGATCTATGAAATCAGAGGACAGAAAGTAATGCTGGACTTTGATCTGGCAGAAATGTACGGTGTAGAGACTCGAGTATTAAAACAAGCTGTACGGCGCAACATCGAACGTTTTCCAATAGAATTCATGTTTGAACTTACTAAAGAAGAAGCAGAGTTTTCAAGATCACAATCTGTGACCTTGAAAACAGGACAGGGACATAACATTAAATATCTTCCTTTTGCTTTTACAGAGTATGGAGTAGTGATGTTATCAAGTGTACTAAAAAGCAAAACGGCCATTGAAATCAATATCAATATTATCCGTGCCTTTGTCCACATGCGCCAATATTTGCTTTCGAACATCCCCAAGCAAGAACTGGACGAATTAAGAAAACGTGTGGAATATCTCGAAGAAGATATATCCTCCGATCGGGAAAGCTATGAAAAACAGTTCGAAGAGCTGTTCACAGCCTTTGCCAAAGTCAGTGCCATCATTCAATCTAAAACGGCTCCTTTAAACAGGGTCAAGATACAAGGATTCAAAAACCAAGAGGATAAATAAGAAAATGATGAATAAAAAAGGTTATCTACTGATAGGATTGATCTATAGCCTATTTATCACAAATATCATGTCGCAAGAGTTAAAAACGCCGACACTGGAAGATCTGATTCCCGGCGGCGAGACCTACCGTTATGCCGAAAATCTTTACAGCTTACAATGGTGGGGGGATGAATGTATCAAACCAAGTATAGATACTCTATTCGTTATCGATCCCAAAACAGGAAAAGAGAAGATCATCGCCATACGGGAAACCGTAAACAAAGTACTGGAAAAAGAACAGACAGGAAAACTGCCGCATTTCTATTCCACAAGTTTCCCTTGGGCAGATAAAGAAGAAATGCTGATCGAACTGCCCGGCAAATATGTTGTCTATGACTTCAAAAACAACCGGATCGTTTCTACCGTTACATTGGCAAAAGGTGCTTCTAATCAAGATTATTGTACCGCTACCGGAAACGTGGCCTATACGGTCGGGAACAATCTGTACGTAAACGAGAATCCTGTTACCGATGAGCCCGAAGGCATTGTTTGCGGTCAATCCGTACACCGAAACGAATTCGGCATCTACAAAGGCACATTCTGGAATCCCAAAGGCGATCTGCTGGCATTTTACCGTATGGACGAAAGTATGGTGACTCAATATCCACTGGTAGATATAACCGCCCGTATAGGAGAAGTAAACAACATCCGTTACCCAATGGCGGGAATGACCAGCCATCAAGTCATGATAGGTATCTACAATCCGACTACCGGCAAAACGCACTATTTAAAGACCGGAGACCCTACCGACCGTTATTTTACCAATATCAGTTGGTCACCGGACGGGAAAAGCCTCTATCTGATAGAATTAAACCGCGATCAGAACCATGCAAAATTGTGCCGATATGATGTAGAAACCGGAGAACTGGCCGCTACCCTCCTCGAAGAGACACATCCCAAATATGTAGAACCTCAGCAACCCATCGTTTTCTTACCTTGGGATTCTACTAAGTTCATCTACCAAAGCCAACGTAGCGGTTTCAATCATTTATATCTGTATGACATCACCGGCAAGCTGATCAAGCAACTGACCGAAGGGCAATGGCTGGTTAATAGCATCTTGGGCTTCAATGAAAAAAAGAAAGAAATTCTTTTCAGTGTCAACGATGCTACAGGACGGGATAACTTCTCCGTAAATGTAAAAACAGGCAAACGCAGTCTGCCTTTCAGTATGCATACAGATACCGAAGGAGTACACAATGCTACAGCCAGTCAATCAGGCCGTTATGTGATTGACAGTTACTCTACTCCTACCATTCCCAGAAAAATTGACATCATCGATACTCAAACGGGAAAGAACATCAACTTGCTCACAGCAGCCAATCCGTTCGACGGCTACAAAATGCCGGTTATCGAAACCGGTACGATCAAAGCCGCAGACGGTGTAACCGATTTGTATTACCGCCTCATCAAACCTGCTGACATGGATCCGAACAAAAAATACCCCGCCATTGTATATGTCTACGGAGGTCCCCATGCTCAAATGGTCACAGGAGGCTGGCAAAACGGTGCCCGCGGATGGGATATTTACATGGCCAATAAAGGATACGTCATGTTCTGTCTGGATAATCGCGGCAGCTCTAATCGTGGACTGGAATTTGAAAATGTTACCTTCCGCCAATTAGGTATCGAAGAAGGAAAAGACCAGGTAAAAGGAGCCGAATTTCTACAAAGCTTGCCTTATGTAGATAAAAACCGGATCGGCGTGCATGGATGGAGCTTCGGCGGCCACATGACTACTGCACTGCTACTCCGCTATCCGGAGATTTTCAAAGTAGGTGTAGCCGGTGGTCCTGTTATCGACTGGAGTTATTATGAAATAATGTACGGAGAACGGTATATGGATACCCCTCAAAGCAATCCCGAAGGTTATGAACAGTGTAATCTGAAAAATCTGGCCGGCAACCTGAAAGGGCATCTACTCATCATCCATGATGACCACGATGATACCTGTGTGCCCCAGCATACACTTTCATTCATGAAAGCCTGCGTAGACGCCCGTACTTATCCGGATCTCTTCATTTACCCGGGACATAAACACAATGTAATGGGACGCGACCGCGTACATTTACACGAAAAGATAACCCGCTATTTTGAAGATAACCTGTAAACCGGTGCCTGTTTTAAAGATGCGATAAATAAATTATAAGTAAGAACAAATGCCACATATCCGGTGCCGGACGCGCACATTGGTATATCGGCATATTAACCCAATTATCAATATGAAACTGTTACTCTTAGGTTCGGGCGGCCGTGAACATGCCTTAGCATGGAAAATAGCCCAAAGCCCCAAAGTGGAAAAGTTATACATCGCTCCCGGTAATGCCGGAACCTCTTCGGTCGGTGAGAACGTAAACATCAAAGCTACAGATTTCGATGCACTGAAAGCATTTGCTCTTAAAGAGAAAATCGATATGATCGTAGTCGGCCCCGAAGATCCGTTGGTAGAAGGTATTTACGACTATTTCCAAAACAGCCCTGAAACAAAGCATATCTCCATTATCGGGCCTACTGCCGAAGGTGCCCGTTTGGAAGGCAGTAAAGAATTTGCCAAAGAATTTATGCAACGCCATCACATTCCGACCGCACGGTACAAGAGTATCACAGCCGATACCCTGGAAGAAGGATTTGCTTTTCTGGAAAGTCTGGAAGCACCCTATGTATTGAAAGCCGACGGACTCTGTGCCGGAAAAGGAGTATTGATACTTCCGACTCTGGATGAAGCAAAAAAAGAGCTGAAAGAGATGCTTAGCGGTATGTTCGGAGACGCATCGGCAACAGTGGTTATCGAAGAGTTTCTCAGTGGAATTGAGTGCAGCGTATTCGTATTGACGGATAGCGAACACTATA
>ENA-ORNZ01002649-ORNZ01002649.1-human-gut-metagenome-genome-assembly--contig:-NODE-2649-length-10622-cov-9.123025_pt1 | contig 10622 bp, 7 predicted proteins | sample MGYA00242124_ERZ509040 | MGnify/ENA primary metagenome ERZ509040 (study PRJEB26280, sample SAMEA2338733) | human gut metagenome | biome: human gut; feature: human-associated habitat; material: faeces... | reverse complement strand
TTCGACAGTTTTACTGCTGTGGATTCTCTGGATCTTCGCATAGAAACCGGCGAATTTTTCGGTCTGCTGGGACCCAACGGTGCCGGAAAGACTACCACGATTAGTCTGCTTTCCACTCTGCTCCTGCCCACAAAGGGCGAAATCCTCATTGACGGGCAGACACTTGGACGCAACCGACCGGATCTGAAGCGCAAGATCAGCGTGATCACGCAGGAATATTCCATGCGCCAGGATATGAACATGGACGAGATCATGGAATATCAGGGCCGTCTTTATTTCATGCCACGAAAAGAGATCAAACGGAAAACCGAAGAGCTTCTGGATTTCTGCGGACTTCTTCCCTTCCGCAAGCGGACTGTGCGGAAGCTTTCCGGTGGTATGAAACGAAAGCTAATGGTATGCCGGGCACTTCTCACAAGTCCAGAGATCCTTCTTCTGGACGAGCCCACCGCAGGCATGGACGCGCTTTCCAGACGACAGATGTGGAATCTTCTCCGTCAGCTGAACGGAAAAAATCTGACCATTCTTCTGACAACCCACTATATGGAAGAGGCACAGTCTCTCTGCAACCGGGTAGCACTTATGGATCACGGAAAGCTGGAGGAGATCAATACTCCATCGGGCCTGATCGACGGCCTGGGCAAATACACCGTAGATCAGGAAACACCGGAAGGGGCAAAAAGCCACTACTTCCACAGTCGGGAAGAGGCCATCTCTTTTCTGTCCTCTCTGGACGGACAGTGCACCCTTCGTGAGACAACTCTGGAGGATGTTTTTGTGGAGCGCGCAGGCAGGCATCTAATGCAGCGATAAGCCGGCGTCAGCCACAGTTATCTTATAATTTAACAGAATGGACGATGAATTATCATGGGAATACTTACTATTTTATGGGAAAAATGGGTGGAGTTCCGAAGGGATTTCTATAAGATCACGCTGGCGGCCATGATCGCGCCGCTGATGTATCTGATCGTTTTTGGAATGGGGATCCAGACCTCCTCACACGGAGAGCCTTATCTGAATTTCCTGATCCCGGGTGTGGTTTCACTGACTACAATGAACGGAAGCTTTAATGCTATCGCACAGAATCTGAATGTGCAGCGTCTTTATGAGAAAGCCTTTGACCAGGTTATGATATCTCCGACACCTCTGTGGCAGTTTATTGCCGGACAGATCATCGGAGGCAGTCTCCGCGGGCTTTATGCAGGAGGAATCATCCTTCTTCTGACCATGCCGATCGGAACCGGTCTTGTGTTCAACGGATGGTCATTGCTGGTGATGTTCCTCAACGGTGCTGTATTTTCAGCCATCGGTGTTGTGGTTTCTTTCCTTGCCAAAAACCATGCGGATGTACCTCGTTTTTCCAATTATATCATTATGCCAATGGCTTTTTTGTGCAACACCTTCTTCTCTACAGAGAAGATCCCGGGCTTTCTTGGGAATTTTGTAGCTGCTCTTCCACTGTCACAGACCAGTCATCTGATCCGTACCATTGCTTCCGGCGGTGGAGTCAATTACCTCAGTGTCCTGATCCTGACAGTCTATCTAATTGCATTCAGCATTGCAGCTTCCTGGTTTATCTATAAGAAAAAAAATCTGTAAATTTATCTTTACAAAAAAATCACCGGCTTTCCTGTTCTTTCGGAAAACCGGTGATTTTTTTATTTGTTATGCTATTTTGGCTATTGTGCGTTTAGATGTCCTTTTTTCTTCTTCTCACGATCACATATCCACCTGCAAGAAGGGATGCCACTGCCAGTGCGGACATGGTTCCGATCGGTGAGTTATCGGCTGTTGATACTGCATTCTTAGATCTAGTTCCGTTGCCTCCATTGGAGGATGTTGCAGATGCCTCTCCTGTTATGGTTGCATCCGGATCAGAACCTGTCTGGCCGCCGGTACCATATGTACCGTCTGCTCCCGGAGTTCCGGTAGGTGTCAGTTTTGCAGATCTAAACTGATATACTGCGGATTCAATGGTGTCTGTCTCCTGCCACTGACCACCAGTGTAGATGTATTTCTGGAAGAATACGTACAGGTTGTATGTAGCGTCTTTGTTGATTCCCTTGCCGGAACCAATCTTCCATGCTGTATGCATCTGGCTCTGGGTTGGGTTTGCAGCTGTACTCCAGTAAACCGGAACCCACTTCACATCACCCTCATTTGGATCCTGATTGGTTGTTCCTGCACCGATCACAGTAAATTCATAGAACTGATTCGGATAGAACTGAATTGCCTCATCCAGTCCCTGTACTACGCTCTCTTTTACATTTGGGATGTATGCATCCGGTGTGTCAGTCGGAGTTGGATCTGCAACTTTCGGTCTGGAATCTTCTTTAAATGCTATTTTCAATGGATTCGTCAAAACACCATTTTTATCTTTGATCTGGATATAAAGATCAATTGGGTTGTCAGAATCTAAATCCTCAAGACCGATATTAAATTTCTTATCAGCAGTAAATGTTATCTGTTTTCCGGTAGATGTAAGATCTTTCGGAGTGGCAGATGTGCCATCACTGTTACGAGAAACCCATTTATAATAACAGGTACCGCTCTTATTCGAAATAAGGGTAACATTCGCAGATGTATGGTTGATCCATGAAAAGCCAACCCATCTGACATTTGCCGGACGCTTAGCTTCATCCAATGTAATCTTCTTTGGTGTACTTACAGTTCCGTCAGTTCCTTTGATACTCACATAAACATCAATCGCATTGTTTGCATCCAAATCTTTCAAACTGATCGTGAAATCCTTATTTGCGGAAACCTTTGTTCCTTTGCTCATTTTATCAACTGTCGGAGCTTTGGAACCACGATTTACGCATTTATAATAATACACACCAGCTTTATCAGAACGCATAGTTACAGTAGCAGATGTATGGCTCTTCCATTTATAACTTACGTTGGAAATCTCCGCAGGGGTTTTAACTGTTTCTTTTTTCAAAGTAACAGTTGCAATCTTGGTCACTGCTGTCTTTGATCCATCTTTTGCTACTACCTGCACATAGAAATCAATCGCATCACCTTCCAAATTTTTCAGATCAATCTTACAATCTTTTTTTGCGGTGACCGCAATCTTGCTGTCTTTAGTTGTAATGGAAGGTTTTTTAGCTCCCTTTGCCACCCATTTATAATAGCATGTACCGCTCTTATCGGACTGAAGAACTACTTCTGCAGTTGTTGCAGTTTTACTTTCTGCACTGATTTTTTTAACCTTTGGTGCTGCTGGTTTCGGATCGTCTGGCTTCTGCTGTGTCACATCAATCGTCTGTTTTTCAGCTTCACCGACAGATCCGTCATCTGCTATTACCCATACATAAAGATCAATGGACGTGTCTTTAACATCAGTAAGATTCAGCGAAACTGCTTTTTCGGCTTCAACTTTTTCACCTTTGGTAGCTTCACCAATGGTCGGAGCTTTGGTATTTTTTGCTACACATTTATAGTAATATGTACCGGCCTTGTCAGATTTAATACTTGCAGTAACCGTATTTGCTTTTTCGCTCTTAGCAGTAACGGTAACGACTGGTCTGTTAGAAACAAGCTGACCATTCTCTGGATTAACTTTATAATTAACATCTTCATATTTTCCAGCCAGTACACTGAGTGCCTGTGGATAATCATTATCAAGACAGTCCTCACCTTTTACAATTACCGCAGATGAATTCTGCAGCCTCTCTTCAGCATTTTCTACAGAAAATCCAATCTGAGGATCTGTTATAGCACTGTTTACAGCAAGCTGGCCTTCTCCAGCAAGAATGATATTGGCAGGTGTTGTTCCATCAGCTTTTGTGTTATTAGCAATAATCGGTTCTGTTTCTGCTGTATTATCAATTTTCTCAATAAAAACTTTTCCTGTACTATAGACAGCTCCTTTATCTGAACTGTTATTCTCAATCGTACCGCCTGAAATATGAACGATTCCACCTTCATTAAAAATAGCTGCTGCTGTTGTTGCATCTGCTACTACCTTATTATTAGTAAGCTTGATACCTGTTGACATTGAAAATTTTGCGCCACTGGCTACATGGATCAAAGATCCTGTTGCCTGTACACCATTAACAGAGCCACCATCAACAACAAGTGCGCTATCGCTATTGTCAAGCATATAAAGTACACCGCTTACGTCAAACAAATTACCAGTAAAGCTGGCTGCACGCTGTATCATGGATGTATCATCTTTTCCAACGATCAAAATACCTCTATCTTTCGGAATCGTTACTGGTGTCGTAATCTGAACTGTTCCACTGATAACGATCGTCGTAAGATTGTCTTTATTAACATTATTAATGTCAATGACAGGAGCTGCCGCAATAGCTGCTGCTAATCCAGCTTCATCGGTTACTGTTGTTCCTGTTACAGTTTCCGTCTGCTCCTGCTGCGCCTCTTCCGCCTGAGCCTGAGCTGCTGCCTGTGCCTCTGCTTCCGCCTGGGCCTGGGCTGCTGCCTGTGCTTCTGCCTCTGCCTGGGCCTGGGCTGCTGCCTGGGCTTCTGCCTCTGCCTGGGCCTGAGCCGCTGCCTGCGCTTCTGCCTCTGCCTGGGCGTCGGCTTCACTCTGGGACTGATCATCCACAGCTACTCCGTCATCTGGTGTTTCTGTATTCTCGTCTGCAGTCGGTGCTTCTGCCTCTGTTACCGCTCCGGTATCTTCAGCGGCAAACGCTGCGGCAGGTGCCATTCCAACAGTCATGGAACCTGCAAGCAGGACTGCAAAAAGCTGCTTTTTTTTCATTTATAAATCCTCCTGTTATGAGTTAGTCTGTTTAAATCCAATTACAAAAAAGTATAGCACAACACTTCAAAAAAGTAAAGCGGACCAAAGAATCCGCTTTACTTTATCTGTCTTACGGACGTACCTGTCCATTACCATAAATGATATACTTGGTGGTGGTCAGTGCAAGGAGTCCCATTGGGCCTCTGGCATGGAGCTTCTGGGTGCTGATCCCGATCTCCGCACCGAATCCAAATTCGTTTCCATCGGTGAATCTGGTAGAAGCGTTCACATAAACTGCCGCTGCATCTACCTCATCCAGGAATTTCTGGGCATGGGTATAATCATTGGTAATGATAGCCTCCGAATGCTTTGTATTATATTTATTGATATGTGCAATGGCTTCCTCCACGGAATCCACTACCTTTACAGAAAGGATATAGTCAAGATATTCTGTTCCCCAGTCCTCTTCTGTTGCAGGAACTGCTCCCGGCATCAGAGCCTTTGCCGCTTCATCTGCACGGACCTCCACATGCTTCTCCTTAAGGCGTCCGGCCAGTACCGGCAGAAAATCATCCTTCACCTTACGGTTTACAAGAAGGGACTCGCATGCATTGCATACACCCACACGCTGGGTCTTTGCATTGATCACAATATCCGCTGCCATCTGAAGATCTGCAGTCTCGTCCACATAGATATGGCAGTTTCCGGTTCCGGTCTCGATGACAGGGATCGTACTCTGGTTTACCACTGCTTTGATCAGTCCTCTTCCGCCACGTGGGATCAGTACATCTACATACCGGTTCAGCTTCATAAATTCCGCAGCCGTTTCTCTGGAGGTATCCTGGATCAGCTGGATAGCATCCTCGGTAATGCCGCAGGCTTTTAATGCCTCACGGATACAGTTGACAATGGCAGTATTGGAATGAATTGCGTCGCTTCCCCCCTTCAGGATCACAACATTTCCGGTTTTGAAGCAGAGACCGAATGCATCTGAGGTAACATTGGGACGTGCTTCGTAAATGATGCCGATCACACCTAAGGGAACACGTTTCTGTCCGATCAGAAGTCCGTTGGGACGTTTTTTCATACCGGTAACTTCCCCGATGGGATCTTCAAGACCGGTAAGCTGACGAAGTCCGTCTGCCATTCCTTCGATCCGCTCCGGTGTCAGCATCAGACGGTCGATCAGTCCTTCCGGCATCTGATTCTTTTTGCCGTTTTCCACATCCAGGGCATTGGCCTTCAGAATCTCATCGGTATAAGCGACAAGAGCCTTTGCCACAGCTTCCAGGGTTTTATTTTTGTCATTTGTGGAAAGATTTCGAAGGACTGTCTCCGCATCTTTCGCATTCTGTCCCAATTTTTCAAGCATTTCATTCATTTCCAAATATTCCTGCCTTTCTTTCTGTCTTTACAGCAATATCTTACTGTGCATCGCGGTATATATTCTCTTCCGTCACAATGACCTGCGGACGGATATCCGTAGGCTCTGTGGGAACCTCCGGAAGGATCTGGAATGAAAATCCTACTGCAACGCGGCAGACCTCCGGATGTTTTTCCAGAAAACGGTCATAAAAACCGCCGCCATAGCCTACCCGGTTGCAATTTATGTCAAAAGCCACCCCGGGCATGACCATCATGGCTTCTTCCCAAGAAACCGTTTCTCCGTCTTCCTTTGGCTCAGGGATTCTGAAGTAGCCGGATTCTAGCTGACTGAAATCGGTCAGTCTGTAAAATACCATATCCTTTCCGAAAACCTTTGGCACTGCCACTTCCTTGCCGTCTTTCCAGGCTTGCTCGATGATATAGCGTGTGATCACTTCATGGTTATAATCTGCGTATGCCATGATCCGTTCTGCATTCCGGTATTCCGGAAGCTGTGTCAGGGCCTCTGTGATCCGGAGACTGTTTTCCCGGATCCAGGCATCGGTATGTTCTTTTCTGGCTTTGAAGATCTTTTTTCTAATTTCCTTTTTTTCTTCCATATTTTTCTCCAAGATTGGTGATGCTGCCATCCTTTTCTTTGATATCGATGTTATTCAGATGCGCACGGAGATTTCCTTTCACTGCATCCAGATATTCTCTCCGAAGCTTCGCCTGTTCCACCTTTTCTTCCTCGGTAAGACCTACACTTTTCTGTTTATGTGCCAGTGCGTTGATCCTGTCGATCTTGATATTGTCCATCATAATGTTATTCTCCTTAAAGCAGTTTTTCGATATAATCAATGAGGAAGAATTCTTCCTTCTTGTTTCCTACAAATAATGTTCCGCAGCTCCTGCCTTCCACGATCCTGTGGATGTTGTGGAAGTCGTTTCCGTTAGCAATGACCATGTCCGCCCCTGCCGCAGTTGCGATGATCGCAGCGGTAAGCTTGGTCGCCATTCCCCCGGTGCCTACATTGCTTCCTGTGGAGGATTTGCCAAGCTTACGCATATTGTCATCCATGTTTTCTACAATGTCGATAAACTGTGCATCCGGATTGGAATTGGGATCGTCTGTAAAAAGACCGTCAATATCGGACATGAGGATCAGAAGATCCGCATCGATCAGTGCAGCAACCACAGAGGAAAGGGTATCGTTGTCTCCGAATTTTACCAGGTTCTGGAATTCGTAGGAGGATACCGAGTCGTTCTCATTTACAATGGGGATCACCTTTTCTGCCAGAAGCTGCTGGAAGGTATTCTGGGCATTCCTGCGGTTAGTATTGTTGACCATGGTATTCTTGGTCATCAGGATCTGTGCCACCATCTGATTGTATTCCCCGAAAAGCTTCTGATAAATGGTCATCAGCCTGGCCTGTCCCACAGCTGCACAGGCCTGCTTTTTCTCAAGCTCTGCCGGCTTTCCCTTCATACCCAGTGCAGCTGCACCTACCGCAATGGCTCCGGAGGATACCAGCACTACGTCTTTCCCCTGGTTATGAAGGTCGCTGAGCTCTCTGGCCAGGATCTCCAGCTTACGGAAATCCAGTCTTCCTGTTTCTGCGTGGATCAGTGATGATGATCCGATCTTGATAACGATACGTTTCTTGTCTTTCAGTCGTTCCCTGTAATCTGCGTTCATGTTTTTTGTTTCTCCTGATACCTGTATATTAGTCTTACTGATAAGTAACGGAATCGATCCGGTCATTCTGTACGATCTCCACCCAGGTAGTACCCGGATTCAGGCGGATCTCCTGTTCATTTCCGTCGTAATAATGCGTGATCCCCCAGGGAGAATCCTTCTCCCAGCGGATATCAATGGCTCTGCCTCTGGTAATAAACTTGCCCTCTCCGCCGGAAATGGCATCAATATTCAGATAGCCGTTTCCATCGTAGGCCGGACAGGATGAATACTGAAGGATGATATTGTCGCAAGTAAGCGGTTCATTATCCAGCTGATCCACATGTTCCTTGCCAAACTGGAATCTCTTATATTCCTTTGTCTCTTCATCGTATTCATACCACGGATGATTGTCAGTAAAATTATCCAGCTTCACAAGGCTGGCTGTGATCCCATCCGGTACAGTCTCTGTACCATCTTCTGCAAAAAGATAATGTCCGGTATATTCTTCTTTATATTCCTGGCTGTATCCCATAGCATCTATGCCTGCCTGAAGGTGACTGGCATCTGTATAGGCATTGTGAGGTGCCTTCCTGTCTGTTGTGCGGAAAAAAGCAAGCTTGCCGATCTGGATCCCGTTAAGGTTATCGATCACATGCTGCTCCAGATAAGGCAGTGCATAGGCAGCCTGTCCGTAGTGGGCATAGATCGCATTAAATTCGTTGGCATAAAAGAGATAATAGTCACGGCAGCTGCGAACGGAACCGATCCGTTCCAGCTCACCGTAATCTTCGAGAATGCCCATAAGACGGGTAATATTACCTTCTACCGGCGCTTCGTAAACAACACCGGCATGTCCGATACCACTCTGGGGAGCTCCGACACTGTTGTTACCCATCATCACGGCAACCGGTCTTCTCCGTCCAATGCTCTCCGGAACATTTTCGCCGGTAAGATAGCTCTTTACCTGGGGTTCTTCCTGCTTTTCCTCATTGGGGACAAAGCCTACCAGATCCTGCCCTGCTCCAAAAGCGGGAACAGTCTGGGCAATGCAGATGCATGCAGCTGTGATACCTGCCAGGATACCTGTCTTTTTCATTCTCATATATTACCTCCTTTTCTTAAAGCGGAAGAGTTTCCCGCTTAGCTTTTCCGTGGGACAGCCCGCAGTCATTCGCTGTACTAACGGTTGATCCCCAGCTCCTTCAGTGCCGCTGCCTGCTTGGCTTCCATGACCTTTGCCTCATCCTCTGTCATATGATCATAGCCCAGAAGATGCAGCATACTGTGTGCCACCAGGAAACAGAATTCCCTTGTCACACTATGTCCGTATTCCTCTGCCTGGGCAAAAACCTTAGGCACGGAGATCATGATATCTCCAAGAAGGAGTTCATCACTGTCCAGATCAAAATAGGACTCATCCTCTTCCACAACGGAATAATCCGTCGGTGTCTCAAAGGGGATCATAGGAAATGACAGCACATCCGTAGGAGCCTGGATATTCCGGAATTCCGTATTTACCCTCTTGATCTCCTCGTTGTCTGTCAGGACAAGATTGACCTGTCCGTCATAGGGACATTTTTCCATTTCAAGAACCTTGTCCGCAACCTGGGATGCAAGGGCAGCATAGTCAATGCCCAGCTCCTGATCTGTCTCATATTCGATATTTATGGTCATCTTCTGTACTCCTTATTTTTTACAGCATACCTGTCATCCTTCCTGGATTTGGCAGGCTTCTGTTTTTTTTCATAATCGTCATAGGCCTGTACGATCTGCTGTACAAGTGGATGACGTACAACATCCTTGCTGGTCAGCTGACAGAATCCGATGTCATCGATCTTCTTCAGCACCTTCATCGCCACATCCAGACCAGATGTGGCATCCCTGGGAAGGTCCTTCTGGGATGCATCTCCTGTGATGATCACCTTGGAACCGAAGCCGATCCTGGTCAGGAACATCTTCATCTGGGCAGGTGTGGTATTCTGTGCCTCATCCAAGATGATGAAGGCATTATCCAGTGTACGTCCCCTCATATAGGCAAGAGGGGCAACCTCGATGAGCCCCTTCTCCATGTTTTTGGCAAAGCTGTCTGCGCCCATGATCTGATACAATGCGTCATAAAGAGGACGCAGATAGGGATCGACCTTGCTCTGGAGATCGCCAGGAAGGAATCCCAGCTTCTCGCCTGCCTCAATGGCGGGTCTGGTAAGAATGATCCTGGAAACCTCCTCATTGCGAAAAGCAGTTACTGCCATAGCCATGGCAAGATAGGTTTTGCCGGTTCCGGCAGGTCCCACACCGAACACGATCATCTTCTTACGGATCTGTTCCACATAATCCTTCTGTCCGAGAGTCTTGGGCTTGATGGGTCTGCCCTGTATGGTATTACAGATAAAATCCTTGTCGATCTCCTCCATCACGGAGCCGATCTTCTCCATGGCAAGGGAAAGTGCGTAATTCACATTCTGCTGTGTGATGGTATTGCCTCTGCCCGCAAGTGTGTTCAGTTCCTCCACGATCGCCCTAGCCTGTGTGGCTCCCTCCTGGCTTCCCAGGATCTTAAGAGAACCGTCACGGAAGATCATGGTTACGTTCAGAGTACGTTCGATCAGCTTCAGATGCTCGTCAAACTGTCCGAAAATATTCGCCTGGCGGTCTGCCGGCACATCCACATATAATTCGATAATGCTGCTAGCCATCCTCTGGTGTCCTTTCTTTTGGCTGCGTCTTTTTTTCTGTGGGGGCTTCTCTTCCGGTCCGTTCAATGACGGTAAGAGTGCCTCTGCTGACACAGTCCTGGTGATTTATTTCTATTTTAACATTATTTTCAGATATTTGAACCCCTTTTTCTATTAATTTTTCTTCATA
>ENA-ORNZ01002641-ORNZ01002641.1-human-gut-metagenome-genome-assembly--contig:-NODE-2641-length-10679-cov-2.297534_pt1 | contig 10679 bp, 7 predicted proteins | sample MGYA00242124_ERZ509040 | MGnify/ENA primary metagenome ERZ509040 (study PRJEB26280, sample SAMEA2338733) | human gut metagenome | biome: human gut; feature: human-associated habitat; material: faeces... | reverse complement strand
TGGGCAGGAGTTATGGGAAAACTCGAAGAACAGTTAAAGGACAAAGGCTGGGATTACACATTGATCGACTGTGAAGACAACTCTGCTACACAGGTTAGCCAGATCGAGAACTTCATTACATCGGGATGTGACCTGATCATGGTTCACCCTTCTGATGCAAAAGCGGTAGAGAACATCTGTAAAGAAGCTCTTGATGCTGATATTAAAGTAATGTGCTGGGATGACCCGATGGAAAACACAACGGCTAACTGGGTACTGGACAATACAGAGCTTGGTAAAGAGATTGGTAAAACAGCAGCTGAATTTATCAACGATAAATTTACAGCAGATGATAAAGCACAGGTTACAGTTATCGGATATCCTTCAACAAAGGTTCTGAAAGAAAGAGCTGATGGTATCAAAGAAGGTCTGAAAGAAAATTGCAAAGACAATTATGAAGTGATCGCAGAAGTTGATGGTCTGGAAGCACCGGAAGCACAGAGCAACGTAGAGTCTGTACTTTCTGCACATCCAGATGCTAATGTATTCGTTGGAGTCGGAGCTGGTGCTATGATCGGTTCGAATGAAGCTCTTCTTCAGAAATACGGAAAAGGAAAAATTCCAGAGAACGTAGGTGTTATTACAACAGACGTTACAGAGCAGCAGCTGAATTCCCTGAAAGCTGGAAATGAAGCAGTAAGATCTATCGTTGGATTTGAAGGATCTAACGAAGATACAGCAAAAGCTTGTATGAAAATGTATGAAAGAATCTTAAGCGGTGAGAAATTTGAGGGTGATGATCACAACGTTTACAGAACAATCAAACCTATCACAACAGATAACATTGATGAGATCTTAAAAGGAATGTAAAACAGTCATAAAACTGAAACAGATTAAAAAGGAGGCGGCATTACGCCGCCTCTGTTAATTAGTAGAATCACGGGGGATGAACATGAGCGAAGAATATGTATTACAATTACAGCATATAAGAAAAGAATACCCGGGTGTTGTAGCGTTGAAGGACGTTACGTTGGAATTAAAGCCAGGCGAGATTCTGGCTCTGATTGGAGAAAATGGAGCTGGAAAATCTACATTGATTAAGTGTTGCTCTGGAGCGGTTATTCCAACTTCTGGAAAGATTATAGTAAATGGCAAAGAGTTTTCTAGCATGACACCACAGTTGGCATCGGAAAATGGTATTGCAATTATTTATCAGGAATTTAACAATGTGAAGGAACTGTCAGCAGCAGAAAACTTATTCCTGGGAAGACCTATCCGTAAAGGAATAGTCATTGATAAAAAAGCAATGGAAGAAGAGGCGGCAAAAGCATTTGAAGCTCTTCATATTAAGATTGACCCGAAGGCACTGATGAAGAACCTGACGGTTGGATATCAGCAGATGGTTGAAATAGCAAAAGCAGTTCAGCAGAATGCAAAAATACTGATTATGGATGAACCTTCTGCGCCTTTGACAAGTGCAGAAGTTGAGAGTATGTTTGAAGTAGTAGAAAGACTTCGTAAAGAAGGGGTTTCTATTATTTACATATCTCATAGATTGGAAGAAATATATCGTCTGTCAGACCGTATTCTGGTTATGCGTGACGGAGAATATGTAAAGACATTGATCACAAAGGACAGTGAAGTCCAGGAATTGATTAAATTGATGGTAGGACGTGAACTTACACAAAGTTATCCACCTAGAAAAGATTGTGTTAAGAAAGACGAAGTTGTTCTTGAATTACAAAATGTAACAGGTAACGGAGATACGGATATCAGCTTAAAGATTCATAAAGGCGAGATTCTTGGACTTGGTGGACTGGTCGGAGCCGGAAGAACAGAACTTGCCGAGATGATATTCGGGGCAGTCAGAAAAAAATCAGGAAAAATGATTTTTAATGGTAAGGAGATAGATCCGAAGAGCCCGAGAGAAGCGATTAATTTTGGAATTGCTCTGGTGCCGGAAGACAGAAAACGTCATGGTGCTATGTTGGGTATTTCTATTAAGAATAATATTAATATGCCAATCTATGAGCGCAATTCCAAACTCAGCGTTATAAACAATAAGCAAGAACAGGAAATTGCAGAAAAATATAAAGAAAATATGGCAATTAAGACTCCTTCCCTGAATCAGCTGGTTAAAAATTTAAGTGGTGGTAATCAGCAGAAGGTTATCCTTGGAAGGTGGATGGCAGCAGATTCGGAATTGATTATCTTTGATGAACCAACACGAGGAATTGATGTTGGAGCAAAATATGAGATTTATAAATTGATGAACGATCTTGTTGAGAATCAGGGAAAGACAATTTTAATGATTTCTTCAGAGATGGAAGAGTTGATGGGTATGTCTGACAGAATTGTGGTTCTTTCAGAAGGAAACATGACAGGAGAACTTTCAAAAGATGAGTTCACCCAGGAAGTAATTATGACATATGCATCCGCAGCAAGAGATAAATAGGCATAGGAAGGGGTTAGACAAATGAAAGAAAACAAAGTATCAAGAGTTTTAAAAGACCAGGCTATCTGGTTAGTATTTATCGTTCTTGTAATTGCATTTACAATTGCAAATCCAAGATTCATTACAATGAGTAACTTATTAATTATGCTGCGTCAGGTCGCTGTATGGGGAATTGCTTCTGTAGGTATGATGTTTGTTATCTTGCTGGGTGACATCGACCTTGGTACAGGATCTGTTATTACATTCGTTAATATTTTATGTGCAAAACTGATGGTTGAGTTCGGTGTTAATATGTATCTTGCAGTACTGATTTCGTTACTGGCATCTACACTGATTGGTCTTTTGAATGGTTTCATGGTAGCGACAATCGGTATCCCGGCACTGATCGCAACATTTGCGACACAAACAGCATTTTCCGGTATTGCATTGATTATGTGTAATGGACAGCCAATCAATGGATTCCCTGAAAAATTCTCTGTATTTGGTGCAGGATGGGTTGGACCGGTACCTATTCCGGTAATTATTATGATTATCTGCTTTATCATTGGAGCATTTATTCTGAATAAGACATATTTTGGACGTTATTTCTATGCAGTAGGTGGTAACATTGAAGCTGCAAGACTTTCTGGTATCCGTACAGGAAGAGTTAAATATCTGGTATTTGCATTATCAGGATTTTTTGCAGGACTTGCCGGTATTGTACTTTTGTCACGAACAAATTCCGGTATGGGTAATGCAGGACTTGGCTACGAATTCAAAGTTATTACCTGCGTTGTCCTTGGAGGTGTGTCTGTAGCAGGTGGTTCCGGTAGAATGTCTGGTGTTGTAGCTGGTACATTTATTATTGGGGCATTGAATAATGGTATGGTGCTTATGAATATCAATACCTGGATTCAGGATATCGTACTTGGTATTGTACTTGTCCTTGCTGTTGGTTTTGACTGTATCCAGAAGAAGAGACAGGCTAACTAATAATAAAGCTGAAAAGATATTAAAATCCCGGTAAAAGTTTATTTTACCGGGATTTTTTGCTAAAATATTTTTGCTAAAATATTTTCGTTAAATACTTTAGTAGACAAGGGGAAGAGTTTTGAGGAAAAGTCAGTTAATATATCAATATATCAGGGAACAGGGAGCAGTATCAAAGCAGGATATTGTGATCGGATTAGGGCTGAGTCTTCCGACGATCACGCAGAATTTAAATAATCTGGCGGAGTTGGGATTGATTGATACGTCAAAAAAAATATCAAATACAGGTGGGAGAAATGCGACCGCTTATTCCTACATAGAAAAAGCCAGATATGCAGTCGGCTTGTATTTAAACAGGCATCATATTAATTGTGTGGCAGTAGATTTATCCGGTAATGTTATCAGTCTGATCAGGGTCAGGGAGAATTTTGATTTGAATGACGATAATTATCTGAGAAAGATTGGAGAGACGGTAGAAGAAGTCAAAAAGGATACTGGCCTTCCGGATGACAGATTTCTCGGAGTCGGGATTGCAGTTCAGGGATTGATCAGTGATGATGGTGAAAGGGTTACTTACGGGCTTACGCTTAATTTCACAGGAGTGACCAGAGCAGATATTGCGAAATATATTCCATATCATAACCGGCTGTTCCATGATTCGGCAGCAGCAGGTTATGCGGAAGTATGGGACAGAAATGACCTGGATGATGCATTCTATCTTAGTCTTAGCAACAGTGTAGGTGGAGCTGTGATTGTTGCTAATAAAATATTTGAGGGAGAACGCAGGAAAAGCGGTGAAATCGGACACATGACGATTATTCCGAAAGCCGGAGACAGATGCTATTGTGGCCAAAGGGGTTGTTTTGACACAGTGTGCAGAGCAAATGTGCTTGCAGAATATGCGGATGGTGATCTGGAAAAATTCTTTGAATTATTAGAAACGAAGGATCTCGGAGCAAGGCGCCATTGGAACAGATATTTAGAATATTTGTCAATAGGTATTCACAACATACGTATGTTATATGATACGAAAATTGTAATCGGCGGTTATGTAGGGGCATATATAGAGAAGTATATGGAAGATCTGTGTGCCAGGGTAGATGCCAGAGATTCATTTAAGGAAAAATCAGAAAGGTATCTTGTTCCTTCTAAATATAAGAAAGAACCGACAGGAGTGGGAGCAGCAATCCATATGATTGATGAGTTTTTTGAGATAATTTAAGTTAAAATATTGATGAAATAATGGTATTGTGCTACAATGCCATTAAAAGAAGCAAGTTAAAAATTAAACTATGGAGGTACAATATGAAAGCGGCAGTATATTACGGAAAACATAATCTGGTAGTAGAAGATGTTCCGGTAAGGGAACTGAAAGACAATGAAGTGTTGATCCAGGTAAAGTATTGTGGAGTATGTGGAACGGATGTGCACATTTTTAATGGTGATGGAGGATCTTTTGAAGTTACACCGCCGTTGATTCCGGGGCATGAGTTTTCGGGAGTTGTAAAAAAAATCGGAGCTAATGTAAATAGAATTAAAGTGGGGGACCGTGTGAGCGGTGACCCGAATGATATGTGTGGGGAATGTTATTTCTGTAAAAATGCTATGCAGCATTTTTGTACAGATAATATTGGTGTAGGTACAACTGTAGATGGAGGATTTGCAGAATATGTTATTATGCATGAAAAACAGTTGTATACATTTTCGGATGATCTGAGTTTTATCGAGGCTGCAATGGCAGAACCAGTTTCCTGTTGCCTGCATGGAATAGATCTCTGTCATATTAAATCTGGTGATACGGTGCTTGTTATAGGCGGAGGACCGATTGGAATGATCATGTTGCAGCTTGCAAAGAATGAAGGTGCAACAAAGCTGATCCTGTCCGAACCGGTAGAAGAAAAACGTGAACTTGCATTAAAATTAGGCGCAACAAAAGTAATCGATCCAATAAACGAAGATGTTCAGGCGGTATTGGATGAATATACACCGAATGTAAATGTTGTAATTGAGTGTGTGGGAAATATACATACACAGGAAGATGCAGTGAAATTTGCCGGTAAGGGTGCGACAGTAATGTTTTTTGGTCTTGCTTCGCCAGAGGATAGTTTCCCACTGAAGCCGGATGATGTGTTTAAGAAAGAATTGCATATTACATCATCATTTATCAATCCTTATACGTACGAGAGAGCAATACAGGTTCTGGAGTCAAAGACATTACGTTTGGAGGACTTGATCACAAATATTGTACCATTGGATGATATTGCAGATGTATTTACAAAGCCTGAATACAGAAGAGCCGGAAAGGTCATGATAAAGATTGCAGATTAAGCAGTTGCGAATGTAAAAAAACAAGGGGCGGAACTATTATATATTCCGTCCCTTATATTAGAAAACAAATGGTACTACTCGACAATACCAAAAGGAGAGCAGTTATGAATTATTATCTTGGTGTGGATGTAGGAACATCCAGCGTGAAATCATTATTGATGGACAGCGAGGGAAAGACAGTCGGAACTTCTCAGATTGGGTATGACATTATTAAAGAAAAGTTACAATATGCAGAACAGGATATGGAGAAGTTATGGGAGGCAACAAAAGAGACGATTACAGATCTTGTGAAGAGATATCCGGAGGAATCAGCTAAGATTCATGGGATCAGTTATTCCGGACAGATGCACGGACTGGTTATGATAGGTGCAGACGGCAAGCTGATTCGCAATGCAATTATCTGGGCAGACCAGAGATCAGAAAAAGAGATCCAGAAGATATACGATATCACAGGAAAGGATACATATCGTGGAACCGTGCTGAATTCACTTAGTACAGGATTCTTGATCTCCTCACTGATGTGGGTGAAAGAACATGAGCCGGAGAATTTTGAAAAGATCCGTTATGTAGTTTTCCCGAAAGATTATATCCGTTATAAGATGTGCGGAGAGATCGGAACGGACATGTCGGATGCGTCAAGTGGTGCAATATTCGATACAAAGAAGCGTGACTGGGCATGGGGGCTGATAGAGAAACTTCAGATGCCAAAAGAAATCTTCCCGGAATGTCATGAAGCATACGAAGCAGCGGGAACAGTTAATAAAGAATGTGCAGAACAGACCGGATTAAAAGAAGGAATCAAGATCGCTTATGGCGGTGGCGATACTCTGATGCAGGGCGTGGGTAACGGAATTATCCGGCCGGGCGTACTTGCAGCGAACATCGGAACGTCCTGTCAGATCTCGGGAGGATTTAACGAACCATTATATGATGAAAAATTCCGGACCAATACATTCTGTCATGTGAAAGAAGACTTATGGATGCTGATGGGAGCACACTTAAGCGGCGGTGTTGCGCTGAAGTGGCTGATGAACAACATTCTGGAGATGGGATCTTATGATGAGATGACCTCACTTGCGGCGTCTGTACCAGCAGGAAGCGAGGGACTGGTATTCCTTCCGTATCTGAGTGGCGAGAGAACGCCATATAATGATCCGAATGCAAAAGGCATTTACTTTGGAATGACACTGAAACATGAAAGAGCGCATATGATCCGGAGCACGATGGAAGGAATTGTATTCGGACTTCGGACATCGATAGAAATATTTAAAGACCTCGGAATTGAATATCACAAAATTATAGCATCCGGTGGAGGAGCAAGAGGAAAGCTTTTTCTGGAGATGCAGGCAGATATCTTCGATTGCGAGATCTATACAAATCAGGGAAATGAACAGGCATGCATCGGAGCTGCGATAACAGCAGCAATTGCGGCCGGAGAATTCGGAAACTATGAGGAAGCCTGCGATAAACTGGTACATATGAAAGATACAATTGTAACACCAAACCATGAGAATCAGAAATACTATGAAGAACAGTTCGCGATATTCCGTGAGTTATATGGACATAACGCAGATCTGTTCAGGTTATAGTGAGACTATTAAGAAAGGACAGATGACAGATGAAGATATTTCAGAAAGGATTCAATTACTCCCAGGACGGAGATGGAAACAGACTGGTATATCATATGCAAGGCTGTAATCTGAAGTGTCCATGGTGTGCGAACCCGGAGGGGATGCAGTGTAAAGGAACGATCGTATCAGATCCGGAGTGGATTTTGGAAAGCATCTGTCCGCATGGAGCGATCAGTGGAACAAAAGTAGACAGGACCATCTGTGTAGGATGTAAAAATCATGAGTGCATCACAGAACATGATACAAAGGGGATGTATCTGTCTTACCAGAATTATACGGTTGACGAGATCGTAGAAGAAGTCTTGAATAACGAAATGATGTATTACGATGGCGGCGGAGTTACATTTACCGGAGGGGAAGTAACAATGCAGTTTGAAGAACTTCTTGAGTCATTGAAAAAACTGAAAGAACATAGAATCAATACAGCAATTGAGACAAATGGAACGCATGTAAGGACAGAAGAATTGTTCCCATATGTTGATCAGCTGATTATGGACTGTAAGTTATGTGATCCGGTAAAACATCAGAAATACACAGGCGGTGCGAATGAAGAGATTATGAAAAATATCAGGAAAGCAGCAAAAGAGCATCCGTATTTTCATGTAAGAGTTCCGTTGATCGGTGGCGTGAACAATGCAACGGAAGATCTGGAAGCATTTGTCCGCTTTTTTAAAGAAATCAATGGAGACAATGTAACATTTGAAGTGCTTTCTTATCACGAATTCGGTAAGAAAAAATGGGAAGAGTGTGGATGGAAATACCGCATGACCAAAGATGCGTACGTAGATCAGGAACTGGTAAAACAGTTCCGTCAGATGATCAAAGATGCGGGACTTAAATATAAGAAAACCTAAAGGCAAAAGAAAGGTTTTCGGTAAAAACTTCAAAAAGGAGGAGAAGCAGGATATGAAGATCGAAAGTATTTTAAACGCACAGGAAATTACAGAACTGGCAAAAGAAAGATTCAAAGAAGAAAGGGCAACCGATCACCTGGAAGGATGGTTTCTTGCAAAAGAGATCATGAGAGAGTGCGATGAGAAGTTCAAAGAAGATGTTGATAGTATCCGTATCTCAAAGACACTGGTAGAAATTGCAAAGAGAATTCCACTGTGGCTCAGTGATTATCATATTTTTGCGGGAACACAGGACGATGCATTTGCAAGATCTTATGCACTGATCAATCCTGCATTTTCGGTAGATTCATTTACAGGATACTGCGATCCGGTTGCTGTATTTGGTGATATTGATCCAATTGGGGATATTACACGGGAAAGAATTGATGATCTGAAAAAATACAATGAAAATACAAAATTTGCACAGGCACTCTGTGCAGCTTATGATATTGCAGGCGACAAGACAAGCGAGGCAATCTTCTTTATTGAGCAGGTTACCGGACATCTGATCCCGGATATGCGAGGTGCATTAAAAGTCGGTGTGAAAGGATTAAAAGAGCAGATCAAAGTAAATAAAGCAAAAGAAACGGATGAAGATAAGAAGGTATATTTTGATGCTATGGATATTGCACTGGATGCAGCAGTGATCATTGCAAACAGATATGCGGATATGGCAGAAGAAAAAGCGAAAGGACTGGAAGCGAAAGATAAAGAGCGCTTTAAACTGATGGCTGCAACGCTTAGAAAAGTACCGGAGAACGGAGCAGAGAATCTGTATGAGGCAATTCAGTTATTTATCATTATGTGGCAGGTAATGTGCCTGGAGCAGACACCGAACCCATATGCTTTCTCTGTTGGAAATGCAGATCGTATCTTCGAACCTTACAGAAGCAAAGAAGATACAGGCAGAGACATGACAGCTGCATTATTAAAGCACCTGCTTGTATTCTATAACGTAGCAGACAGAAGCTGGGCAATTTCACAGAACCTGATCATTGGCGGAAAGTCCAATACAGGAGAGGATATGACAAACCCAACTTCGTATGCGCTGTTAGATGCATATTATGACATGAACCTTCCACAGCCGATCCTGTCTGTGAAATTACATAAGAATACACCGGATAAATTATATGAAAGCCTTGGAAGATTTTTATTCACACCTGGATGCCTGACACCGTCTTTCTTTAACGATGATTCCGTATTTGAGTTCTTAAAAGAGAAGAATCATGTAGAACCACAGGATCTGGAAGACTACTCGGTAGCAGGATGTCAGGAGCCTCTAATCATGGGTAAAGATAATGGTAATACAACCAACAGCTGGCTTAATATGGCAAAAGTTCTGGAACTGTGCATAAATGATGGAAAATCAGAAATCTCAGGAAAGAAGTTTGGCAAGAGTTATGAAGAAAACGGATGTAAGAACGCACTGGAACTGCTTCAGAATATCCGCCCGATCTTCTATGAGAACCTGGAAGAATACGTAGACCAGATGGTAGAATGTGCCAATGCAGCCTCTGAAGCAATCTCTATCTTACAGGTACCATTTCTCTCAACTCTGATGGATGGAATAAAGACCGGCGTAGACACCAGAGATACAAAAACACAGGGAACAAAATATAACGGAAGCGGCTGTCTGATCCATGGACTGTCTGTAGTAGCAGATTCATTTGCGGCAATTGATACGCTGCTTGCAGAAAGACCGGAAGATGCAGAACGTATGGTAGAGGCACTTCGTGATAACTTTGAACATGATCCGGAGATGCGTCAGTATCTGATGAAAGCAAAGAAATATGGCAATAACATCGCATCTGTAGATAAGGATGCAGCGGAAATTGCAGGAAAAGTAAGTGACATGGTATGCTCTAAGAAGAATTATCTTGGCAATGCATTCCGTGCAGACTGGGCTTCACCGTCTACTCACCTCTTGTATGGCTACTGGGTAGGTGCAACACCGGACGGAAGACTTGCAAGAGAAGAGCTTGGATATGGTATCGACCCATTATACGGCGAAGCGCATCAGGGACTCGGATTCAGAATCATGTCTAACATGAAACTTCCATTTGATAAGATGAATGGCGGATGTGCATCTCACCTTGGAATTAATCCAAATTACTTCAAGAGTGAAACTATGGAAGGCAAAGGAATGGAATCTATTGGAATGGACTGTAATGGAATGGAATGGAAGGGATTGGAATGGACTCGAATGGAATGGACTGCAATAGAAAGGATTCGAATGGAATGAAAAAGAATTGAATGGAATAGAACAGAATGGAATCAAATCGAATGAAATGGAATGGAATAGAAAGGAATGGAATGAAATGGAATGGAAAGGATTCGAATGGAATGCAATCGAATGGAATGGAATCGAACGGAATGGAATGGAATGGAATGGAATGGAATGGTGAAATGAAATGTGAACTGAAA
>ENA-ORNZ01002639-ORNZ01002639.1-human-gut-metagenome-genome-assembly--contig:-NODE-2639-length-10685-cov-24.128222_pt1 | contig 10685 bp, 7 predicted proteins | sample MGYA00242124_ERZ509040 | MGnify/ENA primary metagenome ERZ509040 (study PRJEB26280, sample SAMEA2338733) | human gut metagenome | biome: human gut; feature: human-associated habitat; material: faeces... | reverse complement strand
CCGGCTCGGGCGCCGTGAGGAGCTGGGCCGACATCGCCCGCGCCGTCTTCGAGGCCGCCAACGGCAACGGTGACAAAGTGGCCCCGGTCAGCACTGCCGACTACTACGCCAGCGCCGCCGGCCCCATCGCCCCGCGCCCGGTCCACTCCGCGCTCGACCTCTCCAAGCTGGAGTCCGCCGGCTTCCACATGCCCGACTGGGAGGAAGAGCTGGGGGAGTACCTCAAGACGCTCTAGTCGCTATTTATATTGCGAGGGTAAAGGCCGCCGTTCTCTAACGGCGGCCTTTCTTGCGCCTAGCGTAAAGTCCTGCCGCGACAAGAGCGGCGGCGGTCACCAAGCTAATTACAAGCCCCGCAGATGCTGTCGAGGGCAGCCTCACGTGGTGGTCGTAGAGGAAGTCGAGGCAGGCCAGTGCATCGGCCTCGGCCTCCCTGCTTGACCGTTCTAGGTATCCAAGTCGCCCTCTTCTTCGTGATCGTTGTTGCCCAACTCAGGAGTCTAGGAATGATATTCTCGGTTGCAGCTGGTATGATTGGGAGGCGAGTCGCAGGTTGCCGCTAACACAGGCTGCGGCCATGGCGATTCGGATAGAAAACAGGTCGGGCCATTTGGTGAGGGGAGTCGATTGCTACGGTGGATGAGACGAGGACTGACGGGGATTCCGCATCCGCCCGCACGGATCTCTCCGAGGCGCTACGCGAGTCGAAGGCGATGCGGCTTAGCATGGCGAAGGCCCTGAGCGAGTCCGTCGCATATACCGAGATGATGCATAAGACGTCAGAGGCGGTTTGCGCCAGCATGGCGCCGGCCCTCGCAACTTTTGCCGACAGCATCAAATCCATTACGGCGGACGTCCGCCTCGACTCCATTCGTGCGGTCCTCGATTCCATCAACTCCAGCGGCTGGCTCTCTTCCTATCGAGCCTCCGAGGTCGAGAAGGTTGTTTCCGCCCAGCAAGAACTTCTTGCGGCATGTATGGTCTCGATCCAGACGCCCGCCATTCGGGACATGGTGGACCGCTTTGCGTCTAAAGACTACTTCGGCGTCTACGAGAGCCTTGCCAACAGCCTTTCTGGGCTGACCGTCAGGGGTCCCGACATCGCCCTCCTTGGCAATGTCGGCGGGCTTGTCGATTCCCTCGGGGATTTTGGCTATGGCGGCTCGATACCGCGTGGTGCCAAGACCTTCGTGAGAGAACTCAGCAAGGCCTCGCTCGAGCGGCTCTCCGTTAGCGAAGATGTCTCGGTCGACATCAGGGGGAAGAGGTTGCTCGTCACGAGGTCCGTGACGGATCCCGTGACGGATCCCGTGACGGACCTCGTGGTCTGCAGTTGGGCCTGCAATTTGGCCGGCGATGATTCCGGCGAGGTATCCGCGAACGTTCGCTCGTTCAACGTCCTGACCTCGTCCCTGTCCTTCCTTGAGGGGCTGACAGAGGTTGACATGATGGAGCTTCAGCAGCTCTGCTCGGATGAGCCCGCCTTCGCAATGGATTGTAAGGCCGGTAGGGTTATCTGGGAGACGGTTCGTGACTGGAGGGATGCAATTTCGTTCGACAGGCCGGTCTATTACCATGCTCGGCTAAAGCCCGCGGGGACGGCCCCGTACCTTAAGGACGACATGGCCAAAGCACCCCGACTACTTGTGAAAGCGGGAAGGTTTAACGGCCCGCAGAAGGCTTACTACTACTTCTCTGACACAGAGCACGGCGCGATGCAGGAGATTGGGAAGCACGGTTCGGGGGACGAGGCCCAGGTCGCCGAGATAGAGGGCAGGCGCGACGTCCGCCTCATCGACCTTTCCGGCGTGGGCCGCGGGACCAACTACTTCCTGAAGTACCTTCGGTTTCCATTCACCAACACCGACCAGGTCATCCCGCCGGAGTACCTCGTGCCAAACTTCGTCGCCCAATGCTGCCGCCATGCCGGCATCGACGGAATCAAATACTACGGCAGCAAGACGTACAGCAACTACGTGGTTTGGGATGACGGCTTGTTCCGCATCGCGTCCATGCGCGTGGTTCCCATCGAATAAGGCTGGTATGACAGCTGAATTCGATGTGGTCGGCTTCTTCGATGAGCTCATGTGCGCGCTTGGGGAGATTGCAGGCTACATCGGCGTGGTCGACCATGGGCGCTAGCCCCCTCTACGGGTAAATGAGCCGATTCTAGCGAACGCAAATTTAATGTGGGGGTATCGAATAGCTCATTTCTGACTGTAATAGGAGGTAGTGGCCTTGGATAAATCCAACCTATCTCTTGCCACGGATACACCAATCAAGGCAAGGGAGCAAGATCTTATCGGAAGGACCCCTTTCGCTGAGAGGCTGGCAGATATTCTGAAATCCGCAGCTGGTCCCGAGTCCCTTGTCATTGGTTTGTATGGGCCTTGGGGATCAGGCAAGACTTCGGTTATAAACCTCGTTGAAAATGCGCTCTCCCGAAAAGACGATGACGGCAAGGCGGGCGTCTCTGTCGTCCGTTTTGAGCCCTGGAATTACCTCACGTCCGAGCAGCTGCTCGCTCAGTTTCTTAAGGAAGTCGGGAGTGCGCTTGATAAAGATGTACATGGGCGGCGCACGCTATTCGGCAAGTTATTCGGCAAGCTGTGCGGTAAGCGCCCCGAGGTGCTCAATGCTTTCGCGGCATATTCTGAAGCCTTGTTGATTACCGCCGGTGCCGCTGCCAGTTTGGCGGGCGCGCCGCTTGCAGGCGTTGCTGTGCCTGCCTTCGGCAAACGTTTGGCGAGCAGGTTGAGGAAATCCGCAGAAAGGGCGGGAAGCGTCTCTTCGAAGAAACAGAGACTTGAGGAGGAGCTCCTCAAGTTCGATGGGCGGGTCGTAGTGATCATCGACGACATTGATCGGCTGCCGAACGATCAGGTGCGTATGGTGTTTCAGCTCGTCGCCTCCCTGGCGAAGCTTCCGAAGATAAACTACCTTCTTTCATTCGATGAGGAGGTGGTTACGCGGGCTTTGAGTGAAGTCCAGAATTGCGATGGCGCCGAATATCTGGAGAAGGTGGTCCAAGTCCCTGTGCACCTGCCGTCCATTTCATCGGGCGATTTGGAGCGGGTGCTTCTCAAGGACATCAATGCGATTTTCAAGTCGTTTGCATACAGGCTGGAGGACCTCGACGACAAGAGGTGGAACGGCGTCCGCCTGACGTTTCTGAACAATCGGTTCTTCACCATAAGGGAGGTTCGACGGTTCACGAACGCGTTAAAGGCGAAGTTGAGCATCCTGCCGCGATTCTGCTGCTTCGAGGACGTTCGCCTTGGCGGTACTGGAACTCAAGGTGCCAAAACTCGTTGATTGGATTCGCGCGCACAAGGACCTCCTTTGCGGCACAATCGGATCGTCGTTATATATGAATAACATGGATCCAAAAGACAACCTCGCCAATTTGGAGGAGCTGATTTCTAGGATAGTCCCGAGATCTGAAGCCAAGTGGGCGGTCGAGGCCGTCTGCAGGCTTTTCCCGCGGGTGGCAAATAAAACTGGCATGAGTCATTGCGTCTCTTACTCGAGGGAGAGCTTGAACGCTATCTGGCGGGCCGATTCCTTCGATCAATACTTCCATTCGAACATGCCGGACGGAATCGATGTTCACGAGGTACAGGATGCGTTGAATGTGAGCGATGGCGGTGTGTTGCTCGATGACCTGCGCAGGCACGCCGAAGCGGGGAGTATGATCGACTTTGTATCGGCTATGAGGGCCCGTGTATCGACGTTGGAGGAAGGACGTGCCGAAATCGTCACCAAGGCGTACCTTTTGGCCTTGGGTCTGAGTAAGGAAAAGAGATACGCCCCTTTGGCCTCGACGAGTGCCGACCTGGAACTCCTCAGACTCATCGAGTTGCTGTTCAAACAGTTGGGGCCTGCTAAGTCTGACGAGATTCTGCGAGCGTCGGTGGACGAGAGCAAGGGTAGAATTGTCTATCCGCTCGTGCCTTTCTTGATATCGCAGCTGAACAGCCTGAATGACGGGGGAAACGGTGGCTACAAGACGCTTTTGCCCGAAGGCGACATTTTCGAGCTTTCCGATGCCGTTTGCGCCAGGGTGGGCGAGGACGCCGCCGCGAGGAACCTGTTCCTAGACGATGAGTGTCATTATGCGTTGATCTTGCTCAAAGAGCGTAAACCCAATGAATTCATGGCTTATGCGAAAAGGATTGCCAATGCAGACGGGGCGGGGTGCGCGTCTTTTCTCTCGTTCGGGCCGAAGCGCTACACCTTGCTGGGCAGCGACGAAGTAACGAGCTTCTCATTCGATAAGACTGCTGTCGCAAAGGTGGTCGAGCTCGCAAAGGTCGACGGTCTTCTTGCTGAGGCTCGCACAGATGGCAGCTTTTTTGAGTTGCCGGAAGACTGCCAGCTGGTTGCGGCGGCTTTCTGCGCTTCGAATAGAGACGATGATGATAGAAACGAGGTCTCTGCTGAAGAAGCTGGTAAGCTCCTTGCGCATTGGAGGCGAAATAGCAGGAGGGCGTGATGGAGATGCGAACGCTTCTTTGGACCGGCTATGTGACCGTGACGGGCGCGGTCGACTGTGCCCGGCCCTCACTGCGGCTCTTGATGTAGGCGGCGTCGAGCCAGATGTAGGAGAGCCGGTTGCCGGCCTCGCATGCCTCATCGGCCTGGGCGTACATAATCTCTTAGATGAACGACTCGGCCATCACCCTTATGGGCTCGGCCATGTTCACCATGCCGTCGTCGAAGCTCGGCATCAGGGCGCCTCCGCCCGCGATCTCGTGTATCTTGTCCATATGCGGTTATTGCCTTTCCACGAATCCTGACTTCAGCAATTAGAATTCTAGGCGATAACCGCTTCCTGCTTTCTACGGCCAGGGAAGCGGCCCCTTACACCAACTTCTGGCACACTACCGACTTAGCGACGTCCTTCTGTGATTTCTATTTGATACCTTTAATGGATGAGTATGAGCATTTCACAAAAGGCGAGCGATGTGATGCTTGCAATTTATTTTCTAAGAGCATTTCGTTATGGCTTCACAGCGGTATGAGCGTTCCAATGCCAGAAGAGCCCGTGAAATACACATTACATCATTGTGATTTAAATAGATCAGATCGCGTTCTTTTATCCGCCCGTTTCCTAGCGGAGAACGAGGATCATATGTCAACCTATGACGTTGAATCGTATCTAGTTGATGTGGGCTTACACGAATACGTACCGGGTCTGAATAGGGAGAAAGTAAGCATTCCTTTTACCGGTGAAGATCGTCAGCTAGTTTCGGTCCTCGTTGATTATTACGGAAAGGCCATTAGGAATTACTTTGTTTATTCAGACGAAGTAATTTAGGCAGAAGGCACCGGGGCCTAACTCGGCCCCGGTGCCCTAGCGCGATATCGGCGGTGTTGTTTCGCGATATTTAGCAGTGTCCAAGTGGGCAAATTATCACTTGAAAATCGGACAAGAAGCAAATGCACCGGATTCTTCTTCCCAGATAAGCCATGACTTCTCATTGAATTCAAAGTCGCAACCTAAGCGCTCACCAACTAAAGCATTAGGGCCTCGCTGCACCGTTGCATGCCATATCAATTCAAACCCTTTTTCATAAAGGGCATTTCGAAGAATTTCGCCATTGGCAAGCAATGCATGATATTGGTGTCGGAATTCGAGACCAAAACAAACTTCTTCAAAAACAGATTCACCTTCACTATTAAAATAATGAACACCATCGGTTCGTTTAACCTCGGTGGCTTCTCTAGCCAGTTTCGAAGGAAAGAAGTACCAGCAATCATCTTTCTCGATGAGACGATCAACACCTTGCCCACTTAGAGGCATTAAGAGTGAATGGACTCGTGAATTCTTATTTACCAATTTGGATTCATCGATTTCAACCATCTGCGGTGAAGCCAATGCCTCTGTCGGCGCTATGTAACAAACCGATTGGCTAGAAGCAATGCTGACGGTAAAGCTGGATACGCCTTCGCTAAAATCGGCTATGGCTGGGCTTTTCGAATTAAGCTCCGTGAGCTCCTTACGGCTTATTGCTCCACCATGGATCCAAATACGTGAGTTTTTGCCGCTCGCGCCCCAATCGCATGAGTACAACGCGATTGGGACAGCAGTACACCTTTCACGGTCTTTTAGAATCTTAGCGTTGGTATCGGTGGTCGGATTGTAGCCAAGCATGGCGAAGACACATTCTGGCGATATGTCGTTAATCCACTCCTCAAAGTCTTGTTTCGATAATTGATCGAAACCGCTACACGAAAAGGCCTTAGGGAAGTGAGGCATCTTACCTTGAACTTCATTTGTAGCCGTCATTACGGCGTCTTCAAATAGAGGGCTTTCGAAACTCAAGAGGTTCCTATAATCGGTGCAATAGGCGTTATCCTGTACATCCTGATCCATTAGACATTCTTCGCTCATTGGAATTCTGTCCGCTAGATAGCCGCAAATCTCATTTCGTGCACACCATACATATTTTTCAGCTATCGTCATAACGGTGCTGCGTAATCCATGATCAGCCCTGTCGTATGCAATTGTAATCGATCGGTCTATTCCGCTTGTTCTATAACCGTCTTCTCCAATTTCGCCTTGAATGGTTGCCTCATCATACCCATGGTCTAAAAGATACTGATAGGCAGCTGAAATAACCCACCCCTCAAACTCGAGAGGTACATCAACTTTGGCTTTAAGCGCAGACGCTTCCATAATTTGTTTCAGCTTAGCGTTTCGTCCATTAAAACCAGACGCCACTTGAGGACGATGAAAAGCTGAAGCCAAGCGATCGACCAGAACATAGCGCGCCAAGTCGTAATGAATCGGTCCATACCCGTGCATTGCCTTAGCGCAACTTGCTGATTTATATATTGGCATCACTGAATTGTTAGCATCAAATGGGTAGGGTGGTCTGCAGAGATTTATTTCACCTGTAGCCAGCAATCCGTACCCATTGCATTGCTCGGCAAGAAGTCTTGCGTAATTCCTAATTGCGGCGTCTCTATTTCCTTGCTTGTCAGGGCATTTAAATACTGCTTCATATACAATAGTATAAAACCGTTTAATAACGACAAGCTCAAGGTTCCCTTGACACACGATTTCCCCAGCGATAGCAAAAATGTCTTCACGAATTTGAGGGTCGTTGCAATTGCCAAACTTTTCAAAGATGCGAACGAACTCATGAGGGTTTTTCATTCCCCATTGGATTAACTCTCTTCTGTAGTGATTCCTTTCTAGATTGCTAAGTGAAGACAGTTTCCATGCAAATAGCAGGGGCATCTGCTCTGCAGTTTCACGTCCGTCCAGCCGAGGTAGGTTTTGTAAATGGCGACGCTCTTCATGATATGCAATTTGTGAGCTTCTGAGGTCCATCTTAACTGCGATAGGAAGCGACCAGACAAGGTCGCGCTCAATTGGGCTCTTAAAACTATTTAGATAGCTATCGAGCAGCGATGTACCCAATGGGTGATTAGGGTAATTGGCAACATGAGCAACGATACCATTTAGAACATCACTAAAGTCTTGACCGCCGGCGTAAAGCAACTCCATCGCCCATGGTTTGAATTTTTCCGTTGTATTCGGGTCCGCATTTGATAGCGCATACAGATCGATTTTACGTAAATAGTCTTCGTCAATTGCATTAATCAGCCTGGGATCCTTACTCGGGAGAATCCCTTTCTTCTCGACCAACAGCACTCCATACAGCATTGTAGCGTCTTGATTATTCGTCAAAATGTCTTTGAAATATTGGGCATCGCTTTGAAGAAGGCGCTGCGCAATGCAGTAATCCCATAAGTGCCTACTACCGGGTATATAGCATGTCGGCTCAGGCAGATTGAGATAATCGGGCACATCGTTAAACGAATGCCCAGATTTTTTAACAAGAAGAATTCCGTAGCAAGTCAGTAAATTGATAGTCGCATCTTTAACCTGATCCCTAATTCCAAATCGAGATAGCTTCTGCTCAATTTCGATCTCATCGATGCTCTCATGATCCATGAAGTGCTGTGAAAGCGAGCTAAGGGCGGTCTGTACAGGTTTCTTTCGTGAAGTATCAACAACGCTTGGCAACCGTTTTTCAAGCTCGGTGTCTAAGCGCTTTATTTCGGAAGATGTCAATTGGGATAATGTGGTTGAAGCAGATCGATTTAGCGTTTGACCTTTATAAACATTGCAGAATAATTTGAGCTCATTTGGAGTGTTCAGTAAATATCTATATTGTGTTTCGCCCTCAATCCGAATTTCGTAATGATCGATGTATCGATCAAACAACTCATATACCGGAACGTCGCCACCTGTGGCTATCTCATAGCAGCAGTCATCAAGCTCATTATCCTCAAATTTTTTTATTAACCAAGGGCGAGATGAATATATAAAACGAATACGAGGGTATCGATCCGTTATAGCATCTCCTTCGTGAATCTTTTCTTCCCAGAAATAAGATGAATGCTTTTCGTCCAATCCATCAATCATGATGACAATTTTAGAGCGAATGAGCATCGAGTCAGTTTTGATATCTCGCAGGGAAACGTAGGTAGACAATGCTTGCCATAAGCTAGGTTCATCCCAGGTTCCGCTTAGCCCAAGTACCTGTTTTATTATTCCAAACCAAGTAGCGTTTTCTGGAATATCACTTGCAAGAATTAATATGGGAACGTGGGAGACACCACATTGAAATGCCCTTGCCTTACCTGCAAGCCCACATGTCTTTCCAGTCCCCTGATCGCCAACGACAATGCAATGTGGGTTTATAAGTGTTTCGAGCGCTTCTCGGCGCAGCTCCCATATGGAGGGGCATTCACGAAAAGACGCAAGAGCGTCCTTGAGTTCATAGGTATGATTTTGGAATGACGGCTTGTATTTAATCTCATAAATTTCGTCAATAAAGCCCTCTATATCTGAGTAGCGTATATCGTCAGAGCAGAGCGCATCATACTTGGTCCTACTTAACCCATCTCTTTCAATTGCCAAGAGGGTTTTTATTACTGATAGTTTGTTTATATAACATTCAATAGCATTTTTACAGGATTCGGCTTTTGTAACCAGCTCGTAATCACTTTTAGGCATGTCGTTGACTTCCTGATTACGACAAGCCGCTGCTACAAGCGAGTCAATCATACTAGTTATGTTATTGCATGTTTCGAGATAGCCATCGATTTCATCGATGAGCCTCTTTCGGAGAGCATAGGAGCCAAGATATTTATCGAGAAAGATGGACAGGCCTCCATCTTCATTAATATCTGGAATATACCTTGATTTAAGCCTAGCCACCGTCTTGGCCAAGGCGATTTGAAATACATCTGGATTAACTTCGGTTTTTTCAAACCAAAATCTCCGTAACCCCTCATTTGCATGCTGTACCAGTAGGTTGTTTATTTGACTTTCATCCCAAAGAATGACTTCTAACCCAGGGCTCTCCTTTTCTATCTCTGTTTTAAATATGCGCCACGCCGCATCTTCTCCTTGGCTGGTTTTACCATGTGCAATCGTCTTTGATGAGGTTAAGTTGTGCGGAATGCAAATAGTGTATTGGGTCAAATGTGGACGGATTTTAATTGCCTGTTGAACCGAATTTCTAATTTGGCCCCATTGGCTAGAAGTCAAAGTTGATCGAAACCACTTCGCTTGCACCGCATAGCACTCGGTGGAACTTTCGTTAGTCCAATATGCCTCGATGCCACCATCACCACCAGCGCCCCTTATGTTGCAGTAGGTCCAGTTGTCATCAAACTGTTTTTGCCCCTTTCCACAATACTCAAATAGTTAACAGCAAAGCTCCTCAAAGGCGTCAGCAGGACTCATGCCTTGTGAGTTGAATTTCTCGAAAATGCTCATGATTCCTCTAAATTACGAAGTCATTTTTATAAGAGTCCAGATTGATACTCCCCGTAATTTATTCCCAGCCAACGAGATAATTACGCATGTTTCCTTTATATCGCTCAATAGCTCTGTACTCAGCATCCTGCGCTATTGCATAGTGACGTCTCCGGCTCAGCCAACTTCTTAGGGCTTCGTCCAAGGCTTTATGAAATGATTAAATGTCGGAAGCGTATCAGTAGTGATTGTAGACGCCTCTCCTTTCACCGATTGGCAAAACGATTTACACCTAATTGTTGGCACAGCTCAGAGGCATTTTCTTTGTTTACGGCCTGATCTCGCTAAACTAATAGCTGCTGCTACCAGGGCATTTTCTGGTGCACATTCTATTGGCTCTGCAAAGATCGGAGCGGGTATGTTTGCTGCCGAGTCCTACACCAGCCGTCATTACATTGCGATTGTTGCCATGGCCTGCCTATGTGTTTTGCTGGGCGGGCCTTCTTATACCGCGGGCGCTGAGAGCCTCATCATCGCGGGCGCGACGTACTACGAGCCGGGCGTGTCGGGCCCCGGCTGGGCCTGGACCGATGCCGACCACCTGGAGCTTAACGGCTACGCGGGCGAGGCCATCGGCGCCGAAGGCGACCTGGTGCTAACGCTTGCCGGGCAAAACTCCGTGACGGAGTCGCATGCGCCCGATGCGGACATCACGCTGTGCGGCATGGAGGTGTGGGGCAACCTGACGCTTCGCGGTACCGGGACCCTGACGGCGACGGGCTCGCAGTGCGGGATCCACGTCTCTCAGGCGCTCGCGGTGGACGGCTGCACCGTCGATGCCCGGGCAGACGGGGCCGATATCACGGACGAGGCGGTCGCCGGCGTGATCGCAGGCGACATG
>ENA-ORNZ01002633-ORNZ01002633.1-human-gut-metagenome-genome-assembly--contig:-NODE-2633-length-10705-cov-3.139155_pt1 | contig 10705 bp, 6 predicted proteins | sample MGYA00242124_ERZ509040 | MGnify/ENA primary metagenome ERZ509040 (study PRJEB26280, sample SAMEA2338733) | human gut metagenome | biome: human gut; feature: human-associated habitat; material: faeces... | reverse complement strand
GTCTGACTTAAATCGTTCACCTGTCTGCCCGGAAGGGAGCATATTTGTTTATCCATTCTGAACCAGTTTTTTATAATTTTTACCGGGGATTGTAAAATATTCATTCTGGCAGATGACTTTGAAAAATTCACAGGCAGTTTACGCATGTGTCAATGAAAAAGAAGCGTTTGCACCGGCGGAAATTGTCGGACAGTCAATATGTATATCTAAAAATATAAAAGAGGTTATTGCTATAATGTGCAAATGAACGAATTCCCCGAAGGGCACGTAAAAGTGCCTTCTTGAAAATTCGTTCATTTTGCACATTAAGAAAATCTCCGCCTATCCCTCGATCACTTTCCTGATTGCATCATAAAGTTCATCATAGGTCTCAAATGCCGGCAGCTGTGGATATTCTGCTTTGATTGCATCGGTACTTCTGAATAAGAAGCCTGCCTTACTTGCCTGGATCATGCCAAGGTCGTTATGGCTGTCGCCGCTTGCGATGGTGTCATAACCGATGGACTGCAGAGCTTTGACGGTTGTGTATTTGGATTTCTCACAACGCATTTTGAAATCAACGATTTCTCCGTTGTCAGCAACGACAAGAGAGTTGCAGAAAATAGTCGGATAACCCAGCTTTTTCATCAGCGGACCTGCGAACTGTGAGAAAGTATCGCTGATAATGATAACCTGTGTCAGTTCTCTTAATTTATCCAGAAATTCTTTTGCTCCCGGGAGCGGATCGATTTTGGCGATGGTTTCCTGGATTTCTTTCAGTCCCAGATTATGTTCTTTTAAAATATTAAGACGATATTTCATCAGTTTATCGTAGTCCGGTTCGTCTCTGGTGGTTTTCTTTAATTCCGGGATGCCTGTTTCTTCTGCAAAAGCAATCCAGATTTCCGGTACCAGTACACCTTCCAGGTCTAAGCATACGATTTCCATTTTGTCCTCCATTCTGATACAGTGATAACGCTGTATCGCTTCAAATATATTTTCCTGTCTATTATAGTCGAAAACAAAAAAAACTACCACTGTAAATTTTAAAAACAGACAATAATTTGTAAAAATTACCAATATAAGCGTTGATTTTTATATGTAAGTCAGATTATAATAAATATAAAAAACAAGGGAGGGCAACACGATGAAGAAAACAGCATTCTTACTGGTACTGGCACTTCTGCTGCAGATCCTGCTCCCGCCTTCTATGGCAGGAAATGTCTATGCGGCATCTACAGAAGAGGTTGCACAGACACAGGCGGCAGACGGCGATCAGCTGAAAAGTCTGTATGACACGTATTATTTGGGAGCTTGCAAAAAAACAGGTGATTACGATCATCTGTGGGATGGATATGAGGTAAAACTGTATCTGAAAACATCCGATGATTCTCTGCAGGGCCAGGAGGCGGATGCATTTAAAGCAACGATTGGCGGGAAAGAATATGCGGTCGGCGAGGTAGCACAGGATTATACTTTATATGGCAAAGATGATTATGACTATTATGAAATTTCCGTTCCGATTTTGGATGATGTGAGCGGAACAAAAGAGGTTTCACTGACCTATCCGGGCAAATCTGGCAGCAAAACCGTTGGCGGTCTGAGTATCACACTGAAAAAGGAAGATTATTTTACAACAAAGGGTTCAAAAGAAGTCAAAGTTGAAAATACAAAAAATCCGATCTACACTTCCAGCATCACAGGAAATGCACAGGTGACTGCTTACTGGGTTTCTGCATTCTGCGGAAAAGAAGATCAGACGATCAAGAAATCTTATCTTGTTAATGCAGACGGAAAAGACAGCAAACAGTATGGTCTGAATACAAAAATTATGCAGATTTATCAGGATACAGATTCCGGAAGAGTGCAGGATGACCGTTATCCGGCAAAGAAAATGCCATTTGATGAAAACGGAGGCAGTGATGTTTACAACACGCAGTATACTTACGGAATCATGGCAGGTTTCCAGAACGGAGCGATCATTGAAGAGGCAATTCCGAACGGAACTTATAATATGGTTCTTGAGACAGAAAGCGGTTGTAAAACAGTGATCAAGAATGCAGTGATTTCCACCGACAAACCGATCATTCTTGGCATGATGGATTCGGAAGCTTCACAGGGAAATGCTTCCCATGAATCCAATTTATATGGTAATGACAAAGAAATCCATACAGACAAACATGGAAATTATGTGGCAGCTTATGTATATGGCTTAAATCTGAATGATGAAGTTGCAAAATATGTAAAACCGTACTTTGCAGAGAGAAGTTATGATTTTACTGATGGAAATGTAAGTTATAATGATACGATCGTTGGAACTTACAGCAAAGAAAATGGTTATGAAGTAGCCAATGACGGTATTTTTTATGTGATCAATACAAAATCTGGCGAAAAGAGATTTCTCTGTTCCCTTGATCTGTCTGAGTACGAAGCAAAATATGGTACGGGATCTGTTGTCATCGCAAATGAAAACCTGGCAAAAGGTCTCAATATCAGCTTCCAGAGACCGGTTTTATATGCACGCCAGCTGGATGCTTTCTCTCAGACAAACTGTGTCTATATTGCAGATGATATTGCAAATGCCGGCGATACGGTAAGCGTGACTGTCAAAGCGGATGATAATGGGAATCGTAAGGAACTGAACTGCAAGGTGCAGGAGGATGCTTCCGGCGTGAAAAAGCAGAAGTATTTTGAGGTTACAAGAGCAGATATAGAAAGTCTTGGAAGTGAAAACGGATATTTTTCCATTACAGAAATTTCGGTCAATGGCAAAACTTATGAGGCTCCTGGAACGAAGAATCTAAATGGTCTGTTTCCGGTTTATGTGGACATGGAGTATCAGCCGGGAAATCAGACAGGCAACACTTCCAACGGTGTATTTTATGTTGGAAACTACACGAAAGATCAGGATGTTGTTCTGGAGTTCCATCATAAAAATGAGATCAGGACGGTATTAGAGATCTCAATCCCGAAAGGAACCCAGAAGTATCTGCTAACAGCAGAAGATATGAAGTCTCTGACAGAAGGAGAAGAATACAGCTACTGTATCCGTCAGGCGGGGGATCGCCATGCAGTCCTGCTTCGAAGCAAGCAGAGAGTCGAAGAAGGTTTTGAAGCGGCAGGTATTTCTATGACGGGATATCCGGCGACACCATCAACGACTGTAACGCTGGAATATGGTGACAGCACTGCGAAATTGTTCTATTGTGTGATGACAGAGCAGAATTTTCAGAGTAAATATGATTATCAGACAGAACTGGTACCGGATAATCAGTGGATCGCCTATGCAGGTGCCTTTACGCCGTTCGCAGGAATGACAAAATCCGGTACGATGATGATTCTGACAAAAGTAGTCAATGCAGCCGGAACAAAAGCAAAATATGCATATTATGATGTGGAAGTTCGGGCAGGTGCAGGAAATGATCAGGATGATGATCATAAAGACGATAACGGAGATAAGGGAAACAGCAACGGCACAAATGGTGGAAACCAGGGCAACAACGGGAACCAGAATACAAACAATGGAAACCAGAACACGGACGGAACTCTTGCAGTCGGTACGGTAAAAGAAGTAAAGGGACAGAAATATAAGGTACTGTCCGCATCTACGGTGGCATTTGTCGGAGTGATCAACGGCAAAACGAAAAAAGTCAATATTCCAAAGACGGTTCAGATCAATAAGAAAACTTACAAAGTTGTACAGATCGCAAAAAATGCCCTCAAAGGAAGCGATGTACAGACGGTTGTGATCGGAGCGAACGTTACCGCAATCCAGGATCAGGCATTTGCCGGATGCAAGAAACTGAAAAAGGTAACCGTCGGAGCGAATGTGAAAAGTATCGGAAAAGCAGCGTTTAAGGACTGCAAAAACCTGAAAAACATTACCGTAAAAAGCACGAAACTGAAGACCGTCAAAGCAAAGGCACTCAAGGGCATTAACAAAAAAGCGACGATCAAGGTTCCGGCAAAGAAACTCAAAAATTACCAGAAACTGTTCCGCAAAAAAGGACAGAGCAGTTCGGTAAAAATTAAAAAATAATAACAGGATCGTAACGGTTTTGCACAGGGCGAAGCCGTTACGGAGGATTTTATATGGCACAGCAAAATTCAAAGAAAAAGACAAAAAATCAAATACAATGGAAGAGCAGTCCATATAAAAGAACGAAAGAAGAGGCAGCTGTTTTTACAGTGCTTCTTCTTTCTGCATTTTTGTATGGAGGATTTTATGAATTTTCAGGAGCGATGCTTGCGGCAGTGCTTGGTATACTGCTTATCGTCTGCCGCGTAAAATATTCGTTTCAGATCAAAGGGAAAAAACAGCTGGCAGTGTTGCTGTCTGTATTTTTATGGTTCGGTATTACCTGTTTTTATGCAATCGATCGGGCAATGGCTTTTGTGGGCGTGATCAAAATGCTGCCACTGCCTCTTGGCTATCTGTTTTTCATGCAGTTTTCGGATGAAACCAGACAGAAAACAACAGGCTATATCGCACACATCGGCTGCTTTATGGTACTGGCCGGGATTCTGGCACTGCCATTTTCGGCTCTGAAAGAGCAGCTCTGGCAGGCCGGGCGTCTTGGCGGATTTTTCCAATATTCTAATACCTGTGCACTCTATCTGCTGGCAGGATTGGTTGTGATCTGCAATCGATGGATCGAAAACAAAAGCAGAGAACAGGAATCGGGCATCAAAAGAGACAAAATGCAGATTCTGGAAGGAATTGTACTTTTGGCAGGATTGCTTCTGACTGGGAGCCGCGGCGTGATGCTTCTGTTTTTCGGATATCTGATCTGGTTTATCCGGCATCTGTCGTCACAAAAAGCAAAGAAATACGGGATTTTTTGCATTGTCGCTGTGTTCGCACTACTTGCAGTTGTTATGGTTGTGACAAACGGGACAGGTGAGCAGAATATCGGCAGGATTTTCACAGTGTTCCGCTATTCCAGTACCTGGAAAGGACGTATTCTTTATGATCTGGATGCATTAAAAATGATCGCAAAGTATCCGTTTGGAATGGGTTACCATGGCTATGCTTATGTTCAAGGACGGATGCAGACCGGAGTTTATAAGACGCTCTTTGTGCATAACGACTGGTTACAGGCTGCGTTGGATCTGGGGATTCTTCCGGCTGTTTTGTTTGCGGCTGTGATGCTGCGTCAGCTCTTAAAAGGCAGTCAGAGCAGTATGCAGAAACAGATTTTGCTTCTTATCATGCTGCATATGCTGGTTGATTTTGATCTGCAGTTTACTGCGATCGGGCTTTTGGGACTTCTGTGTCTGGATTACGGTAAAGCAGAGGGTAGTTTAAAGAAAAAGACAAAAATCGAGGACTGTATTTTTCTGACAGTTATAAGTGTGGGATGTATTTATTTCTGCATGCCGTTCCTGCTCGATTATGTCGGAGAACATCAGAAGGCACTGAGTTTTTATGGTGCTTATACGCCGGCACAGCTTGCGGTGATGGAAGAAAGCCGGAGTGCAGAGGAAGCAACTTCGGCGGCAGAGCAGATCCTCACGCACAATACACATCTGGCAGAAGTTTATCAATATCTGGCATATGGTGCTCTGGAAAAAGAAAATTATGAAGAAAGCTTTATCAATATGGAAAAAGCCATTTCCTGTGATATTTATGCGAAAGAATTATATGACGAGTATGAAGAAATTTTAAGTCAGGCAGAAAAAGTGCAGGGCAGTGATCAGAGCAGGCGGCGTGCCTGGATCCGGAATAAAAAGCAGGAAGTGTTAAAGAAGAGCAGCAGTCTCGCATATGAATTAAATGAGAGACCTCAGTTATAAATTCAAGTTGCCCTGGCTGTCAAAGAGGACTATAATATCTGATAAGAAAAGATACCATGGTCGGAAGAATTCCGGCTTCTGGTATCTGAGAAAGGATCAGGAGGCAGAAATCATGCGTGCATATGAAAGATTATTGGAATATGTCAAAGTAAAAACACCGAGCAGCGAAGAAAATATGGAAACACCGAGCAGTTCCTGTCAGTTTGAACTGGCAGAGCGTCTGGTGGAAGAAATGAAGGAACTGGGCATCGAGGATGCAGCCGTTGACGGAAAATGCTATGTCTATGGAACAATTCTGGCAACGGAAGGTTATGAGAACAGTCCATCTCTTGGATTTATCGCACATATGGACACCGTTTCAGAATTTACGGAAAATCCGATCCATCCGGTTCTTCATGAAAATTACGACGGACAGAATCTTGTTTTTGATGAAGGCGGCAGAGTTTTAGATACCGTACTTTTTCCGCATCTGAAAAATCTGAAGGGACGTACGCTGATCACGTCAGACGGAACGACGATCCTCGGAGCAGATGACAAAGCCGGAATCGCAGAGATTATGACGATGGCAGAAAATATTCTGCGCAGCAATGTGCCGCATGGGAAGATCTGTCTTGCATTTACGCCAGACGAAGAGATTGGCAGAGGGGCAGATCATTTTGATGTAGAGGGATTTGCAGCAGATTTTGCCTATACCGTGGACGGCGGTGCGGAAGGCGAGATCGAATACGAAAATTTCAATGCCTGCGAAGCTGTTTTTAAGATTCAGGGGGTCAACGTGCATCCGGGCAGTGCCAAAGGCATCATGGTCAATGCAGGAGCTGTCGGATGTGAGATCCAGATGATGCTGCCGGTGGAAGAGACACCGGAACAGACCGAAGGGTACGAAGGATTTTATCATCTGATCAAAATCAGCGGAAGCTGCGAAAGGGCAGAACTTATCTACATTGTGCGTGACCACGATGCGGACAAGTTTGCACAGAAACAGCAGAAACTGAAAGAAATCGCAGATGCCATGAATCAGAAATACGGTGAGGGAACGGTTGATCTTCAGATCAAAGAACAATATCGAAACATGGCAGAGAAGATCCGCCCTTGTTATCATCTGATCGAGAATGCAAAAAAAGCCTGTGAGAACGTGGGTATTGTGCCGAAAATTCAGCCGATCCGCGGCGGTACGGATGGGGCAAGACTGAGTTTTATGGGACTGCCGTGCCCGAATCTCGGAACCGGCGGCTATGCATTCCATGGACCGTATGAACATATAACAGTTGAGGGAATGGATAAGAGCGTGGAAATCCTGATGGAACTTGTAAAAATATATGGAATTATTAAAAAAGAATAAATTTTTCTTGCAGAGGCTCTTCAGGTATGCTAAAATAAAAACACGTTGTGTCGAAGAAAGTCACAGCGTACTCTGGAGAGTCTCATAGAACGGGCGCCGAAGGTGTACGGCAGCAGATCTGCTGCTTATCTCTCAGGCAAAAGGACAGAGAAAAGTCTAAATATGTTCTACTCTTTGGAGGGCTGATTGTATGATCAGCTCTTTTGTTGTTTTCGGACAGCCCAAAGAATCGATCCGTGTCAGTATCAGACAACATGGCAAATAGTCACGGGGCAGATTTTGTGAGGGTGTTCTGGCAGCAGCCAATAAATAATCAAGATTGGAGAGAGAGTAATGTTCGAAGCAGTAAACAATTTTTTGCAGCACGTTGATGATCTGGTATGGGGTGTCCCACTGATCGTAGCAATTCTTTTGAATGGTATTTATCTTACCATTCGTCTGAAAGGTATCCAAATCACAAAACTTCCAAAAGCACTCAAGTACATGTTTGAAAATGAAGAGAGCGGTCACGGAGAAGTTACAAGTTTCGGAGCGTTATGTACTGCACTTTCCGCAACCATCGGTACCGGAAATATCGTTGGTGTGGCAACCGCGATCGTAGCCGGAGGACCGGGAGCGTTATTCTGGATGGAAATTGCAGCCCTGTTTGGTATGGCAACGAAATATTCCGAAGGTCTTCTCGCTATCAAATACCGTACAACGGACAAACATGGTCATATCCTTGGCGGCCCGTTTTACTATATCGAAAATGGTATGGGTAAAAAATGGACCTGGCTGGCAAAGATTTTTGCATTTTTCGGAATGGGTGTAGGTCTGTTTGGTATCGGAACCTTTACACAGGTAAATGGTATCACAAGTGCCGTAGGTAACTTCTTTGATCCGAACGCACAGAATGTGATCCATCTGCTGGGAAGAGATTATACGCTTGCAGTTGTGATCTCAGGACTGATCCTGACTGTCTGTGTTGGTCTGGTTGTTATCGGAGGATTGAAACGTATTGCAAAAGTATCTGAGATCATTGTGCCGTTCATGGCAGTTATATACATTGCGATTTCTTTGCTGCTTCTGATCTTAAACGCTAATAAAATCCCGGCAGCGATCGTAGAGATTGTATCCAGTGCCTTTGGTATGCGTGCAGCAGCCGGCGGAGCACTTGGAGCGATCATTGTGGCAATGCAGAAAGGTATCGCAAGAGGTATCTTCTCAAACGAGGCAGGACTTGGTAGTGCCCCGATCGCAGCAGCAGCCGCTCAGACAAAAGAACCGGCACGTCAGGGACTGGTTACCATGACCGGTACCTTTATCGATACGATCGTTGTATGTACCATGACCGGACTTTCCATCGTGCTCACTGGTTCTTGGAACATCGGACTGGAAGGTGTGGCAGTTACCACCAACGCATTCCAGCAGGGACTTCCGTTTGCACCGCAGATCAGTGCATTTCTGCTGATGATGTGTCTGGTATTCTTTGCATTTACTACCATCCTCGGATGGGACTACTACAGTGAGAGATGTCTGGCATATCTTTCCGGCAGCAACAAAACAGCCCTGAAGATCTTCCGCTGGCTGTACATAGCAGCAGTCTTTATCGGACCGTACTTCACAGTATCTGCAGTATGGGTGATCGCCGATATCTTCAACGCACTGATGGCGATCCCGAACCTGATCGCACTGCTCTCCCTGAGCGGAGTGGTTGTGGCAGAGACGCAGAGCTATCTGAAACGAATGAATCTGACAAGAGTGAAATAACAAAAACAGTATCTTAAAAATGCAGCAAATAAACCGCTGTGGTCATCAGAAAGAAGTTTCTGGTGGCTGCGGCGGTTTTGCTTTGAACTGCCAATTAGAAAGAGAAGCAGCCAAAGAAATTTCATAATTTTTTATATTGAAAAACAGATGTTTTCACCATAAAATAAGAATAAAAAAGAACGATGAAGTTACAGTAAATTTTAGATGAAAAACAGCTATACAATAAAGGGAATGTTTATACGACAACTTCCAGTATCACTGAAGCAGCTGGATGCTCCCTGTATTCTCTATAACCTGAACGGCTGCTATAACAGTTTAAAAGAATTTGTTTTTGAATGTATATCAGAAAAACACACCGGCAATATCTTTTTATCAAAGAGAAGGGTTTGAGATTCAGTATAGTGGTTTAGATGAAGTTACTGGGGAAAAAGACTATGTAATGGCATGGGAGCGGACATCCTCGTCTGTCGAATTTAAATAAAGTCTGTAAGTAATATTCAGAGTGAAGCATTTTGGGAGGAAATTATGAACATTACAGTATATCTTGGAGCAAATGAAGGCAATGATCCGGCTTTACATAAGGCAGTTACAGAACTTGGAGCCTGGATCGGGCAAAGCGGAAACACACTGGTTTACGGTGGTTCAAAAAGCGGATTGATGGGGGCATTAGCGGACAGTGTTCTGAATGCAGGCGGCAGAGCGATCGGCGTTGAACCGCAGTTTTTTGTTGAAAAAGAGCTGCAGCACGACGGACTGACACAGCTGATCGTGACGAAAGATATGTCAGAACGCAAAAACAAAATGATCGAACTTGGCGATGCATTTATTGCATTTCCCGGTGGAACAGGTACTCTTGAGGAAATCACAGAAGTGATGTCAAAAGTATCGCTGAAGCAGCTGGATGCTCCCTGTATTCTCTATAACCTGAACGGCTACTATAACAGTTTAAAAGAATTATTAAATCATATGATTGAGAAGGGACTGTCCGATCAAGAACGACAGAAAGGTATTTTCTTTGCGGATGATCTTATGCAGATTCAGGAGTTGCTTTTTTGAGGTAGAAATATGGTATATACTTGTAAATATAAATCATCGATTGGCGACATTCTTTTAGCAACGGATGAAATCGGGCTTATCGGTTTATGGTTTGAAGGACAGAAATATTTTGCAAATACGCTTCCGGATGAGCATATTCCACAGGAAACGGAAATTCTTACAGAGACAATAAAATGGCTGGATATGTATTTTTCCGGTGAAGAACCGAACTTTACTCCGCCGCTTCATCCTTCCGGCTCGTCATTCAGACAGGCAGTGTGGCAGATTTTATTACAGATTCCCTATGGACAGACGATCACGTATGGAGAAATCGCACGTAAAATAGCTGAAACGAAAAACACTTCCCGCATGTCTGCTCAGGCAGTTGGCGGTGCCGTAGGACATAATGAAATTTCCATTATCATTCCATGTCATCGTGTGGTTGGCACAAATGGCAGCCTGACAGGATATGCCGGAGGAATCGACAAAAAAATTTCACTGCTTGAGCTGGAGCACACAGATATGAGCCGTTTCTTTGTCCCGAAGAAGGGAACAGCACTTTAGAATGTGCAAATGAACGAATTCCCCGAAGGGCACGTAAAAGTGCCTTCTTTGGAATTCGTTCATTTTGCACATTGCCAAAAGATCCTGGCCTGCCGGGGGTCACTTAAGCGGAACAATCCTTCATGCTACAAATATTTGCCGAAAAACTTTCGAACAAGAAAGGCAGAACAATCGAAATTTGAGGAGGAAATATGGCATCAAGCAAGGAATACTTAGAGTTTATTTTAGGGCAGCTATCTG
>ENA-ORNZ01002628-ORNZ01002628.1-human-gut-metagenome-genome-assembly--contig:-NODE-2628-length-10722-cov-2.567920_pt1 | contig 10722 bp, 5 predicted proteins | sample MGYA00242124_ERZ509040 | MGnify/ENA primary metagenome ERZ509040 (study PRJEB26280, sample SAMEA2338733) | human gut metagenome | biome: human gut; feature: human-associated habitat; material: faeces... | reverse complement strand
TTGACGGGGTGATGACGGATACGGAAGTATTTGTCAACGGTTCTCCGACCGGCCCGGTTCATCAAGGCGGATTTTATCGTTTCTCGTATGATATCACCGACCTGCTGAATGTGGGTGGAAAGAACAAGCTGGAAGTACGCGTCAATAAACATTCGGCAAATAAATCCGTCAATGCCGCCGAGCGCAAGGCCGACTGGTGGCTGTTTGGGGGGATTTATCGTCCGGTGTGGCTCGAGATAAAGCCCAAAGAACATATCGGAAGGATTGCGGTCAACGCTTCTGCCGATGGAGAACTGCAAGCGGATGTTTATTTGACCGGTGCCCGTCCGGGTTACCGGTTGTCTGCTGCAATCGCTTTTCCGGATGGTAGCAATAAGACCGAAGAACGGTTCTTCACACTTGCAGATACCGCTTCCATGTATCGGATAAATACCCGGTGGAAAGAGGTCCGTACCTGGACACCGGAGACTCCGAATCTCTACCTCCTTACCTTGAAACTGCTCGATGCAGAAGGCCGTACCCTTCATCAGCATCAAGAGCGTATCGGATTCCGTACGGTAGAATTCCGTCCTAAAGACGGGCTTTATGTCAATGGAGTGAAGATTGTGATGAAAGGCATCAACCGTCATTCATTTCATCCTGACGGCGGGCGTACCACAAACAAAGAAATCAGCATTCAAGATGTACTGCTGATCAAAGAAATGAACATGAACGCAGTCCGTTCCCATTATCCGCCGGATACTCATTTTCTGGAAGCTTGCGATTCGTTGGGACTTTTTGTGATCGACGAGTTGGCCGGTTGGCAAAATGCTTATGACTCAACAGTGGGAAGGCGGCTTTTGGAAGAGATGGTAGTCCGGGACGTCAATCATCCTTCTATTGTGCTTTGGAGCAATGGCAATGAAGGAGGGTGGAATACGGCACTCGACAAGTATTTTTCCTGCTATGATCCCCAGCAACGTCACGTGATTCATCCGTGGGCAGACTTTAACGGACTGGATACGCATCATTATCCGGCCTATCTCACCGGTGTGGGGCGTTTTACAAACGGCTATAATGTGTTTATGCCCACCGAGTTCATGCATGGGCAATATGATCAGGGACATGGTGCCGGACTGGAAGATTTCTGGGCGAACTATACCTCGCATCCTCTCTTTGCCGGTGGTTTTATGTGGGCTTTCTCTGATGAGGCAGTACGCCGTTCCGACCGTAACGGGCAGTTGGACTCCGATAAGTTCAATGCCCCCGATGGTATTGTAGGCCCTTATCGTGAGCGCGAAGGAAGTGTTTATACGGTGCGTGAGGTATGGGCGCCCATACAGTTCCGTCAACTTTATATTACCCCTTCTTTTCGGGGAGAGTTTGCTCTGACCAATACGTATTTGTATACCAATTTGCGGGATTGCCGGATGAACTACCGTCTCTACCGGTATCCTTCACCTCTACGGGAAGAAGCGTTATCTTGCTGTATCGATTCCGGCGAAGTTCGTCTGCCGTCTTTGTGTCCCGGTGAAACGGGATATGCACGTATGCAGATGCCTTCCTGTTTTTGGGAAGCCGATGTTTTGGAACTTGAAGCTTTCGGGCCGGATGGAAAAAGTATTTGTAACTGGACGTGGCCCGTACGCTATGCCGGTGATTACCTAAAGCGCGAAATACCCCGTTCCGTTCCGAAACAGGAGAGGGCGTCCGTGCTTCAGGATCACGATTCGTTGGTGACGCTTTCGGCCAATGATATTACTGTCGCTTTTCGTAAGGCGGATGCAACGATTGCCCGTGTCCAAAAGGGAAAAGAAGGAGTGGAAGTCCCTCTGACAGATGGCCCTCTGCCGGTGGGTATGAAAATGGAGTTTACTCGCTATACGGTCCGGATGGATGGGGAAGATGCTGTTTTCTGTGCCCATTACCGGGGTGGGGTCGATTCTATCCAATGGTGTATGTCCCCTTCCGGCCTGTTGTCGATGGATGCTGTTTTGCTGAACCGTGCGTCCGGTGGAGGTGGGTTTGATGATGCGTTCATGGATGAGGCGGTACTTAACTTGGGGCTTACTTTTTCTTATCCCGAGCAGGAGTGTACCGGCATGCGCTGGTTGGGACGGGGCCCTTATCGTGTATGGAAGAACCGGGTGAAGGGAACGAATTATGCCGTTTGGCAGAAAGATTACAATAACACGGTCACCGGAGAAAGTTTCGGGAATCTTGTTTATCCGGAGTTCAAAGGTTATCATGCGAATCTTTATTGGGCTACGGTGCAGCACCGGATGGCTCCTTTTACGGTATACACAGCCACCGACGGGCTTTTCTTCCGTCTGTTTACTCCAGAAGAACCGGCCGGCCGGCAGAATGGGGTGAATACGATGCCTGATTTCCCGTCCGGGGATATCTCGTTTCTATTGGATATTCCGGCTATCCGTTGTTTCAAGCCTATATCGCAGCATGGTCCTCATAGCCAACCCGGGATTGTGCGTATAAAGAAAGGAGATGAAGGGCTGCGTATCCGTTTGTTATTCGATTTTCGTTAATATTATCATAATGATCATTGCAAGCATCAAATAGTGTATTCTATTCGTGCAGGTCATGGAGTATCTTTGTCTTATCGATTAAGACATAACAAAAGGAGAAGCTTTATTACGGTTGAGTGTTAGTTTAAAGGGTTTTTAAGTTAGTGAAGTAAAATGCAATTCTGCACTGTTAAGTTTCTCGTGCAACTGTTTATTTATTAGTTTAATAAGTTGCTTTGTGTTTATTCTATGGATAACGGGGATAAAATCTGTGAAGAATTTATCCCCGTTTAGCATATGTATTTGTTTAATCTTCTTCCAGTTCATCACTCGTCTCACGGCCGAAGCTCCGGTATTCCAGTGGGGTGAATCCCGTACGTTTCTTGAAAAGTGAGAAGAAATGTTCGGTCGATTTATAGTCGAGCATGAAAGAGATCTCCTTGACGGACTGAGAGGTGCCTATCAGTAGTTGTTTCGCTTTGCGGAGTTTGAGTTCCTGGAAATATTTGGCCGGGGCATATCCGGTATAGTCTTTGAATACCTTGCGGAACCAGGAATAGCTGATGTTGAGTTTTAATGCTAATTCTTCCGGGTCTATGTTTTTGAAGACATTTTCATTCATGATGATCTTTGCCTGTTCGATCTTTTGGTCTACGTCTCCTATTTCGAATATTTTGTTTTTCGATATGGACAGGATCATTCCGATAATGTGCAGTACTATTCCCGACAGGTATTGCTGTGCCGATATTTTATCGGCTTCTGCCACTTCCAGTGCACGGGAGAATAGTGCGACCAGCTCTTCATTCAGACCGACTTCCAGTATTTGGTTGTCTTTGGACAAGAAAGAGCTTTTGATTATGTCATCGATAATCGGTCCTTCAAAACCGATGTAATATTCATTCCACCCTGTCTGTTGCATCGGTTGATAGGTATGCCATTGTCCGGGAAACAGAATAATGACGCGCCCTTTGCACACTTGTCTTTCGTCTGTTGAATCCGAAGTAAAAAGTCCCCTTCCTTTGGTGATATACAGAATTTGATATTCGCGGAGGGTACGTCCTTTTTGTGCGTTAAAGAAATAGCCGGATGGATGGTCTTTCAAAGGGTAGGGTGAATTAGGTTGGATGGATTGAAAGCCTACGGTGTTTATCCAAAGTCCGAATTTGCGGTCCATGTCGTTTACAATCAAATACTTGAATTCTACTCCTAAGTCATTATAGCTGTTCATACGTGTCCTCCATAATATTCATAGCTACAAAAATAAATAATATTTTTTTAAATCCAACATATCTCTCACAAAAACAACGTTTTGCAATTGATTTTCGGCAAATGTGGAAAGGTTTTCGCTACTGACAAATTACACAGCATTTCAGTCACTATGTATAGATACCCTTTGCCGGCAATCGCCTATCTTTGTAGCATCTATTCATTTATATAATTACAGAACAATACCATGAAAAAACTACTTTACCCGTTTGTGGTTCTGGCGTTGATGGCTTGTGGCGAAAAACAACAAGCGCCCATCGATCGCGAAGCACTTGTCGATCGTAATTCTCCTCAAGTAACTGCTTTTGATTCTTTAGCTTCCCTTTCTGTAGGCAATGGCGAGTTTGCCTTTACGGTAGATGCTACCGGTTTGCAGACATTCCCCGAAATGTATACGAAGGGGGTTCCGTTGGGAACGCAAAGCCAATGGGGCTGGCATGAATTTACAAACCCCAAAGGGTACAGGCACGAGGAAACACTGAAAGATTATGATTTTGGTCGCGGACGTATGGAACCTTATTCGGTGCAGTTCAATGAAGACGGCCGGCAGAAAGAGGCTGCCAACTGGTTCCGTGTCAATCCCCACCGCCTGCACCTCGGTATGGTGGGCTTTGAATTTGGACGTGATCCTCTTGCCGTGGCGCAGGTGACGGATATAAAACAAAAACTGAACCTTTGGGAAGGTGTCATCAATAGTAGCTTTAAATTGGATGGCAAACCGTTTGAGGTACAGACCGCCTGTCATCCGAAAGCCGATATGGTGGCTGCCACCATTCGATCGGAAGCGCATGCCGGCGTCAATTTCCGTTTCCCGTATCCTACAGGTGGCCATTGTGATGATGCTTGCAACTGGACTTCGAATGATAAGCACTCTACGGCCATTGTCAGTCAGGATGAACAACAGGTTGTATTGAAACGTACCTTGGATGCCACTACCTATTATGTAACGATTCGTTGGGAGGGCAAAGCAACGTTCGGAGAAAAAGAGAAAAACTATTTTGTGCTTACCCCCGAAGAGGATACCCTGGCATTTACTTGTGCCTTTACTCCGGAAAATTCTTCTCCGGAAATGTCTACTTCCGAACAGACCCGGCAGGCTGCCGCCCAATATTGGACCGCTTTCTGGAAAAATGGCGCTGCTGTTGACTTTTCAGCCTGTACGGATGAACGTGCCGGAGAATTGGAACGTCGTGTCGTATTGAGCCAATATCTGCTCGCCATCCAGTGTGCCGGAACTACTCCGCCACAAGAAACCGGACTGACTTATAATTCCTGGTTCGGTAAATTCCATTTGGAAATGATCTGGTGGCATCAGGCGCAATTTGCTTTGTGGAATCGTGCCGATCTGCTTGACCGCACTTTAGGATGGTACGAAACTGTAGAGCCCGTTGCCCGTGAAATAGCCGGCAGACAAGGTTTTGATGGAATACGATGGATGAAGATGACCGATCCGAGCGGCACGGAGGCGCCTTCTAAAGTAGGCAGTTTCCTGATCTGGCAACAGCCGCATTTCATCTATCTGGCAGAATTGGTGTATCGCAGCAATCCCTCGGATGAGATAATCAGGAAATACAACCGGCTGGTACAGGAAACCGCCGATTTTATGTATTCCTTTGCTACTTATGATGAATTGGAAGGGCGTTTTGTGTTGAAAGGTGCTATTCCCGCGCAAGAAACGCTTCGTGCTTCTGAAACAGTAAACCCTCCTTTCGAACTTTCGTACTGGCATTTCGCTATGGAGACAGCACAGAAATGGCGCGAGCGTGCCGGTGAAAAGCGGAATTTGGAATGGGATGAGATGATTGATAAACTCTCTCCGTTGGCCTATAATGAAGATAAACTGTATCTGGCCGCCGAAACAGCTACGGATACTTATAAGGACATTCGTTTCACCTCCGATCATATGGCCGTGTTGGGTTCAGTCGGTATCCTTCCGATGAATAAGCTGATTCGCGATGATTATATGAAAAATACCCTGCATTGGATTTGGGACAACTGGAACTGGGGCAAAACCTGGGGATGGGATTATCCGATGACGGCTGCCGCCCGTTTGGGTGAACCGGAAAAGGCTGTCGGTGCCCTGTTGATGGACAAACGCACCAATACTTATTTGGTAAACGGACACAATTACCAGGATGGCCGTCTGCGCGTATACCTACCCGGTAACGGTGGCTTGTTGACTGCCATCGCCATGATGTGTGCCGGATGGGACGGTTGCCAGGTTGAGAACCCCGGCTTCCCGAAAGACGGAACTTGGAATGTACGCTGGGAGGGACTGAAACCGATGCCGTAAAATAATGAAGCCTCTCCCCAACCCTCTCCGGGGGAGAGGGGGTACAGATACTCTTGTCTATTAATTGGATACTTTTGTCTATTAATCAGTTGCAAAACTAACTTAGCTCCCTCTCCTACGGAGAGGGTTGGGGAGAGGCTTCGTTCCTATTGAATAATTATTAATCATGAATCGTTATTTATCTTTCTTTTTATTAAGTTGTTTCGGTTTGTCGGCCGGATGCGTGTGTGCGCAGAAGCCGGTAAAGCGAATCGGAGATTTTATAGAATCCACTTCTTATAATGATCATAAACGGGGAGCATCCCGCAGTTTGCAATATTATCCGGAGGGGGATGATTTTGTTTGTGTCAATGGTAAGAATCGTTATACACGTGCTTTGTATGGCAGTTGGTCTCCTTTCCGGTTGGAAACGAGTGACCGGCCTGTATTTGCCACTTATGATAAACGGAACAGTAAGAATATCCGTTTCAGAATTTCCATGCCCGGTGGTTACTCGGCCATGCTCGATTCTGTAGGTTATTGTGAAGCCCGCTATACGCCCGGGCGCCGGAGTTATCATCTCACTGACCCGGCTTGGGGGAAAGGAGAACTTCGTATCTCTGCTTTGGCATTGCCGGATGTTGATGGGGCTATCTGGAAGCTGGAACCGGTCGGTTTCTCTTCTCAGTCGGTGCTTACGGCCGTTATGTCGGAGATCAAGGCACACCGTCTGAATCGTAATGGCGATATGGGTGCCGATCCGGCCGATAGCTTCGAAGCGCCGGAGAATCCGCAGCAAGTGGAGACTTGTGATATGCGTCTGAAAAATGGGGTTGCTTATCTGGTGTTCCGGGATTTCTCTATTAAAATGCTTGGTAAGAAAGAGGGAAGCCGCTTGTATGAAAAGGCGGAAAAGGCCCGTGCGGAATTGGCTTCCCGTATCCGGATAGAAACGCCGGATGCTTATTTGAATACGCTGGGAGGGGCTCTTGCCCTTGCTGCCGATGGAATTTGGGATGGACAAGTCTGGTTGCACGGTGCGGTAGGTTGGCGTATGCCGCTAAGTGGCTGGCGCGCTGCTTATACAGGAGATGCTTTAGGTTGGCACGATCGGGCCCGTACGCATTTTGATGCCTATGCGGCCAGCCAAGTCACAGAGGTTCCCAACACGATACCTCATCCGGCACAGGATTCCGTCCTTAATCTGGCCCGTTCGGAAAAGCGGTGGGGAACTCCCCAATACAGCAATGGGTATATTTGCCGTAATCCCCGCAACAATACCCAGATGCATCATTACGACATGAATCTTTGCTATATAGACGAACTGCTTTGGCATTTCAACTGGACGGGAGATTTGGAGTATGCCCGCCAGATGTGGCCGGTTCTCGTCCGCCATCTGGCATGGGAGAAGTTGAATTACGATCCCGATAATGACGGGCTTTATGATGCTTATGCATGTATCTGGGCCAGTGATGCCCTTTATTACAACAGTGGTGCCGTCACTCATTCTTCTGCCTATAATTACCGTGCCAATAAGATGGCGGCTGTTATTGCCGAAAAAATCGGTGAAGACCCTACGCCTTACCGGGAAGAAGCCGGGAAGATATTACGGGCCCTTAATGCACGTTTATGGTTGTCTGATAGGGGACATTGGGCCGAATATCAGGATTATATGGGGCATCGCCGTTTGCATGAGTCTGCCGGAGTGTGGACCATCTATCATGCCCTCGATAGTGAAGTGGCCGACCCTTTTCAAGCTTATCAGGCTACCCGTTATGTCGATACGGAAATTCCTCATATCCCTGTTCGTGCCAACGGCTTGGAAGAAAAAGGGTATGCCACCATTGCTACGACCAATTGGTTGCCTTACTCATGGAGTGTCAATAACGTAGCTTTTGCAGAGGTGATGCATACGGCACTGGCCTATTTCCAGGCAGGGCGTCCGGAAGCCGGATATAAGCTGATGAAGAGCTCTGTCCTCGACGGCATGTACATCGGTGATAGTCCGGGCAATTTCGGGCAGATTAGTTTTTATGATGCCGCCCGTGGGGAGTGTTATCGTGATTTCGGTGATCCGGTAGGGGTTGCTTCCCGGCTTCTGATTCAGGGATTATTCGGGATTCTGCCCGATGCTCTGAATGACAAGTTGGTGATTCGTCCCGGGTTTCCGGCAGAATGGGATAAAGCGTCTCTTGCCACTCCCGATTTATCTTACCGTTTCCGTCGTGAGGGAATGCGGGATATTTATACGGTCAAACAGCATTTTGCCAATCCGATGGAGCTGAGTTTACAGATAAATGCTTTTAAAGAGAGAATCGAGTCGGTGAAGGTAAACGGCGTTTCTGCCAAATGGGCATTTGTAGAATCCGCTTCGGGCTGTCCGGTGATGGCTGTCACGGCACCTGCTGCCGGGGAGACGGTTGTTGAAATTATTTGGAGCGGTGCTTCCCTTCGGAGGCTTTCTCAGGAGCCGTTGGAAGTACATCCCGGACAAGACTTTTCCTTGACGGCTTTGGAAGGCACTGTTTATGATAAATTTTATGATCCTCAAGGGATACTTGTTGATCCTACTGTAGATAAAAAACGGTTAGCGGCTCGGATTTCCGGTCAAACGGGGCATCATACTTTTTTTGTATTGGTAGAACAAGAGGAAATGAAATGGTGGCAACCGGTGAATGTAAATATAAAGCAGGAGATGATGCCGGCCGTTCTCCCATTCACCCATGTAAAGGCGGATTCGTGCGAACCAATCGATATCACTTCGGCATTCAATGCTTCGGTTACCGATATCTATCGTAATGAGTATCTTTCTCCCCGTTCGCCTTACACTACTTTGCAACTTCCGAAACAGGGAATTGGAGAGTGGTGTCATCCCACGTTGACGGCGGATATCGATGATTCCGGCATGAGAGCATTGGTACGTGACGGGCTGCTGTCTACTAATTTAGGAGTATCGTTCCGTACACCGGAAAAAGGAAATAACATCGCTTTCACCTCCTTGTGGGATAATTATCCGGATAGTCTGTCGATACCTCTTACGGGCAGAGCTTCCCGTGCCTATCTGTTGATGGCCGGTAGTACGAACCATATGCAATGTCATATTGTCAATGGGGTTGTTCGTGTGCATTATGCAGATGGAACCGCAGAGACTTTAGAACTTGTCAATCCGGAAAACTGGTGTCCGATAGAACAGGACTTTTATGTCGATGGTATGGCTTTCCGACTCCAATCTCCTCGTCCGTATCGTCTACATCTCAAATCAGGATTGGTCAGCAATAATCTTGAAAAAGATTTGAATATAACCGGAGTATACGGACGCCCGATCGATGGGGGTGCGGGTATACTGCTCGATATGCCATTGAATCCGGATAAGGATTTGAAGTGTATAACTTTGGAGACCGTATCCAATGATGTCGTTATCGGCTTAATGGGAATTACCTTACAAAAATAAAAGAACGAATGAATCGCATTGTATTAAACGAAACATCCTATTTCGGTGCTGGCTGCCGTAGCGTGATCGCTGTGGAAGCCGCCCGTCGTGGATTCAAGAAAGCTTTCTTTGTGACCGACAAAGATCTCATCAGGTTTGGCGTAGCTGCCGAAGTAATGAAAGTATTCGAAGCTAATAATATCCCCTATGAACTTTACAGTGATGTGAAAGCCAATCCGACCATTGCCAATGTGCAGAACGGAGTAGCTGCCTACAAGGCGTCGGGTGCCGATTTTATTGTAGCGTTAGGTGGAGGTTCTTCTATCCAATGCTTTGCTGTTACCGTATGTCATGGAGTATAACGCGGAATCTCCGGCTGCTTCGAAATACATCCGGATTGCCGGGGCGATGGGAGTAAATACGGATGGCATGACGGAGGCAGAAGGGTGCAGGCAGCTATCGATGCAGTGAGAACCCTTTCGGTAAGCATTGATATTCCTCAGAAACTGCATGAAATCAATGTCAAAGAAGAAGATATTCCGGCATTGGCCGTAGCTGCTTTTAATGATGTGTGTACCGGAGGTAATCCGCGTTCCACCTCTATAGAAGATATTGAAGCTATTTATCGGAAGGCTTTTTAAAGTTCCGGGTACCGGTATTCCGCTTAAAAAGAGTGTAACCAACATCTCTATTAAATTTAAAATCACCCATACCACAGTTTTAACTGCGCTGTAAAAGTTGGATATAAAACTTTTGGGGTACATTTCATTAGTAGTGGTAATAATGTAAAGTAGCGGGGCAGTATTATTATCTTACAGGGTATACTTCATAATCAGTAACAGCAAAAAGAGTGATTTTATAAATCCAAGGCTTTTCGGTATTCTGTTTACTATTTCTCAATATTCTCTGTTCTTGGAATTTTGAACCAGAAACAAGAACCTTCTCCTTCTTTAGATTCCGCTCCGATAACTCCTCCCAGCCGCTCTACTATGACACGGCAGATGGCTAATCCGAGACCTGTTCCTTTAATAAACGAATTCAGTTTGACGAAACGTTCGAACACCTTGTCTATTTTGTCAGCAGGAATTCCGATACCTGTATCTTTTACATAAAAGTATATTTCATCACTTGCTTCTTCAATCCGGTATCCCATTTCGATAGAACCCTTGGAAGTGAACTTTAAGGCATTGTTTGTAAAGTTGATGATAACCTGTGATAAGCGTATGCGGTCTGTATTAATAATACATTGATTT
>ENA-ORNZ01002627-ORNZ01002627.1-human-gut-metagenome-genome-assembly--contig:-NODE-2627-length-10732-cov-13.306078_pt1 | contig 10732 bp, 8 predicted proteins | sample MGYA00242124_ERZ509040 | MGnify/ENA primary metagenome ERZ509040 (study PRJEB26280, sample SAMEA2338733) | human gut metagenome | biome: human gut; feature: human-associated habitat; material: faeces... | reverse complement strand
TACTGGGCAATCCACATGAGTCCATTTTCCCGGCAATCTACGGAACCACACAGGTCGAGGAGATCAGTGCCCTGGGAATTCTTGAGACCTATGATGCAGCATCTATCATCGAGGCGGCAGATCAGGCAGCTAAGACAGCTATCGTTGATCTGATCGAGCTTCGTATCGCCAAGGGTATGTGCGGTAAATCATACATGCTTCTTACCGGCGAGGTTTCTGCAGTGGAGGCTTCTATCGAAAGAGCAAAAGAGCTGGTAGCTGAAAAAGGAATGTACATGGATTCCTCAGTGATCGCTCATCCGGACAAGAGAATGATCGATACGATCCTTTAATATTGTCTTTATATCTGAGGGATATCCTTTTGAAGGGTATCCCTGCAATGACATCTGAAAAGGAGGCATCTTATGCTAGCATTAGAGAGAAGAAATCTGATTCTCGAGAAATTACAGGAAGAGAAAAGGGTTGTTGTAAGTGAACTAAGCCAGCTTTACAGTGTCTCAGAAGAAACCATCCGCCGTGATCTGGACAAGCTGGAAAAAGAGGGACTTGCCACAAAGAGTTATGGCGGTGCGGTGATCAACGAAGATGTCGGTATTGATTTACCATTTAATGTTCGTAAAAACCAGAATGTACAGGGAAAGCAGAAAATGGCGGAGATTGCTGCTTCCATGGTGAATGACGGAGATCACATTTTTCTGGATGCCAGCACAACGGCAGTTTTTGTAGCCAAGGCTCTGAAAGAAAAGGAACGTCTCACCGTTGTTACCAATTCTATGGAGATCCTTCTGGAGCTCTCGGATGTATCCGGCTGGAATATTATTTCCACCGGTGGAGTGATGAAGGAAGGATATCTTGCATTTCTTGGTGCCAGGACCGAGGAAGTGATCCGTTCTTATTATGTGGACAAGGTGATCTTTTCCTGTAAGGCATTAAACGAGGATATGGGGATCATGGAATCTAAAGAAGCCTTTGGAACAACCAAAAAAGCCATGATCAATTCCGGAAAAATGCGTATTCTGGTGGTAGACAGCACGAAATTTGATCAGACTGCTTTTTCCGTGGCAGGACAGCTGCGGGATATCGAGACGATCATCACAGACAAAAAACCGTCTGAAAAGTGGTTGGATCATTTCAACAGGCATAAGATCGAATGCATCTACCCGAAATAGACGGAACATATATTGTGAAACGATTATGTTCATGAGCATGCAGTGTATGCGGAATGCGGAGATCCGCTTTACTTTATCCGAACACAGACAGACAAAAGAGAACTGTGTTTCGGTTTGACGAGAGGGAGCAGTTTCTATGAATACATTTGAAATGAAAACAGCCATCCATTTTGGAGCTGATGCCCTGGGAAGACTGAGAGATATTCCATACAAAAGAGTCCTTGTTATCACAGACCCGTTTGTTGTAAAAAGCGGAATGATCGATATGATCACAAAACCGCTTCAGGCAGGTGGAAAAGAATTTGATATTTTCTGTGATGTTGTTCCGGATGCACCGGTTGGAAAAATTGCCGAAGGAGTTAAGAAATTCCTTCAGTATCAGCCGGAAGCTATTGTTGCAGTAGGTGGTGGTTCTGCCATCGACTCTTCCAAGGCAATCCGTGAGTTTGCCCTGAAGATCAATAATTACGGAAAAGTCGGACTGGTTGCCATTCCTACAACAAGTGGTACCGGTTCCGAGGTTACTTCTTTTGCAGTTGTAAATGATACAGAAGCACATGTGAAGTATCCGCTGATCTCAGACAGCCTGACCGCTGATGAGGCAATTCTGGATGCGGAGCTTGTACGCAGTGTTCCGCCTGCGATTACAGCAGATACAGGTATGGATGTTCTGACTCATGCAATTGAGTCTTATGTCAGCATCAACCATAATGAGTTTACATCTGCACTTGCAGAGAAAGCAATCGAGATCTGTGGCGTATATCTTTATCGTGCATATGTTGACGGTAATGATATGCATGCAAGACAGAAGATGCATGTAGCGTCCTGTCTGGCAGGACTTTCCTTCAATGCAGCAGGTCTTGGAATTACTCACAGTATGGCTCATCAGCTGGGTGCTATTTTCCATATTCCTCACGGAAGAGCTAATGCGATGCTGTTGCCGCATATTGTTGAATATAATGCAAATATCAACAAACGCAGCAGAAGCCAGAAAGAATATCTTCCGGCAGTAAAGAGATATTCCAATATTGCACATCTTCTTGGACTGAGCAATTATAACGAAGTTATGAGCGTAAGATCTCTTGTAAACTGGATCCAGTTTATGCAGAAAGAGATGAATATCCCGCTTACCATCGAAGAGATGAAGACGATCACACCGGATGCTTATTTTGCGGCGGTTGATAAGATGGCGGATATGGCACTTGCGGATGCCTGCACAGCGGCAAATCCGCGTGTACCGAAGAAAGAGGATATTATTAAGATTTATACTAAACTTTGGTCTTTTTGATAAAAGATGAAAACCGCAAAGGGGCCGCAAAGCCGCGGCCCCTCTGCACACCCCTCGGGCTTTTTTTAGAGTGCTTGACTGTGGCGGGCGGAAGGGTATTGACTTGTGCCTGTATGCTGCGGTTGTTCCGGGTTGAACGTTGTGCCGATGGGGCGCCGTGGGCGCCTTGAATGTGTGACGTTTTGGCGGAGGCTGGCGCGTTTGCGAACGCCGCGCCTAGTTTGCTGGGATGGTTGTGGTGTGTGTTACGTTTGCGTGGAATACGTGGGCGCGTTTGTGAACGCCGCGCTTGGTTTGCTGGGATGGTTGTGGTGTGTGTTACGTTTGCGTGGAATACGTGGGCGCGTTTGTGGACGCCGCGCCTGGTTTGCCGGGATGATTGTGGTATGCGTAGCATTTCGAGGATTGTAAAATTGGTCTGATATGGGTGGGATTATTTATCAGGAGTTGCTGGGAGGTTGAGCTGGGATGGAGGTTTATACCGGGTATGGTGATAAGGGGATGACGGATCTTTCCCATACGAAGAATGTTTCAAAGTCGGATGATCGGATTTGTCTGATGGGGTCAGTTGAGGAGCTGATGAGTCATATTGGGCTTGTGCGGGTTCTGGTTGATGATGTGGATGTTGTCCGGATGCTGGAGAAGATTTCGGAGACTTTGAAGAAGATCATAGATGGGGTTTCTGATCCTTATAATCGGGAGTTTAAGGTCAGTGAAGACCGGACGGAGCTTCTGGAGGAGGAGATTGGCCGGATGAAAGAGATTTTTTCCGGAGAGAGGCTTCCGATTCTTCCGGGGGATTCCCGAGTTGCGGCTGAGATTGATGTGACAAGAGCTGTGGCACGGAGGGCTGAGAGAGAGCTTGCGCTGGTCAGCGTGAAGTTTGGATCTGATACCGGAGCCAAGAAATATATGAACCGTCTGTCAGATTATTTTTATGTGCTGGCAAGGTATGTGGATGTTGCGAAGATTGAAGAGAAGAAGACAGATATTTCTGAAAGTGTTCAGAAATCTGTGAAAGCAGAAACTGCTGGGATTGTAGCTAATGTTGGGGCAGAGGCTGTAGGAACTGTTGGAAGTAGTGCAGATGTTGCAGCGGGTACATCAGCGGTGGATGTAAGAGCACAGGATTCGCAGATGGTGCAGAAAAGGGATGTACAGACTTTTAATGCGCAGAATGGGACTGTGACGACAGCAGTGGGAGGAAATACGGCGATGGCACAGAATGACAGTATGGCAGCAAACACGGCGATGATCCAGGAAGTGCTGAAGCGTATGGGTATCCAGGGGCGTATCACATTGGATTCTGCCAAGAGGCTTATCGAGAAGATCGAGCAGGAAGCTTTGAGAAGAAACAAGCCTTCTGTAATTGCGATATGCAGCCCGGATGGAAATCCGGTTGCGGTTCATGTGATGGATGGATCTTTTCTTGTAAGCTTTGAGGTGGCTTTGAAGAAGGCTTATACATCGGTTGCAGTGAAGATGTCCACCATGGAGCTTTCCAGATTGACACAACCGGGCCAGACATTTTATGGTCTTGGAAAAATGAGTGACAATATTGTGATATTCGGAGGCGGTGTACCCCTGAAGGTTGGAGACACCATCATCGGCGGTCTCGGTATCAGCGGCGGTACCGGCGAAGAGGATAACAGCCTTGCAGAGTATGGACTGCAGGTACTGAATGAGGTACTGTAGGATACAGGATAAAAACAAAACGTATAGACAGCTCAGAGAGAATAAATAAAAGGGACGTGTTGCAGTGATGATTTTTAAATCAATACTGCGGCACGCCCCTTTTGAATTATTTACTTCCAGCTAATCTTCAGGCATTTAACGGAAATATCACTTTTTTCCGGCGCCTGGACCATGTTCTGGATGAAATAGGTCTTTGTCATGGATTTTCCGGGCTTTAGGTTCAGTGTCAGGTTCTTGGTCCAGTACATCTGGTCATAGATACCGGAACCTGTGGTGATCTGTACTTTTGCGGTGGTGATGGTTTTTGCAGAAGTATTGGTGAATTTTAAGGTATAATAGGTCTTCATGTCATTGGGGCCATACTTGATACCGGCAACACTGATCTTCAGATTTTTGACGGTAGGTTTGGCGGCCGGTGCGGATACGGTAATAGTGATCTTACGATTGACACCGTTTAAGTTTGCGGTAACCGTGGCTGACCCTTTTTTCTTTGGGATAAGATAGTTTCCGGAAATGGCAAGTACGGAAGGCTTGCTGGATTTTGCATTTTTGATGGTCAGACTGGTACCGCCCTTCAGATTGATGAGGGAACGCATGCTGACTTTGGAGCCAACCTTGAGTGTAGTCTTGGAAGCGCGGAAGGTTGCTACGGTTTTTGAAGGAGAGGTTACTTTTCCGGTCAGCTTACAGGCTGTGGCCTTTGGGTAGGATAAAGTGATCTTTGCGGATCCGGCTTTGAGAGCCTTCAGGGTGACTGTGAAACGGCTGCGTTTTTTGGAATCCTGAGTGATGCTCTGTACCTTGAGAACAGAGCTGTTGGAAGAAGTAACCTTGAATTTTGATTTGCTGATGGTTTTTATGTAGGGATCAGAAATCTCAATTCCGATGGAAGTGGTTTTTCCGGTTCGGATGCTCTGGTTCAGATAATTGTTGTTGGTGATAAAAATTTCCGGTACTGCCTGTTTGATGGTGACCTCATAGTCACAGTCTACCGGTACCGGACATTCTTTATTGCCGAAATCGAACTCCAGGTAGCCATCCTCTATGTTGTCATCGTAGGTGAAAAAGGTTTCCTTGTATGCCAGCGGTGTATAATTTGAAGTGTTCAGCTTAACCACATTGATCCCATCGATGGAAAATGTGGTGCTTTTTGGGATGACTCCCTTGGGTGAATAAAAGCTTACACGGACTGTCACGGCATAGATCCGTTTTTGGCAGTTTGCATTTTTGATGTTGATCGGGAAATTAATGTCTGAAGACTCATCTTCGATCACACCGTCGGTATCACGGATAGTGGAAGTGGTTCCTTTGGTCACGACCCGGACTCTGGCGTGAGCATCCTGGGGAAGCAGGAGCACAATAAAGGAAAAAAGAATCAGGAAAAAAATTGTTTCGATGGTTTTTATTTTTCTTTTACACATAACAAACCCTCCTTTTTTTATGAGTATACCGGCTGTTACTGAACAGAGGCCCGGGTACTCCATGAATTCATGGTCCTCTGCTGCGGAACAGTATAAACAGACTCTTTCTCTTATATCATTATAACAGGAAACCAGGTAGGAAGTGCATTGTGATTTTTTTGTATCAATTGGCAATTTATCTGTAAATGTGTTAAAATAAAATATTCGGAAAACAGCAGCGATTCGACAATGAAAAAGAGAAGCGTTACAGTTCCGATGGGAACGTAACAGAAAGGATCATGTCGATTTATGACGAAACAGGAACTTTTAAAGACCCATTTCGGGTATGATACATTCAGAGAAGGGCAGGAAGCGGTGATCGATGCGCTTCTTGCAGGAAAAGATGTTCTGGCAGTGATGCCAACCGGCGCAGGAAAATCCATCTGCTATCAGGTACCGGAACTGATGATGAAGGGGATCACACTGGTAATATCACCGTTGATCTCCCTTATGAAGGATCAGGTGAGAAGCCTGAACCAGGTCGGCATCTCAGCAGCATACCTCAACAGCTCTCTGACGCAGGGGCAGTATTTCACAGCCTTGCGCTATGCAAAGGCAGGACGATATCCGATCATCTATGTAGCACCGGAGAGGCTTACCACAGAGGCGTTTCTGGATTTTGCGCTGAGCGCGGATATTTCCATGATCGCAGTGGATGAGTCACACTGTGTATCACAGTGGGGACAGGATTTTCGGCCAAGCTATCTGAAGATCGCAGAGTTTGTGGCACAGCTTCCAAAAAGACCGGTGATCGGTGCATTTACAGCTACAGCCACGAAGGAGGTCAGAGAGGATATTGCAAGACTTCTGGGGCTTCAGGATCCCTTTTGCACAACCACAGGATTTGATCGGGAAAACCTTTATTTTGCAGTGAAAACACCGAAAGATAAATATAAGGAAGTACACGATTACATACTGGAGCATCCGGACGACAGTGGAATCATCTACTGTCTCACCAGAAAGCTGGTGGAGGAGGTCTGCGGAAAGCTGATCCGTGACGGCATCACGGCCACCAGATATCATGCAGGACTTTCTGATGAGGAACGCCGGAACAATCAGGATGATTTTATTTATGACCGCTGTCGTGTGATGGTAGCCACCAATGCATTTGGAATGGGAATCGACAAGTCCGATGTGCGTTATGTCATTCATTATAATATGCCGAAGAACATGGAAGGCTATTATCAGGAAGCAGGCCGTGCGGGCCGTGACGGCGATCCTGCGGAATGTATCCTGCTTTACAGCGGGAAGGATGTGGTTACCAATCAGTATCTTATCGAGAGAGGACAGGATAACCAGGAAATGGAAGCGGCAGCCTGGCGCCTTGTCCGGGAGCGTGATCGGGAGAGGCTGAAGCAGATGACCTTTTACTGCTTTACCCATGATTGTCTGCGTGAGTACATCCTGAAATATTTTGGGGAATACGGAAAAAGCTACTGCGGAAACTGCCTGAACTGCCAGACCGAGTTTGAAGAGCAGGATGTGAGCCAGGAGGCCAGGGCAATGATCCGGTGCGTGGAAAGCAGTGGTCAGAGATACGGAGTGAACGTGATCCTGGATACTCTGCGCGGCGCATCTACGGCGAAGATCCGGCAGTATGAGATGGATGGAAATCCGGAATATGGAGTCTGTGCAAAGATTCCGGCACACCGGCTGCGGCAGATCTTTAATTATCTGGTACTGAAGGAATATCTTTATCTGACGGATGACGGATATACGATTGTGAAGCTGACTGCCGCTTCCAGGTCACTTCTGGAGGAGGCGCATATCCTCACAATGAAAATGTCAAAAGAGCTGGAGACGAAGAAAAAAGAGAAACGGAGCAGACTTCCGAAATCTGCAGTCGGGGAGCTGGGAGAACAGGATGAGCCCCTTTTTCAGAAGCTCCGTGCTCTTCGCCTGGAAATCGCCAGAGAGGAAAAAATCCCCCCTTATATGGTCTTTTCCGACAAAACCCTTATCCATATGTGCATTCTAAAGCCTGGAAACGAGGAGGAAATGCTGAATGTGACAGGAGTCGGCAGGCACAAGTACGAAAAATACGGAAAAAGGTTTATAGACGCGGTGAAAAATCTGTAGGAAATAGACTTTTGCCGTCGGAAAATGAAGAGCGAAATGTTCTGAAATTTCTTGCATTTTAAAGAGGCATTTGTTAGAATAAGACAAGCAGGAAACATCCGGCGGCTATAATGCGGCCGGATCGTTTTTAACTGTATCATATTTCTGCTGCATGTTCCGGTGCAGCGTACAGGCATTTCGCAAGCAGAGTTCTATGCAGCAGTGGAATCCCTTCGAGTAGATGGACCGACTGTGTGAGATATCCGTTGGTCAGAAGCAAGCAGTGAGGTGGATGATCGTATCCGCTTTCAATTAAGACATAATCTGGTGCTGGTCACTGCGTAAACAGAGATCAGGCTCCTTCACGATCTGCGTCGGCTTTTTCATGCAGAAAATCTGCCCTGCCGGCTTTTTTTCTCATACAGAAGAGTAGCATGTATTCATAAAGACATGAACATAGCCCGTCTGCAAAACGGGAATCCGTTCCGGCATGACTGTTCTCCGCCAGGCCGAAAAAGCTGTATTTACATAAAACAGCCCAATTCCTCAAAAAGCAGGATATCCGCAATATGTGCGAGATCCTGCTTTTTGTCATGTAATACTCTGATATGTGCCATTAAGACGTGGAAAAATATTTCAGCGTCTTTTATATTTGCCGGGGGTGATCCCCTTGTACTTTTTGAAGGTACGGATAAAATAGCTCAGATCATTAAAGCCATTCCGATAGGCAATCTCTGTGATGGAATCATCGGTGGTAGCCAGCTGGCAGCAGGCCTGCTCGATCCTCTGGCGGTTGAGGTAATCCATTGGTGTCTGATGCGTCATCTCGGAAAAGAACCGGCAGAAATATTTGGGAGACATGGAAACCGAAGCGGAAAGCTCCTGCAGGGTAATGGGGCTGGCATAGTTCTTTTCAATAAATTCCACGACCTGCTTCAGCTGGACAATGCGCTTGTAATCTCGTCTGGTTTTCCGCAGGCTTTCCAGGTAGTAATGATTACCAAAAACCAATCCGAAAAAGTGGTAAAATTGTCCAAACACAACCAGCTCATATCCTGGCTTCCTCTGCCAGAAAGAATCAAAAAGAGAGTTCACCGCTCTCTGGATATCAGGCTGCTTTTCGGTGAAATGGTGATAGATCAGCAGCTCCTGGTGGCTGATCTTCTGCATATATTCTGTGCAGACGGAATTAAATTTCAGAAACATGTTCATATCAAAAACAATGCACTGATAGATACAATCCTGAGGAATTCCGGAATGCAGAACTCCACTATTGACAAAAATCACATCTCCGGCTTTTGCTGTAAAACTTTTTTCGTCTAAAGTGACGGTGAGAGTGCCCTGTAATACACGCATGATTTCACATTCTACATGCCAGTGGTAGGACATGACATAGCGTGGATGGCTGCTGTCAATGTGGTGGAATTCAAAAGGAAATTCATAGGTACCTCGAAGTCTGTCCTCATTTCTTCCAAGATCGTGCAAAATACAACCCTTCTTTCTTAAATTTTATAGTTTTTTTAGGAACTCATATGAAAAAGTGAATATTGTACTGTTTTTTGCTATTATAACACAAGTAATTTAAAAGATGCAATCGTATAATAAAAGCATAGTTCAGACAGGAGTTGTTGGAACGTAAAAAAACAGTAAGTTATAATAGTGAATATAAATTTAGGAGGTAATTGTTACTATGGCAAAGAGCAGATTAGTAGGCAGCTATCCGGTTATCGGTATCAGACCAACCATCGACGGACGTAGAGGAGCCCTCGATGTAAGAGGATCTCTGGAAGATCAGACTATGAACATGGCCAAATCCGCAGCAAAGCTTTTCGAGGAGAACCTGAAATATTCAAATGGTGAGCCTGTAAAAGTTGTTATTGCTGATACCACCATCGGACGTGTTGGTGAGAGCGCTGCATGTGCGGATAAATTCCGTAAAGAGGGTGTAGATATCACTCTTACAGTTACACCATGCTGGTGCTACGGAGCTGAGACCATGGATATGGATCCACAGACCATCAAGGCTGTATGGGGATTCAACGGAACAGAGAGACCTGGTGCTGTATATCTGGCATCCGTTCTTGCTACACATGCACAGAAGGGCCTTCCAGCATTCGGTATCTACGGACATGACGTTCAGGAAGCTGACGACACATCCATTCCGGAAGACGTTAAAGAGAAACTGTTAAGATTCGGTCGTGCAGCAGTTGCAGCTGCATCCATGAGAGGTAAATCCTACCTGCAGATCGGTTCTGTAACAATGGGTATTGGCGGATCTATCATCGATTCTGATTTCATCGAGTCCTATCTCGGAATGAGAGTTGAGTCTGTTGATGAGGTAGAGATCATCCGTCGTATGACAGAGGGTATCTACGATCACGAAGAGTTTGAGAAAGCTCTCAAATGGGCAAAAGAGACCTGCAAGATCGGCTGGGACAAGAACCCGGAAGAGCTTCAGTTCTCACCAGAGAAGAAAGAGGAGCAGTTCGAGTTTGTTGTTAAGATGGCAGTTATCATCAAAGAGCTGATGAACGGCTGTGATAATCTTGCTCCGGAATTCTCCGAGGAAGCAATCGGACACAATGCTCTTGCAGCTGGATTCCAGGGCCAGAGACAGTGGACAGACTTCTATCCGAACGGTGACTTCGCAGAGGCTATGCTGAACACATCCTTCGACTGGAATGGCGCTCGTGAGCCGTACATCCTTGCTACAGAGAACGACGTTCTCAACGGACTTGGAATGCTGTTCATGAAACTTCTTACAGGACGTGCTCAGATCTTCGCTGATGTTCGTACATACTGGAGCCCGGAGGCAGTTAAGAAAGCTACAGGATATGACCTTGAGGGTGTTGCCAAAGAAGCTGGCGGATTCCTTCATCTGATCAACTCCGGTGCTGCTTGTCTGGATGCTAACGGACAGGCTAAAGAGGCTGACGGAACACCAGTTATGAAACAGTGGTGGGATGTTACAGAGGCAGACCAGAAAGCAATCATGGACAATACAGAGTGGTGTATGGCCGACAACGGATACTTCCGTGGAGGCGGATACTCCAGCCGTTATG